>Ga0207653_10000401_pt1 | contig 18995 bp, 15 predicted proteins | sample KBSK5251metaG_FD_184341 | JGI IMG/M metagenome (GOLD analysis project Ga0207653, IMG submission 184341) | Corn, switchgrass and miscanthus rhizosphere microbial communities from Kellogg Biological Station, Michigan, USA - KBS K5-25-1 metaG... | ecosystem: Host-associated > Plants > Roots >...
TCGTCATGGCCCCGATTCAGGTGGCGGGCGAGCTGCGTGGCATGGCGGTCCTGCCGCCGTTGCGTCAAGGCAGCCCCGTCGTCCGCGACGTCGGCCGCATCCTGTCCGTGCCGGGCACCGTGCTCCTCATCGTCGCCACGACCGTCGTGGCCGCGTTCATCTTCGCGCCGGCGCCTACTTTGAAAGTCTCGATGTTGCGTGTTTGATCTCTCATAAAGCCATCCTTTCAAGTGACACAGACTTCAGTCTGTGAACCGGTGAAGCAATCACAGACTAAAGTCTGTGCACCTGCTTGACACTCAAAAGAACCGATTCGTATAGTCAGATGCAACAAAAGCCGGCTTAGCTCAGTTGGTAGAGCGTCTGATTCGTAATTAGAAGGTCATCGGTTCAAATCCGATAGCCGGCTCCAAATACTCACCTTTCTTCGGAATTCTATCCTTGAAACTAAGGCATTCCAATTAGATGTCCGAGCTTGATCGAATTCAAAGAAAACACGACCCCTAATGCAAATAATGCAAATCGACTACCGGCGGGCCTGCCGGAGCTTCGGGGTCGCTCTGGGGGTGTGCCGGTGAAGGGTCGCCTGCTCGTAGCTGTATGCGAGTCTGATGAGCGTCGCCTCATCCCATGCTCGCCCGAAGAAGGTCACGCCGGCTGGTAACACGCCGTTGCGCGTGTAGCCCATCGGCACGTTGATGGCGGGGAAGCCCGAGGTCGGTGAAAAAATCTGGCTGTTGTCGCCGTGCGGCGTGTTCAGGTCACCTATGAGCCGCGGCGGGTTGCTCCAGGTCGGATAGACGAAGGCGTCCAGCTTGAGCTGGTCCATCGTCTTCGTAACCGCCGCGCCGAAGGCCTTGCGATACGCCATCTCAGCCTTACACGCGTCGCTATCCGGACCTTGCGGCGTCGACTGCTGTGCACGTTCAAGCCGCGCTTGCAGCGACGGGTGGAACCGCTGCGATTTGATGATCTCGTCCAGGCTGTGCACGGGTACGCGTCCATCCTGCGCGGCCAGATATGCGTTGATGTCGTACTTGAACCCCATGCAGACGCCGGCGTTCTGTTCGCGGCGGACCTGGCTGAGATCCACCGTTGCCGGATCGATGATCTCGGCGCCCGCCTTCTTCATATCCTCGAGCGCCTTCATGAAGACCTGCACGACTTCGGGGTCTGTCGTGCTGCGCTCGTAAGCCTGGCGTAGAACTCCGATGCGCGCGCCCTTCAAGCCGTCGCGCTTGAGTGACGTTGCGTAGGTCGGGATCGCGTGGGTTCGGCTCGCCATGGTGACGGGGTCGGCTGCGTCTTCGCCGACCACTACTTGAAACACTGCGACTGCGTCCTGCACCGTGCGCGTGATTGGCCCGGCAATGTCCGCGAGCAGGTTGAGTGGGGCAACGCCGGCTCGACTCGTCAGTCCCATCGTCGATCGGATCCCCACCAGCGCCTGATGAGCCGACGGTCCTCGAATGGAGTTTCCGGTGTCACTGCCGAGGCCGATGGCGCCGAAGTTTGCGGCGATCGCCGCCGCCGTACCGCCGCTCGACCCGGCGGTGACGCGGTCGAGTGCGTACGGGTTGCGCGTGTAGCCCGGCAGGATCGAATTAACCGTCTCGTAAGGGCTAAACGCGAACTCGGCCATGTTCGACTTGGCGAGCACAATCGCGCCGGCTTCTTTGATCTTGCGGACCTGAAACGCGTCCTTGTTCGAAATGAACCCCTGAAGTGAAAGCGACCCGTCGGCGCTTTGCAGTCCAATCGTTTCGAAGTTGTCTTTCACGATCGCGGGGATGCAGTGCAGCGGGCCGGTCAGGCCGCCTTGCGCAAAGCGGCGATCCAACTCGTCCGCCTCTTTCGTGGCGTTCGGATTGAGCACAACCAGGGCGTTGATGGCCGGGCCCCGTTTGTCGTAGGCGTCGATGCGTTTCAGATACGCGTCGACCAACTCACGGCAGGTCAGCCGGCGCGCGCGCATCGCCGCATGAATCCGCGCGATCGTCGTCTCTTCAACCGGGAACGCTCGCGGCGCGCGCTGCGCCAACACAGTCGTCTCGGCCACGACGATGCAGAGGAGCAGACGCTGCGCGACGTTTCGGAATTCGCCCTTTGTCTTTTTCATAGCGGTTCTAATCTCCCCTTTATAGAAACCGATCGACCAGGCACCAATCGTGGTGATGAGATCGTCGGATCCATTCGAGCAAAATCGACTTGTGAATAAAACAACACCAGACAAGAAATGTAAATCGGGACGAACGCAAAGAGGACCGGGGTCAGGTTTGCGATTCCGAGCCGCGGAGCGGCGGTCAGAACTAAGCCCAAGGCGACTCTGCTAGCCTTGGGACCAGCCCAACAATTGATCAGAGCCGCGCAGCGGCGACAGAGCGCGCGATGCCGTTGATTTCGCCCCAACCCAAAGGGTTGCAAAGAAAGTAGCCGGTGGTCGGAGTCTGCGGAGACCACCGGGAATCGAATATTAATTAGGTCGCACCCCAGAGGGGTGCCAGATCCTCGATGTAAAGATCTCTTGCGTTGACCTGTAATCCACACTTTAGATTATGGGTTCAACCTTCTTCAACCGTATCTATTGATTCAATTCGCGCCAAATCAAATTTGATCTGCTCCGAGACGAATTCGTTTTGCGCCAGATCAAACTCGATCTGCGCCAGATCAAATTTGATCTGCTCCGAGACGAATTCGTTTTGTGCCAGATCAAACTCGATCTCCTCCAGATCAAGCTCGATCTGCTCTAGCCGCCAAAAAGGAGAACCCATGGCCAAAATCCGCCTGAATTTGGCTCCTCTTACGGTGAGCCAAAAACTCGTGAAGGCTCAAACGATCGTTAACTCACTTACCAATAACAGTAACTTCCCGGCGTTGAATCCACCAGTAACGGCCATCACTACCGCGATGGACGAATTAAGAACCGAGGAGGATTCAGTCCAACTTAATCGTCAACAGGGGAAAGAAAGAACCAGCATTCGGAATCAGAAGGAAGACGCTTTAGTCCGCTTACTCACACAGGTGGCAGCCCATGTGGAAAGCGTCGCCGGCGATGACGAGCAACTGATACTGAGCGCTGGCATGGATGTGAGGGCGACCGCGGTTCCCAGCAGCGATCCTCCGCCTGCGCCTGATGCATTGACGGCGACGGCCGGTGATCGTGAAGGTGAAATTGATTTGAGCTGGGATACCGTACCGGGCGCAAAAAGCTATGTGATCGAGCGGAGTGTGGATCCTGTTACGGCAGCCAGTTGGGCGCACGGTGGGGTTAGTACGCGCTCAACCCATACTGCCACTGGTCTTACAAGTGGCGCGCGCTACTGGTTTCGCGTAGCGGCCATGAATGGGAACGGTCAAAGTGGCTGGAGCGATCCCGCAATGAAGATCGCGCCGTAAGCGACTCTAACCACATCCGCAGGTTATACGGTTAGCGTTTTCCAAGGATGGATTCGGGAATCATGAGCCGAGCGGCTCATGAGCAGCGGGCGCGCTTCGTTAAACAGGCGCGGCGATCATGGGCGGTCGCCAAGTCGAGTGGCCACGCGAAGCGCGTTCCGCCTTAGGCCTAATTTTTGACGGCAAGCGTAGACCGCGGAGCGGACGACAGCATAAAGCCTGGGTGAAGCGAGCGCAGCGAGCGACCCCCCCAGGGCGTCAACAAATAAGCCAAACAAGTCCGCGGAGCGGACGACAGCATAAAGCCTGGGGTGAAGCGAGCGCAGCGAGCGAAACCCCAGGGCGTCAACAAATAAGCCAAGCCAGCCCGCGGAGCGGGCGGCAGCCGATTCATCAAATGAATCGCTCGCCGTATTCGATTCCATTCACCTTCAGGAATTCAATGAACTCGTCGCGAAACGAAATCTTCTGGTGGTGCTCCTTTTGCTCTGCAATGTATCTGCGCACTAACTCGACCTGTGATTGACTCACGGTGAACGCGCCGTACCCACGCTGCCAGCAAAAGTCTTTCAATGCCGGAAAGACATCATGCATCCAGCCTGTCGCACTCGCTTTCAGCTCTCGCAAGACATCAGAGACTGCGCGGTCGGGTCGAAGTTTAGTCAGCAAGTGAACGTGATCCGCGGTGCCGTTAAGTGCCAATGAAATTCCGCCCAGTTTCCGTACTGTTCCGCCCATGTACTCATAGAGTCGAACTTCATAGTCAGGCGTGATAAGCGGCCGCCGGTCTTTGGTAGAGAAAACGAGATGGTAAAGAAGATTGGTGTAAGAGTCGGGCATGTACCGAGCGTAGCATCCCTGTCTATGCAAGTTCTTTGCAAGGGCTATCGCCCGCTCCGCGGGCTCGCGTGCGCGGAGCGCACGTCAGCATAAAGCCTGGGGTGAAGCGAAGCGGAACCCCAGGATCACGCCCACACATATGTCGTTGAGCCCGCGAAGCGGGCGACAGCCGCTGACCCGGTCCGCACGTTCACATTCGAGATGCTGGGAAAGGTTTCTTGAAAGGGCTATCGCCCGCTCCGCGGGCTAGGTTAATGGTTTCTGACGTGATCCTGGGGTTCCGCTTCGCTTCACCCCAGGCTTTATGCTGTCGCGCGCTCCGCGCGCTATTTGGCGCCGTGTTTGAGGAGGACACTGACTGCGTCCGTGGATCGCCGATAAACAGCTTCGACGAGCATTCCCCACCAGTCGCCCCAGGTATCAGTGAACAGAGTGTTGTCATTGATCCGGGAACAGTCGATCTCTAAAAGCTTATCAAGCAGATCCCAGTTCTCTTGATCGAAAGCGCTTTTGAGATGGGCGCGGGTAACTTCAAATTCAGCCATTTAAACCGCCGGCTACTTCTTCTCCGGAAACAGCATCACCTCGACATAGCGATTCGTGTTTAGATAAGTCTTCGCGGCTTCCATGATCATCGCTTTGTCGATCTTCTTGTAGTAATCCGGGACCAGCCAGATACCCGCGGGGTCGTCTCCGGCGTCGTATCGGGCCGAGAGCTGGCCCAACAGATAGCTGTTCTGTTTGCTGCTCGTCTCGAATTCACGCAGGAGAGTTTCTCTCTGGTCGGTGAGTTGCTGCTCAGTCGGTCCGTTGGTTTTGAAGGCTTCGATCTCCTGAAAGATGCGCTTGATTAAAGCTTCGGTCCGATCGGGCGAGCTGCCGAAAGTGATCGTAATCGCATATTCCTGGTTGGGGATTCTTGAATACGATGGGGTGGCGTTGATGCCGTAGGTGCCGCTTAACTCTTCGCGAATTGTCTCGAGTAATCTGCGCTGCAAAATCTCGGACATGGCGCGAATGGCCACGCGGTTCGTCTGGTTGTATTCGAATGGTCCGCTGAAAACAATCGCGGAAATGCTTTTCGGTTCGACGCCTTTTTCAACTCGCTTGACGACCACCTCGTTGGGCGTGTGCACGCCGATATCCTTCCAGGTTTCTTTTCTATGAATCGAAGGCAGCGATCCCAGATACTTTTCCACCAGCGGTTTAATGGTCGGAATATCAAAGCTGCCGACGAATACGAAAGTGAAGTCGCTCGCGTCAGCAAAGCGGTCCTTGTAAAAAGCCATCGACTTTTCCAGGTTCCACTTGTCAATCATTTCCAGGCTGGGCATCTGGCGCCGCGGATGGTTTTGGTATCTTGCGGCCATCAATGCTTTCGAGAAACTGAATTCCGGCACCGCGCTCTGATTGGCGATCAGCGACCTCAGTTGGCTCAACTGGGTATTGAAAGAATTCGCGTCGGCGCGCGGTTGCGTGAAGCGCAGATAGATAAGCTGGAACATCGTTTCCAGATCTTTCTTTGAACTATTGCCGGAAAGTCCTTCCTGCACTTCGTTGATGAATGGAGAGGCACTGGCAATTTTGCCGCTCATCATCTTGTCCAGATCAATGCTGCTGAATTTGCCTAAGCCGCCGGCCTGCACCACCTGTGAGGCGCTACTCGCTGGAATGTAGTCCGCGTCAGCAGCCAGCGACGTCCCACCGGGACTGGTCGCGCGAAACAGAATTTCGTCTTCTTTGAAGTTCGTCGGTTTGAGAATGACTCGGACGCCATTCGAAAGTTCCCATTCAGTAATTCCGATCGCTTCTTTGGTTACCGTCTTTGCGACTGTGCCGGCAGTGGGCGCGCTCTCAAGCAATGCTGAGCCGGAGGCAGAATCGACGTAGGCTTTCAAATCCTTCGAGCCTGCCGACTTGATTACCGCCGCCAGTTTTGCCTGATCGGGGATCACCAGGCCCGGTTTTTCCGGAGCTTCGACAATTACAATCCGATTGCGATCGGGAAACCACTCCTTGGCGAGTTTGTTGACTTCGTCCAGGGTGACTCCCGGCAGAAACTTCTTTTGCAGCGCATATTCGTCGTCAGCGCTCGGCAACGGCTCGCCGTCGAGAAAGTTTCGAATGTATTCTGCGGCACGCTGGCCCGATTCGGTATTCTCTTTTTCCAACGCGTATTGTTCGTAGTTTCGCAGGACGTCCTGCTTTTGCCGTTCGAACTCAGTCGCCGTAAAACCAAAACGCGCCACGCGTTCGGCTTCATTCAATAAGGCTTCGAGTCCACGTTCGATACCGTCATCCTTCACGATGGCAACCAGCGTCGCGGTGTCTTTCGACTTGGCGAAGAAATTATTTCGGCCGGCGCCGGCATTGAGGAAGGGCGCGTTCGGTTGTTGCGTAATTTCGGCAAAGCGGGCCGTCAGCATGCCCGAAAAAAGACTATCGACGGTCTGCTGGCGATAATCGGCTACGGTCTTCTGCGGTCTTGATGGCAACATGGTTTCGAGTTCCACCACAGTTCCGCTCGCTTCTTTGTCGGTCGCGATCGCATACGCGGTTTCGGCATGATCCGGCACGTCAAATTCCTGTCGCGGCCGCGGTTTGGCGGCGGCGGGGATGGACGCGAAATGCGTCGTGATCATTTTTTCCATTGCCGCTTTATCGAAGTCGCCGACGGCAACTACGGCCATCAGATCCGGGCGATACCAATCTGTGTAAAACTGCTTCAGTCGCTCGGCACTTCCTTTTTGAATAATCTCCGGTTTGCCAATCGGCAGACGGTCGGCATAACGCGAGCCCTTCAGCACCACCGGAAAAATTTTCTGCAGCATGCGCATGTTGGCGCCCTGGCCCAGACGCCACTCTTCCATGACCACGCCGCGTTCCTTCTCGATTTCGGCCGGATCGAAAGACAAGTTGTGGGCCCAGTCTTCGAGAATCAACATCGCCTTGTCCATCATCTCGGGTTTATCCGTAGGCACCGTCAACATGTAGACGGTTTCGTCAAAGCTGGTGTAAGCATTGACGTCAGCGCCGAAACGCATGCCCAAAGATTCCATGAACTCAATGGTTTTGTTTTTCGGAAAGTTCTTCGTGCCGTTGAAAGCCATGTGCTCGACCAGGTGCGCGAGTCCCTGCTGATCGTCGTCTTCTAAAATCGATCCGGCCTTAATCACGAGTCGCAACTCCGCGCGTTTCTCGGGCTTCTTGTTGGCGCGAATGTAGTAGCGAATCCCGTTGGCCAACTTGCCCACAGTGATTTGCTGATCGGTCGGCATGGCATCGGTCAATGCCTGTGCGCGCGCGACCTGAATCTGTGTGGCGGCCAGACAACTGGCCAACGCCAGGGCCAGAGCTAAGAAGATCGAACGGATAGGGCTGCGAGTGGTCATGTTTATTCTCCGATTAAGAACTGATTTTGCCTTCTCTTAATTGGCTTTGAGAAGTCGACGGGATCAAGGGGAAGACGAAGCGGTTATAGCATCGCGGGGTGAAGCGAAGCAACTTGCCGATCCGATGGCGCGGTGGGCTGTCCGAAAAGACGCTCATCGTAAGTGTGAATGTTTTAAGAGCCGACTGATATACTATTACCAAAAGAAGAAGGCAGCGAAGAAACGGAAAGCCGCGATGACCTCGCTTACAGGAAACCGTTTCAACGGGATCACATACTTGACTCACCGGTAACGTAGTACCGATCTAATCGTAGCTACTCGATCCTGGACGTGAACCTTCAATGAGCTGCGTAGCAGCGTCAGAGCTAAGCCCAAGGCGAGGCTTTGCGAGCCTTGGGTCAATCACCCAATGTAATCGAGCCCCGAAGGGGCGACAGCGAATCACTGGTAATAAGCGGGACCCTGTCTACGAACTCTCTGTCGGCGCTTCGCGGCTCGCCGAATCCAACGAACCATTACCCATGGTTCGCAAAGCCTCACCTTGGGCTTAACTCTGCCGCTGCTACGCGGTTGATTCCCGCTGCGACTGGCTACTATCTCGCAAGCCCTCGAATTACAAAGCCTTACTCCCGCCTTGTCAGAGCCAAGCCCCCACACACGGTGAGTTAAGTTGACGACCAGGAAAGCAGATCTAACAATGTCAGCATGAATCCCGATCAGCTTGAGCAATACGAGCGCGACGGCTTTCTCGTCTTGCGCGATTTTGTGAGTCACGCGGCATGCGACCGCCTGAAAGCGCGCGCCGAGGAGCTCGTGCGCGATTTCGATCCGTCCGGCATCGTCTCAGTGTTTTCCACCCGCGAGCAAACGCGGACCAGCGACGACTATTTCCTGGAATCCGGTGACAAGATCCGTTTCTTCTTTGAAGAGGATGCCTTTAATCCCGACGGCACCCTCCGGCAAAGCAAGGAGCAATCGATTAATAAAATTGGTCACGCGCTCCACGATCTCGATCCGGTCTTCGATGAGTTTTCGCGGACGAACGAGATCGAGAAACTGGTCTCCGATCTCGGGATTGAGAATCCTCTGCTGTTGCAATCGATGTACATCTTCAAGCAGCCGCGCATCGGCGGCGAAGTAACCTGTCATCAGGACGCGACTTTTCTCTACACCGAACCGCTCCGGTTGGCGGGACTCTGGTTCGCGCTGGAAGATGCGACGATTGAGAATGGATGTCTGTGGGCTATTCCGGGCGGACACCAACTCGGATTGAAATCGAAGTTTTTGCGCGCCGAGGGTGGGGGAACTCGCGTTGAAATAATCGATGATTCACCGTGGCCCGAAGACAGGGCCGAGCCACTTGAAGTAGAGAAGGGAACGCTGATCGTTCTGCACCCGCTCTTGCCGCATCTCAGCCGCGAGAACCGTTCGGCCAAATCAAGACACGCCTACACGCTTCATGTGATCGATGCTGATTCGAAATATCCGGCGAGTAATTGGTTGCAGCGATCGGTTGCGATGCCTGCGCGAGGGTTTGAGCTGTCAGGCGCGTAGCACGAAATTTGTAAGTGGCACAGACTTCAGTCTGTGATTCCACTTCAACACAGACGGAAGTCTGTGCCACTTCGCGTCGTGCTGCCGGCACTCACTCAACCGTCACTGACTTCGCCAAGTTCCTGGGCTGATCTACGTCGCACCCTCGACGCACGGCGATGTGATAAGCAAGCAGTTGCAGCGGAATGATCGAAAGAATCGGAGAGAGCAGATCGCTCGAAGGCGGAATCTCGATCACGTGATCGGAAACTACTGAAGACATTGAATCGCCTTCAGTCAAAACCGAGAGGACGATGCCTTCGCGAGCTTTCACTTCGACGATGTTCGAATGAGTTTTCTCGTAGCGTAATTCAGAAGCGCGATTGCCCTCTTCGCGCGTGTTGATGAAGAGCACGGGCAGGCGCTCGTCAATCAAAGCGTTCGGCCCATGTTTCATTTCGCCGGCTGGATAGCCTTCGGCGTGAATGTACGAGAGCTCTTTTAATTTCAAAGCGCCTTCCAAAGCGATGGGAAAATTGATGCCGCGTCCCAGGTAGAGAAAATCCGTCGAACGGAAAAATTCTTTGGCCAGATCTTCAATCGCGTCCGCGCCGTTGAGCAGGTTCTCCATCTTTACGGGCAATTCAGCAAGTTGCTGCGCATGAGCCCTGCTTTCGTCATCGGTGAGCGTTCCGCGTAATTGCCCAAGGTACAATCCGAAAAGATAGAGCGCGATCATTTGCGAGGTAAAAGCCTTGGTTGAGGCGACGCCAATTTCCGGGCCGGCATGCGTCAGGATTGTGCCGTGGGCCTCGCGCGTGATCATCGATCCCTGCACATTACAAATCGAAAGAACTTTTCCGCCGCGCTCTTTGACTTCGCGCAGCGCGGCGATGGTGTCAGCAGTCTCGCCTGATTGGGTGATGACGAGCAGCAGAGTCTTTTCATCCAAAACGGGATCGCGGTAGCGAAACTCGGAAGCGTAATCAACGTCGACGTTGATGCGAGCAAGCTGTTCGATCATGTACTGGCCGGCAATTCCGGCGTGCCATGATGTGCCGCAGGCAGCGATCTTAATCGAAGAGATGTTCTTGAAATCAGCTTCGGTCAGTTCTTTCATCTCGTCGAGAAAGACGCGACCGCTATCGAGCGAGATGCGGCCCTCGACAGTTTCCCGGACCGCGCGCGGCTGCTCATAAATTTCCTTGAGCATGAAATGCTTGAAGCCGCCTTTTTCTGCTTGAATCGGATCCCAGGTGATGCGCTGACGCTGTGGTTCGACGTGATTGCCGGCAAAGTCTGTGACCCGGACTCCGGCCTTGGTCATCACGGCGATTTCTTTATCGCCGAGAAAGAAGATGTCGCGGGTGTGTTCAAGAATTGCGGGAACGTCTGAAGCGACAAAGAATTCGCCGTCGCCGATACCAATCACCACGGGCGGGCCGAGCCGGGCGGAAATAATTGTGTCGGCTTCTTCCGTGAACAGCATCGAGAGAGCAAAGATACCGCGGAGCTCTGTCACGGTTTTCCGCACCGCGTTCTCAAAGTTGTTGTCTTCTTTCAGATGTTCTTCGACGAGATGGGCGATTATTTCCGTGTCGGTCTCAGTGACAAAGGTATGATCTTTTTTCCGGAGCGCTTCTTTCAGTTCGAGGTAGTTCTCGATAATTCCGTTGTGAACCACGACGACGCGGCCTGAGCAGTCGCGATGAGGATGAGCATTTTCTTCGGTCGGCCGTCCGTGCGTGGCCCAGCGCGTGTGGCCTACTCCGTAAGTCCCGTCGAGCGGTTTATGCCGCAAAACGTCTTCGAGGTTTCGCAGCTTGCCCTCGGCGCGCTGAATCTTCAGCTTGTGATCGACATCGACGACGGCAATGCCCGCCGAATCGTAACCACGATATTCCAACTTGCGCAGGCCGTCGATAATCAGCGGCACCACTTGTTTGTTTCCGACGTATCCAACTATTCCACACATGTCAGTAAGCAGAATGCAGTAGGCAGTATGAAGTATGAAGTGCGATTAATCACTTGGCAGTTTCTTTTTGAGCTTCGCCGGCACGCCGGCAACAAGAGAGTTGGGCGGCACATCCTCGGTGACGACTGATCCGGCGGCCGTCACGGAACCCTGGCCCACACGCACCGGAGCGACCAGCATCGTATCCGAACCGATCTTAACATTGTCTTCGATGATGGTTGGATGTTTTTGCTTGCCATCGTAATTGCAGGTTATCGTGCCGGCGCCAATGTTCGTTTTCTCGCCAATGGTTGCGTCGCCGAGATAAGTCAGGTGCATCGCTTTGGTCCCCCGACCGATCGTCGATTTCTTCACCTCGACAAAGTTACCCACGACAGCGCGCTCCGCCATCCGTGTGTTCATGCGCAGGTGCGCGAACGGGCCAACCGCGCAATCATCGGCAATTTCAGAATCAACGATCAGACAATGATCTTTTACGGTGACTCGCGCGCCGAGTTTCGAATTGACGATGCGCGAGCCCTGGTGAATCTCACAGGCTTCGCCGATCACCGAGTTGCCTTCAATATGAACGTCGGGATGAATCACACAGTCGCGGGCGATTTTCGCCTGGCTACTGATGTAGGTATGCGACGGGTCGGTAAAGGTAACGCCATCTTCCAACATCAAACGGCGAATCGTGCCGCGGCGCATGAGGTTTTCGAATTCCGCAAGTTCCGCGCGAGTGTTGACGCCAGAAACTTCGCGCGCGTCCTGATGGCCGTAGAGTCCGACATTCTCACCCGCTGATTTTAGAATGGTGGCCACATCGGTCAGATAATATTCGCCCTGGTCGTTTGCCGGCTTTACCTGACGCAGGGCGCCGAATAGTTTGCTGCTGTCAAAGCAGTAGATTCCCGAATTAACTTCGCGGATCTTTCGCTCGTCTTCGCTGGCATCTCGATGCTCGGTGATGCGCAGAAAATCATTCGCTTCGTCGCGGACGATCCTTCCGTAGCCGGACGGATTCTCGAGCTTAACCGTCAGAATCGTGCATGAAGACTGATCGCTTTTGTGTTTCTCAATCAGGCGGCGGAGCGTTTCCGCGCGAACCATCGGGACATCGCCGGAAAGAATCAGGACGGTAGAGCCGGCATTAGCCAGCGCATCTTGCGCTGACAACACTGCGTCGCCCGTTCCGCGCTGTTCGGCCTGGAGCGCGAAGTGGGCCCCGCCTTTACCGAGTTCCAACTCGACTGCAGCTTGAACGTCAACTGCCTGATGGCCGACCACAACGACAATTCTATTCGGTTCCAGTTCGGCTGCTGTGCCGCAAACATGAGCGATCAGCGGACGTCCGTCCAGCTTGTGCAGAACCTTCGCAAAGTTCGACTTCATACGGGTGCCCAGTCCGGCAGCCAGGACGAGAACATCCAGCGATGACTTTTCATTATTGACCGAGGTTGATGGCATCGAGAGGTCTATTTTGACTTAAACTGCTCGCCGCAGCCAGACGCCGCGCCCGATCACTTGCGGCGCAGGCAATTACAATTTGCGCCAGGCGCTTTGAGTCATGACGAACCATTTCGCTTTTGTCCAACAAGTCAGCACTGACGATCTCGATTCCGCTGTCGAGTGAGGTGGCAGCGCCGTCGCCTTCCATCAGAATTTGATAGGCGCCGTCGGCTCGATACAACCCAGCTTGCTCTTTGGAAATTGAGCGGTCATTAACAATGGCGTAATCGAATTGTATTTGCGGAGCATAACTGCGAACCGCGTTTAAGTGCTCCCAAAATCCGTAGCCATCCGTCTCGCCCGGTTGGGTCATCAGGTTTCCGATAAAGATCTTTGTGGCCCGCGCGCGTCCGATGGCATCGGCAACGCCTTGCACCAGCAGATTAGGAACTATGCTGGTGTAAAGCGAGCCTGGTCCAATTGTGATTACATCGGCATTCCTGATCGCATCCAGCGCTTCAGGCAAAGGCTGACATTCTTCCGGCACCAGCCGTAGTCGAACGATCCGCGAACGCGATGCGGTTATTTGCGTCTCACCGTGAACTTCGCGCCCGTCCGCGAGCTCGGCGACCAGGTGAACGTCGCTGGTTGTCGCAGGGAAAATGTGACCCTTGATAGCGAGAACTTCTGACGAAAGACGCACCGCTTCCACAAAGTCTCCGGTGACCTCTGTCAGTGCCGCCAGGTAGAGATTTCCGAAACTATGGCCGGCCAGATCTCCGGAGCCCCCGAAGCGATATCGAAATAAACGCGCCATTAAGGTCGAATCTTCCGATAACGCAATCATGCAGTTGCGTATGTCACCCGGCGGCAGCATTTGCAGTTCCTCGCGCAGGCGACCGGAGCTGCCGCCGTCGTCTGAGACGGTGACAATGGCAGAAAGCGAGGCAATCCACAGCTCTTCGTTGCGCTCGCCGACGAAACTCTTCAGACCGGCCAGCAGCGAAGACAGACCGGTGCCGCCCCCGATAGCTACGAGCTTAAGGCTGCCGTTGGCGTTTGGTTCTTGCAAGTAATGTTGCTCCGGGATTAACCAGCGGTGACGTGACTTGGAATAATACTAGAAAGTGAAATCGTTGGAAAAATGAGCACGCGAGGTAGGGGTAAGTATCTGCGATCTAATCGCGAGCAGCAAAAACCAATTGTTCGAAATCCGGATCGCTTCGCAGGGGGTTTAGATCCTGATCTCGCTGGGCTCTAATGCGAAGGCTGGGTTGCAAATCGAGGGCACGTTCCAGAGACTTCAACGCCGTATCAATGGCCCCGAGCCGCGCGCGCGTAGCCGCAAGCCCGTAGTGAATGTGTGCGGCTTCAGGTTCACGACGCAAAGCCCGTTCAAAAAGTTCCTGAGCGGCCACGTACTCGCCGCGGTTCAATTCAATGACGCCTCGGTCATACAGCGAGTCCGCATCACGCGGCAGAGTCATATCCGTTCGCAGACGAGACTCGGCAACTGCCAGATATGTCCGTGAACGCGCGGTGACCTCGGAAACTGCCGAATATCTTTCTACCAAAGTGCGAAACAGGTTGCGCGCCTCGGCAAAATGCCCGCGCGAAAACTCCTTGTGCGCAGCCTCAAATGCCTTTAACGCGGCGGCCTCGTCATGCGTGGGTTGCGGAGGCGGTTGAGGCGGCGCCGGTTTTTTAAGAGCCAGAGGCGCGTTAATCACTTTTCTTTTGCCGGCAGCTGTTTTACTCGGAGCAGCGGCGCGTCCTGAAACCTTCGAAGGCTTCTTGGCAGGAACGACTTTACGGCCGGCTTTGCCAGTGGTGCTGGCGGAAGCTTTACCTTTTGGTCTTGCCACCTTGGTTTTCAAAGCCTTATGGGCCCGTGCCTTTCCTGCAGGCGAGCTTTTGGTCGCCGGCTTAAGCCGCGTTGACTTTGCGACCGCTTGCTTGCGAGAAGAAGGGCGTCCGCTGGTTCGGCGAGACGATCGGGAAGAAAGTTTCTTCCCACCCTTTTCAATTGAACTTCTCATACCGGAAAGTCCTCATTGTTGACACGACCAATTAAGTAAAATGGCCCAAAAAATAAGGGCGAATCTTAACATAGCTTGACCTGCTAAATCAACGAAAGAGTAGGGTTTGCGGCCACCTAACCACGGAATGTTCAACGAATGATGTCGATGTCGGGAAAAGAAAAACACTTGAAGCATCAAAATAGGCGTGTTAAGGTGACTCATTAGCGTCGGCGGACGCATTTAGCCGCCCGGCGTTCAGAATAACATTATCCGAGAGTGCCTCGGGTTAGCGCCGAAAGTCGCTGAAAATTGTCTCTTTCCTGCCTCCGCTCACTTCTATTTATTTAGCCAGATGTCAAACGGCCCAATCTTAATGCGGGAAAACCGCTATCACCAGATAAAGGCGGTATTGGCTCGCCTGCGCCTGGATTCGTCGGCACGCCTGGTGGTTTTGGTTGATAAGGACGGCCAGCAAATAGCCGTTCACGGTGAACTCGGCGATTTGGACACCACAAGTCTGGCGTCTTTGGTCGCCGGGAATGTGGCTGCGACGGGCGGAATGGCGAAGCTTATTGGGGAGGACGAGTTTCCCACTCTTTCGCACGAGGGTGCGAAAGAAAGCATTCACATCTCCGTGATTGGGAGGGTCTTGCTGGTTGTGGTTTTCGATGACCGGTCAAGTCTGGGCTTGGTGAAGCTTCGTTCCAAGCAAATCTCTCAGGAATTAGCCAGCGCCTTCGCAGAAATCGAAAGAGACTCCGCGACACCCGGAGCGAAAAGTGCGCTTCCATTTGCCGAAATTACAGACGAAGAGATCGACAGCCTCTTCTTCCACGCTTAAGGCCCCGGTTCTCCGATTCACAGGTTGAATAAGGCTCTATGACTTTCATCAACTACGCATCACGCGAAATCAACTGCAAAATTGTCTACTACGGCCCCGGATTGTGCGGTAAGACGACCAACTTGCAATACATCTACGATTCGACCGCCACGCAGGCCAGGGGAAAGCTTATTAGTCTCGCGACGGAAACTGATCGCACGTTGTTCTTTGATTTCATGCCTCTGGAGCTGGGAACAGTTCGCGGCTTCAAAACGCGCTTCCATCTTTATACCGTGCCGGGACAGGTTTTTTACGAAGCGTCTCGCAAGCTGATCCTGAAAGGCGTCGATGGAGTGGTGTTCGTCGCCGATTCGCAGGAAGAGCGCATGGATGCAAACATCGAATCGCTCTACAACCTGGAAGAGAATCTGCAGGCTTATGGTTATGACCTGATGAAGTTGCCGTACGTACTGCAACTGAACAAACGCGATTTGCCCAATGTTATTCCGTCGCCCGATTTGACGACCGAGCTGCAACGCAAAGGCGAGCCTGTAATCGAAGCAGTGGCTTCGACCGGGGCCGGAGTTTTCGATACGTTGAAAGCTGTGGCGAAACAGGTTTTGACGGAATTGCGCAAGAGTTAGCGGCTCAAATAGATTTGACCATTAATAGGCCGTCCCCGCCGTTTGAGTAGTATTTAGGGAGTCTTTGAGTGACCGAGTACCCCAGAGTCGAGTAGAGCTTCTGGGCGGAAACGTTGCTTGAGCGAACTTCCAGCCGCACAATTCGCACGTGACGCCGGCGAAATCCCGATTCAATCGTCTCCATCAAACAACTTGCCAGTCGACGACGCCGATGCTCGGGTGCAATTCCGATCGTGGTGATGTGACCAGTGTGATCCGGTTCCAGCAGGCCAATCACGAACCCGGCCATCATGCCGTTCTGCATTACGACGCGATACGAAACCGATTCAGGCGCAGTCAGCAGATAATCAAACGTGTCGCGACTGTAAGCCTCGCCGTCTACAAAACAGCGCTGATCGAGGCGCCAGCATTCATCGATTTGTGAGACTGTCAGAGGCCGCACGTCATAGCGCGCGTTCGGCGGCGGGACCAGGGCAATATTAGTTCGCGCTTCAGTTTCGGGCGACTGCCGCCCGTTCAGCCACCACCTCGGTCTAAACTTTTTCAGAACTGCCATAGCCGAATACTAGTTGCCGTCGAAAGCAGGGCGCAGATTATAGCCTGTTTCCTGTCTGGTTTTACAAGCGTGATCCTTTGGCCGATAGTTTACAGGATTAACATGCAGTCGCCATAACTGTAAACCCGATACCGTTCCTCGACAGCGTGGCGATAGCCGCCAAGCATGAAGTCTCGGCCACCGAACGCGCACACCAAAACGAGCAGAGACGATCGCGGCAGATGAAAGTTCGTGAGCAGCGAATCCACGACTTGAAAACTATATCCGGGAAAGATTGTCAGCGCTGCGAATCCGGTTTGTGCTTTCACCTGACCGGGAGTTGAAGCTGCCGATTCCAGAGCGCGGGCCGTGGTGGTGCCGACTGCGACGATCCGGCCGCCGGCGCTGTGTGCCTGATTGATGACAGAGGCAACCTCCTCGGTGATTGAAAACCATTCCGCGGCGACGCGGTGTTCGAAAATATTCTCGACTCGAACCGGTTCGAACGTGCCGTAACCAACGTGGAGCGTTATCTCAACCACACGAACTCCCCGATCCTCAACCGCTTTCAAAACCGTCGGGGTGAAATGCAACCCGGCGGTGGGCGCAGCAATCGATCCGCGCTGATCAGCGTAAATTGTCTGATATCGATCCCGATCTGCTTCTGATTCACCCGATCGCCGCTTGATATAAGGAGGAAGTGGCGGTTCACCGATCTTATCGATTACATTTTCAAGTGGCCGGGCTGATTGGAACCTAATTGTTCGCAGGCCATCATCATGCGACGCGATAACTTTCGCGCGGAGGTTGGCTTCGTCGAATTCGATCTCAGCGCCGATCTTCAGCCGACGACCTGGCCGCGTCAAAGCTTCCCAGGTTTTGTCTTCCACTTCACGCAGCAGCAGCAGTTCGATTGAACCTCCTGAGGGCGAGCGTCGTCCGCGAATGCGGGCCGGGAACACTCGCGTGTTGTTGAGGACCAAAACGTCCTTGTCGGTCAAATTATCCGGCAGCGTCCTGAAGTTTGAATCGCGCCACGATTGCGTCGCGCGATCTACAACCAGCATGCGCGAGGCATCTCGCTCAGCCAGCGGTTGCTGAGCGATTAGATCTTCCGGAAGTTCGTAATCAAAATCCGAAATCTGCATAGCGGATCGCACTTCAGGCGATCTTTGGCCGGGAAAACTCAGGAATAAGACGCGGAGGGGACATTTATTCCGGGCGCTGGAATGGGGTGTTCCATGTGTTCGCGGTGAAAGACGCCGGTCAGTTGCGCCCCAAAAAGCAGAACAAGGCTCGAGACATAACCCCAGGTCAGGACTGCGACCACTGCGCCGACGGAACCGTAAACCTGTTCGTAGTTGAAGTAATTCAGGGCCCAGGCAAAAACATATTTCGCCGCTTCCCACAACAAACTGCCAATCAATGCTCCGGGAATCGTGTCGCGAACGGTTACGTGCGCATTCGGCATAAAACGATAGACGATTGCGAACAGCAGGAAAGTGACGAACAAGCTCACCAGCGCGAAGACAATTTGCCAGAAAAGACTGCCCACGGAAGCGAGGAATTTGTAATGCTCCAACTGTCTTGGTGACATGCGGCCGGCAACCTCCTGGAGCCAGACGAGCACCGAGGTGCCGAATACCGATGCGATCAAAAGCAAACCGACAATGCCGATCATTCCCAAGGTCAACAAACGGCCATGGAGAAAAGTGCGATGAGTAGTTCCCCAAACACGGTTCAAGGCCCGTTCAACCACGGCGAAGACCCACGAACCCGCCCAGAGCACAATGACCGCGCAGGTAATGATTATGCCGGTACTGACATTCGCCAGGGAGCGCATGGTTTCATGCAGAAACTTGCTGGAGCCCGGATAGACTTCGACAATCTGGTGAATCATTTGATTGACAGACGCGATTCTGTTGCTTAAAGCGAGCAGTAGAAGCAACGCCGGAAACAAGGTCATCAAGCCGAAATAGCTCATCGCCGCAGCCGACGTGAAAAGATCGTTTTCATGAAACTGATGAATCGCGTGGGCCAGCATACGCCCCCAGGGCAAACGATTTTTGACTCCGAAAAAGTCGCGAAAGATGCGGCGTGCCATAAAATGATGTGTGCTTTGGGCTTTGTACTTTGTGCTTTGTACGTGCCGCCTAGCGAGCGCGGTCAGGTTCAACTACAAAGTACCCACCACGAAGTACAAATTACCGTCCTGGCTAATCAAACAATCCCGGTCGTCGCTGGGCTGTCTTCAATTCAAAATGCTGATATGCGAGTTGCGTTGCCATTCGGCCGCGTGGAGTGCGATTGAGAAAACCGATCTGGATTAGGTAGGGCTCGATTATTTCTTCGATCGAATCCTTCTCTTCATGAATCGCCGCCGACAGAGTGCCGACGCCAACGGGGCC
>Ga0207653_10000402_pt1 | contig 18952 bp, 18 predicted proteins | sample KBSK5251metaG_FD_184341 | JGI IMG/M metagenome (GOLD analysis project Ga0207653, IMG submission 184341) | Corn, switchgrass and miscanthus rhizosphere microbial communities from Kellogg Biological Station, Michigan, USA - KBS K5-25-1 metaG... | ecosystem: Host-associated > Plants > Roots >...
GATGTGATCGCGGTCGCGAGCGGGTCTCTCTGGGTTACAAACAGCTTCTGCCTGACCCTTGGGAGAGCATCGAGGAGCGCTTTCCCCCGCTTACCCGGATTACCGGTAAGATTGCCAGCGTCACCGACTATGGCGCCTTTGTTGAACTCGAGCCAGGCGTCGAAGGTCTGGTCCATGTTTCAGAAATGAGCTGGTCCAAGCGCGTCAAACACCCGAGCAAGCTGGTTAATCCCGGCGATACCGTGGATGTAGAAGTTCTGGGCGTCGATGCAAAAGCCAGGCGCATCAGCCTTGGTATGAAGCAGGTTCAGGAAAATCCCTGGAAGACTCTGAGCGATCGGTATCAGGTTGGCGCGCGCGTTCACGGACGCGTCCGCAATCTAACTGATTTCGGAGCCTTCATTGAAATTGAAGAAGGCATCGATGGTTTGGTACACGTCTCGGATATTTCCTGGTCGCGGCGAATCAAACATCCGGGCGAGGTTCTGAAGAAGGGCCAACAGGTTGACGCTGTCATAACCGGAATCGATCCCGATAATAGACGAATGTCCCTGTCGATGAAGGATCTCGAGCCCAATGCCTGGAATGACTTCGTCGCCAGTCACAAACCTGGTGACGTGGTGAAAGGAAAGATTGCCCGCTTTGCGAGCTTCGGCGCTTTTGTTGAATTGGGCGACAACCTGGAAGGGCTCTGTCATATTTCCGAACTCTCGGAAGACAGGGTGGCGAAACCTGAAGATGTCGTTCAACTCGGACAGGAAATGGAGTTTCGCATCCTGCGCGTCGATGCCGAGAACAAGAAGATCGGTTTGTCAGCGCGGGCCGTGGCCAACGATGAGCCGATCGTAGAAACCAAAATTTACACGTCGGAGGCCGGCGGTGGGATGGCTTCTCTGGCGGAACTAGCGGACTTTTTTAATCCCAACAAAGGCAGCGAAGACGCCGGAGACTAAGTCGCGGAGCCAATAATTCAGGCCCGTCCCAGCGACCCGCAGCCGGCTACTTCCTTTTGCCTGTAAATGTTGCCTATGCAACGTTTCTGGTCTTGATGCCGACCGCCATCTTCTGCTAAGGTAAGGTATAATTTCCAATCTTTCGTACCGAGCTGGACTTTGAGTCAAGTCGCTAACTTACAGTTGTTTTCCTTAGCGAGGTGATTGCATGACTAAAGCGGATCTGGTCAACGATGTCGCCGACGCCGCCGAATTGACCAAGAAAGATGCCGAACGACTCGTTGAGATCGTTTTCGAAAGTATTATCGACAGTCTGAATCACGGTGAGAAAATTGAGCTGCGCGGCTTTGGTAGCTTTCGCGTTCGTGAACGCGGGGCCCGGCGCGGCCGAAATCCGAAGACTGGAGAACCGGTCAACATTCCCGCCAAACGCGTACCTTATTTCAAAGCTGGCAAAGAGTTGAAGGAGTTAATCAACGAGAATCCGTTGTGATTCTCCACCTCTCTCATCAAAATCGAAGATAGGTTGCGTTGTGGAAAGACTGTGGAGCCCCTGGAGACACGATTACATCGCCAACCCCGGCCAACCTCAAAGCGCCTGCATCTTCTGTGAAGCGCAGAAAAACCCAGCCGCCGATTCGCAGAACTTGATTGTTCATCGCGGCCTTCACAACTTCGTAATTCTCAACAAGTATCCCTACATCAGCGGTCATTTGATGATCGCACCCTACTCGCATCTTGGAGAGTTGTCGTCCGCGCCGAAAGATGTGACCGATGAAATGATGGATCTCGTGAAGCGATCTCAAAACGCGCTGATCGATGTCTATAAGCCCGAAGGATTCAACGTGGGCATGAACCTCGGGAAAGTCGCGGGCGCCGGGGTTGCAGATCACATCCACATGCACATTCTTCCGCGTTGGGGAGGTGACACGAACTTCATGTCGACTGTGGGTGAAACGCGTGTGCTGCCGGAAGATTTATTCTTAACTTATCAAAAGCTCAGCGGAAAGATTTAGGTCTGTCTCAGTGGCACCCGCATCTTGCTTGTGATTCACGGGCGGGACGCCCGTGGCACATGGTCTCAGCCCGACTGATCTCCAGGTTCACGCTGAGGGATGGCCTCGTCCTCAACTTCACCCGAGGGGTTGATTGGAACATCGGCAGCTCGTTCGTAAGTGAACCAAGACGTCTTCAACCCATCTTCGGACGGCAAGGCTGCGTTGAATCCCGGGTACACGATGCGTGGGTGATAAATTGCCAGCAAAGAGTTCACGATCGCTTCGCGCACCTCGCTTAACTCGCGCAGCGTCAGATTGGATTCATCCAATTGTCCGTCGCTAAGCACGGCGTCAAAGATTCTGGCTACGATGGCGCGGATGTTTTCCGCATTGGGATGGGCCAAAGAACGTGCCGCGGCTTCGGCGGAATCGACGAGCATGAGGATCGCTGCTTCCTTGAACTGTGGTTTGGGTCCGGGATAGCGAAAGTCATCTTCGTTTATCGCGGCTCCGTTTGACTGCTCCTCCGCTTTGCGCAGAAAGAAATACAACGTGCGGGTCCCATGATGCTGAGGAATAAAATCAGCGATTCGCTTTGGTAATCCTATTTCCCTGGCCAAACGCAATCCGTAGGTGACGTGACTCGTAATTATTTTCGCGCTTTGAATCGGCTTGAGGCGATCGTGCGGGTTCTCGCCGGATTGATTTTCGACAAAATGATCCGGCGCGGCTACTTTACCGATGTCATGGTACAGCGCGCCGACCCGGGCCAGCAGCACGTTCGCTCGAATGGCGCGGCAAGCGTCTTCAGCCAGTTGGCCGACCGCATGAGAATGCTGGTTGGTTCCAGGCGCCCGCAAAGCTAGCTGACTCAACACCGGCAAATCCGCGTTGGTCAATTCGAGCAATCTTATGTCTGTCAGGATCCCGAACAGCGACTCGTTAATCGGAACGCCGCCGGCGGCAAAGATTATCGTCAACAACCCGCCGCCAATACCGAACAATCCGGCCACCAACGCAGCCGAAATTGACAAAGGCCGGTGAGAGAACGCTATTAACGCAATCGCCACGAAGAAGTTCGCAGCGGCAACGAACATCCCGGCCACCGTTACCGACTGTCGTTCGTGGTATCTCTTAATTCCGAAAACAGCAGCTGCGCAGGAAATGAAAGCGTAGAGAGCCACCGGGAGCGGCTCAGCCGCCAGCAAACCGGCGATGCCCGCGGCTACGATTCCGGCAATCAGGCTGAGTTGGCGATCGAGCAGCATCGTCAGGAGCAAAGAAGCGGCTGCGAAGGGAATTGTGAAACTCCAAACCGCCGAATCGTTGAAGGGCGCCCGGGTACTTTGTGAGGCGATCGCGTTGGCTACCACAAACCCGAGGCGCATGAGGATCGCTTCAAACAGAATCGCGGATCCTACCAGAGCGAAAGCCCGCGCGGGCGAGACCAGCAAATCAACATTCGCTGCGCGATATTTGACTACCCGCCAGACGATAAAATAAGCGACACCGGAAAGGATGAAGACAACCAGCGTCCGCAGAAAACTAAAAGGCCAACGAACCAGCAACAAGGCTGTGGAAATTGTCAGGAAAGAAAACCCGATCGCAAATTGGGTCGCAGGCGAAAACCATCGGAAGGGAACCAGCAAAACCCCTAACACAGCATTCCGCGCGCTGTCGATCTTTGAAGTGAAACGTGGCCGAGGGCTCATTCTTTAGACTCTGTGTAACTGCCACTTCCAATTTGATTAACTGAAGGATTCGCTTTTCAAAGTGCGAACTGACAATCCTTCATCGATTCGATCGAGCAGAGAGGCCAACGAATTTGAATTCGTCGCGGAAATGGCGATGGGTTCACTCCCGGATTCGATTGATACCTGTCTGATCATCGCTTCAAGCTCACGCGCGTCCACCAGGTCCGCCTTATTAAAAACCAGTAGTCGTGGAATTTGATTCACTTCAAGCTCGGTCAGAATTCGATCGACGGAACCGATTTGTTGTGGCCATCTTGAATTCGCCGCATCGATAACGTGAATCAGCATTCGACTGCCGGCAATCTCTTCCAGAGTAGAGCGGAACGCCGCCAGCAAGTCAGGCGGCAGGTCGCGAATGAAGCCGACCGTATCGTTGATAATCACTTCACGCTCTCGCGGCAGTCGCAAACGCCGCGTCGTTGGATCGAGGGTCGCAAACATTCGCGATTCGGCCAGCACCTTACTCGCGGTCAGCGCATTCAGCAAGGTCGATTTGCCGGCATTTGTGTAGCCAACTATCGAAATTGTGGGCACCTCACGGCGCAAACGTTCTTTGCGGCGTTGCTCGCGTCGCTTCGCCTGCGAGGCTAGTTCCTTCTCCAGCCGATGAATGCGATCGCGTACACGCCGCCGGTCAGTTTCGAGTTTTGTTTCGCCTGGCCCGCGCCCGCCGATGCCGCCTGCCAGCCGGGAAAAAGCCGAATTCTGTCCCATCACCAGCCGCGGCAGAATGTATTTAAGCTGCGCCAGTTCAACCTGGATTTTGCCCTCATGAGACTGCGCTCTTTGAGCGAAGATGTCCAGAATGAGTTGCGAACGGTCAATGACCTTCAGATCGGTTGCGTCTGAAATCGAGCGCACCTGCGCGGCCTGCAGTTCTCGATCAAAGATGATCGCGTCGGCGCCGAGCTGCATCGCCCGAATCAGGAGTTCGTCCAGCTTGCCTTTTCCCAGGACGGTGCGTGGATCGATCGACCCTCGGCGCTGAATCATCTCGTCCAAAACAACAACGCCCGCTGACTGGGCCAGTTGTCGCAGCTCGGCAATTGAATCTTCAGCTTCGGCAATCGGACCGGTGGAAGCGTTGACCAGAATTACCTGATCGGCATTTGTCGCGCGTCGCGTCGGCCGGCGCTGCCGGGCCATCTCGCTCTCGAGCGCTTCGATTAGCGCGAGGAAGTCAACATCGAGTTGGGAGGCGACGGCGGGATCGAGAAAAGCGAAACTCTTACCTTCGCCGTTGGTCTTCAGGTCATGAGCCGTCGATGGAAGCAAGTGCGCGGAACGAACAATTCCGGGCAGTCCCGTTCCTTCGGCGACGTTGATTGCCGCCATCAGATCCAGCCTGAGCAGGGCCAGATCGGTCAGGTCGTCCCGGGTAAGTTCTTCGCCGCGTAAATGCGTGTGAATGCAGCGCAGACCGCGAAAGCGATCACCGGCAACGCGCACGCGCTTGAAATCCGGCAACTCGATTCGTTTGGCGTCGCCAACGATGACGTATTCAACGTAGCCTTTTCGATCCACCAGGGCGCCGATTTGGCGGTTGGTTTCATGAGAAAGCTCGCTCAACTGCCGCGCGAATTCAGGCGTCACAATCTGGTGTGGCGGAATGCGGCGCTGATACAACTTTTCGATTCGCCTTAATTGGTTCGGCTTGAGACCGTGCGTATTGCCGTGAAGACTTTTCATCCGCTGGAACTGGGAGAATTATAACACGCTGTGGCACGCGCATCCTGCGCGTGATTCGCGGATCGGGGACGCCCGTGCCACATCAAAGTTAGACAACCTGCGACATGCCCGTTACCATGTATCGTTTTTTACAAGTCAATGAGCGATTCTTTACGCATAACAAGAGTAGATCCACCCGCTGGAATTTCCGGAGGTGAAGTGGCCGTCTCATACGCCGGCGTCACCTCCGAAGGTTCCCGGGGATTGGGCGTTTTGTTTGACGGCACGCCTGCGCACATCACCGCTGTCGGACGTGGCCGAGCGCTCGTGTCGATTCCGGAGCTCAGCGCCGAAGGTGGGACAGAAATTGTTTTGACGGCTATGCCGCAAGTGAGTTCGGCCGCGGATTTCATGATTGGTCGAAAGTTGTCGGGCGGTGTTCACCCGGTTGCGAATCCGGCTTTCGATCCTCATGACGGATCGCTGTACGTAACGCGGTCAGGCGCCCGCGGTGAGCACGTGCCGGTCTCGATTTTTTGCATCACCAGCGATGGAATGGTCGAAGATTTCTCGACCGAAGTGATGAATCCAACCAGCATCGCATTCGGTCGAACGGAACGGATGTTCGTGACGAGCCGGTTCGACGGAACTGTCTATCGCGTCACACCCGAGCGCGAGTTGATCGCGTTTGCCACCGACCTGGGGGTGGCGACTGGTTTGGCATTCAACCGCAGCGGCGAGATGTTCGTCGGCGACCGCAGTGGGACCATTTTTAGAATTAACGAGATCGGTGAAGCGAAGCCCTGGGCGCAACACGAACCGTCCGTATCGGCTTACCATCTCGCCTTTGGTTCTGACGAGGCGCTTTATGTAAGCGGACCTACAGTTTCCAGCTTCGATTCAATTACTCGCTTTGATGAGGATGGGAATTCGAGCACGTTTTATCAGGGTCTGGGCCGGCCGCAGGGGTTGGCATTCGACCAGGCGGGAAATCTTTATGTGGCCGCGTCGCTGCGAGGTCGCCGTGGCATTGTCAGGATTTCCCCTGATGGATCGGATGCACAACTTGTGGTTGCGGGCATGAATATGGTTGGCCTGGCATTCGGCCCTGAGGGCGAAATGGTCGTGGCCACGAACGAAGCTGTCTACACCATACCGCTGGGAATTCATGGAACGTTGCTGGACTAGTTTGTGGTGGCACGCGCATCTTGCGCGTGGTCTCACGGGCGGGGCGCCCGTGCCACCTTTTGCTGACCTGCCATGAGCAGCGAATCGCTGTTTTGACTCTCGCGGAGACGAATGCTAATTTGAACTTCTTTTTGATGCCATCTTGATCACCTCAGGATTAATTGCGCAACTTGTAATTTTTATGGTGGTGCTGCTGTTTTCAATCTCAGCCCACGAGGCGGGGCATGCCTGGATGTCCAACAAGTTCGGTGACGATACGGCGCGCCTGTTGGGGCGGATTACGCTTAATCCGCTCGCGCACACAGATCCGATCGGCACGCTCCTGATTCCCATCGCCAGTTTCATTTTTGCGCACGTCGGCGCTTCAATCGCGCTTATCGGGTGGGGAAAACCCACGCCCGTCAATCCACTGCGTTGGCGAAACAAAGACCTGGCAAACGTCATGGTTTCGATTGCCGGAATCCTGGCGAACCTGATAATTGCCATCGTCTCTTTGGGGTTAATGTACGTCGCTGCCGTTCTTCATTTATTTGGGCCGGGAGCGGCTTTGGCTTCGATTGAAGAGCCGCTCGTGCTCTTTCTTTTTACTGCATACAGTCTCAATGTTGCTTTGGCTTTTTTTAACCTTCTGCCTTTTCCGCCGCTCGATGGCAGCAAGATCCTGTGGACGATTCTTCCTGACAATATGAAACCGGCGCTCGAGGCGCTGGAAAGATTTGGCTTCATAATCCTGCTGCTGGCCATGCAGACAGGAATCTTCGGAGTCCTCTTCAGTCCAATTCAGCGGACAATGTTTTACCTGCTTCCAGAGGCAGTGTATCCGGCTCTACTAAAGATTTTTGGATAATCGTCATGCCTAAACGAATTTTCAGCGGCGCTCAACCAACCGGGAATGTTCATCTGGGAAACTATCTGGGCGCGCTGCGTAACTGGGTTGCGCTGCAACGTGATTACGAAAGCTTCTTCTGCATAGTCAATCTCCACGGGATTACTCTGCCGCAGGATCCGAAGGTGCTGGCGGTCAAGACTCGCGAGCTGGCGCGGATTTACCTGGCCGTCGGAATCGATCCCAACGTCTCGACTGTTTTTGTCCAGTCAGACGTGCCGGCCCACGCCGAACTGACGTGGCTGCTGAATTGTGTGGCGCGCATGTCGGAACTCGAGCGCATGACACAGTTCAAAGACAAGGCCCGCAAGCAGGAAGAAAACGTTCCCGTCGGATTGTTTGACTATCCGGTGTTAATGGCCGCGGACATCCTCTTGTATCAAACGGATCTGGTTCCCGTGGGCGAGGATCAAAAACAGCATCTCGAGCTGACGCGCGACATCGCCATTCGTTTCAATCGCGACTACGGCCAGACCTTCGTGGTGCCTGAGCCATTTATCCCGAAGGTCGGCGCCCGCATCATGTCGCTCGCCGATCCGACTAAAAAGATGTCAAAGTCCGATGAAGAGAGCGAGGCCGGGTGCATCATGTTACTGGATAGCGATGATGCCGTGCGGCGCAAGTTCAAGCGCGCGGTCACAGACTCAGGCACTGAGATCAAGTTTGATCCATCACGTCCGGCGATTAATAACCTGCTCACGATTTACCATCTGCTGACAGACAAGCCCGCGCCGGAAATTGAAGATCATTTCAGCGGCAGCGGCTATGCAAAATTGAAAGATGAATTGGCCGACGTCACGATTGAGTTTCTGAGGCCGTTCCAGGAACGCGTGCTTGGCATCGATGATGATAAACTGAATCAGATTTTGGGGCAGGGCGCTGAACGAGCGGAAGCGATCGCCAACATGACGTTGGGACACGCCAAGGCAAACATGGGATTGGTTGGCGCGCGCCGTTGATAGTTCAACCTTAAGCTTGAACTCTGAACTTTGCTGATGATGGAAGACACCACCCAAGCCGTCGAAGCTGAAAACACGGCGAGTTCGTCTCCCGACGCGCCGCAAACCATCAGCGTGGCCGGCGCACAGCCGGAAATTGCGCCCGATCGCGACGGCGAGCAGTTGTCGATTACCCTTGGAGAGTTTGAGGGACCACTCGACCTGCTGCTTTATCTGATTCGTCAGGACCAGGTCAATATTTACGACATTCCGATTGCGCGAATCACAGACGAATACCTGCGTTATCTCAACCTGATGCAGGAATTGGATCTGACCGTGGCCGGCGACTTTTTGGTGATGGCGGCCCAGCTCATCGATCTAAAGTCGCGCATGCTTCTGCCGCGCGATCCCCGGGCCGAAGAGGAAGAAGTGCTCGATCCTCGCCTGGATCTGGTTAACCGGCTGCTGGAGCATGAAAAGTTCAAAGCCGCGGCGCAAATGCTCTGGTCGCGAGCGACTGTTGAGCAGGCAGTCTTTACGCGCGCCGAGATCGAAACCGACACGAACAACCCGGAAGTCGTCGTAGGCTTGTTCGATCTGCTCAAGGTCTTTCAGGAAATTCTCGCTCGTCACAAGGAAGAAGTCCTGATGGAGATTGAGCGAGAAGAAGTAACCATGGCCCAGATGATTGAGCGCTTGCGTAACATGGTGCGGTCGGCGGGCGAACTGAATTTGCTGGAGTTTTTCGGACGGGCGCAAACCCGCCGCGAGCTGGTGGTCGCTTTTCTGTCCGTGCTTGAGTTGGTTCGCATGAGCGAGATTTCACTGCGCCAGCGCGAAACGTTCGGCGAAATCACAGCGAAGTCTGTAAGCCCGGCTTAAGCAGCCCACAAAAATTATGAGTACAGCGAAAGCAGCGAATGTCGAGGAACCGATTGAAGCCGTAACTTCTGAGGAAGAGAGCGCAATCGAAGGCCAACGCGAAATCAGTGATACCGAACTGAAGGCAATCATTGAGGCGCTGGTTTTTGTTGCTGATGAACCGATTGGCGCCAGGGCTATCGCGGACGTGGTCGACATGGACCGGCAGGCTGTCGAAGCCGCGATTCAGGATTTAGCAAAAGAATACGAGTCGCGCCCGGGCGGCCTGCAGTTGCGCGAGATTGCCGGCGGTTGGCAAATCGCCACGCGCGCTGAACATCATGAGCACATTCGCGCGTACCTGAAATCAAAACCGAGCGCCAAACTGTCTCTCGCCTCGCTGGAGACCCTTGCGGTGATTGCTTACCGCCAGCCGGTAACCGTTCCCGAGATTCTGGAAATTCGCGGCGTGCAGTCTCCTTCGGCTATCAAGACACTGCTCGACAAGCGTTTGATCGTCGCCAAAGGCCGAAAGGAAACAGTTGGGCGTCCGATGATGTACGGCACCTCGAAAGAATTCCTGATTCAATTCGGTCTTAAAGATTTATCTGAATTGCCGAGCATCGAAGATTTTCAGGACTTGGCTGGCGGGGCAACTGAATGAATTATTTGATCATTCATTGGTTTTGCAGCGTAAGTCTTCCACGGCTCACTCGCTTAGAACGCGACCTAATTTCATTGTGACGTTTTCTCTAGCCCAGGCGTTTACGCCTGGGTGAGAAACGGGAACTGCCATTAAAGCCCCATTAATGGGGCTTTGAAACTAATCGCTCCTTTATTCCCAGGCGTAAACGCCTGGTCTACGGGAAAAGTCAAATCAATGAACCAATGCAAGAACGTCTGCAAAAACTAATCGCCGCCGCCGGTATCGCTTCGCGTCGTCACGCTGAAGATTTGATCGTCGGGCGACAAGTCACCGTCAATGGCGAGGTGATTGTCGAACTTGGGGCCAAGGCCGACCCCGAACGCGATCACATCAAAGTCAAAGGCCGCCTGATCAATCCGCTCCTCAGCCAACAGAAACCCGTCTATGTCCTGCTGAACAAGCCGAAGGGTTATTTGACCAGCATGTCTGATCCGGAAGGCCGGCCGTTGGTGATCGATTTGATTCCTGCGGCGCTCGGGCGCTTGCACCCTGTCGGCAGGCTCGATTTCAATACCGAGGGTTTGTTGCTTCTGACTAACGATGGCGAATTCACGCGGCACATTACCGCAGCAAAAAGTCGAATACCAAAAGTTTACAAAGCCAAGGTTAAGGGCATGCCGCCTGAGAAAGCGGTCGAGCGCCTGCGCCGCGGTATCGCTATCGGTGACGAGCGCAGTGCGCGCGCCGACGTGCGTATGCTGCGCGAAAGTAAGACGAATGCCTGGTTCGAGGTGATCCTTCACGAAGGCCGCAATCAACAAGTGCGACGTATGTTCGATGCGATTGGACATTCGGTCATTAAATTAGTTCGCACGCGCATCGGTAATCTCGAAGAGAAAAACTTGAAGCCGGGCGCATGGCGCAAGCTAACTGAACGAGAAGTGAAAACTCTAAAAGGACCGCATCAAGCGAAACCCGCCGCGCGCAGAAGGCGTTAACACATCAAATGGTGTCTTACTTTGCGGTTTTTCTTTGCGGCTTTGCGCCTTTGGCGTGAGTGTCTTGCAGGGAAAAGGTAATGTTCACGCAAAGACGCCAAGGCGCAAAGATGCGCAAAGTCAGACTAAGCACCACCACACGTCACCTGCGGATGCGTGCGCCAACTCATTGAGTTACAATGCCAAGTTCTAATAACGTCGCGACAGGCACCTCCTGCCTGTCGTTTGAATGTCAGGCGTACCGGGTACTTCCAAAATAATGGAATTCGAACTTACCGAAGAACAACTTCAAATGAAGATGAGCGTGCGCGAGTTCGCTGAAGCCGAAATTGCGCCGCATGTCATGGAATGGGACGAATCGCAGCATTTCCCGATTGAGCTGCTGCCAAAACTTGGCGAACTAGGGTTGCTGGGGATTCTGTTTCCCGAGGAGTATGGCGGCGCCGGTCTCGGTTACGTTGAATATGCAACCGCAATCGAAGAACTTTCGCGCGTCGACGGATCGGTCGGAATCTCGGTCGCGGCCCATAATTCGCTTTGCTCGAATCACATTTTCCAGTTTGGCACTGAAGCACAGAAGCAAAAGTTTCTGGCGCCGCTCGCTCGCGGTGAACAACTCGGCGCGTGGGGTCTGACTGAACCCGGCGCCGGTTCAGACGCGTCCGGCACGCGCACTACCGCTGTCAAGAATGACGGTGGATGGTTGGTGAACGGATCGAAAAACTTCATCACGCATGCGATTCATGCCGACACCTGCGTGGCTTTTGCTTCGAGCGATCGTTCCAAAAAAAGCAAAGGCATCACCGCTTTCATTTTTGAAAAAGGGATGGAAGGCTTTGCGCCGTCAAAGAAAGAGAACAAGCTCGGCTTGCGCGCCTCTGAAACGGCGAGTGTCGTGTTCGAAGATTGTTTCGTGCCTGACGAGAATCGCCTCGGAGATGAAGGGCAGGGATTTGTGAACGCGATGGAGATTCTTGATGGCGGCAGGATTTCGATCGCCGCGTTGGCAGTGGGCATCGCCCAGGGCGCTTACGAGTCGGCGCTGAGATATTCAGCCGAACGCCAGCAATTCGGAAAACCAATTCGCGAGTTTCAGGCGATCCAGTTCAAGCTGGCTGACATGGCCGTGCAGATCGATGCCGCGCGTTTGCTCATGTATCGCGCTGCCGCGATGAAAGATCAGGGCAAGAAGACAACGAAAGAATCTTCGATGGCCAAGTTGTTCGCCGGGGAGATGAGCGTGCGCGTGTGCGAAGAGGCAATCCAGATTCACGGTGGCTACGGTTACACGAAAGATTACCCGGCGGAAAAGTACTGGCGCGATTCGAAACTCTGCACCATCGGCGAAGGCACTTCTGAAATTCAGCGAATGATCATCGCGCGGGAAATCCTGAAGTAGGCATGAAAGACTCGCTTTTCGATCGCATCATCGCCGGCGACTCAATTGCAGTCGCGCGGGCGATCTCGAAAGTCGAGGATGGGGCCGAGGGCGTTTCCGAGTTGATGAAGCAGATTTTTCCGCACACGGGACGCGGATTGATCATCGGCATTACCGGCGCGCCGGGAGCGGGAAAGTCGACTCTGGTTGATAAGTTGGCCGCGCATTATCGCAAGGGCGGTGAACGCGTGGGAATCGTCGCCGTCGACCCTTCGAGTCCTTTCACGGGCGGCGCAATTCTGGGCGATCGCATTCGGATGCAAACGCTGACGCTCGACAAGGGCGTCTTTATTCGTTCGATGGCGACGCGCGGAAACCTTGGCGGCCTGGCGCGCGCAACGGTTGAAGCAGTCGCGATTCTGGATGCGGCCGGCTATGAAAAGATCATTGTCGAAACTGTCGGCGTTGGTCAGGACGAGATCGAGATTGCCAAGACGGCCGACGTTTGCGTCGTGGTGCTCGTGCCCGGAATGGGCGATGACGTCCAGACGATGAAGGCCGGTATTATGGAAATCGGCGACGTGCTCGTCATCAATAAAGCTGATCGCGACGGGGTCCTGCGTACCGAAAAAGAGTTAGAAGCGCTGCTGAGTCTTTCCGGACGCATGGACGAGTGGCAGCCACTGATCGTGAAAACCGTCGCGATTGAAAACAAAGGTATTGATGAGTTGGCGGCAGCGATAGCCCGTACACGCGAGGTCCAGCGAACCGCTGACGTTGGCTCTGAACGGAAACGAGCAATTGCGCGTTGGCGCATTCTGGAACTGCTGCGAGAGCGTTTGGTCTCGGAAGCTCTGAGCGGCGATTCTGCATCTGAAAAACTTGATCGTTTGGCGGAAGATGTTGCCAGCAAACAACGTGACCCGTATTCGGCTGTGGAAGAATTGATTAAGGGTCAGTAGTTAGTCGTCAGTGCAAAGGGCCGATTCCGAGAAAGGCTACTTGGCGTATGGCTTGGCCAGACTGATGGGCGGCAAGTCTCTGACTTGCCGGAAGAGCTTCACGAAGTTAGCGGTCTGCGACCGCCGGGTCGAAGACCCATCGAAGAAGCGCGATTGTCGGCAAGTCTGAGACTTGCCGCGGATCGGCGTGGCAGAGCCAGGAACTGCGGTCAAACTGACAACTGACGACTGACAACAGGAAATGAAAATCGATCATATCGGGATTGCCACTGGAGGCATCGCGGAAGTGGCTAACTTCTACCGCGAAGCGCTCGGTCTCAACCTCGAAGACATTGAAGAAGTCGCGGACCAAAAAGTGCGCGTAGCGATGCTGCCGATTGGCGAATCGCGGATTGAATTGCTTGAGCCGACTACGTCCGACTCGCCGATTTCAAAGTTTCTCGCGAAGCGCGGGCCGGGGATTCATCACGTCGCTATTCAGGTCGAAAACATTCGCGAATCTCTCAGGAAAATGAAGGAAGAAGGGGCGCGTCTGATCGACGAAGAGCCGCGAACGGGCGCCGGCGGTTGCCTTGTCGCGTTTGTTCATCCATCATCAACGGGCGGGGTTTTAGTTGAATTGGTTGAGCACCAGGGGCGATAAAACATCTCGTGCATTTTTGTTTTGAAAGGATCTAATTTTGAATTCAAAAACTAAAGCTTGGATTGCCGCAGGTGTCGGCATCATTTTTTCTGTCGGCCTGATTGTGTGGCAGGTCAAGGCCAGCCACGGCGCGCCGATCAATCTGACCGCCGACGACATGACGCAAATTGCCTCGGACCAGGCGCCCCAGGCCCGGGCCCGTCTGGCGACGGATGACGCAGCGCGCCGCGACTTTGCCAAGAACGTGCGCGAATTGCTCTCGGTCGCCGAAGAAGCAAGAGCGAAGGGCATCGCTTATCGCCCTGAGATCAGACGTCAGATGGAGTTGGTTCGGGCAATCGTGATCGCGCAGAGTTATGCCGAGTCTCAAGGCGGCACGCCGGGTGCTCAACAAGTTTCGGATGCGGACGTCGATGCGTTTTTCAAAGAACCCGGCCAGGAAGAACGGTTTCAGCAGTTCGTGAAGGACGCGCAGGCGAGCAATCCCATGATGGCCGGCCAGGCTATTCCTGACGAACAATTGAAACAGATCAAGCATCAACTGGGTCAGGTACTGATCGGCGAACGTCGCGGCGTAGCTGCGAAGGCCGATCAAAAGCGAAGCGTTGAATTGCAAATCATGCTCGAGCAGGCGCGGCTTCTGGCTTCGACCTACGCGAAAGAGACTCTGATTCCGAATACGAAAGCTACGGACGCTGAATTGGCCGCTTACGTCGCCAAGCATCCTGAGCTTGATGACAAACAAACACGCGTCAAGGCCGAAGAAGTGTTAAAGCGCGCCCGTGCCGGTGAAGACTTTGCGTCGCTCGCGAAACAATTCTCGACCGATCCCGGCAGCAAAGAAAAAGGCGGAGACCTGGGTTGGTTTGGGCACGGTCAAATGGTGCCTGAATTCGAAAAGGCTGCTTTCGCCCTGCAGCCCGGACAGATTAGCGATATCGTCGAAAGCCAGTTTGGTCTTCACATCATCAAAGTGGAAGAGAAGAAGACGGAGACCAAAGACGGAAAGCCAGAAGAGCAGGTTCACGCCCGGCATATTTTGATTGCCGCCGGTGGTGGTGGCGGCAATCCGTTTGGGCCGCCGAAGTCTGCGAAGGACCAGGCACGCGAAGCGGTCGAACAGGAAAAAGAAAAGACCCTGATCGACGAAATCGTGAAGCGACAGAGTAATCACATCACGATCGCCGAAAATTTCTCGGTGCCCCAGCCGCCGCCACAGCAGATGCAACAGGGATTGCCGCCGGGCTTGTCGCCGGAAGCGCCACCCGCTGCGTCGCCAGCGCCTAAAGGAAAACCAACGACGCCGAAGAGTGGAAAGAAATAGGTACGCACGCCTCCGGCGGGCAGCCGCGAGTGGCGTGTCTGACAAATAAGAAATGCAGCACGCCGGCGGCGTACGTACCATCCTATGCAATTCGGTGATTATCGCGTCGAAATAATTCCTGACTGTGAGTTCCGGCTCGACGGTGGCGCGATGTTCGGGGTGGTGCCGCGCAACCTCTGGTCAAAACCGTGTCCGCCCGACGATCAGAACCGCATTCGCATGAACATGAATTGCCTGTTCATCGAGGCCGGCAGCGAGCGGATTCTGATCGACACCGGCATCGGCGACAAATGGAGCGAGAAGCATCGCGCGATGTACGGCATCAACCGAGTCCGGTCGCTCGATGATTCTTTGAAAGCTATCGCCGGCGTCACGTCTTCAGACATAACGATCGTCATCAACACTCACCTCCATTTTGATCATGCCGGCGGAAACACCGTGTTTGATGAATCGGGTAAAGCCGCGCCGTCGTTTCCTAATGCGCGTTACCTGATTTCGCGCGCCGAATATGAACATGCGGAAGCGCCGACAGACCGAGACCGCGCAAGTTATTTCGCTGAGAATTGGCGGCCCTTGCGTGAATCTGGCCAGCTCGATCTGAGGGACTCGGAATACGACGTGGTGCCGGGCCTGCGCATGGAAACGCAGGCGGGTCACAATCGTTCAATGCAGTGCCCGCGACTTGAGAGAGGTAGCGCAACGCTCTTCGGTTTTGCCGATCTGGTTCCGATGCGCGCGCACGTGCCGTTCGCGTGGGTGATGGGCTACGATCTCTATCCCGTCGAAACGGTCGAGGCGAAAAAGAAATTGTTGCCACAGGCAGCGCGCGAAAATTGGACGTGCTTGTTCTATCACGAACCGGATCAGGCTCTGGGCAGAATTGTTGAAAAGGATGGAAAGTTCGTCGTGATCTAGTTTCTCTTTCTCTGTGTCTCAGTGATTTCTCCGTGTCTCTGTGGTGAAATTTTGCAAGCGTAAGATTCACCACAGAGACACAGAGTTCCACAGAGTCACGGAGTACGCATAACGAGATGACAGCAGCGAAAATCGGAATCATCGGTGGTAGCGGGCTCTATCAAATGCCCGAGCTGACGGAAGTTGACGAGATCAAACTCGAAACTCCGTTTGGCGATCCTTCAGACAAATTCATCATCGGCACTTTGGAAGGGGAGCGGGTCGCCTTCCTTCCTCGTCACGGTCTCGGACATCGATATACGCCAACCGAAGTTCCGTTTCGCGCGAATATCTACGGCATGAAGCTGCTCGGCGTCGAGCGGATTCTTTCGGCGTCGGCCGTAGGTTCATTGCAGGAGAAGTATGCGCCGCTCGACATGGTGATTCCCGGACAGTTTTTTGATCGCACCCGCGCCCGAGCGCGCGAATCGACTTTCTTCGGAGAAGGCATCGTTGCCCACATAGCTTTCGCGCACCCGGTCTGCAAAGACCTGGGCGACGTGTTGGAAGAGTCGTGCCAGGTTGCGGAAGTCAAAGCGCATCGCGGCGGAACTTACATTTGCATGGAAGGGCCTGCGTTCTCGACCGTGGCCGAGTCCAATGTCTATCGTTCCTGGGGCATGGACGTGATTGGCATGACGAATCTCCAAGAGGCCAAGTTGGCCCGCGAGGCTGAGATTTGCTATGCGACCCTGGCGCTGGTCACCGATTATGATTGCTGGCACCCGGGACACGACGCCGTGACTGTCGAGACGGTGATTGAATATCTGAACAAGAACGTGCGGAACGCTCAGCTGATCATGAAGCAGGCGGTGAAGTCTCTCGCACAGCAGCCGCGGAGCTGCAAGTGCGGTTCAGCTTTGCAGAACGCGATTTTTACCGCCCCTGACTTGTGGCCCGAAGCAACCACCCGCAGGCTCCAGGCCATCATTGGAAAGTATCAGAAGAAGGTTTAGCGATGTACCGCAGGTTGTCTAACCTGCGGCAGCTTTTGATTCACGAGTGCGCAGGTTGGACAATCTGCGCTACAGAGGTGTAGTGATGAAAAAAAGAGTTTTCGTAATTTCGATTCTCGCCGGAGTGATTTTTCTTGCCGCAACGGTGACTTTTGCGCAGGGCGGAGCCACGCAAGGGCCCGACGTGGTGCGTGATCCCGAGATGGAGAAGGATTCGTTGCATAATCTCGAGGCGGCGCGTTTCTACTTCGGTAAGCTTCGAAAAGCGTACGTTGCCTCTTTGCAACGTTGTGAGGAGATCCTTGCGGGTAATCCCACCTTCGCAAAGATTGATGAAGTGCTTTACATGGCGGGGAAGAGCAGCATGAATCTTTCCGAAGGCAAGGGCAAACAAGCGGCGACCCAGTATGTTATCCGCGAAGGCGAAAAGAAGACGACTTTGAGTTCCGAAGAGTTTCGCCAGAAGGCGCGTGATTATTTGTCTCAACTGGTGGCGCAGTATCCCCAGAGTGCCTTTAAATCGCAGGCAGAAGATGACTTGAAAACGTTGGGCGGCGCGAAACCCAATGACACTAAACCGTAAGCACAAAGCGTTACCACGTTCTTCCAATCCAAAACTGAATTCGATTTCTGTAGATAATCTATGTCACTACTCGTAGTTGGTTCGGTCGCGTTCGATGCGGTCGAGACGCCTTTCGGCAAACGCGATCAAATGTTGGGGGGCTCTGCCTCTCACTTTTCAATCTCAGCCAGCTTCTTTACCGACGTCAGCGTCGTCGCGGTGGTCGGCGGCGACTTCGGCGCTGATGAGCGAGCCGTCTTTACTAAACACAACGTCGATACCACGGACCTCGAAGTTGTTTCCGATGGCAAGACCTTTCGCTGGTTTGGTCGTTACGAATACGATCTGAACGTAGCGCACACGCTGGACACTCATCTGAATGTCTTTGCGGGTTTCGAACCCAAGCTTTCAGACAGTTCAAAGAATTCGCGTCTGGTATTTCTCGGAAACATTCAACCCGATCTGCAACGCGGCGTGCGCGCACAGGTTCCGAACGCAGAGCTGGTGGCCCTGGATACGATGAACCTTTGGATCGACACCACTCGCGAGTCTTTGCAGAAAACCATTGAAGTAGTCGACCTTCTGATTGTGAACGACGCCGAGGCCCGGCAATTGGCTGAGGAACCGAACTTGATCAAGGCTGCGCGCAAGATTCTTTCCTGGGGTCCGCACACGCTGATCGTCAAACGCGGAGAATATGGCGCCGCGATGTTTACCAGGGATGAATACTTTGCGATTCCAGCATACCCTCTGGAAGCTGTTTTCGATCCGACCGGCGCCGGCGATACGTTTGCCGGAGGCTTGATGGGTTACCTCGCCAGCCAGGAGAAACTGGACACCCCGGCGTTGCGTCGCGCGATGATCTTCGGGTCAGTGATGGCGTCGTTCAATGTCGAAGAGTTTGGCACCGAGCGAGTGCAGCGTTTGACGCACGAAGAGATCAACCAGCGCTTCCGCGACTTCAAAGGCTTCACGAATTTTGAAGAAATTCCGTTTGAGCGCATGGCGCAGGCTACAAAATAGTCAAGAGAGAAGGAGCAGGCTTTGTAACTTGAAGGCCTGCAAGATAGTAGCCAGTCTGAGAGCAGCTGCGTAGCAGCGGTCAGAGTTAAGCCCAAGGCGAGGATTTGCGAGCCTTGGGTAAATGATTCGTTGACTCAGCGAGCCGCGAAGCGGCGGCCGAGGGCTTTGCTGCAAAAGTGGATGGAAACACGAATTGAACCGACGGCGAAAGTTAGGCTGGCGGCTTGCCGCGTCCCAGTGCGGTAAGGCTTGCCTTACCG
>Ga0207653_10000403_pt1 | contig 18869 bp, 14 predicted proteins | sample KBSK5251metaG_FD_184341 | JGI IMG/M metagenome (GOLD analysis project Ga0207653, IMG submission 184341) | Corn, switchgrass and miscanthus rhizosphere microbial communities from Kellogg Biological Station, Michigan, USA - KBS K5-25-1 metaG... | ecosystem: Host-associated > Plants > Roots >...
AGCCCGATGTCGATCTGCGGCTGCTTCTGGTCGCCCATGAACTTGGCCGCGTTGTCGACCAGGTTCTGCACGACCTGCACCAGCCGGCTGCGGTCGCCGTGCACCACCGGCAGGCCCGACGCGATCCGGACCGCGACGCCCCGCGAGTCGAGCGTGCCGCGCACGAGCTCGATCGCTTCGCGCGCGATCACCTCGAAGGCCACGTCCTGCGGCGGGTTGACGAAGCGCCCGACGCGCGAGAGCTCGAGCAGGTCGTCGAGCAGGCGCCGCATCTTGTCCGCCGCGTCGGCAATCCGCGCGATGTCGGACCGCAGCCGCTCCTGGTTGCCGGCGGCGACGTCGCGCTCCATGTAGCCCAGGAAGCCGCGCAGCGTGAAGAGCGGGCTCTTGAGGTCGTGCGACACGGTGTAGGTGAAGCTCTCGAGCTCCGCGTTCTTGGCCTCGAGCTCGGCGACCAGCTCGCGGTAGCGCGTCTCGCTGGCGCGGGCGCGAGCGAGCGCCTGGCGGACCGCGCGCGAGGCGAGGTTCTGCACGAGCGCGCTCACCGGGAACATGATCAGGCTCACGCCCAGGACGAACAGGTCGAAGTCCGGGTCGAACTCGGGGGCCGGTCCGTCGCGCGCGACCAGCACACCGCCGGCGACGACGGCGGCCGCCGTCGCGGCCACCGCTCCGCGGCCTCCGATGAGCGCGCCCGCCACGGCGATCGTGGTGCCGTAGCCGAGCATGTAGGCGGGGCTGCGCACGCCGTTGCCGAGCGCCGCGAGCACCGTGAAGAAGGTGAAGAACGCAACCACCTGCAGCGTCGCGGCGAGCGCCACCCTGCCGCGCCTGAGCAGCCAGAGCAGGGCGACGTTCGCGGTGTTTGTGCCAGAAGGTCAGTACGTAGTCGTCGGCAACCGGATAGTCACCGTTGTTCTAGGGACGCCGGTGCCGGACGTCGCCGCGAAACTGACTCTCGATGAGTTCGAGGTCGCTATCTCAGCAGCCACGCGCTGACGTGGAAGCGCGCGCTCCCGTGCTACTTGAGAGCCACGGTGAGAGCCACGCGCATCGTCCCGTGACGTCGCTGGTCGTCTCTGGAAGAGTTGCGCGGCCATAAATGCGCGAAAATGGGCAGGGCGGACGGTCGTAGACGTCCTGAGACGGCGTGTAGCGGAACTGCAAAACCTTCATCGCGGGTTCGATTCCCCGCCGTCGCCTCAGAGTCAATATCAACGCTCCCGCACCCGAGCGAGTAGTCAATGAACTGATGGCGGCCATCGATGTCGAGTCCATTCGGCCCAGGTCGCAAAGCCCTCAGGCGGTTGGCCAACAGGCTCACTTCCGTCGAGCTCAGCTGCGCTAGGGACGTCGAACTTCGCGGCGAACTCAGCGAGCTCTTCGTCGGAGATCGGCCAAGTCTCATGAGGAGCCTCGGCCAGGCGCTGATCGAGACGGTTCCGCTGTTCGTCGCGACCGAGTTCGAAGTAGCACATCACGACCGAGGCCCCAACGTCGGCCGCCGCTTGCCTGAGGGCTGATCGTTCGTCGCGACTCCATAGACCGAAATCGAGGACAACGTTGGTCCCGAGCTCCAGAGCACGCATACCCAGCCGGACAAGGCGACCCTCGATCACGTCTGAAGCTGAGGGTGGATTCTCCGGTCCGAAGAGCGCCTTCATCCATTCGTCTTTGGTCAGCCGAAGGGCGTTGTGCTCCGCTTCGATGAGGCGCGCGGCACTGGTCTTGCCGGTGCCGGGCAACCCAATTGTCAGGAATAGGGTGGGTCGCTCCATTTGTCGTCACAGTGCCTCAAACCTTGATCAACTCGCAAGGCGAAATCGACCGTGCGACTTCCAATCCACAAGCGCATGCCGCACGTATCAACCGCCCGGATACGATCCGCAGTCTGATGCGTTGGTCGGGGTGTCGATCCCCGTCGTCGCCGCAGCAGAATGCCGGGACAAGGAATCACGATGACGCGATACCTGATCTCATTCGATGACGGCGCGATGACCTTTCCCGAGGAGGATCTGCCCGATGTGGACAGGGCCGCGCACGAGGTGGTCCAGCAGGCCCAGGATGCAGGCGTGTGGGTTTTTGGCGGCGGGGTGAAAGGCCACACGATGAGCGTCGTGGCCACCGACGGGATGGTCACCGACGCTGAGAGCCCGCGGAACGAGCACATCGGCGGATTTGCGATCATCGATGTGCCCTCACGTGTTGAGGCGCTGGAGTGGGCTGCAAAGATCGCTGTTGCCTGCCGCTGTGCGCAAGAGGTGCGAGAGCTCTTGCCCGACCCGAGCGTCTGATCGAGGGAGACGTGCGGCCCCCCCTCCTCTATGAGCCGACACGCTAGGAGAGTCGGATAACGTAGCGGCGTGACCCGACCCCTGGCGGTCGTGCTCGCGGTGTTCGTCGTGGGCGCATGCACGGGGCCGGTGACGGTGCCAGGGGAGACGCGTTCACCGGCGCCGACGATCGCGGCGACTGCGGCACAGACATCGACCGCGGCGCCAGCGACTCCCGTGGAGCCGACGCCGAGTCGCACCTCCGAACCGGTGCCGACCCCGCCGCCACAGGCATCCGCGCCGCCGGTGCGGATCGTGTCGCAGTCGTTCACGCTCGCGCCCGCGGCCACGCTCATCGAGGTCGTCGGACGGTATCGCACCGACACCGAGACCTCGCTCCGCAGCTGGGTGCCGGCATATCTGCAGGCGCTGGACAAATACCGGAACGATCCGAACGAGCAGAATCGCGCGGCCTTCGACTCCATGCATGCGCCGGGTCCCTACACAGAGTTCATCCGACAGTCACTCGCGCCCTGGTATGGACCCCCTGGAGTTGCAGCACCGAAGCGCACCTTCGAGATCGGGCAGCTCTCGATCCAGCACATGTACGCCAAGCCGTGGGGGCGTGTCGCGTACATCGACGCCGCTCTTACGTACACCGATCGCATCATTGCCGCTGACGGAACGACGAGCGCCGTCCAGCACGTGCAGCAGGGTCGCTACGTCAATCAGGGGCAAGGGTTCTACAAGGTGATCGACGGCTACGACGCGGTGGTGAGCCGATGGGTCGATGGCGAGCAACCGCGATGGTCGGCGCTCGCACTCGAGGCTGAAGCGCCGCTCGCGATCGGATACTTCCTGCAGCGCGAGAGCTATGTGGCAGGTGAGCCGTACGCGCACGGTACGCCGCCAGGCCAGCGGTTCTTGATCTCGCCCTTCGACAAAGCGCGGAACGACGCACTGCTCGCGCTCGACGCCAGCTACTCCAAAGGCGAGTTCACTTCGCGACGCTTCGCCGACGTCTCCGTCCGCGTGTCGCGCTTCGAACCGGCGACGTTCCTCGGAGACGGGGTCGTCACGGTCGTGTTCAGCGGCCAGCTCGTCACGGCGGTCGGCGCAGCGGAGCGCTCGACTCCCGTGACGCGGACACTTCGCTTCTATCGGATCACGCGCGACGGACTCAACGCGTTCTGGCTCGTCGTCGACGAGCAGGGGCCCAGCGGCGATTGGCTCTCCGGCGGAGACCTCGCACTTGCGGAGATCGATCAGGACCGCGGCTGATAAGCCCGTGATGCCGGCGGTCGCCGGGCGAGGAAAGCAAGCAGGCGGCAGGCACGCCCGGGCGGGGGCCATAAAGGCCCCCGCCTGCACAGAAGATCTAGACGGTAACGCGGCGCCCGTTGCTGTAGCGATAGATAGCGAGAGCGATGAGGGCACCGATGATCGATCCGACCCAACCGGAGGTCGGTGGCGGGAATGCGGCATTGCCGGCGAACAAGAGCTGGGACAGGAAGCCACCGATGAAGGAACCGATGATTCCGAGAATGATCGTTCCGAGGCCGCCCATCGGGTCGGGGCCCGGCATGAGGAACCGAGCGATGACACCGATGATCGCGCCGAAAACGAGCCAGGTGACGATGGTCGTGAGATCCATTTCTTGGCTTGCTCCTTTCTTCGTTGATGGATCCAGCCACGACCTACGCACTCGCCGTGCCAAGACCGATAAGAGACCGTTACACAAACTTCGGCGCACAAATTGCGCGGCGCGCGAACTATCTAGCTGAACTGACGTTTGCCACGTGCTGTCCGTTAAGGCCCTTGGACAGAAATCAGGGGGAAATAGATGAACCTACTCAGACGACCGCTTCGCTTCGTCAGCATCTTCGCGTTCGTACTCTCGGCCGTGCTTCTCGGTAACGGCGGCACCGCGGCAGCCGCTAACCCGCTCCTCTGCTTCGACGACGGCAACGGGACCTGCACCCTCAACGCGGCCGGCACCGGTGCGACCCTCGTCACGACCGATAACGACGCAGATCCGAACAACGCGTCTGCCGGCGTGTACTACGCGAGCTCGAACATTAGCGGTGACCTGATCGGCACCGTGACCGGGCTGTCGTTCACGTACTCGTGCGCGGCTGCCACGAACTGCGTTACCGGTGGTTCGCCGCGCATGAGCATCCCGATCGACACGAACAACGACACCACCACCGAAAGCTACGCGTTCATCGACGCGAACAACTGCGGCCTGACGGCAGCCCAGACCGGCACCGTCACTCAGTCGTGCCCCGTGTTCTTTGGCAGCACGCTTTACACGAACTGGGCCGCCTTCGTCGCAGCGAACCCGGGTTACCGGATCGGCAACGACGACGCGGTCGCGTTCGTGATCGTGGATCAGCCCTTCCGCGGCACCGTCAGCAACATCCAGCTCGGCCAGGGCGAGGCTGCGGGCGTCGCAACGAAGAAGGACGAATGCAAGAAGGGCGGCTGGGCCGACCTCACTCGCGCAGACGGCACCTCCTTCAAGAACCAGGGCGACTGCATCCAGTACGTCAACACTGGTAAGTAACAAGCAAGCGCAAAGCGCTCAGTAGCAAGGAAGGGCTCCCCGTTCGCGGGGAGCCCTTTTTCTTCAGCAGCGCCTCACCTTGACAAGTTTCCGCATCGCGCCAGACTCTGCGACGCGCTGCCGCACGGTGGCGTTCTACTCAGGGGAGGAAGCGATGCATCGTCTGTTCCCGCGCGCAACGCGTTTGGGTGGGTTTGCTCTCACGATCGTTCTCGTCTTTGCGGCCACGGTCACGATGCCGGCAGGCGCGCAGAGTCCAGGCATTCCTACCGGAGACGACCCGATCCTTCGACCGGGAGCTCAGCGACCGGTGTTCGATGAGCACACCGAAGAATTCCTGCAGCAGCAAGACATCGCATTCATGTCTCGCCGTACCGCTGGCGACAACCCTTTGAACAACCAGCAGGCCGGCGCCTTGCGAGCAGCCGCGGCGCAGGCGGCGAAGCAGCTCGTCAAGGCGGGTATCCCGACGTCGGGTCCGACCACTTTCGACGCGGCATGGGGCAATCTCGGTCCGAATCCGATCGTCCAGGGCGTGCGCAGCCCTGGTCCGCAAGCCTTTTCGGCCATGAGTGGCCGTATCGGCGCGTTGGCGATCCGGAAGAACGGCCAATTCCTTCTGGGCGCGGCTCAGGGTGGGATATGGGTCTACACGCCTAATCCGGCCCTGACCGTCGGCACGTGGGCTCCCCTTACCGACGGCCTACCATCGCTGTCGATCGGTGCGCTCAAGGTCGCGCCTTCGAATGACCTGATCGTCTACGCGGGGACTGGAGAGGGCGCGCTCTCCGGCGACAGTTATTACGGAAACGGAATCCTCAAGTCTTCTGACGGTGGCGCCCACTGGACCCATGTCTCGGGCGACTACTTCCAGGCGGTCTCGATCTCAGGTCTGGTGATCGACCCGACCAACCCGAACCACCTCTATGTCAGCGTGCTTCGTGGACGTGGAGGCGCACGGCGCACAACGCCACCCGATCACTCCCGATTCGGCATCTGGGAATCCAAGGATGGTGCCGCGACCTGGACGCTTCTGAAAGAAGCCAAAGCCGAGGCCAACGGTGCCACCGATATCGAGATCGACCCACAGAACACGCAGATCTTGTACGCGTCGTTCTGGGGCGACGCGATCTACAAGAGCACGAACGGCGGCGCGACGTGGGCGCCGATCATGACCGGCCTCCCGATCGCGGACTACGCCACGCATCAGACCCGCTTCTCGATCGCGATCTCGCACCCCGCCGGAGTGTCGGCGACCCTCTACGCCGGGTTCGACTGGGAAGACGCTGATGGGGATCACCCGTCTCGCGTGTTCAAGTCGACCGATGCAGGCGCGCACTGGACGATCACCTCCGCAGGCACTCCTCCGAACAAGGTGGAGGACTACTGCGGCGGCCAGTGTTTCTACGACAACGTGATCGAGGCGAACCCGACCAATCCGAACATCGTCTTCGCAGCCGGACAGTTCGACTACGGCATCGGCTCGGGCGGGATCTTCCGCTCGGACGATGGTGGGGCCACCTGGCGCAACCTCGGGTGGGACCAGCACCCCGACTATCACGCGCTCGCGTTCGATCCGAACGACCCGGCTCGCGTCCTCATCGGCTCGGACGGTGGCGTCTGGTACAGCACCGACGGCGGCGGGCGGCAGGATGCCACCAGCTCGCTCAGCGCGGTGACCTGGCAGAACCTGAACGGGACCGTCGATAGGCTGACCGCCACGGTCACCGGCCGCAGTAGCCTCGCGATCGGTCAGTTCACCTCCATCGCGACGGTGCCGCAGATCCCCGTGCGTTTCTGGGGCGGCACCCAGGACAACGGAACGCTCCGCAAGTCGGGCGGCTCGCAGTCATGGTTCGACCTTCCGAGCGGCGACGGCGGCCAGGTGCTAGTCGATCCGACGTTCGACCCGGCCAGCCCCACCTGTCCCGCTGGCTTTGCGCCCGCATGCTTCGTGTACGGCACGTACTTCGGGGTCTCGCCATATCGCATGGACGACGGCGGCGCGTTCTTCTTCAACAACCAGTCCATCAGCCGGGGGATCAACACGGCCGATCGGTCGGACTTCTACATCCCCTTCGTGATGAACAAGGCGAACACGAATCAGCTCTTCCTCGGCACGTACCGGCTCTATCGCACGAACAACGCGCGCGCGACCTCTGCCGGTGATGTCGTATGGCAGCCGATCAGCGGTGACCTCACGAGTGGCTGCACCGGCATTGCACCGAATGGAGCCCGCAACTGCACGATCTCGGCGATCGGCGTTGGTGGCGGCCAGGCCGTGTACACGGGCTCTCTCGATGGCCTCGTCTACCTGAGCACCGATGCGCAGGTGAACGACAGCCCGACGTGGACGCGGCTCGGTAAGAACAGCCTTCCCAATCGGCCGGTCACTCAGATCGCGGTCGACCCGAGCAACTACCGAATCGCGTATTTGTCATACGCAGGCTTCGGGGCAGCGACAAAGACCAATCCCGGACATGTCTACCGGACCAAGGACGGCGGCGCCTCATGGTTGGACATCAGCGGGAATCTTCCCGATGTCCCCGTCAACTCGGTGATCCTCGACCCGTCATACGCGAACACGCTGTATGCCGGGACTGACGTCGGGCCATTCGTCACGTACAACGGCGGCGGCAACTGGGAGCCTCTCGGCAGTGGCTTCCCCGTGGTGACCATCTGGCAGCTCGACCTCGACCCGTCGCACCGGCTCATGGCGGCGGGCACGCACGGTCGGGGCGCTTTCAGCATCACAGACCCGAGCGCGGCGGTGCCGGCGCTCGTCCTCTCGAAGGTCGACGCGGGCAATCCCGTCGGGCCCTCGAGCGACGTGACCTACACGCTCACGCTCAAGAACATCGGTAACGCCGGCGCCACCGGTGTGACGATCACCGATCCCGTACCGGCGAACACGACCTTTGTGTCCGCCGTCGGCGGAGCGAACGTCGGCGGCACCGTGACCTGGTCAGGCTTGTCGGTGGCTGCTGGTAGCAGCACCAGCGTGCAATTCACGGTCAGCATCGCTGACGCGATCAAGAAGAAGGTCACGTCGATCGTCAACGATGGGACGAAGGCGACGTCGGCCGAGGGTCCCTACACGACTGGATCGCCATTCATCACTCCGATCGCGCCGCCCTTCGCCGTGACGGTCTCTCCGGCCACGCAGACAGATGGCGGTAAGGTCGGCACGAGCGTCTCGTACACGATCACTGTCAAGAACATCGGCTTCAACTCCGACAGCTACGGGCTGTCGGCAGCCAGCGGATGGGCGACGACCTTCTACGACGCGACATGCACGAACGTCCTTACGACAACGGCGACGCTGACGGCCGGCGCGTCGGCCAACGTCTGCGTGAAGGTCGCGATCCCAGGCACGGCCACGAACGGCACGGTCAACACCGCGACGGTGACGGCGACATCGGCCGCCAGCCCAACGGTCTCCGCAAGCGCGACAATCAAGACGATCGCCGTGACCGAGGGCGCCACGCTGCTCGTCGACAACGATGGCAACGGGCCTGACGTGCAGCCGATCTACACGGCCGCGCTGACGACAGCTGGCGTCACATTTAGCACCTGGGACCTGAGTACCGACTCCAACCTTCCGCTGAACTACCTGCAGGCGTTCAAGAACGTCGTCTGGTTCACGGGCAACAGCTACCCAGGCCCGATCCTCCCGTACGAGGCCAAGCTGAAGGCCTTCCTCGACGGCGGTGGGCGACTCTTCATCTCCGGACAGGATCTGCTCGACCAGGCTGCGGGGACGACCGCGTTCGTTCACGACTACCTCCACGTGACCTGGGACGGCAGTGAGGTCCAGAACGACAAGGTGACGGCGAGCGTTCACGGGGTCGCCGGCCCGGTGACAGGCGTGGCGCCCGCCATTGGAACGGTGGCGCTCGACCACACGGTGCTTGGCGCCGCATTCGAGGACCGGATAACACCTAACGGTGGAGCCCTCGCGGAATTCGCTGACACGACGAACGCCACGGACGCGCTCTCATTCCGTGGTCCGACCCTCGCGACCTACCGCGTCGTCTTCCTCGCGTTCCCACTGGAGGCGTATGGCACGGCCGCACAGAAGGCAGACCTCGTCACCAGGGTGATGAACTTCTTCGCGGCCCCGTAGGACCAACCCACGCATACCGCGCGTCGGGGCCGGCAGTGATGCCGGCCCCGACGGCGTTCTCGGGACTACTCCCGCGCTTGGATCTCCGCGACCTTCTCGGCGAGCTCCTGCTCTAGGCGCTCGTAGTCGGCCTGCGCTGAAGCGAGGTCTTCCTTTGCGGCCTTCACGTCCTGCTCCTGCTGCATCGCTCGCTGGGCGCCGCGAGCTGCGGTCGTGGCGCGTCCCAGCGATGTTCGGGTGATCTTTCGCCCGAGCAGGGCGTCGAGGATCGTCGCGCCGGCGGAGATCGCGGTCTGCGCCTTCGCTCCGCTTGCCTGGCCTTCCTCACGCTGCACGACCTGCTCCGCGTTGCGCACCTTCTCCTCGAGCCGGTGGAGCTTCGGCGCGTACTGCGCGCGGAGCTTCTCGACCGCGGCGTCGCGCTGCTCGCGTGCCTTCTGCTCGGTCTCCGCGACGGCGTCGCTGGTCGAGCCAGCCGTTCCAGTTGTGGCTCTTGGTGCCTTGGTGATCGCCGGCCGCTTCCCATCCATGAGCTTCTTGATCTGATCCCGCGTGAGCGGTCCGCGCAGATAGCTCATCGCCCAGCGCGACTCGAACACGACCGGCGCGTCCTCATGCACGTTGTTCATCAGGAAAATCCGCTGCGAGAGGCCCGACAGCATCGCATCGAGCTTCGCCTTGTCGAACTCAGCGTGTGCCGATGCCGAGGCGCTCTCGAGGCCCTCGAGAACGCGCATCTTGTCGCGCTCGGTCTGCAGGCGGCCCAGGAACCACGTCCCTGTGTTCGCGAGGCCCTTGTAGTCGAGATCGACCGGATTTTGCGTCGTGAGGACTATTCCCAGTCCGAACGCGCGGGCCTGCTTCAGGAGCGTGAGAAGGGGACGTTTCGACGGCGGCTCGGCGACCGGCGGGAAGTATCCAAAGATCTCGTCCATGTAGAGGATCGCCCGAAGGCTCGTCGTCCCGGACTGTGCTCGCGTCCAGTCGAGGACCTGGTTGAGCAACAGCGACACGAAGAACATCCGTTCCGCCTCGGAGAGATGCGCGATCGAGACGATCGCGACGCGCGGCTTGCCGCTCTCTGACCGTAGAAGCTGCCCGACATCGAGCGGGACTCCTTCGAGCCACGCGTTGAAGCCGGGCGACGCTAGGAGGTTGTTCATCCTGACCGCGAGCTGCTCGCGATCCTTCGCCGGGTAGAACGACTCCACATCCAGTGCGCCGACCTGTGTCATCGGCGGCTTCTGGATCTGCCCTATGAGCGCTTTCAGGTCCAGGTCTTGGCCGGCGCTCCACGCGCGCGTGAAGAGGTTCGCGAGAAGGATGTGCTCGCGGCTCTGGATCGGGTCGGCCGCGATGCCAAGCAGGCCGAGGAGGCTGCTGGCGGTCGTCGTGACCCGGTCTCGGAGAAGCTCGCTGTCGTCACGCACGCCCTGCGTTGGTGCCGCGAACGACGCAACGATGGAGATCGGGATGCCCGCGCTCGAGCCCGGCGTGTAGATGGCGAAGTCGGCCGCCTCCTTGAGGCGACGGATGCGGTCGCCGTCCTCGCCCCAGCTCGCGAGGCCGTCCTTCCAGAGCTTCGCCTGCTGCGCCGCGTAATCGTCTGGCGAGAGCGACTTCGCCCGCGCGTCGTCCTCGTTGATCCACGGCCGGAAGTCCCCGGGCCGCAGCTCCGGGAACGTGAGCATCAGGTTCGTGAGATCGCCCTTCGGGTCGATCGCGATCGCCGGCACGCCGTCGAGGGCAGCCTCCTCGAGCAGCGCGACGCACAGACCGGTCTTGCCGCTCCCGGTCATGCCGACGCAGACCGCGTGCGTCACCAGGTCTTTGGAGTCGTAGAGGATGAGTCCGGGCTGGGCCGCTCTCTTCGCGGGATCGTATGGCCGGCCCAAGTACAAGGCGCCGAGCTTCTCGAACTGCTCCACCGCCGGCGGGCTTTTCATGTCAGGCATTTCCCACCTCCGTCTTGGGTCTCGGCGCCGGCTCGGGCACCGCGCGCAGCCGTGCAAGAGTCTCGCCGGACGCGACGCGCGCCGGTTTCGGCGCGACGGCCTGCTGGACGTATGGAGTCTCCTTGCGGAACGTCCCAAGGATCCACAGTGCGGCGAGGGCGGCGATCGCACCCTGTGCGACCCACACGATCTCGATCGGGATCGATACGCCGAACGTGCCGCCCACGCGATCCGCCGTGAGCGGAAGACTGAACCAGTAGTACAAGACCAGCGCGGCGGCGGCGTAGACCGTGGTGATCTTTATGGCGGTCACCTTGAGGAAGATCGTGAGGGCGTAGAAGAGGCCGGCGCTCAGCAGCAGAAGGCCGGCGAACTGCGCGTAGATCGCGAGCGCGGGCCGCGTCAGGGAAGCGTCGACGGTGTAGAAGGCGATGATGAGTCCAGGGAACACCGCCGCGAAGAACTTCCGGTAGCCACTGCGGTGCGGATCGATGTCGTAGAGGTCGGCCATGTATGCGGCGGCCGGATTGAAGTCATAGCAATTCTTCACGCAACCGACGCACGGTCGGCAATGCGCGTTGCGCACGATGAGGAACGGGGTCTGTCCATAGAGACGCTGCACGGGCAGCAGCGGACACATCGTGCTGCACCAGCCGCTCTTGCCCTTCAGGAGCACGCCGCCCGCGAACGCCGCGGCGAGGCAGACGATGATGAGGACGCCGAGCGCGGGGCCGTTCTCGTCGAAGATGATCCTGCGAGCGGGAACGATCACGAGGAACAGCGCGACACCGATGACATAGCCGTACTCGCGGAACCACTTCGGCATCGTGAGCGCTCGCGTGAAGCCGAGGAGTCGCGGCGTCTGGTTGAGCGTGGCCATCGGGCACACGTTCCGCCACAGACCGGGCGCGAGGAAGAAGAGAAGCGGCAACGCCGGGACGATGAGGCCCCAGAAGAGGAACAGGCCGAGCGGCGGATCGGCGAAGAGCGCCGCGATGACAGCGGCCGCGACAAGAAGGCCCGCGACCCGCGCAGCTGACCAGACCTGAGGCGGCACGCGCTCGCGCATCTGCAGATACGTCGGGAACGGGCTCGGCGGCATCTATCCGATCCAGCCGCGGATGAACTCGTCGGTCTGCCGGAGCCGGATCGCGAGGATGCGTCCGAGATCGAAGAGCATCGCCTGCGCGAGATCCGGCTCGCTCTCCGAGAGCGCTTGGAAGGCTTCGAAGCTGAGCCGCAGCATCGCGCCATCGGTCAGCGCGGTGACGGTCGCGGTTCGTGCCATTCCATCGAAGAAGCCGATCTCGCCCATCACGGAACCGGTGGGGAACTGGACGGCGACACCCTTCTGCATCCCGGCGCGACCGTCCGTGACGCGTGCCTCGAGACTTCCGTCAAGGACGATGTAGAGGGCGCGATCGACCTCGCCGCGTTTGATAACTTCTGCGCCCGCGCGAAAGTCGCGCCGCTCCACGAATGCAAGGAGCCGGTCCCACTGCGCGGGACTGCGATCGGGCATGAAGATGAGCTCGTCGGGGCGTTCGTCGCCGGACGGAACCGGGTACGGGAAGAAGGACGAAGCACCCATGGATCCCTCTCTCTTTCACGCCCGACGCGAAGTGCCAGAGTCTAGGTCTGGCGCGGATGCGGTGCGCGAATGAGGGGCCGCCTAGCGCGCGGCCAGGAACCTCTTGTACCAGCGCGCGCTCCCCTTGTCGGTGCGCTGCTGCGTTGCGTAGTCGACGTAGACGATCCCGAATCGCTTGGTGTATCCGTGATCCCATTCGAAGTTGTCCATCAGGGACCACACGAAGTAGCCCTCGAGCGGGACACCGGCCGAGATCGCCCGCGCGGCCTCCGCGAAGTGCGTTTCGAGATAGCCCGTTCGAGCGAGGTCGTTCACCCTGCCTTCGCGAGGCTGATCGTCGAAAGAGGCGCCGTTCTCGGTGACGTAGAGCGTGCGTGGTCGGTATTCGCGCACAACTCGCTGCAGGATCTCGGACAACCCCTCCGGGTAGACCTCCCAGCCCATGGTCGTGTGCGGCGCGTCTTCGATCTGGACTTGTTGCGCGTCGAGGAATTCCCCCGGAGCGGCCCGCACGACTTGCCGCGAGTAGTAGTTGATGCCCAGGAAGTCCAGATCGCCGTTGTAGCTGCGCATGTCGGCGACGGCACTTGCGTCGAGCAGCGCCCCGTACCAAGTCACCATGTCGCTCGGGTATCCACGCCCGCTGACAGCGTCGAGGTACCAGCGGTTGAGGTAGCCATCAACGCGGCGCGCCGCTTCGACATCGACATCGGACCCGCTCGCGGGGTGTACTGGCGCGAGGTTGAGCGAGATACCCACGCGTGCATGAGGCACGTCCGTGCGGATCGCGATCGAGGCGGCGCGGTGGGCGAGCAGCAGCTGATGCGCGACCCGCAGCGCGAGCTGCGGATCCCTAAGACCTGGGGCGTGGCGGCCGTGCGCGTGCCCCACGAACGCAGCGACCTCGGGTTCATTGATCGTGATCCAGTCGCGAACTCGGTCGCCGACCCGCGTGCCCACGACGTGTGCAAGCTCCGCGAACCGGTCGACGGTCTCGGCCGAAGCCCAGCCGCCGCTCTCCTGTAGCGACTGTGGAAGGTCCCAGTGGTACAGCGTCGCGAACGGCCGGATCTGCATCTCGAGCAGCGCGTCGACGAGTCGATCGTAGAAGTCAAGACCTCTCGGATTGACCTTGCCTCCATCACCAAGGACGCGCGGCCAAGAGATCGAGAAGCGGTATGCGTCAAGACCGAGGGCGGCCATGTGTTGGACATCCTCGCGATAGCGGTGGTAGTGGTCGCAGGCCACGTCGCCGGTCGAGGCGTCCGCGATCGCCCCTGGTTGTCGGCAGAACACGTCCCAGATGGACGGTCGCTTGCCGTCGGCGTCGTGCGCCCCTTCGATCTGATACGCGCTCGTCGCGACGCCGAACAGGAATCCAGCGGGGAACGAGCCCGCAGCGAGGACCGGACCGTCCGCACGCGTGCTCGCCGTCACGTCGCCGGTGCGGACAGGGGTCTTCACTTTTCGACGCCCGTGATGACGACGCCACGCATGAACGCGCGCTGGGCGAAGAAGAAGATCGCGACCGGCACGATGATCGACATGACGGCGGCCGCCTGGATCAGCGTTGGCTTCTGCGAGTAGAGCGCGTTGAAGACCGCGATGCCGACCGAGAGCGGCTGTGCGTCGACGTTGCCCTGCAGATAGATGAGCGGCTGGAAGAAGTCATTCCACGCGAAGAAGAAGTGAAACAGAGCCACCGCGGTGAGCACCGGGATCGATTGCGGGATGATCACAGAGATAAGCACCCGAAGGGGGCTGGCCCCGTCGATCATGGCCGCCTCGTCCAGCTCGCGCGGGATCGTGACGAAATACTGGCGAAGTAGGAACACGTTGTAGGCGTTCGCGAAGAAGTGCGGTATGAGGAGCGGCAACCAGGTGCCGGTCCATCCCAGTCCCAGGAAGACGGCGAACGTGGGTATGAGGGTGATCTGGAACGGCAGGATGATCGTGGAGAGGAGCAGAAGGAAGAGCCCGTTCTTTCCCGGGAAACGGAAGCGGCTGAAACCGTAGGCGACAGCCGTCGACGACAGCAGCGTTCCGAGCGTACCGATGATCGCGATGACGAAGGTATTGAGGAGCAGCCGCCCAAAGTTGATCTGGTTCCAGACCGTGACGAAGTTCTCGACCTCTAGGTTGAACTGCCAGGCCTGGCCGAGTCCGCGCCAGCGCCCTTGCCACTCGATAAGGCCGCTCTCCGGTCGCGCGGGGTCCACGAACGTCGCGTCCTCGCGGCGCGGATCGACCAACGCCCATTGGCGCATGCCGTCTGCCGTCGGAACTTCGTAGACCGGGTACTCGCGCCCTTGCCACGTGAACATCACGGGCTTGGCGGGATACAGGGGCGCGCCGGGCTCGGACATCTGAGCCCCGTCCTTTAACGACGTCGCGGCCATATAGCCGAGCGGCATGAGGAACGCGCTCACGACCAGGAGTCCGAGCAGCGTTACGCCCGAGACGGCGGTCAAGTTGCGGATACGCCGGCCGAAGAGACCGCGCAGCCCCACGCGAGGGAGCGGGCGAGCGGCTGCAAGTGTCATCGAGCTGCGCCTTCGTAGACCCACCGGCTCCGCGTGCGGAACAGGATCACCGTGAGCGCGAGCACGATGACGAACAGGAGCCACGCGAGCGTCGCGGCGTAGCCCATTTCGTAGTAGCGCCAACCTTCCCGGTAGAGGTTGAGATTGAAGAACAGCGTTGCGTTGTCGGGATCGCCACGTCCATTTGTCAGCACGTACGCCTGCGTGAAGTACTGGAACGTCCCGATGAGCGCGATGATCAGGTTGTAGAAGAGGACAGGCGAGACCATGGGGAGCGTCACGTTCCAGAACTGCGCCCAACGGCCGGCGCCGTCGATGCGCGCCGCTTCATAGAGCTCCGTGGGCACGCTCTGCAGTCCAGCGAGCGCGATCAGCATCATTGTGCCCATCCCCCAGACCGAGATCAGCGACAGGCCGGGGTACACCCAGAACGGGCTGTTGAGCCAGTCGGGACCCGCGACGCCGATGACGGCGAGCGCGCCATTGAGCCAGCCCGTGTGCAGATTGAGGACGCCCTGCCAGATCAGAGTCGTCGCGACGATCGGGATCTGCGCCGGCATGTAAAAGATCGTGCGGAAGACGCTGCGGCCGAGCAGCCGCGGGTTGTTCACGAGCATCGCCAGGCCGAGAGAGACTGCGAGCGTCAGGGGCAGCATCACCAGCGCGAATTTCGCGGTGACGCCGAGCGATTGATACACGAGGGGGTCGGTGAGCAGTCGCTGGTAATTGGCGAGTCCAACCGACTGGACCGCGTCCGGATAGCGAGGATCGAAGTTCGTGAGCGAGAGGACGAAGGACGCGCCCATGGGAAGAAGCGTGAAGACCAGTGCACCCAGGATCCACGGTGAGATGAAGGCGACGCCCCAGAGCGACTCGCGCCGGGCGAGCGTAAGCATCATCGGCGTGATCCTTTCATATCGCTGCCGTCCCTGGTGGCGCCCGTCGCGCTTCCGCGCCGGGCGCCACCATCTCACGTTTCTAGCCTGCGCCGAACGTCGCTTGCAGCGTCTTCACGAGGTCCGCCAAGCGGGTGTCGATGTTGAGAGAGGCGTTCGTGAGCATGTCCGACTGGAGCTGTTTGATCGCGGCGTCGGACTTCAGGAAGTTGGGCAGGTTGGCTTCGTGGTTAACAGCTTCGGTGTAGCTGAGCATCGATGACGCGACCTGCCAGTCGACCTTGGTCGGATTCAGCTTCGCGAACTTCTTGTCGAGCGATTCGAAGAACGCTTTGCGGTCGGCTGCCTTCGCAGGCATCGCGCCGTAGGTCACAACGATGTCCGGCTGGGTCATGATGAAGTTCATGGCGAGCACCGACGCGTCCGCGTGAAGGGTCGACGCAAGGATGCCCATCGTGTCCGCGTGCAGTTTCGCGGTCGTCTTTCCGTCGAGCGCGATCGGCGCGACGGCGATGTCCCAATCCTTCACCGGCGTCGTGTTGTCGCCGGGATAGATGCAGCACGTGTACCACGTGTGCACGAAGTCCATCGCGACCTTCCCGGATTGGAACGTGTTGCCACCGGCGAGGGCGGTGATGTAGTCCTGCGTCGGTGCGCTGTGGTCTTTCCACAGGCGGTCGTAGTACCACTGCATGGCCTTCTTCCAGTTGTCCGGCCACTGCGCGGTCTTGCCGTCAGCCCCGACTGCTGAGCCTGAGCCGCCGATGGCGGTGGCCCATCCGCGCGGGTCGGTCCACTGGAAGTCGAACCCGAACTGCGTGATGTTCTTCGGGTCGAAGCCAGCCTTGGTGGCGTCATTGCCCTTGCTGTCGACCGTCAGGATCTTCGCGACCTGCGCGACGGTGTCCCAGTTCCAGTCGACCTGGCTGCCGTTCGGCATCGTGTACTTGTCGCCGACCTTGTGCGGCGGCTCTCGGAGGCCCGCCTCTTTGAAGAGAGCCTTGTTGTAGTACATGTACGACGGATACACCGCGTAGGGGATCCCGATCTGCTTGCCGCCGACGATGTACGTGTCGACGAGGTTCTTCTCGATCCCCGCTGTGTCGAGAGTCTTTGCCTGAACGTACTTGGAAAGGTCGAGGAGCTGATCCCCGAACCCGTTCAGCGCGCGCACCCCGATCGGCCCGATGATGTCAGGGCCGTTGCGCGTGGCGATCTGCGTCGCGAGCGTGTCATACGCGACGTCGTTCTGGTAGACCTCGAGTGCGAGCTTGATGTTCGATTTCGTGCAGGGTCCGTCCGGGGCATTGCATTTCGCCACGGCGGCGCTTTCCGCGCCAAGTTGCTCTGGGTTCCCACCGGTCCCGAGTCCGACGAACCAGCGGACGAGGACCTTCCCATCCGAGGTCAGACCGCCGGCCTTGGCCGGCTCGGCGGTGACGAGCGCCCCCGTCGGCCTGGGGGTCGAGCTTGGCGTTGCTGCGGGTGATGTGCATGCGCCGGTGACAATGAGGGCCGCGATGCCGAGCGCGACCCGTGTTCGCCAGTTGATCCGTTTCATATCTCGCCGCCTCCCAATCTTCTCAAACCTGTCTCGTGTGTGTCTGTCCATCAATGCGTTCAGTGGCATCACCCCTCACTTGAGCCGCGGACGACGAGCTCGGTCGCGAGCACGACGCTTCGCGGCACCTGCCGTGATGCACCCAACTGGGCCAACATCGCGCGCGCCATCTCGCGGCCCATTTCCTCGATCGGCTGCCGCACGCTGGAGAGGGGCGGATCCGAGAACTGCGCAAGGGGGGAGTCGTCGTAGCCGACGACCGCGACGTCCTGCGGGACGCGCAGCCCGGCGCGCTGGGCCGCGGTCATGGCGCCCAGTGCCATCGCGTCGGACGCGGCGAAGACGGCGTCGAACTTGCCCCCAGCGGCGATGAAGCGCTCGACTACCTCGCGCGCGATCCCCTGGTCGAAATCACCGGCGAGCTCGAGCGCGGGATCGTGGTGGATCCCCGCTTCCGCAAGTGCGCTCCGGTAGCCCGACAGGCGATCTTGAGACGGCGCCATGTCCAGGGGGCCTGTCACGGTGACGATGCGCCGGCGTCCAAGGCCGATGAGATGACGCACTGCCTGCAACGCTCCCTGGATGTTGTCGACATCGACGACGTCAACGGGGGACCCGCGAGTCGGCCGGCCGCCGACGACGACAGGGACGCCACGTTCGGCCAGGAATCCGGGGAGAGGATCGGCGCCGTGAAGCGACACGAGCATCGCGCCGTCGAGATGGCCCGACGCAAGGTATTGCCCAAGCTGCTCTTCGTCGTGTGCCGACTGTGGCGTGAGAAGGACGAGGAGCTGGCCAGCCTCAGCAAGCACGGAATTGATCCCGCGGATCAACCGGGGAAAGAACGGGTCACCAAAGAGCTTGGTCGTCGGCTCAGGGATCACGAGGCCGACGGACTCCGTTCGCCTCGTCACGAGGCTGCGAGCTGCCCGATTCGGGATGTAGCCGAGCCGGCCGATCGCCTTCTCGACATTCCGTCGCGTCTTTGGAGCCACGCGACTGCTTCCGTTCACGACGCGGGAGACGGTGGCCCGGGAGACGCCTGCCGCCTCCGCGACGGCATCGAGCGTCTTCGGATCGGACTTCCGTGGGTCGATCCCGGACGCTGCTGGCGTAGATGAGAGCGCTCTCATGACTTGGCGGCAATCTAGGCTTGCCGAAGAGCGCTTGTCAAGGGTATATGCCGAGATTGTGGGAAAGCGCTCTCAGGAAGTCTGCGGGCGACATTGCTCTCGTGCCGCAGCCGCTGCCGCCGACGACCGACCCCTAGAGTCTGGCGCGATGCGGAGGATCGCAGCGGTCTTTGGCCTCGTCCTTATCGGTGCCGCGCTGCTCTCCATGCCAGCCGGCGCGGCCAC
>Ga0207653_10000407_pt1 | contig 18660 bp, 22 predicted proteins | sample KBSK5251metaG_FD_184341 | JGI IMG/M metagenome (GOLD analysis project Ga0207653, IMG submission 184341) | Corn, switchgrass and miscanthus rhizosphere microbial communities from Kellogg Biological Station, Michigan, USA - KBS K5-25-1 metaG... | ecosystem: Host-associated > Plants > Roots >...
GGCTCGATCAAGTAGGCGGCCTGTTCATCGCAGGGGGAGAACCCCCTGCAACCCCCCTGTTATGGGCCGCGGCTAGGGCCGCGGCCTTCGGATCTTGCGGGTGATCCGCTTCAGCGGACGCTCGCTGTGATGCTCGACGTACTCGTCGACGACGCCCGGCAAGCCGTGGCCCTTCGCGAGGCCGGCCTCGTGCAGGTACCAGTGGTGTTCGGTTATCCATAGGTAGAGATCGCCTTCGGTGTGGTTTGGGAAATCTCGCAGCGCGTCGGCGCTGCGGATCGCCTCGACGGTCGGGAGATAGACACGGTCGTACCAACTCCCGACGGCATCCGAGTAGGCCACCTCACTGTTCCGCTCGAGACCGAGGTACCAGCGGTGCGTCTGAATGTGCTCGAGGAGCTTCTCGTATTGACCCGGGAGCGTGAGCTCGATCCGCGCGCCAGGGCGCAGTCGACTGATGCCCGTCGTCTCGTGAAAGGCCACCGCGTCCTCGTCGCGGATCCAGTCGAGGATGTCCTCGACCGACGAGACCGGAGCGGGCGAATCGAACTCGATGACCTTCGCGTCGACGAAGACCTGTCCGGTCTCGCGCGCCACAGAGACGCGCTGGTTGCCATCCTTCACGAAGTACGCCTCGCCGACCTTGTACAGCTCCACCGGCGGCAGCACGACCCCGGTGCGAAGTGCGCGATCGATGCTCTCCCACCGACCACGTGTCCAAACGTTGCGCGGCAGGAACGCGCGGTCGAAGTCCCGATACCGGCTGACGCTACCCACGATCTGGTCGACGCGGACCTCGTGGAACCCGACGTCATGCTGGCCGCGCACGTGTAGCTGTCTCCGCACCTCGTCGAACGAGAGGAGTGCGTCGTCGGCCCGCGTGAACCACTTCGCGACTCGGCGCCAGAAGGCCCTGCGCCGCGCTCGCTCGAAGTCGGCGCGCGCGGCGCTAGCGATCGCCATTGAGCTCGATCTGCTGCGCGCCGTAGGCATTCACGACAAGGGTGTCGTGGAACTGCGTGCGCGTGACCGTTCTCTGGTCGTACACGTGCGAGTGACCGTGGAGGTGGTACCGCGGACGAAATGCTCTAAGGAACCAGCGGAAGGCGGTGAAGCCCCAGTGCGCGCGGTCGGGGAGATCGTGGATCCCGCGGGGCGGGGAGTGCGTCACCAGCACGTCAAGGTAGCGGCCGCGCGCGATCCGGTTCGCGAGGAGCGCGGGGATCAGCCGCAGCGTCGCGAGCCACATCTCGGTGTCGGTCAGCTGATACGGCCCGTCGTTGTAGCGGCGCGACCCGCCGAGCCCGGCAACGAGGATGTCGTCCACCGCGACGACACGACCATGCAGGTTGATGCCCTTCCACCAGACGCCGATGGTCGGATCCTCGAGGGCCTCCGGTGGCGTGTCATGGTTCCCGTGAACGGCGAACAGCGGCACGCCGAGCTCGGTCGCGACGTAGTCGAGGTAGTCGTAAGGCAGATCGCCGCATCCCAGGATCAGATCGACGTGGCCGGCGCGCGAGCCGACCGACGCGTACGTTCGCTCGTCGGCGACGTCGCTGAGCGCCAGGATGCGCATGGCGCCAGTTTCGCACCACCTCCGTTAGGATTCCGCGTCGGGGGGAGGGGGTCACCGTGGCTGCTACTACCCAAGGCGAGCGCGTCCTCACTGTCTCGACGCCGCTCGGACCGAACGTGTTCACCCTCGCAGGCCTTTCGGGCCACGAGGAGATCTCACGTCTCTTCAGCTTCAAGCTGGATCTGCTGATCGACAACGAAAACGACGCGCCGCTCGATCGGATCGTCGGCCAACCCGCCACCGTGGAACTCGCGCTGCCAGGCGGCGGCTCGCGCTTCTTCAACGGCATCGCGAGTCGGGTCAGTCAGGGCGCGCGCGGCGCGCGCCAAACATCGTACCGAGCGGAGATCGTGCCGCGGCTCTGGCTCCTCACGCGAACGCAGCAGAGCCGCAGCTTCGCGCACAAGACCGTCCCCGAGATCGTTCGGCTCGTCCTGGGCGACATCTCCGCTTTCGAGATGCGGCTTGTTGGCAACTACCAGGCGCGCGATTACTGCGTGCAGTACCGAGAGAGCGACTTCGACTTCGTCAGTCGGCTGATGGAGGAAGAAGGGATCTTCTACTACTTCACGCACACGCAGGGGGGCCACACGATGGTCCTCACCGACAGCGCCGCCGGCATCTCGGATATCCCCGGCGCGCGTGCCGTCGCGTTCGACGCGAGCGGCTCGGGAAAGACGCCCGCGCAGTCGGTCTTCAGCTGGGAGAAGACCCAGGAGGTGCGTGCGGGGAAGGTCACGCTCTGGGACCACAACTTCCAGCTACCCGACGATCACCTTGAGGGAACGGCGACCATCCGCGAGAGCGTCCGCGCCGGCCAGGTCACGCACATGTTGCGGGTAGCGGGGAACGGTGGACTCGAGCTGTACGACTACCCGGGCGGGTACGCGAAGCGCTTCGACGGCATCGGCCCGGGTGGCGGCGAGCAGCCGGCTGAGTTGCAGAAGATCTTCACGGCTGCCGAGCGCACCGCAGCGATCCGCATGGACGAGGAGGCGCTCGCGAGCCTCGTGATCGATGCAGCGTCGAACGCCCGCTCCTTCACGAGCGGGCACCGCTTCGCGCTGGAGCAGCATCCGAATGGCGATGGCGCGTACGTCATCACGCGCGTCGAGCACACCATCCGGGTGAAGGACCCGGGCGCCGGAGAACGCGGCCTGCAATATGAGAACCGCTTCACCTGTATCCCCGAGGCACTCCCGTTCCGACCGTCTCGCATCACGCCTCGGCCGGTGATCGCCGGCACGCACACCGCGGTGGTCGTTGGCCCCGCCGGCGAGGAGATCTTCACGGACAAGTACGGCCGCGTGAAGGTCCAGTTCCATTGGGACCGCGAGGGCAAACGCGACAGCGACAGCTCGTGTTGGATCCGCGTGGCGCAGATCTTCAGCGCGGATCGCGGCGTGTTTTGGATTCCCGAGATCGACGACGAGGTCATCGTGGCTTTCGAAGCTGGGGACCCGGATCGCCCGTACGTCCTTGGGGCGGTCTTCAACCCTCACCGGATGCCGCCGCCACCACCGGACCCGCAATAGCTCTGTACCCACTGTCTAGAAGGAGGAGGACCCGATGACAACGAGAAGGAACGCGGTGGCGCGAGCGCTGATGGCCCTCGCCGGTGTGGCTGGGCTCGGCGCGGCGGGCGGCGGCGGTGCCAAGCTCGTGCCGCCGTCCGAGCCGGGCGCCCTCGTCCTCCGTGGGCGCAACTGGCGCACGGTCGAGGGCCGACTGGGCGAGCTCCCGACGGAAGGCGAGCGCATCAGCGTGCGCGGCGAGCTGATCGATGAGACGGCGGGCAAGCCGATCGGCGAGTTTTACGCCGCTGGCTTCGCGATCGGCGGCGGTTCGCACCCAGCCCACGGCGAGCGGCTGGAGCTACACACGTTCAAGCTGCAGGACGGCACGATCATCGGCAGCGGTACCGCCGGTCAGCTCGAGGGAGTTTTCGCGATCCTCGGTGGCACCGGTCGCTATGCGGGCGCGCGCGGCACCTACGTCGCGCGACAGCATCATCAGGACTTCGGCGGTGATGGTTCCGCTGAGTTCGAACTCAAGCTGACGCGCTAGACGCGGATCCCGAGTCCGGCGATATCGCGCAGAGCGGGCGCCGCGGCCGCGAGGCGGCGATCGACCCACGCCGGCTGATGAACGATCGCGCCGCTGACAAAACCGATGATGATGTGCGCGGCGTAGAGCGCGATCGTCGCGGGCTCGGCGACGCCCAGCAGATGCCGCCATAGCGGGGCGCGGCAATCCGCGTGGTCGTAGATGCAGAACCAGAGATACGCGACGTCGTACGCGGGATCGCCCGAGGTCGTGTTCTCCCAGTCGACGATGCCCGTGACCTGCGCGCCAACGGCGAGAACATTCCCCGGATTCAGATCTTTATGGACGACGCCGTCCGTGAGCGGAGACACACCGGCATGCTCCGCGCCGAGTTGTTGCAGCTCCGCGAGAAGCGCGGCGGCCTCTGGTGAATGCCGGCGCATCGCCTCCGGATGGCAGTACCCGTCCCCACCCTCGGCGATCGCGCTCGCGATCTCCGCGGGCCACGCTGCGGGTAGTACGGCAGCGCGGTACTGGAGGCGGTTGAGCTGGAGCACACGGGCGGTCTGCGTGAGACCGTGTTCCCGAAAGTCCGCGGGCTCGCCGGGTAGCTTCGTCATGAGGACGTAGCCGCCGTCGCCGAACGGCTCGACGTGCTCGTACTTCGGGACCGGGTATCCCTTCGCCGCGAGCGCTCGCGTCACGCGCTGCGCATTCCGCTGCGCCGCGAGAGACTCCGGCGTAGCGACCCACTTGAGGATGCGCTCGCCGTCGGCCCCTTCGACGAGAAGCGCGCCGGAGTTGACCGGACCGGCGAACTCGCGTTGGACCTTGAAGTCGGTGCCGTGCCGCTGGTTCACCTCGCGCAGCAGCTCGTCGGCGGTCGCGGCCAAGATCCGAGCGTATCGGGAATGCTTCGGACCCGCGCCAGCGTTCGATAGAGTGGGCAGGTGGCCAGCGACGAGTTCGAAGCCGAGGCGCTCCGTCACCTGGACGCGCTCTACCGGACCGCACTGCGTATGACGCGGTCGGAGGCCGATGCGGAGGACCTCGTGCAGGAGACCTATATCCGAGCGTTCCGGTTCCGGGACCAGTTCACGCTCGGCACGAACATGAAGGCGTGGCTGTTCAGGATCCTCACGAACACCTTCATCAACACCTACCGCCGCAAGACGGCGCAGCCCGAGGTCACGGACCTCGAAGGCATCGACGAGTTCTCTCTCTATCGCCGGATGGCCGACGACCGTGCGGCCTCTACCTCGCCTGATCCGGAGGCGGAGCTCCTCAACAGCGTTGTCGATACCGAAGTGACCGACGCGCTCGAGGAGCTGCCGGAGAAATTCCGGACAACCGTCCTCCTCGACGTCGAGGGCTTCTCCTATAAGGAGATCGCCGAGATGCTCGGGATCCCGATCGGGACCGTGATGTCGCGGCTCCACAGGGGGCGTAAGTTCCTCCAGAAGCGGCTCTACGACCTGGCGCGTGAGCGCGGCATCGCCGCCGTGCGCACGCCACAGAAGAGTTAGGAGGACGGGATGGACTGCAACGACTGCGTGGAGCGGCTCTACGCCTTCCTCGACCTCGAACTCGACGAGAAGGAGCTCGCCTCGGTCCGCGCGCATGTCTCCGGATGCGACGACTGCGGCGATGAGTTGGGCCTTGAGGCGCGCTTCCTCGACCGCCTTCGCGACTGCTGCACCTCCGAGAAGGCTCCGATGCAGCTTCGCGAGCGCGTCATCCTGAAGCTCCGAGGCGCGAATCCTCCGACGACCTAGCGAGGACGACGCGCGACCTGAGACCCCTCATGTGTTGACATTTGCGACGTGAATGTGTCTATATAACCAACAATGCGTGGCCAAGAGGAGGTGATTCACTAATGCCAGCAAAGAAGAAGGCTGCAAAGAAGTCCAAGAAAGCGAAGAAGAAGTAAGTTTTGAGAGCGACGAGCGATCGTCGCACTTGTTAATTCCGATCTGGCACCTTTCGCGAACCCACCGATCCGCGTAGGCCTCGCGGATCGGTTTCTTTTTAGGACATGCACGTCCTACATTCGCGTGATCGACTCGAAGCGCGCGATGCCCCACGTCCGTTGGCCCGCGATCCTTGCGGGTGTCGCGTTCGCGGTCGTGATCGCGCTCCTGACCGCCGCCGTGCTGCCCCCGATCCCGGCAGCGGTCGCGTCCTTTTTCGGTCTCTTCATTTCGGGCTTTTTGGCCGGAATACTGGCCCCCGGGGCACGCGCGTATCACGGCGCGCTGGTCGGCGCGGGGTTTGTGCTCTGCGAGGCAGTGGGCATCGTGCCGGGCAGCGGCTACTCGGGTGACGCCCTCTCCGATACGGTCGCGGTCATCGCTTCTGACGCGCTACTGATCGCGTCGGCGACGCTCGGCGCGTGGTGCTCAAAGCTTTGGTCTTCTTCGGATAGGGGCAGAGCTCGATGATCGGACAGATCGGGCACTTCGGCGTCGGCGTGCAGATGCGTCGACCGTGCAGCACGAAGTTCCACGTCGCCTTCACCCAGTCCTTCTTGGGATAGAGCGACCGCAGCTCCTGCTCGATGCCGTCGGCTCCCTTCCGGGTGAAGCCGAGCCGGGTGGCGACGCGTTCGACATGGCGGTCGACGGCGACCGCCGGCACCCCAAAAGCGTTCCCCAGGACGATCGATGCGGTCTTGCGACCGACCCCGCGGAGGCTCACGAGGGAATCCATGTCGCCCGGGACCTCGCCGCCGAACTCGGCGAGGATCTGCTCGGAGACGCCGCGGACCGCCCTCGTCTTCATCCGGAAGAAGCCGGTCGCGTGGAGGTCGCGTTCGAGCTCTTCGACGGGGACCTTCAGGTAGTCGGCGGGGCCCGGGTACTTCACGAAGAGAGCGCGGGTCACCTGGTTGATGTGCGCGTCCTGCGCCTGCGCGGCGAGGATCGTCGCCACCAGAAGCTCGAACGGGCTGGTGAACAGGAGTGTCGGTCCCCAGTCCGGATTCGCTTTGGCAAGCCGCGTCAGCACCTTCCGCGCGCGGCGGCGTCGCTCGACGGGATCTTCCTTGCGCACGCGAGGCAGAGCCCTACGCGCGCGGGGCACAGCGGCACCAGTCCGGCCGCCAACCGCCGGGTGTGACCCGGCCGATCGGACCAGCGCGGTCGGCACGGAAGTACAGCCATTCATCACCGTCGTCGACCTGGACGAGGATCAACGTCCCGTCCGGGGACCACGTGTAATCGAGGAAGTGCTTCGTCGAGTCGTACAGCTCGCGCCGCTGGCCGCTTCCGGGATCGATGACGCTGAGCCAGTGGTGGTGGGGCTGCGCGTTGATGATCGAGTACGCGAGCACCGGCGCGGTCGGCGACCAGCGGAGGTCGGCGACGTGATGGATCGCACCGGTCTTCCCGATCACCCAGAGCTTCGGCGGCGCGCCCGCGACCGGCTCCTGCGTATACACGATCTGCTCCGCATCGAGGATCGGACCCTTCTCGATCGCGGCATAGGCCATGAGCTTTCCGTCCGCGGAGAACTGCGGACCGCCGATGAGACCCATGCCCTTCGGCGCGATGTTCGTCGAGTAGCGCGTCAGCTCGGTGAGCGTGACCAGCATCTGCGTCGGGAACTCCTTTGGTCTGCCCGATGCGAGTACACGCAGATCGGCGAGCGCGATCGCACCGGTCACGTGCGCGTATCCAAGATGCGAGCCGTCGGGCGTGAACGCCGGATGCGTCCCCGGTCCGACGACCATATCGGTCGCCGTCGTCACGTCATAAAGGTGAACGTCGCCCACCGCGCCAGCCAGCGATCCGCCGGCCGCTGCTGTGCCGCCCGAGATCACCTCTCCATAGGTGAGGTACCGGCCGTCGGGCGACCACGCGTAGCCGTCAAGGAAGGTGTCGGGCTTCGTGAGCCGGAGCGGTGCGCCGCCGGTGCGGATGAGGAAGAGCGACGACCCACCCTCGCCAGGGACCGCGCGCTCGGCGGCGATGAGCGTGCCGTCAGGCGACCACCGAGCGCCGAGATAACCGCCACCCGTTCCACCGTCGGAGGTGACCGCGACCCGGCCAGTCCCATCGGGAGCGGCGGTCCAGAGGTCGATCCCGCCCTTACTAAAGAGGACTTTCCCACCAGGAAGGCCCGCAGGAGCCCGATCCGGCGGCGCCGTCGAGACCGGTGTCGGTCGCGAGGTCTGCGGGCCGGGCGCAGCGCATGCCGCGGCGATGAACAGGAGCGCGACGAGCGCGGTAGCGCGGCGGAACGGCATCCACCGAGCCTAGCAAGGGTGGTCTTTTGTCTTCGTTGACGCCCAAGGCGCTCGCCCGCAGACTTGCCCGATCACGCGGCTGTCGGCGCAGGGAGGCGGCCCGCCAGGGTCGAGCCATATCCGATTAGACCGCTAGGGAGGGTCAGCATGCAGAGACGTTGGACATCCGCCGCCGCGGCCATCACCGCTCTCGCGCTCGTCATGGGCGCGTGTGGCGGTGCGGGTACGGGCGGCACCACCGGTGCGTCGACGGCCAAGACGGTCAAGATCATCTCGAGCTTGCCCATGACCGGGGCGTCGCGCACGCAGACGGTCGAGATCGTGAACTCGATCAAGATGGCGATCGACGAGACCAAGATCACGAACGTGACGGTCCTGTACGACGCGCTTGACGACGCCACGGCGGCCAAGGGTTCATGGGACGCGGCGCAGGAGGCGGAGAACGCCCGCAAGGCCATCAACGACAAGCAGGTCGTGGCCTACATCGGGACGTACAACTCTGGCGCGGCAAAGGTCTCGATCCCGCTGCTCAACCAGGCCGGCATGGTCATGGTCTCGCCGGCCAACACGTACCCGGGTCTGACGAAGGGTCCTGAGAAGGGCGCCGAGCCGGACGAGCCGGGCAAGTACTACCCGAACGGCAAGCGCAACTACGCGCGCGTCGTTCCCGCCGACGACATCCAGGGCGCCGTGGGCGCGACCTGGGCACAGGAGCTCGGCGCGAAGAAGGTCTACATCGTCCACGACACCGAGCTGTACGGAAAGGGCATCGCCGATGTCTTCCGCGCGAAGGCGAAGGCGCTCGGCCTGACCGAGTCCGGCTACGAGGGTGCGCAGAAGGCGGACAACTACCGCGCGCTCGCGAACAAGATCAAGGACGCCGGCGCTGACCTCGTCTACTACGGCGGCATCGTGGACAACAACCCCGCAGTCCTGCTGAAGGACCTGCGCGCGGTTGCCCCGACCGTCAAGTTCATGGGACCGGACGGCATCAACTGCTCAGAGTTCCTGAAGCAGGCCGGCCCGGCGGCGACCGAGACGTACTCCACCTTCGGTGGCGTTCCGCCGGAGAAGTACACCGGCAAGGCGGCCGAGTGGCTGAAGAACTACGACGCGAAGTTCAACAACAAGAACCCGAACCCGTACGCGATCTACGGCTACGAGGCGGCAAAGGTCGTCCTCGCGGCGATCGCGAAGGCGGGCGACAAGGCCGACGACCGGGCGACCGTGCAGACCAACGTCATGGGGACGAAGGACTACGACGGCGTGCTCGGTAAATGGTCATTCGACGCGGGCGGCGACACGACCCTGACGCAGTTCTCAGGCTCCTCCGCAAAGAGCGGCGCCTGGGCATTCGTTAAGGAGCTCGCAGCCAAGTAGCCCAGCACCTGCCGTAGTGCAGAATCGGGGCGGGAAGCCGGAGAGATCCGGTCTCCCGCCCCGTTTTCGTGTGAGGGAGGGATCGGGATAGACCTCTTTCTGGCCGCGGTGATGATCGGCATCACGAATGGCGCGTTCATCGCGCTCATCGCCCTTGGCTACACGTTGGTCTACGGGATCATCGAGCTGATCAACTTCGCACACGGCGATCTCTTCATGCTTGGCACGTTCGTCTGTCTCAGCACGCTGACACTCCTCGGATTCAGCACCGAGGTCGGGACGACCGGGACGCCATGGTTCGCGCTCCTGCTGGCGATGCTCGCAGCGATGGCGTTCTGCGGGATCCTCAATGTGCTGGCGGAGCGGATCGCGTACCGCCCGCTCCGCCGCGCGCCGCGCCTCGCACCGCTCATCTCCGCGATCGGCGTGTCGTTCATCTTTGTGAACATCGGCCTGTTCTGGCAGGGACCGACACCTCGCCGGTTCCCAGATCTACTTCCCCAGTACGACTTCATCAGCCAGATGCTCGGCTTCACCTCGTTGATCCGTTTCACGTTCAAAGATCTCTTCGTCCTGGCCCTTGCGATCCCGCTCATGCTCGGCCTCGCTTGGGTCATCCGGAACACGCGCATGGGTAAGGCGATGCGCGCGGTCGCACAGGACAGCGAGATGGCGCAGCAGATGGGCATCGACGTCAACCGCGTCATCGCGTTCACCTTCCTGCTCGGCGGCATCCTCGCGGGTGCCGCATCGCTGATGTATGGCCTGTACAACAACAACACGGTGTTCACGCTCGGTTTCACCGCGGGTCTGAAGGCATTCACCGCCGCGGTCCTCGGCGGCATCGGGAACGTCAACGGCGCGGCTCTCGGTGGGTTCGTCCTCGGGCTCCTGTCCGCGCTCACCGTCACTTATGCCGGCGGCCAGTGGGAGAACGTCGGCGTGTTCTCGCTCCTGGTCATCATCCTGGTGTTCAAACCCACCGGCCTCCTTGGTCAGGAGACGGGCGAGAAGGCATGAAGCCCAAACCTCCGGCGACAAAGCCGCCGACGCGCGCCCGCTCGACCCTTGGCTGGTGGTACACGGCCACCGGCAAGGCGCGACAGCAAAAGATGCTGGGAACGATCGTCGGCATCGGCGCGGCGCTGCTCTTCCCGCTCGTCAACAACCTGCTCGGACTGGGATGGGAGGCGAAGGCCATCCCTATCACGCTGTTCATCGTCCTCGCCCTCGGCCTCAACGTCGTCGTGGGCTTCGCAGGCCTGCTCGACCTCGGGTACGCGGCCTTCTTCGCGATCGGGGCGTACACGATGGCGTTCCTCACCTCGACGGTGAGCCCGATCGGCTTCGTCCGCGAGGGCAACCACGTGAACTTCTTCCTGGCGATGTTCATCAGCGCAGCGGTCGCCGCGGTCTTCGGCGTGCTGCTCGGCGCACCGACGCTGCGCCTCCGTGGCGACTATCTCGCGATCGTGACGCTCGGATTCGGGGAGATCGTGCCGCTTGTGATCAAGAACACGCCGGAGATCACCAAGGGCACGCAGGGGATGAACCCGATCGGCTATCCAGAGATCCCCGGACTGCAGTTCGCCGTCGACCCGATCCCCTGGTATTACCTGATCGTCGTCGTGCTGGTCTTGTCCGTGCTGATCACCGGACGACTCCGCACGTCCAGGGTCGGCCGCGCGTGGGCTGCGATGCGCGAAGACGAGGTCGCGGCGGCGTCGATGGGCGTCAATCTCGTCACGACGAAGCTATTCGCCTTCGCGCTCGGGGCGAGCTTCTCGGGATTCGCCGGGTCGATCTGGGCCAGTTACCTGCAGGTCATCGCGCCGGAGCAGTTCGACTTCTCGGTGTCGATCTTCGTGCTCTGCATGATCATCCTGGGTGGCCTCGGCAATATCGGTGGCGTGATCGCCGGCGGATTGATGCTCGGCTTCGTCGATCGCATTCTCTTCGACTGGATCAACGGTTTCGTCCATGGTCTCGGCAGCGCGATCGGCAATCAGGATCTCGCCATCATGGACGTGAGCCGCTCCCGGCAGCTCATCTTCGGGGTCGCCCTCGTCGTGATGATGCTCGTCCGCCCTGAGGGCCTGTTCCCGAGCGCTCGCGTGCGCGCCGAGCTGCACGCCGCGGAGGAAGACGAGGGCGCCGTCGAGCAGGAACGCGCGCAGCTGGTGGATGTGGAGCGATGAGCAACGTCCTGGAGGCCCGCGCGGTCACCAAGCAATTCGGCGGACTCGTCGCCGTGGCCGGTGTCGACTTCGTGATCCCCGAGGGCTCGATCGTGAGCCTCATCGGACCGAACGGCGCGGGCAAGACCACGTTCTTCAACGTCATCGCGGGCCTCTACCGGCCAACCAGCGGCACGATCACCTTCGGCGGGTCGAACATCTCCGGCCGACCTCCGCACCAGATCACCAAGCTCGGCATCGCGCGCACCTTCCAGAACATCCGCTTGTTCCACAACATGAGCGCGATCGAGAACGTCATGGTCGGCCACCACTCGCGCATGAAGGCGACGCCGTTCGAGGCGATCCTGCGGCTGCCCCGAGAACGGCGCGAGGAGCGCGCGACGCGCGAGCTCTGCCGCGAGCTGCTGAAGTACGTCGGCCTTGAGGGTCGGGATGACGTGACGGCGAAGAACCTGCCCTACGGCGACCAGCGCCGCCTCGAGATGGCGCGCGCGCTCGCCACCGAGCCAAAGCTGCTGCTGCTCGACGAGCCGACCGCCGGCATGGACCCCAACGAGACCGGTCGCATGACGCATTTCATCCGGCGCCTCCGCGACGAACGGAAGATCACGATCCTGCTCATCGAGCACGACATGAAGGTCGTCATGGGCATCTCGCAGCGCGTGACGGTGCTCGACCACGGCACCAAGATCGCCGAGGGTGCGCCCGAAGAAGTGCAGCGCGATCCGCGCGTCATCGAGGCGTATCTCGGCAAGGCGAAGGTCGCCTGATGCCGATCCTCGACGTCCAGGGAGTCCACACCTACTACGGCAACATCCAGGCACTGAAGGGGATCTCGCTCACGGTCGAGAAGGGCGAGATCGTCACGCTCATCGGAAGCAACGGCGCGGGGAAGACGACCACGCTGCGCACGATCGCTGGCGTGCTGCGTCCGCGGAGGGGCACCGTCCGGATGGGCGACCGCGACCTCACCAAGGTGCCCGCGAACGAGATCGTCCGGCTAGGTCTCGCGCACTCGCCCGAGGGTCGGCGGATCTTCTCGCGGATGTCGGTGAAGGAGAACCTCGAGATGGGCGCCTACGCGCGGAACGATCCGCCCGCCGAGCTCGTCAAGGACTTCGAGCGCGTGTACGACCTGTTCCCGCGTCTGAAGGAGCGTCTCACGCAGCGCGCCGGAACGCTGTCCGGTGGTGAGCAGCAGATGCTCGCGATCGGACGGGCGCTGATGGCGCGACCCATCGTGTTGCTGCTCGACGAGCCTTCGATGGGCCTCGCGCCGGTGCTCGTGGAGCTCGTCTTCAAGACGATCCAGGACATCAACAAACAGGGCATGACCGTGCTGCTGGTCGAGCAGAACGCTCACATGGCGCTCTCGATCGCGCACCGTGGTTACGTGCTGCAGACAGGCAAGATCGTCCTCTCTGATAGCGCGAAGAACCTCGCGGAGAACGAGATGGTGCGGAAGGCGTATCTCGGCGAAGAGTAAGACGAGCGACGAGCGGTTCACCGCGAGGAGCGAGTCCACCAGCCATGAGCGTGTCGTCGCCGAAGGCGACGATTGAGCAGGAATAATCCCCCCGCGATACTCAGGCCGTGAACATCACCGAGCTGCAGGTCCCCAAAGACGTTCAGCGCGTCGTCACGAGGCTCACCGAGGCCGGGCACGACGCCTATGTCGTCGGCGGCTGCGTCCGCGACGCGATCCGCGGCGTCGACCCGCAAGACTGGGACATCGCGACCGACGCGACGCCGGACGAGATCCAGCAGCTGTTCGCGAAGTCGCTGTACACGAACCGGTTCGGAACGGTGGTCGTGCGGTCAGGCGAGCACGAGGTCGAGGTGACGACGTATCGCACCGAGACCGGCTACACCGACCACCGCCGTCCCGACCACGTCGCGTTCACCGACTCGCTTCACGAAGACCTGTCACGCCGCGACTTCACGATGAACGCGATGGCCTGGCGGCCGGGCAAGAACGGCACGCCCGGTGAGCTGGTCGACCCATTCGGCGGGCAGCGCGATCTCGACGCGCGGATCCTGCGCGCCGTCGGCGAGCCTGAGGAGCGCTTCCGGGAGGACGCGCTGCGGATGTTGCGTGCCGTGCGCTTCGCCACGCTGCTGGACATGCGCATCGACGAGCGCACCGCGGCAGCGATCCGCGCGTGCGCGCCACTGGCGGAGACGCTCTCAGGAGAGCGCCTCAATCAGGAGATCACCAAGATCATGGGCGCGCCGCGGCCATCGGTCGCCTTTCGCATGCTGTCAGATGTCGGCCTGCTCGCGGTCGTCTGCCCCGAGCTCGAGGAATGCAAGAAGACGCCGCAAGACAAGGTCGCCGCGCAGGACGTGTTCGAGCACTCGCTCGCGACGGTGGACGCGACACCCGCGAACGACCTCGCGCTGCGCCTGGCCGGTCTGTTCCACGACATCGGCAAGCCGGAGACGTTCGCCGACGGGCATTTCCACCAGCACGAGTTCGTCGGCGAGTTCAAAGCGCGCCAGATCCTCCGGCGCTGGAAGTTCGACAAGGAGACGGTCGCCGAGGTCACGCACCTGATCCGCAATCACATGTTCTGGTACGAGACCCACTGGACCGATTCGGCCGTCCGTCGCTTCATCCGGAAGATCGGGCTCGACTACATCCCGGCGCTGTTCGCGCTGCGGCGCGCGGACAACATCGGCAGCGGTGCGCGCTCGCCGCGCATGTACGCGCTCGAGGCGCTCTGGCAGCGCGTGCAGGAGCAGATCGCCGCCGCGAACGCGTTCTCACTCCGCGATCTGGCGATTGACGGCAACGACGTCATGCGCGAGCTCGACATCCCGCGCGGACCGAAGGTCGGCCAGATCCTGGATGCGCTTTTCGAGCGCGTGCTCGACGAGCCCTCGTTGAACACGCGCGAGAAGCTCATCGAGCTTGCCAAAGCGATGCGCGCCTAGAGCGATGGCCAACGAGGCGATCGCGGAAGAGATCCTGGCGATGGCCGATGAGGATCAGCGCATGCGGAGTGAGGTCGCGGCCAAGACGCGGCAATGGGATGCATCGGTCGATGAGCGGAATGCCCGCCGCATGCGGGCGATCGTCAGCGAGATCGGCTGGCCGACGACCTCGAATGTCGGCGCGCAGGCCGAGCACATGGCGTGGCTGCTCGTGCAGCACGCCGAGCTCGAGTTCCAGAAGCACTGCTTCGCCTTGATGGCGCGCGAGCCGGCGGACGAAGTCTGCGCGCGGCATCTCGCGTACCTCGAGGATCGGATCCGCGTCAGAGAAGGACTTCCCCAGCGCTATGGGACCCAGCTGCAGAAGGGTGATGGCGGCTGGGAGCCGCTGCCCGTGCTGGATCCGGAAGACCTCGACGCGCGCCGCCGATCCGTCGGCCTTGAGCCGATGGCTGAATACCTGGACGGCGCGCGCCGTTCGCTCTAGCTGCTAGTGCGCTCGTAAGCGGTCGTCGGCGTCGTGTATCCAGACACGCCACCGTTGACGCTGCTTGCGCTCTTCGCGGTCTTGATCTGCTCGATCTGGTCCTCACCCTGGCGCTTCATCTTGTCGACCTGCTGCCCAAGGCGACGTCGTGTCTCCTGTCCGGGATACGGTGCCGCGACGAGGGCGATCGCCATGCCGACGACCGCGCCGAGCACGAGACCCAGACCCAGCCACACGATCCCGGGTGTGTCATCGCGACGGCCGATCTCGATCTTGCTGAGGTCCTTGCTGAAATCACGCATCTTGCTCATGTCGGGCATCTTGGCGTCACTAACGAAGTCGGACGCCCGCTTGCTCGCTTCGCTGCGGATGTCCTCGAATAGATCTCTCAGATCCTTTGCGCTGACCATGAAAAACACCTCCACGCAGGTACGCCCTCCGGCGCCCAAGGCGATACGCCTTGTTACTGAGCACTAGGCGTGCCACCGCCGGTGGGCTTCTTCTGCGAGAGCGCTGCCTCAATGAATACGTCGATATCGCCGTCGAGCACCCGTGTCGGGTCCCCGACCTCGACTCCGGTCCGGTGGTCCTTGACGAGTGTGTACGGGTGGATGACGTACGAGCGGATCTGGCTTCCCCAGTCCGCCGAGCGCATTTCGCCGCGCTCGCGTGCCTGCTCGGCCTCCTGTTCGAGCACGCGCTTCTCTAGGAGACGCGCCTTGAGGATCCGCATCGCGGTCTCACGGTTTTGCAGCTGTGAGCGTTCGTTCTGACAGGACACGACGATGCCGCTCGGGAGATGCGTGATGCGTATCGCGGTCTCTGTCTTGTTTACGTTCTGCCCGCCCGCACCGGTCGCGCGGTATGTGTCGATCTTGAGCTCCTCCGGCCGGATCTCGATCTCGGCATCGTCCTGGACCTGAGGCGTCGGATCGACGAGGGCGAACGACGTCTGCCGTCGCTTCTGGAAATCGAACGGTGAGATCCGCACGAGGCGATGCGTGCCGCGCTCAGTCTTGAGATACCCGTAGGCGTACGGCCCTTCGACGGTGAGCGTTGCGCTGCGGATGCCAGCCTCCTCGCCGGGTGTGGTCTCGACGATCTCGGCTTTGAATCCGTGGCGCTCGGCCCACCGCACATACATCCGCACGAGCATCTGCGCCCAGTCCGCGGCGTCTGTTCCTCCGACGCCGGCGGAGATCGCAAGGACCGCATCGCGTTCGTCGTACGGACCGCTGAGCTGTGCCTCGAGGCTTGCCTTGTCGACCTCTGCGATGAGCTCCTGCAGCTCGCGCTCGAGATCGGCGCTGAGCGCGGGATCTTCGGCCATCGACGCGAGCTCCGCGAGATCCGACGCGCGCTGGCGAAATGCTTCCCAGCGCTCGACGCGCGCGCGTATCAGGCCGAGGCGCTTCATGACTTGCTGCGCACGCTGGCGATCGTTCCAGAGATCAGGCGCGGAGGATTCGACCTCTAAACGCGCGACCTCGCCACGGAGTGCAGGGAGGTCAAAGGAACACCGCCATGCGGTCGATACGCTCGCGCAGAGCGGCGAGCGCCGCCGGGTCCCACGTCACGACGCTTCAGCGCTTGCGGGGTCGTTCGAAGGTCGTCGTGACGGGCTGGGCAACCGGCGCCAGTTTGCCGGCGGCGAAACTGACGAAGGTCACACAGGGGCAGTAGGTGTTACGCGGGCAGCGAGGGCAGTCGCCGTCGCAGTCCAGGGTCGCGCCGTAGGAACACTTGAGGCAGTTGTCCTCGCAGACGATCCACTCTTTCATGACGCTCCCCACAGGCGGCGTCTGTGCCGCTTTGCGTACGCGAGTTTACCGGTCTGATACCGGCTTGTGAAGGGGTTTTTCCCCATTTTGTGCTCGTGAGGTCCGCGAAAGCTGGACCGCCCGCCTCTTCAAAAGGGGGAGAGTGACCGCTCCAGCGCCCAAATACAGGAGGCCGAGCACCTGAGCCTGCTGGAGCCCGTCCAGAAATAGGGGGTCCGTCCGCAGGTACGACAGGAGGAACCTGCCAGCGCCTAGAAGGAGCAGGTAACCAAGCCAGACCCTGCTCTCGGGCGGCTGTCCTCGGACGCGTCGCCAGTAGAAATAGAGGACAAGGAAGATCCCGAGCATGAGGAGTCCGTCGTACAGGCCGATCAGGTGGACGGACGTGCTCTGACCCAGCGTATTCGGATGCGTGTAGCGCACGCACCAGGGAAGGTCCAGACATGGGACGGAGTGGTGCTCGCCGTTGATGATGTCGCCGATGCGCCCGATGGCCTCGCCGAGTGCGATCCCGATGACCGTGGTGTCGAACATGAAGCCCACGGGCAGCCGGAGCCACCTCGCCGCCAGATAGCCGGTGATCGTCGAGCCGATCGGCGCGCCCATCGTGCCGATGCCACCGCTCCAGAACTGGAACGCTCGCAGAGGATCGTTCGCGTAGAGCGCCGCCCAGTTGTCGGTGACGTGCGCGATGCGCGCGCCGATGAGACCGCCGATAACGACCGCTATTGCGAATGGGTACACGCGCTCGTCGCGCACGAGATAACGCGCGCAGCGGATCGACACAAAGGCGCCGACGATCATTCCGACGAACGCAAAGAGCGAGTGCCACGCGATGCGGAATGACCCGATCGCCAGATCCGGGTCGAAGGGGAGCTCGATCAGGTGGCTACGGGCTCCTGCGCGCGACGGAACATGGTGAGCCGGATGATCATCGGGATCGCGGCCGCGAGCACGAACAGTGAGATCACCTGATCCTCGCGAAGGCCGAAGACATACGTGGGGTCCGCGATCCGCATGAACCCGAGCAGCAGGCGGCCGACCGCGTACCACGCCGCAGAGAGCCAGAAGATCAGGCCATCAGGGAGTCCGCGGCCGCGCAGCGCGAGCGAGCCCGCGACGCTCACGAGATTCCATACGAGGTCGTAGCCCACGACGAGGTGCACCGGCCCGGGCTGGCCGAGCGTGTCCGGATGCGTGTAGCCGACGCAAAGCCCCAGCGGCGGCTCGCACGCGATGGCGTGATGCTCGCCGTTGATGATGTCGCCGATTCGCCCGATCGCGAATCCAAGGGCGATCCCCGGCGCCGCAGCGTCAGCACCGTAACCGATGGGCAGACCGCGTCGGATGCCAACAAAGAGCCCTGAGAGCACGCCACCGATGGCCCCGCCCCATATCGCGATACCGCCAGTCCAAATGAGCAAGACCTGGAGCGGATTCGCGAGGTAGTACTGCCACTGATCGATCACATGAACGATGCGCGCGCCGATGATGCCGCCGACCACACCCCAGGTGGCCACGGCGGTGGCGTCCTCTTCCGAGATGCGAGGCTGGATGAGCCGCAGCGGAAGCCACACGCCGAACAAGATGCCGACCGCGGTGAAGATGCCATGCCAAGCGATCGCAAGAGGGCCGAGATGCACGTTGGGATCGAGAGGAATGGTGATCACAGCGCGCTGCTGCAGGCGCCGCGGGTGACACGGCGAGTGGGTTCTCGCGAGCGAGAGTTGAGCCCGCGAGACCAGGGGACGACTTGGATGGGGGCCGAGCGGGCGAGTTTCGAGCGAGCGAGAACACCGAGCCGGGGCAGGACCCGCGGCGCTGCCCGCGGTGCCGCCTCGCTAGCGGCCATGGCACTTCTTGAACTTCTTCCCCGACCCACACCAACACGGATCGTTGCGTCCGAGCTTGGCCTTGCCAGTAGTGGTGGTCGGCGTCTGTTCGTCTCGGTTGGTGCGCAGGTCGGCACGTCCAGTCGCGGTCGTTCCGTTCCCCGAGGTCGAGGT
>Ga0207653_10000408_pt1 | contig 18651 bp, 22 predicted proteins | sample KBSK5251metaG_FD_184341 | JGI IMG/M metagenome (GOLD analysis project Ga0207653, IMG submission 184341) | Corn, switchgrass and miscanthus rhizosphere microbial communities from Kellogg Biological Station, Michigan, USA - KBS K5-25-1 metaG... | ecosystem: Host-associated > Plants > Roots >...
GAGCGAGGCGAACACGCTCGCGAAGAGCACGCCGCCGAACAGGCCCTGGATGCCGCGGAAGACCACGAGCTCGACCATGTCCTGCGCCTGTCCGCAGAGCGCGGAGGCGAGGACGAATCCGATCATGCCGGCGAGGAGGAACGGTTTGCGGCCGAACAGGTCGCCGAGCTTGCCGGCGATCGGGGTGGTCGTGGTCGATGTGACCATGTACGCCGTCGCGACCCACGCGAAGTACTCAAGTCCATTGAGCTCGCCGACGATCCGCGGCAGCGCGGTCCCCACGATGGTCTGGTCGAGCGCGGCGAGGAACAGCGCGAGGCCGACGCCGACCGACGCGAGGATGCGGGCGGTGCGGTCCATCTCAGCGGGCATCTGCGTTCTCCTTGTGGGTGATGGGGCGCACGCTGCGCCGGGGTGATGAAGAGGCGATGAATGGGCGGCGGAGGACCTTGGGAGCCGCTCCGTCCGCCGCGGCAAAGGCCGCGTTCAGATCCGCGAACGTGGCGCGCAGGCGGCGCCGCTGCGGAGCCGTGAGCCGACCGAGTACCTGCGCAAGGTTGGAGGCAGCCGCGAGCTCGTAGCGCTCGCGGACGCGGCGACCCTCTGCCGTCAGCGCGAGCACGACCGCTCGACGATCGTCCGGGTCCGTCTCGCGTCGCACCAGCCCCTCGCGGACGAGGACCTCGACGAGCTCGGTGACGGCGCCTGCGCTGAGCTTCAGATGTTGCGCGACGAGTCCGGCGCGGACCGACTTGTCGCCGATGACCCAGATCAGGCGCCCACGCTCGGGTGACGTCATGCCGCACTCCTGGGCGGCCTGCCATGAGACGCGGCCGAAACGCGGCATGACCGCGAGGACAGCGCGGGCTAGAGAGAGGTCGTCGCTGGATGTAATTCTTGTCACAGTTCCTTCGGTTCCTGAATTATTCGGAATCCGAAGTATCGCCGCGCAGGGAGCCCGCGTCAACCTCGACGAGCGTATCCCCGGTTACGAACCGGTCTAGCCGCCGGCGGACTCCACGGCGGGCTGCTCGAGATCAGCGGAGAAGAACGTCTTGCCGCCGCACTGCGCGCATTTCGCCGGCGCCGCGGCACCGTGCGTGATCGTGCCGCACGACTCGCAGCGGAAGTGATGCTGGCCGCCGGTCGCCGGAATGACGGCCGGCGCCTGCGCGAGAAGCTGCCGGATCTTGCCGAGCTCGTGTGCCGCGGCGATCGGTTCGAAGCCAGCACCTGACTGGTCGGCTTCGATGAGCTTTTGCGTGAGTGCGTCGAGGCGGCGCATGGCTTCCTGCATCGTGACCTCCCCCGAAGTGTTTCGGAGGATACCGTCTCACGGCGTCGGGCCGAGCGGCGTTCTAGTAGGGCGTGCGCGAATATGGGCGGACCGTGCCATACCTCGTCTTCATCGGCTGCTGCCTCATTTGGGGCAGCACGTTCCTCGCGATCCGCATCGGCAATGAGGCCGTTGCGCCCGTCTGGGCCGCGACGATCCGCCTGGCACTCGCCGCGCCGCTCCTCGCCGGTCTCGTCCTCGCGACTCGGCAACATTTTCCGCGAGGACCTGCGCTGCGCGGCGCGATCCTGTTCGGGATCTTCAACTTCGGCGCGAACCTGTCGCTCCTCTATTGGGGTGAACGCGTCGTGCCGAGCGGTATCGCCGCGGTCCTGTACGCGACCGTGCCACTCTCGACGGCGCTCATCGCGGCCGGGATGGGTGTGGAACGCCTCGTACCACGCAAGGTCCTCGCGGCGGTCGTGGCGATCGTCGGTGTGGCGATCATCTTCGCGGGCGAGCTGAAGCTCGACGTTCCGGTGGAGGGCCTCGTTGCGGTATTCCTGGCGGCGACGGCCGCGTCGCTCTCGAGCGTGTTCCTGAAACGAGCGCCGCAGCCCTCGGCCATCGCGGCGAACGCGGTCGGTGCGGTGGCCGGCTTTGTCGTGTGCGCTGTCGTCAGCCTCGCCCTGGGAGAAGATCACTCGCTCCCGACCACCTTCGCGGGATGGTGGCCGATCGTCTATCTCACGCTCGCCGGGTCACTCGGCGCGTACGTTCTCTACACATGGCTCGTCCAGCACTGGCCGGTGACGAACGCGAGCATGGTCGGCGTCGTCGTGCCCGTGCTGGCCGTGATCCTCGGCGCGGTGGCCAAGCAGGAGCAGCGCTCGCCGGAGTCCTACGTCGGCGCGGTGGTCGTTCTGATCGCGGTCCTCGTCGCGCTGCAGCCCTGGGCTGGCACTCGCTATGCGGGAAAGGCGGCGGTCGCCAAATAAAGGGGAGGCCGCAATGCCCATCGACCACGAAGCCAAGGTAAAGACCAAGGACGGCCACGAGGCCGGGCACGTAAAGCACGCGATCTGGGATGCAAATGGCCGGAAGATCACCGAGTACGTCATCGCCACGGGCGGCTTACTGGGACATGACGTGATCGTGTCGCCGGAAGTCCTCGAGGGCGCGACGCGCAAGGGCAACGAGATCGTCCTCAACATGAGCAAGCATGAGCTCGACGAGCTCGCCCATTACGAATCAGCCGACTACGCACCGCCACCGGCGGAGTGGGTCGCCCCGACCGTGTCGGGCTTTCCGGCGGGTGGCCATCTCTTTCCGGTGACCGAGAGAGAGACCGCGCCGCTGGCTGAGCCGTCTCGTCCTACGGACGAGGCCGGCCGCGAGAGCGAGGTCGCCAGCCGCGAACGGACAAATTAGAAGGAGGCGAAGATGGCACAGCTCACTGAGACCGGACGCAAGCACATCGCGCGGAAGAACTTCGCCTACGTCGACAAGGAAGGTGGCGAGCATCTTCCGATCCACGACGAGGAGCACGTTCGGAACGCGATCGCGCGCTTCAACCAGACCGCGTTCGAGAGCGTCGACGCGAAAGAGAAGGCGCGACGCAAAGTCCTCGCGGCGGCGAAGCGCCACGGGATCGAGGTCGCGAAGGATGACGAGGTCGCGAAGCGCGCGGGTTCGCTGAAGCGCGTTCGCACCAAGCGCGGCATGCGCGGCGGAAAGAAAGTGGTCAAGAGGAGCACGGCGCGCCGGAAGAGCTAGGCGCGTAGCGCGATGATGTCGCGCGGTGACCGGGCTCGAGGCACCTGACTACTGGCTCGCGCGCCTGGTGTTCCAGCGCGCGCTAGCGGCGATCTACCTCATCGCGTTCCTGGTAGCGGCGCGCCAGTTCGCGCCGCTGCTCGGCGAGCGCGGCCTCCTGCCGGTCCCCGAATTCGTGCGCGCCGTTCCATTCCGCAGCTCGCCGAGCCTCTTCCACTTCCGGTACTCGGACCGCCTCTTCGCGACGGTCGCGTGGGGCGGGGTGGCGCTCGGAGCGGCGGCGCTGCTCGGGCTGCCCGACGCATGGCCGATCCCGCTCACGATGCTGCTCTGGGCCGCGCTCTGGGCCGCGTACCTCTCGATCGTGAACGTCGGGCAGACCTTCTACTCGTTCGGCTGGGAGACGCTCCTCCTGGAGACCGGATTCCTCGCGATCTTCCTCGGACCGGCGTGGACCGCCCCGCCGCTCACGCTCATCTGGCTCCTGCGCTGGCTCCTCTTCCGCGTCGAGTTCGGCGCGGGGATGATCAAGATCCGGGGCGATCGCTGCTGGCGCGATCTCACATGTCTCTATTACCACCACGAGACACAGCCGATGCCGAATCCGCTGTCGTGGTACTTCCACCATCTACCGAAGACGCTGCACCGGGCCGAGGTCCTCGGCAACCACTTCGCGCAGCTCGTCGTCCCGTTCTTCCTGTTCTTTCCGCAACCGATCGCGACCATCGCTGGCGTGGTGATCCTCATCACGCAGAGCTGGCTGCTCCTCAGCGGCAACTTCTCGTGGCTGAACGTGCTGACGATGACCCTCGCGATCGCGAGCCTGGACGATGCGGCACTCGGGCGCGTCCTGACGCTCGAGCCGCACTGGATCGCGACGGATTCGTGGCACGCCTGGCTCGTCGTGGGCGTCACGATCGTCGTCCTGCTGCTGAGCTATCGACCGGCGCGCAACCTCTTGTCCCGGCACCAGCTGATGAACACGAGCTTCGACCCGCTGCATCTGGTGAACACGTACGGCGCATTCGGGTCGATCACGAAGGAGCGGTACGAGATCGCGATCGAAGGCACCGACGAGCCGGTGCTCACGCCGAGCACGACGTGGCTGGAGTACGAGTTCAAAGCGAAGCCGGGCGACGTGCGGCGGCGGCCGCCGCAGTACGCGCCCTACCACCTGCGCCTCGATTGGCTGATGTGGTTCGCGGCGATGTCCTCACCGATGTATCACCCGTGGTTCGTTCCGCTCGTGGTGAAGCTCCTCGAAGCCGATCCGGCGACGCTGCGTCTGTTGCGCACCGACCCGTTCGCCGGCACGCGACCGCGCTTCATCCGCGCGACGCTCTACCTCTATCGGTTCACGACACCGCGTGAGCGCCGCGAATCGCGCGCCTGGTGGGTGCGCTCGCGCGTCGACGAGTACCTGCGACCGGTGAGCCTGCGCGCCGAGCGCGCCGCGTAGCTGGCGTCGCTGAGTGACCGCGCTCGACGTAGGTCTTCAGCCTGTCGAGCTTCGACGACCACAGCAACCGATACCGAGCCAGCCACGCGTCGACGTCGGTGAGCGTTCGCGGATCGAGCTCGTAGCGCCGCTCGCGTCCCGACACGCGCACGCGACAAAGCCGCGCGCCGCGAAGGACGCGCAGATGCTTCGACACGGCGGGCCGGCTGATCCTGGGAAAGTGTTCGGCGATCTCGCCGGCGCGCAGCGCGTCCGCGCGCAACAGATCGAGGATCTCGCGGCGCGTCGGATCGGCGATCGCCGCGAACACGTCGCTCACGAGAAATGCGACACGCCACGCTCGACGTAGTCGCGCAGCCACGCGAGCTCCTCGTCGGCGCTCCAGCCGCGCGAGAAGTCCCCGAACTCTTTGGTGCGGAACGGCTCCGGCAGGCGCTCGAAGCCCTCGTGCGACACACGAACCCGTGTGCCACTGCCCTCCGGCTCGCACGTGAAGCGCACGACGGAATGAAGGTCCGGGAACGGCCAGTCGGTGCCGACGGGGATCCAGGTGACCGCGATCTCGCGCGGCGGATCGAAGGCAACGACTTCACCAACGAACACATAGGGCGTCCCGCGATGCGAGCCCTCGACGCGGAATCGTCCGCCGATCCGCGGCTCGAACTGGGTCTTCGCGTTGAACCAGTGACGCCACGCTTCCTGCGTCGCGAGAGCGCGCCAGACGCGATCCACTGGCGCCTCGATGTGCGTGTCCAGCCGTACCGCAAGCTCCCCGACCACGAAGCACCTCCGCGACGCAGTGAATTACGTAACCGTAAGGTTACATATTCTCCGCGTGCGTGGCAAGCTGCGACCGCCACTGCTCGCGCGTGATGCGGTACAGGACGTGACGCCGGCCGGACCAGGACGGCGGAACGCCTGGATGGTCAAAGTCATCTTCCGGCCGGCGCACGAGGCCGAGCTTCTCCATCACGTGCCGGGAACGCTGGTTCGCCGTGGTCGCGAAGGACACGACCTCGTCCTTGCCGAGCACATCGAAGGCGTGCGCGAGCGATGCGCGGGCGCCCTCGGTCGCATACCCGCGGCCCCAGTGCTCCGCGGCGAGGCGCCAGCCGACCTCGAGCACGGGACGCCCGAGGACGGCGTCAGCCGGATTGAGGCCGATGAACCCTATGAAGTCAGCAATACCGGGCACCTCGACCGCCCAAAGGCCGAATCCCTGCTGTTCCATGCGCGCGACGATCCGGTCAGCGCCAGCGTCGGATTCCTCGCGCGTGCTGGTCCTCGGGAAGTGCTCCATCACTTTGGGGTCCGCGTTGATCGCCGCGAACAGCACGCGGTCGCTGGCGCGCCACGGACGGAGTAGCAGTCGCGCGGTGCGCAGAGTGACGGGCGCCGTCACGGACTTGCGGCACGCGCAGTGTCGCGACGCGCGGCGACCTGAGCCGCCACGTGTGCGCTGTCGTCCATCGCACCGGCGATGATCGCGGACCTGCGAACGCGCATCCACAAGAGGCCGACGAAGTAGACACCGTCCACTGCCGTCCGACCCTCGCGGTGCGCGATGGATCCGTCGGGACCGACGACCGGGACGCGCAGCCAGGAGTAGTCAGTGCCGAAGCCAGTCGAGAACACGACGGCCCGCACGCCGCAATCGGCGAGGTCCAGCTCGGTCGGTGCGTGAAAGCTCTCGGGATCGGCAGGCTCATCCGCAGGATCGGGTTCGGACGCGGGCGCATCGAGGCCAGATCGCGCGATGTAGTCGTCGACATGCTGCCGGAATTTCGCAGAGCCTTCGTCGCCCGAACGCACATGCTCCGCGAGGTCGTCGGCGAATCGCAGTCGCGTTCCATCGGCCGACTCGAGGTGACCGAGCAGGGTGACGCCACGGCGAGCGAGCGATTGCAGGCTGACGGTGTGGCCGCGCGGACCGACGCCGGAGATCTGGGGCTGTGGCGTCCGGATCGCGGCGGGGTCGGGAAGATCCTCGGGGCGCTGCGCCATCCATCCGGACTCCGCGAGCCACACGAGCGTGTCGCGGCCACGCAGGCGGCGCGGCGCGCGGCCGACCTTGCTTGTTGCGAGGTACACCTCGCGCCCGGCGTCGAGGAGGTCCTCAGTGATCTGGCAGCCCGACTGCGCGCTGCCGACGACGAGCACCGCGCCGGGCGGGAGCTGCGACGGCCGCCGGTACGTTCCCGTCGTCAGTACCTCAACATGTCGATCGATCTCCGTGGCCGCCGGCGGAAGCTTCTTCGCGTTGGCGATGCCGGAGGCGACGATGACGCTTCGCGTGTGGACGATCTCATCGCTGCCGACCGCGACGTCGAAGCCGTCTTTCCTTGCCGCGGCGACCGCTGTCACGTTCGCGTGCGTCCGAACGGGAAGGGATCCCGTCCGCGCATAGGCCTCCAGCTCGGCGATCCACGCGTCGCGGCCGAGGAACTCTTCTGGACGCGCATGTTCGGGACCGCCGGGAAGGCGGTTCATCGCGTTCGGTGTGTTGAGCCGGAACGAATCCCAGCGCTGCGCCCGCCAGGTCTCTCCGATCTCGCCGCGCTCGAGCACGATGTGCTCGATGCCGGCATCTGTCAGCCGTTTACTCATCGCAAGGCCGGCATGGCCCGCTCCGATGACTACCGCCTCGAGGGACGACGCCGGACTCATGTGTTGAGCCGCGCCAGCATCCACGCGAGGGTGTCGTCGATCACCTCCGCGGCCTCAGGTTCGTTGTGCATCTCGTGCCGGAGACCCGCATAGACGTGGCGCGTCACGTTCGGACGACCCTCAAGCGAAGCGCTGGAAGAAACGGGCACGACCTCGTCGTCGGCGCCATGCAAGACGTACGTCGGGAGGGGGAGCGCCGCGATGTGCGCCAAGCGCGATGCGACGCGCGCCTGCTCGTGAAACAGCTCCATGCCGAGCCGCGATGTGGTGCTGTGGTGATTCAGCGGATCGGACCGGTATGCGAGTTCCACCTGTGGGTCGTGCGAGAGGCCGCCCGGCGGTAGGTCGTTCGCGATCTCCATATGAGGCGTGATGCGACCCAGCACATCGGCGAGACTCCGTTTCCACAGCGCCACGTTTGCCCCGATGGCGGGCGCCGACAGCACCAGCAGATCAGACTGTGGCCGCGGCGCGTTGGCGAGGACATAACCGAGCGCGATGAGGCCGCCCATCGAGTGGCCGTAGAGCACCACGGGAAGACGTCCAGAAACAGCGCGGATCGCAGCGAGCTGATCTTCGACGTCGTCGTGGTACTGGGACCAGCGATCCAGGTAGGCGCGTCGACCCGACGACGCGCCGAAGCCACGCAGATCGAACGCATGCGTCTCGATCCCCGCCTGAGCGAAGCGCGTGGCGACAAGCGCGTGACGGCCGGCGTGCTCCGCGATCCCGTGTATCAGAAGCACGTGCGCGCGCGCCTCGCCGTCCGCCGGCCAGCGCAGCGTGCGCAGCTCGAGACCGTCACGCGTGCGAACAGTTCCGGCGATGCCGTCCCTTCGCTCCATCACGGTGCGACGATATTCGTATGGCTCATCGCGCGGTTTCGCGCGGTTGGGCGTTGCGCAGCCGAATGCCGCTGTACTCGAGCGACGACGCGACGACCTCGTCCCACAGCGGCCAGAGGTTCGCCTCGGTACGGAGCGGGATCCCAGCTGCGGCGTGCTTGTCGATGAGATCTTCGATCGTGATCATCTCGAGCGGCTCAACGGTCGCGTGACTCACCCAATAGCCGGCCACCTCGTCATCTTCAACAAATGTCTCTTCGGGCATCAGGTAGAGGTGTAGCCGCGCGCGCTCGATCTGCGGGAGCCAGCGCGCTTCGACCACATGGATCCGGCGATCGCGCCGTCCGTGAAGGAATCGCTGGGCATCACCGTCAGTCGTGCGCGGGCCAGCCCAGAACGTACAGCGCGGGCAGTCGCGTGGAAACCAGAACAGCGGAAGATGTCGCGTGTCGACAGCCCACACGCGAAGCTCATCTGTGAGCGCCGTCTTCGCCCGGTGCGGCGCGAAGCTCGTGATCGTGGGATCTTCGCTGACATGCCAGAGCGCGTGAGTGCCTTCGCCGATGTAGGGAGGGGCAGGTGCGCGCATCGCACGTTTATTCTCCCCGCGTGGACGATGCCTCGGTCCTCCGATACATCGCGCAGACGTATCCGGACGCCGATATCTTCACCGCAGGCAGCGGGACGTTCATGTCATGTGACGGGGAGAAGCACTGGCCGAACTTCGCGACCCTCGTCACGAGCGACGAATACGACCCAGCCTCGGATCTGGATCGACCCGGCGTCTACCGGCTCAACATCGGCGTGAGCAAGGCGACGTTCGAGAGAGTCGTCGGCTCGAATCCGAACCCTGACTACACGGCGCTCGACCAGCTGATGCCGCACCCCGTCTACGCGATGCAGCACTGGGTCTGCATCCTCAACCCATCTGAGGCGACCTTCGACAAGCTCGTGAAGCCACTGCTCGACGAGGCGCACGAGCGCGTGGCCCGAGCCCGCCGCAAGGTCGCCGACAAGAAAAGCCCGACCTAGTCGCGTCAGTCCAAGCGGACGACGATCCGCCCTTGGACGCCGGGCAGCGGCAAGGACTCCGCTTCCACTTCGACCGCATCGCGTGCCGCGCGAGTGAGACGACGCCAGGTCTCGATCGTCACGGTCTCGTGCGCACGTCGCCACGTACCGACGATCTCCCCTTCGACCAAGAGGCCGCCGGGCCAAACGCGGGAAGTCCAGAGCGCGCGGCGCCGCTTCGCGTCACCGACCAGAAGCTCCCGATCGGCTCCTTGGAGGAGAAAGTATGCGTCGCCGCTCGGGAGGAGCCGTGCTTGCGCGGGGCGCACCGGAGCGGCACGGAACGTCGGTTCGTCGCGCGCGAGGATCCACGCGTCGCCGACCGGTGTTCGCACCGGGACCAGGGATCCGCGCAGCGCGTCGAACGCCGAGCTGCCTTCTCGCGGCGAGATCCCCGCCCACTGCGCGAACGCCGCGGGCGTCGTGGGTCCGAAGACGTGCAGGTATCGGCGCGCGAGCTCGAGGCGAGCATTGCGCGGATCGACATCGGGTCGCGGCACGGTCCAGACGGTCGGCTGTCGCGCGCCGTCCCATCGGATCAGCATCGTGGCGGTGCGCGCCGCATACCGCAGCGAATTCGGGATCACTCCGAGTCCGCGTCCCGCCTCGCCGTACGTCATTCTCCTGCCAGCGAGGTGCGCGTGGAGACGCGCAGCGAGCTCCTCAGTGATTCCCCGGCCCTTGGGCTCGTCCGGCAGTCTCCCGAGCGTGAAGATGGCGACGTCGCGCGCCGCCACGACGTATGCGCTGTACCGCGGCCCCCACACCTGTACGAGCGATGGGTCCTCCCATGTGGAGGGCTGCGTGCGCTCGACGCGGGCGTGGATCGAAAGGAGCGCAGCTCTTGGCATGCTGTCCTGCAGTCCGGCCCACGCCGCGCGGCGGAGCGAGCGGGGACCGCGTGGGAGGCGCTCGTCAAGAGCGCCGACGTTCCGTCGGAACGCGAGGATCTGCGTCCGAGTCAGGCGGAGCGCGCTAGGCATCTATACCAGCAGCGCTAGGTTCGTAACTACGGAGCTCCCTATGACAATGCGATCTACGTCGGTCATTCAGACACCCGCTTCTTGTCGACACGGGCGTATTCACACAACAGTCGCCAGCGGATGGTGGCCTGGGTTCGTTCGATCAGATAGTTCGCCACGGCGGGCCCCAAGATCCGCCCATGGATCGCCGCAGCGTTCTCCACGGTGCCGTAATCCGCGACGTGGCTGAACTCGTACCGGTGGATGCCATCAAGGATCGGCACACCGCCCCATTCATCCCGGTCAATCACCGTGCTTTCGGGTGGATGGGTTGGCTCCAGCTGATCGATTGGAGCGATGTCGCCGCTGAGGGAAAAGGCGGTAGCAAATGTGGCGGTCAGCTCCCCCTTGGGATTCCCCGGGGCCGGACCAAGCACTGCGAGGATCCCACCATGCTTCAGAACGCGGGCGGCCTCACGAAAGTCGAGCTCCGCCCACACGCAAATGACCACGTCGATGGAGTCATCGGGCACAGGGAGTCGTGACCGATCCCCGACGTGATAGGTCACGTTGGAGAGCCCGGCGTCACGGACGGCAGCTCGCCCGAAATCGACGACGGCGCGGTACGCATCCACGGCGGTGACATGTCGGGCCTTGCGAGCCGCGCCGATCGTCGAGTGGCCCGTCCCTGCTCCGACATCGAGGACCTCGAGGTCGGTCAGGTCCACGAGTCGAACGAATTGCTCGATGAGGCCGACCGACGTGATGGCGTACTTGTGATAGAGGTCCGGATGGCGCGCGCTGATCCAGTCGAACTGGTAGTAGCCAGGGCTTGGATTAGCCGGGTCGTACGTGCGCCAGGCGTCCGGCGCTGCCGCATGCGTGTCGTAGCTGAAACCGGACTCGTCGTTCACGCGTGCATCCCTTTCAGAACCGCCACCACCGTGCCGTCATCGGCGCCAAACACCGTGGGATCCCGCCCCGTATGGGCAGGCACGCGCACGCCACCGCTGTGGAGATGGGGGAGGGTCGAACTCCCCGTCCAAGGCCATTGAAGTGAGTGCTTCTACGAGCGTAGTCGGCGTTTTTTTGTCTCAGGGCTCCTAGCGCGCACCGACGCGCTCTTGGCTCCCCCAGGCTGGAAATCTTGAGTCCGCCTACCAGCCGATCAGCGGACAGCACCTTCGCTTCTTTCGCCCTTCCCGGCCCGCGAAGGGGAGACCGGGAGGACGCTCACTGACTAGGCAGCGAGTGCGTAAGAAGTGTTGCCAGTTATCTGGCTGCCGTTCGGATTTACGAGGAGGAACAGCATTCCTCGGCTCGCGACGCTCACGTCGCCTGCCCTGTCGAAACCACGCATCCCCGTGGCCCTTTCAGGCACCATCAATTCTAACCTTGGTACGTGCGTTTCTCTTCCTGGCGGTGCTGCTCACCGTGGGTTGCTCGGGCCCCCCGCCCCGCGCCTCGACCACCGCGCCCGCGACCTCGCCCGCGTCCACACTGGCACGCGTGACGCTAAGTCCCACCGTGACCCCAACGCCTTCACCCACCGCGGCGATCCGCTACGTCGCGATCGGCGCCTCCGACACTGTCGGCGTCGGCGCGACCGATCCCGCGACGGGTTCGTGGCCGGCGCGGATCGCGAACCTCCTGCCGCCGGGGAGCGCGTTCGTGAACGTCGGCGTCTCCGGATCGATCGCGCTGCAGGCCCGCACGGCGCAGTTGCCCGGCGCGATCGCGCAGCGGCCGACCGTGGTCTCGATCTGGCTCGCGGTGAACGATATGAACGCGACCATCGAGCCCGCGTCGTTCGCGAACGATCTCGGAGCGATCGTGGATGCCCTTGTCTCGGGCACCGACGCGAAGATCTTCGTCGGAAATGTTCCCGATGTGCGGCCGGTCCCCGCGTACAAGGACGCGGACAAGGCCGCGCTGTTCAGGCTCATCACCGCGTACAACGCCGCGATCGCCGCGATCGTCGCCAAGCATCCCGGGCGGGTTATCGGGGTCGACCTGTTCACGGGCAGCGCCGACCTCGTCAGCACGATCACCGTCTCCGGTGACGGCTTCCATCCATCTGACGCGGGCTACCAGCTGATCGCGGACCGTTTCGCCGTGGCGATGCGCGCCGGCGGGATCCCGCTCCGCTAAGCCTCCGCCGGGGCAACCTCCGCCGGCAGCGGCACCGGCGCGCGCACGAGCTGGGCGAGCACGAGCGCGCCGGTCGTCATGAGGAGCGTGCCCAGCACGAGGACCACCTGCGGTGGGACCATGCCCAGCAGCACTGCCGCGGCGAATGGCGCGGCCGTGCCGCGAACGCCCAGAAGGAATGCGTTCGCGGCTGCGTACTCGCCGATGCGCGCACGCGGCGCCATGTGCACGATGTTGGTGAACGCCGTGAGCTCACCGCTCGACACTCCGATGCCGATGATCACCGCGACCGGTAGGAGCGCCCACGTACCTGGCGCGACGAGGTAGCCGATCGGCACCAGCAGCGTGAGCAGCGTCGCGATGAGAGTCTGCCGCAGCGTGGAGCCGCGGTCGATGATCCGCCCGATGACGGGATAGGCAACGATCTGCGTCGCCGACTGCACGATCGCTAGCGTTCCGACGAACCCGTTCGATGCGTCGAAGTGGTCCACCAGCATGATCGGGAAGACCGCGAAGTTCATGAGATTGCCGGTGCCGAAGATCGTGAAAGCGAGCAGCAGCTTGCGGTACCGAACGTCGGCCCAGACATCACGCGCGATCGCCAGCGCCGGCCGGCGCGCCGGCGGCGCGGACGGTCCCTCGTAGCGGATCCAGAAGAACGCGATCGCACCGGGGAGTCCGATGAGCGCGGCGGCGGCGAAGACCCACTGCGCGGGGATGACGTCGATGAACGTCCCGGCGACGGCGGCCGCTGCGATACCCGCGATCGACGCGCCGACCCGCACGTTGCCCATCGCGAACGCGCGCTCGCGGTCGGGGTAGATCCCCTGCATCAGGGCCGTGTAGGCAGCGATGTTGGACACGGTGATGATCCAGAACGTGACGCTGGTGATGGCCAGCATGAACGGCGTCGCTGCGAGCAGAACGCTGATGGCGAAAACGAGACGAGACAGGCTCGCGGCGCCGGCCACGACGCGTACCAGCGGCAGGTGCGCGAGCAGGTAGGCGAAGATCGGCGAGAGCAGGTTTCCGATGAAGGGACCAGCGACGACGATCGCCACGTCCGTCGTCGAGCCGCCCATGCGCCGAACGATCACGGGCATGAAGGCGACGAGCACCGTGACGAACAGGCCCGAGCAGATGCCGCTGAAGAGGTCGATGCGGAAGTTGCGGCGGACGCGGGCTGGCAGCCAGTTCGGGTCGGTCACGGCAAGGAAGCTAACGGCGTCTCTGGTGCTCTGTCACCAGATTCGCGGGCTAGGGGCCGCGTTCGGGACGAGGTCGATAGCCGCCAGGGCGTGGCCCGTAGCCGCGGCGCGGTCCATAGCCGCCGGTGCCCGGTCCGCCCGGCGGCCGGGGGCGGAAACCGCCGCTGGGTGGCCCTTCGCGGAACGGCCCGCGGGCGCCGGGTGCGGTCGAGCTGATCACGACACGGCGGTTCGGCTCCATGCCGACCGACTCCGTCTTCAGCCCGGGCTGCCCCTGCACCGACAGGTGAACGATGCGTCGCTCGTAGGCGAGCATCGGCTCGAGCGTCACGGCCTGGCCGCTGGCGCGGACGCGCGAAGCGACGCGCTGCGCGATCTCGCGGAGCTGGTCCTCGCGCCGGCGCCGATAGCCCTCGATGTCCACCGGCACGTGGACGGAGCGGCCGACCTTCTTCGAGGTGATCGCGCTGACGATCTGCTGAAGCGCGACGAGATTCTCGCCGCCGCGACCGATGAGCGCGCCGAGGTCGGCGCCGAGGACATCGACGCCCTCCATGCCCGGGCGATCCTCGAGCGCGACTTCGGCGTCGACGCCCATCGCGTCGAGCAATTCGCGCAGTACGGTCGCGCCGAGCGCGAGCTCCTCCGCGAACGCGGGCGACGCCTCCTCGCCCTCCTCTTCGCGCGCGCGCATCCCGGCATCGGGACGGCGGGGGACCTCGGCTTCGTCGATGATCGGTTCCGGCTCCGCGGCGCGCTCGTCCTCCTGGAATGAGAGCATCACGCGCGCATCCTCACCGCCCATACCCAGCACGTTCGCGGGCTTGCCCTTCTCGAGGACCTCGATGTCGACCTCGGTGCGCTTGCGGCCGAGCGCCCGCAGGCCGCGCTCGATCGCCTCTTCAACGGTGCGGCCCGTGAATTCCTCCCCACGAAGTGGACTCATCTCTTCCCCCTCCTCCGTCCGCGACGGCGGCCCCCACCGGACGCGCTCTGCGTCGCGGTCTCTTCCTCGCGTTCATCCGACTCCTCGGCGTCCTTGTCCTTCATGTCCTTACGCGCCTCGACGATGGCTGCCTGCTCCCGACGATGAAGCTCGCGGTCTGCGGGCGTTGGAACGCCTCGCAGGAACGGGAGGTATTTCGGCAGCTGGCCCCAGCCGCTCACGAAATACTGCTGCACGATCTGGAACAGCGTGGTCGCGATCCAGTAGAGCGTCAGGCCCGCGGGGAACTGCGCGCCAATGACCACGGTGATCAGCGGGAAGGTGTAGGCCATCGACTGCGTCATGCGTTGGGCGGGGTCGTCGCTCTTGACCTGCGTGGCCGGCATCGCCATCACCGATGCGACGAGCTGCACGAGCCCAGCGAGGACCGGCAGGATGAAGAGCGGATCGGGGTGCTGCAGGCCGCGCGAGATCCACGGGAGCCAGTGCGCGGTCGTGTCGAGCGCGCCGTCCGGCGGGATCGGGTTGGAGATGAACGCGTAGCGGAAGCTCTCGACCATGTCGTGCGACAGACCCGGGCAGAGGTTCCCGGGCGGCGGTCCGAGGCCGCAGCCAAGCTGGAGCAGCGAGTTGTACAGCGCGATGAGGAGCGGCATCTGCAACACCAGTGGTAGGCATCCGGCCGCGGGATTCACGCCGCGCTCGCTGTAGAGCTTCATCTGCTCCTGGCTGAAACGCTGGCGATCCTTGCCGTACTTCTTCTTCAGCTCCTCCATCGCGGGCGCGACCTCTTGCATCGCCCGTTGGGACCGGATCTGCGTGACGTACAGCGGATACAGCGCGAGGCGGATCAGGATCGTCACGAAGATCACGGCCAGGCCGAAGTCGCGCACGATCGCGTACGCGAAAAGGGTCAGGTTCATGATCGGATGGACGAGCAGCGAGTTCCAGAGCGTCAGGATGTCCATCAGTGCTCCGGCACGGGGTCATACCCGCCGCGACTGAACGGATTGCACGAGACCAGCCGGCGCGTCGCCAGCCAACCGCCCCGGAGCACGCCATGGCGCTCGATCGCCTCCATCGCGTACTCCGAGCAGGTGGGCGTGTAGCGACAAGCGGAAGGTAGCCCTGGGCTCACGCGCGTCTTGTAGAAGCGCAAAAGCGAGAGCGCGACCGTCTTCATTCGCGTGGGTGACGCGCGGTGCCGAGGGTGGACAGCGCCGCCGCTCGAAGGGCCGAAAAATCGGCGGAGATCGCCTCGCGGCGAACAGTCACGACGATGTCCTGTGCAGGTGCGCTATCCGCGGCCTCGCAGGCGAGACGGAATGCCTCACGAACGCGACGACGCGCGCGATTGCGGACCGTGGAGATTCCCACTGTGCGGGGCGCGGACACCGCAAGACGCATGACGCTGAGCTCATTGGGGCGAAGCCGCGCGACGAAAGCGGCGTCACGAACGCCGCGCCCGGTCTTTCTCACGGCCGCGATATCGGTGGATCGCCGCAAACGCGCGGCGTTCATGCTTGCGAGGTCGTTCAGGCGACGGTCAGGCGCTTCCGTCCACGCGCGCGACGCTGCGCCAGCACTTTGCGGCCGCCCGTCGTCTTCATGCGGGCGCGAAAACCGTGCACTCGCGCGCGGCGACGTGTCTTCGGCTGATACGTGCGCTTCACGAACTGTCCCTTCTCCCCCGAAAAAAATGGACGAATGAAACATCAAGAGATATCTGCTGTCTGTGCGAGAAGTCTAGCAGTGTGCCTGTGCTACTGTTCCGTGGCTTCCAGCGGGCGGATCAATCCTTATCTCCGCGTTCGGTGTGGCGGCATCTCGCGTGATCGTGTTGTGGGGGCGTCGTATGTTCGAGCGCAGAGAAGGGGAGCCGTTGAACCTGAAGCAGCTCTGGCACGCGGCCCTCGGCGAGCTGCAGCTTGGACTCACCAAAGCCAACTACGACACCTGGTTCAAAGACACCGCGGTCATCTCCGAAGAGGACGATGTGTACTGCGTCGGCGTTCCCAACGCCTTCGCTCGCGAATGGCTGGAGAACAAGTACCGCCAACAGGTGCGTGATGCCCTGCGGCACCTCGTGGGACGTACCGTCGACGTCCGTTTCGTGACGCTCACGGCCGCGTCGGTGCGCTCAGACCGTCCGGTCGCGTCAGCGGGAGGCGGCGGAAGCGCTTCGTCCGCCCAGACCGCCGCGGCGCCGGCGCAGGAACGCCGCGACGCCACCGCGGCGGCGCTGCTCAACGCGCGCTACACGTTCTCCACGTTCGTGGTCGGCTCGAACAACCGTCTCGCCCACGCGGCTGCGCTTTCGGTCGCCGAGCGTCCCGGCCACAGCTACAACCCGCTCTTCATCTACGGCGGTTCGGGGCTCGGAAAGACCCATCTCATGCACGCGATCGGTCACGCGGTGATCTCCCGCCACCCGAAGAAGCGCGTCGCCTACGCGACGAGCGAGAAGTTCACGAACGAGTTCATCAACTCGATCCGTGGCCAGAAGAGCGAGGAGTTCCGCGAGCGGTATCGCCGCATCGACGTGCTCCTCATCGACGACATCCAGTTCCTCACGGGCAAAGAGGGAACGCAGGAAGAGTTCTTCCACACCTTCAACGCCATCCACGAAGAGGGGAAGCAGATCGTGCTGTCCAGCGACCGGCCGCCGAAGGCCATCGAGCGTCTTGAGGATCGTCTGCGTTCGAGGTTCGAGTGGGGACTCATCGCTGACATCTCGACGCCGGACCTCGAGACACGCATCGCGATCCTGCGCGCGAAAGCCGAGGCGCAGTCGGTGGCGGTCCCACCACCGGTCATCGACTTCCTCGCACAGCGGATCGTCTCGAACATCCGCGAGCTCGAGGGAGCGCTGACCCGGATCGTCGCCTACGCGACCCTGAGCGCGGTCCCCGTCACGACGCAGCTCGCCCAGGAGATGCTGCAGAACATCCTCTACAACCCGCGTCAGAAGACGCTGTCACCCGACCGCATCGTCGAGACCGTCGCGCGCTACTACGGCGTGCCGTCCGAGCAGCTCCGGGGCAAAGCCCGCGACAAGCAGGTGGTCCTGCCGCGCCAGATCGCGATGTACCTGATGCGCGAGGAGACGGAGGCGCCCCTGATGCGGATCGGCGAGGCTCTCGGGGGGCGCGACCACTCCACGGTCCTGCACGGCTGCGAGAAGATCGAGCGCGAGATGGCGGAGAACGACGACTTCCGCCGGGACGTCGGAGCGCTCCGGGAGATGCTCTACACCGAGTGACCGGCCGAGGGCCAAAATCCGGCGGAATTTCGCCGGTTTCCCGCAGGTGTCCAGGTGTGGATAAGCCCACACAATGTGTGGATAAGCGCACCCATTTGTGGACATGTGGTCCAAGGGCTTGTGTTGAGACCAGACGACCGTCGGATACCGGAACATTCGTCTATTCAGGCCAGGCCGCCGTCCCCAAACGCTCCTATGCGAGTCCACAGCTCCAGAGCGACGGCCGCACACGGGTTACAGCCACGCGGGGCTCGGTGCCGGACGACAACAGCATCTCGGAACGGTCATAGTCCACACCACTACTGCTAGTAGCGGCGTCTTATATAGATCTTTGGGGAACGGTACGGGAGGGACCTCGTGAAGGTCACTTGTCTACAAGAGAACCTCGCGCGTGGACTTCAGATCGCGGGCCGAGCGGTCTCGACGCGAGGGAGCCTGCCGATCCTTGGCAACGTCCTCCTGCGCACTGAGGGCGGACGTTTGAAGCTCACCGCCACGAATCTCGAGGTGGGCATCAACTGCTGGGTTCCCGCGAAGGTCGACGACGAGGGCGCGATCACCGTGCCGGCGAAGCTCTTCACTGATTTCGTGAACTCACTTCCACCTGGTCCCACCGAGTTGTCGCTCAACGTCCGCACCAAGACCGTGCATCTGAAACGCGATCCATATGAGGCGAACTTCAAAGGCATGGATGCCGAGGAGTTCCCGATCATTCCTGCGGCGCCGGACAAGCCGACGACTCGCGTCAGCAAATCAACACTCCGCCGCATGATCGGCGAGGTTGCATTCGTCGCGACGACCGATGACAGTCGGCCGGTCCTCACCGGCGTGCTCACCACGCTCGAGGGCGACAAGATCACGATGGCCGCGGCGGACCCGTACCGCCTCTCCGTGCGGAACGCGAAGCTCATGGACAAGATCGAAGGAAAGCTCGAGGTCATCATCCCAGCGCGGAGCCTCCAGGAAGTGCAGCGGATCATCGACGACACCGACGACCCGGTCGACATCTTCGTCACGCCGAACGGCAG
>Ga0207653_10000409_pt1 | contig 18625 bp, 18 predicted proteins | sample KBSK5251metaG_FD_184341 | JGI IMG/M metagenome (GOLD analysis project Ga0207653, IMG submission 184341) | Corn, switchgrass and miscanthus rhizosphere microbial communities from Kellogg Biological Station, Michigan, USA - KBS K5-25-1 metaG... | ecosystem: Host-associated > Plants > Roots >...
CGACGGGATGCTGAAGGCCGGACCTGCTCGAAGCAGGAGCTGCAGTACACGGGCTTGTCGCCGCGCGGCTGGAAAGGCACGCGCGCCTCGTTGCCACAGTTGCTGCAAGTCGCCGTGAAGAACTCACGGGGACCACTCATGCCCTGGCCTGCGCCATAGCCGCCGGTGCTGCCGCCTGCGCGGCGTGCCGCGCGACAGCTGGAGCATCGGCCTGGCTCGTTGACCAGGCCACGGGCCTGGTAGAACTCCTGTTCCCCAGAAGTCCAGATGAATTCCTGACCGCAGTCTTTGCAGGTCAGAGTCTTGTCGGTGAAGCTCATTAGTTGAAGCTTCCTCCCTTTATTTGTGCTGACGCCTTGAGCACTCGCCAGGGTTCGGGAGGAAGAAAAGCCTCAGAACGCCCGCGTTGATCACTCTTGCCGCCGCGTGTCCCTTGCGGGACGAGATCATTGTACCGCGTCTGCGGCGCTCACACCATCATTTCGGGTGCTCTTTATCGCGCCATGGGCTCGGGAGCTTGTCCGGCGGAAAGGTGCTCGGAAACGCTTCGCCGAGCCATTCGTCGAACCACTCGCCGGAACGGAACCATGAGCGCGGGTAGGTCCCGATCTGGGAATACCCGGACTTCTGGTTCGCGCGCCAGCTTCCCTTGTTCGCGAGCGCGATCCAGTTGTGCGCGCGATGGAAGTTCATCTCGTTCCAGATGAACGCCATCCGAAGGCGCACCGCTTCGCTCGCGATGCCTTTGCCGTAGAGATCGTGGCGTCCGATGTAGATGCCGGTCTCACCGTCACGGCTCGCCCAGTTGATGTCGAAGATCCCGGTGAAGCCCACTGTCTCGCCCTGGTAGGCGATCGACCACAACACGCTGTTCTTTCCTTCGAGGTCCTTCTTGAGGCGCTCCTCGGCAGCTGCCGGTGTCTCGCTGGTGAAGCGAGGTCCCCAGAAACGCGTCACTTCCGGCTGCATCTGCGACGTCGAGAAGAAGTGGTAATCCTCCAGGACGGGCGGCCGCAGCTCGATGCCGTTATCGCCGACGATGCGTGGTCCGAACATCAGCGCGCCGCACCGAATGGGACGTACTCCCGCTCGGTCTTTCCGAAGCGCTCGTCCCATGTCGCGCGCTCCATCAGGATCCACGACTCATCGACGTAGCTGCCGTCGCGGTAGTGGACCTGGTGCCCGCGGCCGAACTCGCTGTAGCCCAGCTTCTCAGCGATCCGCCGCGCGGCCACGTTGTCTGCGCGCAGCTCGGTGAAACCACGCTTCAGATCGAGGTAGTCGAAGAAGTACCGGTGGAGCGCCAGGGCCGCGTCCCAGCCGTACCCTTTGCGCCACTCATCTGGATCGATGATGAAGTTCTGCAGACGCGCGGCCGGCGGTGACTCGATCCCGCCGATGTACGCCCGAACAAGACCGATGAGACGTCCGTCGGTCTCGATCGACCAGAGCACACCGCGCTGATCCTTCGCCTGGTCCTTGAGGCGCTCTTTCCAGGTCGCGGGCATCGCGGGCTCGCGCCAGATCGGACCCGCGCGCCGCACGCGCATGTCGGCCATCCAGCTCGAGTACGCCGCGAGGTCGTCCTCCGTCGGCGTGCGCAGCGTGGTCCGCTTGCCTCTAACGACTCCGCCGAGTGCCATGGCCGTCGAGGATACGGAAACTAGACGGCGGGGAGACGGACTGTGAACTCGGCGCCGCCCCCGTCGACGTTGCGCGCCGTGATCTTGCCGCCGTGCGCGGTGGCGATCGCCTGGGCGATCGCGAGACCCAGACCCGCGCCATCACGCTGTGCGTTCTCGCCGCGGTAGAAGCGGCGGAACAGCCGTGTCTGCGCACCGCCGGGAAGACCAGAGCCCGCATCCCTCACGTGCACGACGGCCTCGCCGTTCTCCCGCGCTCCACGCACGGTGACCGCCGCTCCCTGCGGGGAGTGCTTCACCGCGTTGTCGATGAGATTCGTGAAGAGCTGCGCGAGCTTGTCAGGGTCGCCCAGCACCGCCGGCAGTCCATCGGTGGACACGTCGAGCTTCACGCCGGCCTCGTGCGCCTGCACCTCTAGCGCGGCGATCGCGCTCGTCACGAGCGCCGTCGCCTCGACGCGCTCGCGCGCGAGCTCGGGCCCACCGGCTTGCAGCTTCGCGACCTCGAGGAGTCCCTCGACCATGCGGATGAGCCGGCGCGACTCGCGCTGGATGATCCTCGCCGCCGGTGGTGCCGCCTCGCCCGCGGCTTCGCCCTCCGCGATCGCCTGCGCGAAACCCTGGATCGATGTGAGCGGCGTTCGAAGCTCGTGGGAGATGTCCGCAAGGAACGCCTGCTCGCTGTCGCGCGCGCGTTCGATCTCGCCCGCCATCTCGTTGAACGCGCCACCGAGCTCCGCGACCTCGCCGGGTCCCGCGACCGGCACGCGCGTTCGGTACTCGCCGTGCGCGAAGCGGCGCGCGCCGGTGACGAGCTCGCGGAGCGGTCGCGTGATCGTGCGCGACAGGAGGCCGGCGACGATGAGCGCGAAGCCCGCGGCGACGACGCCCGCGACGAGCAGTGACGGAAACAACGCGCGCAGCGCGTCGCCGAACGCCGCGCGCGGTCGCGCGACGACGATGATCGCGTTGACGTTGGCTCCGGTCGCGGCAGGGCGGAAGGCCTGCTGCACGAAGAGCCACTGCGCATCGCGGTCGATGAACTGGCCGAACGTGGTCTGCGTCGGTGCCGGCAGGGTCTGACCGATCAGCGATCCCTCGCTGTCGACGAGCACCCGCCGGTTGTTCGCGAGCACGAGGAGCCGCGCCTCGGCCGAGTTCGCCTGCTCGGCGAGCGTGTCGATGACCTCGCGGGGCTGCTGGCCGTTCCGCAGCCCGGTCTGCATCGCGGTCAGCAGCGGCGCGGACAACTCCTGGAGGCGCAAACGCAGGACATCGTTCTCGTAGCGCACGAAGAGACCGGAGATCGTGATCGCCGCGACGAGCAGCCCGACCGCGACGACGGCGAGATACGAGAGGAAGAGCCGGCCCGCGACGCTGCGCAGCATCAAGTAGAGGGGGCGACCATCTTGTATCCCACGCCCCACACGGTCTCGATCTTCGCATCGGCGCCGGCGAGCTTGTCGCGCAGCTGCTTCACGTGGACGTCGACGGTTCGTGTCTCGCCCGGATACGCAAAGCCCCACACGTCCTCGAGCAGACGGTCCCGCGTCAGGACCATGCCGGGCTGCCGGCAGAACGCTTCGAGGAGCTCGAATTCCTTCGCGCGAAGCGCGACCGCACGCTCGCCGACGAGCACCTCGTGCCGCGCCGGGTCGACGCTGACATTGCCGACGCGCAGGACGCGCCCGCCGCCGGGCATGCCCGACGCGCGGCGCAGGATCGCTCGCACGCGCGACACGAGCTCGCGCGGATTGAACGGCTTCGCGAGGTAGTCATCCATGCCCGCGTCGAGTCCCGCGATCCGCTGGGCGTCCTCGGCGCGCGCGGTGAGGGCGATCACCGGCGTGTCCGCGCGGCCGCGCAGCTCGTTGAAGAGCTGGATCCCGTCGGTGTCGGGCAGGCCGAGGTCGAGCACGACCAGCGCAGGCTTCACCTCATCGAACAGCACGCGCGCGCGCTCGCCGGTTGCCGCGTGCTCGACGATGTATCCCGCGTTGCGCAGGTAGAGCGTGACGAGCTCGGCGACCGACGCATCGTCCTCGACGACGACGATCCGCGCGGTACCGCTCACGCGCCGAGCATATCCTCGGGTATCGTCCGCGCCGATGCCTCTCAAGCTCGCCACGATCCTCGCGCATCCCGATGACGAGACGTTCGGAACCGGGGGCACGCTGATCCGCTACGCGCGCGACGGGATCGAGGTGCACAGCCTCTGCCTGACGCAGGGCGAGAAGGGCTGGGCCGGCATCGACGACAAGATCGTTCCGCGCGAGCTCGTGGGACCGACGCGTGCGCGAGAGCTCGCGGAAGCGGGACGCCGGATGGGTCTGGCGAGTGTCACGTGTCTCCGATACCCCGACGGCGGCCTCGCCGATGTCAACGAGGAGTGGGTCGTCCGCGACATCGTCCGCTGGCTGCGGCTGGTGCGGCCCGAGGTCGTGATCATCTGGGGACCGGACGGCGGCTACGGGCATCCCGACCACATCGCGGCGGGCGAGCGTGCGCTCAAGGCGATCGAGCTCGCCGGCGTTCAGCGGCACGAGCCCGAGCTCGGTGCGCACTGGCACGCGAAGCGCTGCTACCGGTTCGTCGCGTCTGCCGAGCTCATCGATCGCTTGTCGTCGCTGATGCCCGCGTTCGCGCAATACATCGAGACGCTCGCGGTGAAGCCACAGCGTTGGACGCGCGATCGTCTCGGCGCGGTCATCGATATCGGCGCCGTCCTGGACGCGAAGGTGCACGCGATGGATGCGCACCAGACGCAGGCGCCAGATCTGCGCATGTGGGAGACGGCGCGCGCGAAGCTACCCGAGATCTTCGCCGACGAAACGTTCATCCGCGAATATCCGGAGCCGGGCGGCCCGCCACTGGAGACGGATCTGTTCACGGGTCTCCGCGCTCACGAGCACGGCGAGACGACACCCGCAGGCTGACTGAACCGAGGGTAGTCGCCGGCCGCAAGTGACGACTCCGCGACCAAGAGCATCAGGTCATTCTTCCGCCATCGCTCGGCCGCAAGGCCGGCGCCGCACGAGGTCCATCCCTGCGCCACGAGGGCGGGACCGAGCGTTCCACGGGCGTTGTTGTTTGCCGCGCCGCAGTCGACCTTCCAGTCGGTCTGAGCGATACCGACGATCGGCGGGACGACGTAGGCGCACGACTGCGGCAGCACGAAACCCATTGGCGCTGGGAGTGCGGCGGTCGCCGGGAGCACGCCGGAGTCGACGAAACCCGGCGTTCCCGACGTGAAGAAGCCATCGAACAGCGGGTACGGCACCCCAGCAAGAACACCGATGCAGACGTAGCCAGATGCGCTACCCCCGAGCCTCCCGGCCGGGATCGTGATCCTGATTGGCCCTCGCCCAGGGGAATTCAACACGAACGATCCATTCGTCTGAGCGTTGTCGCCGACGAAATCGCTCACGGTTCCGCAGACCGATGCGAAGGTTGCTGGAACTGTGGCAGCTGCAGTAGGTGTGGGGCTCGGACGGGCGCTGGCGGCGATGGTCGCTGATGGCGCGGGTGACGGCGTGCTTACCGGGGCACCGCAACCTGCGACCAGCACGCCGAGGAGCGCGACACCGCGCCACCGCATACCGAGATAGTGCGCACGCCGCGCAACCGCTGCCGCTAGACCGACGCGAGCCTGATCGGGCTTGAAAGCGCGCCCACCAGCTCGCGCGTGTGTTCAACGGAGCTGTCGCGCTGCGAGTGTGACTCGAGATGGCGAACCAGCGCGTCCATGCCGGCGATCACGGGCACGCACGAGCTGCCGACGTCGTCGGGCTGCCCCCTGGTGAGCACGACAACGCCATCGACGGGCGTGTAGATGAATCCGCCGCTCGCGAGATCGCTCTTCACTCGGGCCGCGTTCGCACGCGCACGCTTCGACGGTGAGTCGGAGAGTGGGTGCGAGACGCCGGGACCCGTGCGTCGATACCAGTGGTCCTGATAACAGACGAGCGCGCCATCTTCGTCGCGCGGTTCTACGACGAGCACGCCGTGCGGGCCGAGGACGACGAGCGGAACGACGTCGGAGCTGACGTCGCGCGGCGCGTAGCGCGCGATGACCACGAAGTCGGTGGAAAGTCGCTCGCCCAGGTACGCCGCGACGCGCTCCGCGAGGCGTGTGCGCGGACGGTCGGTGAGCGCCGTGAACGCTGAGCGAAGTCCCCCCATTTCGTCCGCACCGCCTCTCGGGGCCGGATGCTGGTGGCGGCCTCGGCTCGCCACAAGTAGGCCGGTCGTCCTGCCCCTCTCGTACCTCCGCGTTCGCGTGCATCATCGTTTCGATGTCACTTCGTTCGGAGATCGCGGAGCAGCCGGCGGCGGTGGCGCGCCTCCTCGATGAAGGCGCCGCGGACGCGCGGCGGCTCGGCACGCTCCTCGCGCGCGCGACGCACCTCACCACAGCAGCGCGCGGCTCGTCCGATAACGCCGCGACGTACGGCAAATACCTGTTCGAAGGTCTCGCGCGGATCGTCACGGCGTCGGCTGCTCCGTCGCTCATCACGCGGTACGGCACGCCGCCGCGCTATGCGGGCGGCGCGGTGATCGGGATCTCGCAGTCGGGCGCCGCGCCCGACGTCTCCGCGGTCATCGCCGCTGCGCGGAGCGACGGCGCGCTCACCATCGCGATCACGAACCGCGCGTCATCGGCACTGGGGCGTGCGGCCGAGCATGTCTTTGAGCTCCGCTGCGGAGCGGAGCGCGCGGTGGCGGCGACGAAGACGTACACGAACTCGTGTGTCGCGCTCGCCATGCTCGCGGGCGCGGCGGCGGATCGGCCGTTCGATTTCGCCGAGCTGCCGGACGCGGTGCGTGAGGCGGTCGAGAGCGAGCCCGACGGGGCGCGCATCGCGCGCAAGATCGGATCGGCCCGCGCGCTCGTCGTTCTCGGTCGTGGCTACGGCTACGCCGCTGCGCTCGAGGCCGCTCTGAAGATCAAGGAGCTCGCGCGTGTTTGGGCCGAGCCCTACTCGAGCGCGGATTTCGCGCACGGGCCGCGAGCCCTCCTCGAGCGCGGCACGCCGGTGCTGTTCCTGGCGGCCCGTGGAGCGACGGAACGCGAGGCGCGCTCGCTTGCGGCCGCCATGCGGGCCCGCGGAGCGCGTGTTTACGCCATTACGGACGACGAAACGCTGGCGGGGAAGGTGGACGACGCGGTGTTGCTCCGGCGCCGGGTGGGCGAGCTGCTCAGCCCGATCGTGCTCGTCGTCGCGGCGCAGAACGTCGCGGCGCACGTCGCGCGCCGGCACGGCCGCGACCCGGAGAAGCCCGCCGGCCTTTCGAAGGTGACCCGGACCCTCTAGCCGCCCTCGGCGCAGCCCGCTTGGGCTTGGTCTCCTTTGCCGGTGCGGCGCGCTTGGGCTGCGCATCCTCGCGCTCGAACGCGACGCTCAGCTTGTATCCGTACGCGAGCGCGACGCGCTGCAGCGAGCGGAGCGACGGAAGGTATCGCGGATCCTCCATGCGACGGAGCTGTGTCTGCGATGTGCCGAGCTTGCGCGCCGCGGCGCGCTCCGAGAGACCCGCTTCACGCCGCAGGCGTACGACGCCCTCGGCCACCGCAGCGGCGAGGGGGTCGGGACGCCGCGGCTCCTCGGGGGGAGTCGCTGCGACCGGTGTTGGTGTCGGTTCGTTCGGCACGGGGACAAGAGAGTAGCGCCGCCGCTAAGCCTGAGCGAAAACGTCCAGAAGTTCGGGTGAATCGGGGTCGTACGCGAAGAGGATCGCGCCCTCGCAGCCCGCACTCGATGCCGCACGAACTTGATCGCGCAGAAGCTGTCGCTCTCCTTTGTATGCCATGAGACCGCCCCACATCTCGGTGCGCGGCGCTGCCGCGCGCGCAAGAGAGAGCACACGTTCGACCTCCGCGGTGTCGCGGCGGTACGCCATCGGGCACAACAGATCGACCAGACCCTCCGCCGCCCACTCGGGCCAGTGCTGCAACACGCGGCCACGCGCGACGTCGGGGTCGGGGAATACGTCCGCCGAGATCACGACCCCCGGTCGCGCCTTGCGCAGCCGCTTCGCGCCCTCGCGCACCAGCGCCGTCACGTGCTCGTGGTCTCCTGGGCTCGCCGCGTACGTCACCTGCGGGTAGCGCACGTAGTCGTAGTTGAACCCTTCGACCGCATAGCGCGTCACGATGTCGGTGAAGACGGCGAGCGTGTGCTCCCGAGCCGCTGAATTGGCGGGATCGATGTAGATGCCCTCCCAATCCGAGCCGCCGACGGGGTCCAGGTACTTCACGCCACCAGGCCGCAGCAACCAATCCTGGTGGCGATTGACGAGATGAGCGGGGGAGGGTGGCAGCGAGCCGTCCTTGTCCGACCAGACGAAGAACACGTTGCCCCAGGCGTGTATGCGCACGCCGACCGCCGCGCCAAACCGGACCAGATGTTCGAGCGGATCGAGATCCGTGCCGGCCAGGGCGAGCGCCTGCGGCTCGAGCCGCGAGCGGTAGTACGCGTCACCACGGCCGCGGACCTGGACGATGAGGTCGAAGATCCCGCGCGTCGTCGCGTCAGCGAGGAGCTCGTCGATCGCATGCGCGTTCGTGATGCGGTCGCGCACGACCCACAGCGCCTTCTTCATATGTCGGCGAACGTCGCGAGCGAGATGCCCAGGTCCGTCACTCTCGCGCGGACCCGCGGGTCGCTGAGCGTCGCGAGCTCCGTCGCCCGTTCGCGCGCGTAGCCCGACCGCCTCGCGAGAGCTTCGTCGGGCTCACCCGGATGGCACATGAGCTCGGTGACTCCGCTCTTCTTGGCGATCCGCTCGAGCAGCGCGAGAAGCGTGTCGACGCCGACCTTGCCCTCGTGCTGGAACTCGCGCACGAAATGATCGGGCGTGCGCACGCCATGCGCGCGCAGCCGGTCCCGCTGCTCGTCGGAATGGATGCGCGCGGCGACGCCGGTCTCGTGGGCGAGCCGGCTGATGGCCCACTCGAGCGCCGGATGATCGTGCACCCAGTGATGCGAATCGACGTGGGTGGGCTCGCGTCCCAGCAGCTCGCGCGCTTTCCGGTACTGCGCCCGGTATTCGAGGAGCGCTTCCTCGCGGTCGACATCCCGAGCCAGGAGCTCCAGCGGGCGGAAGAACCGTCCGTCCTTGTCCACAAGCGTCGGGACGAGTTCGACGTCGGCCAGCGGCCGGTCGAATGTCAACACGAGATGCACGCCGACATCGAGCGACGGCGTCGCGCGTGCGAGCTTCGCAGCGCCATTCGTGTGCGGAGCGTTGGTCATGAGCGTCGTCGCGGTCACGATCCCGTCGCGGTGCGCGCGCATGATCCCGGCGGAGATGCTCTCCGAGTAGCCGAAGTCGTCGGCGTTGACGATGAGCTTCAACGCTCGAGCGCCTTGCGAACGCTCCATCCGGCTGCCTCGAGCCGCGCGCGCGCTTCGTCCTCGCCGAGTCCCGTCTCCTCGCGCACCATCCGCACCGCGCGATCGCGCAGCTTCGCGTTCGTCGGCCGCAGGTCGACCATGAGATCGCCGCGCGTTCGGCCCGAACGGATCATCGCCGCGGTCGACAGCATGTTGAGCACGAGCTTCGTCGCGGTGCCGGCCTTGAGCCGGCTCGAACCTGCGAGGACCTCGGGCCCGACCTGGATCGCGATCGCGATATCGGCGTCCTTTGCGAGCGGCGACGATGGGTCGCAGGTGAGCGCGACCGTACGCGCACCGAGCTCGCGTGCCATGACCATCCCCGCCGTGACGAACTTCGCGCGACCACTCGCGGAGATGCCCACCAGCACATCGCCTTCACGCACGTGGTCGCGGACCGCGCGCGCGCCCGCGCTCGAGTCGTCTTCCGCTCCTTCGATCGACCGGCGCAGAGCCTCGTCGCCGCCTGCGATGATCCCGCGCACCAGGTCCTCCTCGACGCCGAAGGTGGGCGGCGCCTCGCTCGCGTCGAGAACGCCGAGCCGCCCGCTGGTCCCCGCTCCGATGTAGCGCAGGCGGTGTTCAGCCTCGAACGCTTTCACGATCTCGTCGACGGCACGCTCGATGGCCGGCAGCGCAATGCGCACCGCCGCCGCAACGGTCGCATCTTCTTCGTTCATCAGATCGAGGATCTGCCGCGTCGTGAACGACTCGAGCCCGCGCGCCTTCGCGTTGCGCGCCTCGGTCGGTCGCTGCTCGCTCACTGGTGAGCCCGCTCGTCGCTCACTTCGCGCTCCATGCCAGCGCGGCGGCGAGCCGCGCCGCGCCCATGGCCGGTTCCTCGCGCACGGGCTCCACCGTCGCCTGCGGGAGCAGACCGAGCAGCTCGAGCTGCACGAGTCGCTGCAGGAGCGACAGGTTCTCGAACGCGCCGCCCGCCAGATAGACCGGCCCCGCGGGAAGCCCCAGCGTGAGCGCGACGACGGTCGCTGCTCGAGCGAGCGCGTTCGCGCCTCGCTGCAGGATCGCGTTCGCGATCGCATCGCCGTCGGCAGCTGCGCTGGCGAGCGCGCGGGTGGCGGCGCCGATGGCCGGCGCGGGATGGGGACGCCCGTACACGAGCGGCAGGACGTCGCTGAACTGACCGACGCCGAGCTGCTGGAAGAGGAGCGCCGTCATGCGCGTCGGCGCGCCACGTCCGTCGACCGCGTGCGAGATCGCGCGGAGCGCCTCGAGTCCGCACCACACCGCCGAGCCCTCGTCGCCGATGAGGTAGCCCCAGCCGCCGGCGCGGTCCTCTTCACCTTCCTCGTTGCGTCCGTACGCGATCGATCCGGTGCCGGCGATGAGCACGACGCCGCAGCCGGTCGGATTCCCGGCGTAGAGCGCCGCGATCGCGTCATGCGTCACGAGCAGCTTCGCACCGGGGGGCGCGAAGGCGGTCAGGATCTCGAGGCCCCGCGTGCGCTCGGACTCGCGATCACCGCCGGCACACGAGAGGACGACGGCGTCAGCGCCACGGCCGCCGAGCGCTTCGGCCAGCGCCGCGGCGATCGCGCCCTGCGGGTCGGGTGAGGTGAGGAGGTTGCCACCGCCACCCGCGCCGCGCCCCACGACCGTGCCGGCGTGGTCGACGGCGAACGCGCGCGTCTTCGATGCGCCCGCGTCGATCCCGACGACGATGTCATTCACGGCAGATGTACCGCACCGCCGCGCACCGCCTGCCGCGCGCCGGTAGCGCTCGGAAGGATGTTGGGCAGATCGCGCATTCGGTACGCGGCCATGATCGCGAAGGCGATGGCCTCGCGCGCGTGCGATGGCACGCCGAGCTCGTCGGTCTTCACGACGCGCAGCGGTGCCACGGCTCGCGCGAGCGATTCCATGAGCGTGACGTTGCGCGCGCCACCGCCCGCGACCGCGAGCACGTTCCAGGTGACGCCATCGGGTGTCTCGCGCGCGAGCGCCTCCGCGATGCTGCGGGTCGTCACCGCGAGCGAGGTCGCAAGCGCGTCGTCGAGCGAGCCACCGTCGGCGGTGACGCGATCCTGGATACGTGTCGCGTACGGCCTGCCGAAGTCCTCGCGGCCGGTGCTCTTTGGCGCAGGCCGCGCGAAGTACGGATGTGCCAACGCTTCCTTCAGAGCGTTCTCGTTGACGCGTCCGGCTCGCGCGCGGCGGCCGTCGCGATCGAACGTTTCCCCGGACGGCGCGATGAGCGCGTCGCTCGGCATGTTCGCCGGTCCGGTGTCGAACGCGATCACGTCATCGGCGGACCCCGTCGGGATCAGCGTCAGGTTCGCGATGCCACCGAGATTCAGAACGGCGATCGGCGCGCGCGACCCGAAGAGGACGTGATCGCCGAACGGGACGAGCGGCGCGCCCTCACCGCCGGCGGCCATGTCGGCGCTGCGGAAGTCGTTCACCGTCGGAAGCCCGGTCGCGCGCGCGACGCGGGACGCGTCGCCGAGCTGCAGCGTCGTGTGTTCCGCGGGAAGGTGCGAGACCGTCTGCCCGTGCAGCCCGATCACCTCCGGTCGTTTCGGCAGCGTCGCGATGAACGCCGCGGCCGCCGCGGCGTACGTATCGCCGAGGGCCCCGTGAAGTCGGGCGATGTCGGAGAGCGCGAACGGTGCGTCTGCGCCGGCGCGCAGCACCGCTTCCCGCAGCGCGGCTGGATACGCGTGTTCGGCTGTCGCGAGGATGCGCACGTTCGGACGCGGACCCGGATCGACCTCGATGGCGGCCAGGTTGATGCCGTCGCCCGAGGTCCCGGACATCATCCCAACGGCGATCACCTGGCGATTGTCCTTCCGTCGGACGGGCCCGGCTCAGGGGAAGGGGCCCCTGTCAGCGAGCCCGCGGCGAGCGTGCGGCCCCGTCCGGTCAAAGGTTTGCCGACACGGCTTCGTGGACCGCGATGCGGAAGCGGTACGTCGCGTCGTCGTTGCCTCGGCCGAAGTACACGCGGTTCGTGAGCAGAACGACCGTAAGGTCCAGCTGCGGATCGATCCAGAGCGAGGTGCCGGTGAATCCGGTGTGGCCGTACGCATCGACGCTGAAGTAGCGGCCCACCATCGGGCCATCGGGCGCGCGGAGGGCGAGGCCGAGCCCGCGCCGCACGTTCTTCTCCTTCACCTGCTCGGTCCGCGCGAGAGCCGCGAGGTCGTTGCCGATGACGGCGCCGTCGCGGAAGATCCGCGCGATCGCGGCGACGTCCGCAGCGGTCCCGAAGAGGCCCGCGTGCCCCGATGTCCCGGTGAATGCGTTCGCGTTCTCGTCGTGGACCTCGCCGCGGAGACGGCGCATCCGCCACTCGGTGTCTTCCTCCGTCGCGACGCAGCGCTCCGAGAGCCGCGGACCGAAGTCCGCGTTCATCGCCTCGACGGGCAGTAGGACCCGTTCGCGCATGAGATCGCCGAATGGGGCACCGCCGATGGTGGCGAGCCCTTCGGTGAGCATGATGTAGCCGAGATCGCTGTACGTGAACGTGCCGAGGTCCTGCGCGAGTGGTTCTTGCGCCGCGCGCCATATCGCCTCCTGACGCGACTGCGCTTCCTTCCAGAGCGGCAGCCACCACTTCAGGCCGGCGGTGTGCGTCAGCACGTGCGTGAGCGTGACGTCGTCCTTGCGGCCGCCGTGGAAATCGGGGACCAGTTCGCTGAACGGTGTGTCGAGGGTGAGGACCTTGTCCTTGACGAACGACAGCACCAGAGCGGTGGTCGCGAGCTTCGTCAGCGAGGCGAGGTCGAAGAGTGCATCGGCGGTGCATGGCGCGTCGGGACCGGCGCGCGGATCCGGACAGAGCGTTCCGGTCGCGAACTCGTCGACCTCGCCGCGACGCTCGACGCGCACCACACATGCGGTGCACAGCGAGCCGATCGCGGCCTCGGCTATGGAACGCGCCGGCGCGGCGAGATCGCTCAACTGAAGTCGCGCATGCCGGCGCCGATCGGGAAGCGGTCGCTCACCGCGACCGGCAGCGATCCGACCGGCTTGCGCGCACCGGTGAGGAGCTCGACCACCGCCTGCAGTGTCGGCACGCGGCCGTCGTACGCGCACACGCACGCGGCGACACTCGGCGCGAAGCGCACGTCGTACGGTCCACGGAGGGAGACGAGTACGGTCGGCTTCGCTGCCGCGAGACGCGTCACGAGCTTCAGCTGGTCGTCGTTGATGCCGACGTCGGCGACGCCGACGACCACGACGTCCGAAGACTTGGCTTCCCCTAGCACGTTGGTGATGACCGTGTCGCTGATGGTGGTGCCGAACCTCCGCACTTCGACATCGGGCCGCGCGCGAGCGAGCTCGGTGACCAGATCGCTGTCTCCCGGAAGCGGGGTCAGGTCGGCGTTCGTCGTTGCGATCGCGTAGACGCGCCCGCGGAGTGGCAACGCCTTTCCATCGTTGTGCAGGAGCGTGATGCTGCCGCGCGCGATGTCGAGCGCCGCCGCGGCGTTCGCAACGAGGTCTGGTTGTGGCGCGCTCGACTGGTCGAGGATGCCGTAGCGCAGCTTTGCGTCGAGGAGGCGCGACAGGGTCGCATCGAGATTCGGCAGGGACCCGTTCTGGATCGCCACCTTGATGAGCCGATGACCGTCGCGCTGCGCGGCCTCGTCGAAACGGAAAAGCACGAAGTCCGCTCCCGCTTCGAGTGCGCGCTCGCCCGCGGCCGCCTCGCCGATCGAGGCGAGTGCGCCCATCTCCAGATCGTCCGTGAGCACGATGCCCGCAAAGCCCAGCTCGCGACGCAGGAGATCGGTCACGACGCGCCGCGACAGGGACGCGGGAAGCGACGGCGTCGGATCGAGCGCCGGCACGATGAGGTGGGCGAGCATGATCGCCGGAACGCCCGCGGCGATCGCGGCACGGAACGGTGGCAGCTCCACGCGATCGAGGCGCGCGCGGTCGACGTCGATGAGCGGCAGCCCGACGTGCGAGTCGACCGTCGCGGCGCCGTGACCCGGGAAATGTTTCGCGCAGCAGAGAATGCCGGACGCGGCGTAAGCGCGAGCCGCCGCCGCGACGAGCGTCGACACACGCTGCGGGTCCGACCCGAACGAGCGATTCCCGATGATCGGGTTGAGCGGCTCGTTATTGACGTCGGCGACCGGAGCGAAATTCCAGTTCACGCCGTTCGCGCGCAGCTCCGCCGCGGTGATGGTCGCGACACGCTGGACCGCGGCGACCGGATCGGGTGTGGCCGCGAGGCCCATCTGGCTCGTGAACACGGTCATGCCGCTGCCGACGCGGATGACCGAGCCGCCCTCCTGATCGAGCGCGAGGAAGAGTGGCGGAATCTTCGCCTCGCTCGCGATGCGCTGCAGATCCGCGCAGACCAGCCGGAGCGCCGTCGCGTTCGGCGCGTTCTCCGCGCGCAGCACGACCCCGCCGAGTCCGCGCGACCGGATCATCTCCTCCACTGCGCTTGTGACCGAGGATCCGTGGAACGCGACTGCCATCGTCTGTCCGGCACGCTGGTCGAGGCTCAGTGACGCCAGGATCTTGGCGATCCGTGACGGCTCGGGTGCCGGCGCCGCGCACGCCGCGATGGTCGCCGCCGCCGCGCCGAGGAAGGCGCGCCGCTTCACAAGCGGACCGGCGCGCGTCCGGTCGGCCGCCGCTCACCTGCGAGCACCGCGGCGAGCGCCTCGAGCGAGGGTGGAACGTCGCTATAGGTCAGGAGTGCCGCTGTATTCGGCACCAGCGTCGCGTCGTATGGGCTGCGGATCGCGCAGAGCACGGCACCGCCGGCGAGCAGTTCGCGTGCGCGCGCAGCCTGATCGGGCTGAAAGGACGCGTTCGACGTGACGACGACGACCGTGCCTTCGCCGTCGGGCAGGCGACCGTCGCGACCGAACGCGAGGCGATCGCCGAAGCGCTGCCGAAGCGCGCGCTCCAGGCCGCCGACAGGATCGGCCGTCTCCTCGACGAACGACTGACGCGCCGATCCGAACGTCACCACGCGAACGCGGCCGTCCAGGCGTGGCATCGCGGGTCCGTGGTGTGTGACCGCGCGCTCTGCGATCTCGGCCGCGAGCTGGCGCGCCGGCGTGTCGTCGATGTCTCCGTCGGGCACATCCAAGGCGAACCGCTCCCGGAAGATCGCGGTGCGCCCGAGGGCCTCCTGCACACGCGCCGCATCGACGCCGGCATCGATCCAACCGGCAGCCGCGAGCTGGCGGTCGAGACCGGTCGTGACCATCGCGGCATCGACGCCGGCCGCGATCGCTCGCGTGACGATCTGGTCCGGCGCTTCGACGTCGGTGATGCCCTTCATGTCGAGCGAGTCCGTGACCGCGAGGCCGGTGAAGCCGAGCTCGCCACGCAGCAGATCGGTGAGGATCGCGCGCGACACCGTGGCGCCGTCCTTTGGATCGAGGGCCGGGTAACGAACGTGCGCGGTCATCGCGCCGCTCGCGCCTGCCGCGAATGCTGCACGGAACGGGACGAGCTCGCGTGTCTCGAGCGTGGCACGATCGACGTCCGCCTCGGGCCGCACCAGATGCGAGTCCTGTGACGTGTGACCGTGACCGGGGAAATGCTTTGGCGTCGTCGCGACCCGAGCACCTTCGCTGCCACGCACCCATGCCGCCGCGAACTCGGCGACGCGCGCCGCATCGTCCCCGAACGAGCGCGTGCCGATGACCGGATTACGCGGATCGGAATTCACGTCGCACACCGGTGCGTGATTCACGGCGATCCCGTCAGCCCGCAGTCCCTCGCCAACGAGGCGTCCCGCGCGCTCCGCGTACGCGGGATCGCCGGTCGCGCCGATCGCCATGGCGCTCGGGAACGTCGCGCGATAGCCGATGCGGATGACCGTCCCGCCTTCCTGATCGATCCCGACCGGCAGAGGTGGAAGGCCGCCGCGACGAGCCGTGTCCTGGATCTCGCGCAGCATCGAGCGGACCTGCGCTTTCGACGTGATGTTGCCGCGGAACGCGAAGAGCAGAACGCCTCCGATGGTCCCGCGCTGGATCGCGTCGAGGAGCGGACCCGGCGCCTGCGGCCCGTCGAAGCCGGCCCAAACCAGCGCGCCGGTGCCGAGCTTCACGCGCGCCGGCGTCGGTAGCGCGAGATCGTGAGCTGGCCGAGCGGTCTCCCGCGCAGCGAGCGCGTGTCCTTCTCCAGGATGATCCGGCGGATCTGATCGGGGAGCGGGATGATCGGCGCGATGCGACGGCGGCTGCGTGGGCCCGCGATGCGGCCGCCGAGCGCGTCGAGGATGTCTTTCACGCGCTCGTCGATCTCGTGGATGTCGAGAGGGCGCTGGCCGAGGAAGAGAGCGATGCGCAGCTCGAGGCGATCACTCTCCCGATAACCGACGCCTCGACTGGTCTGGGCGTCGAGCACCGCGGAATGAACGCGACGCCGCCACTCGTTACTTGGCGCGGTGTATCCCGGCAGGACGGCCGTGATCGTGAAGCGTCGCTTCGCCACTGGAACAACACATTAGCGACGCCGGTACGATGCCGCGATGAGCACATCCACCCTTCCGCTGATCCCGATCCCTGCCAAAGTCACCCCACGTGGGAAGACGTTCTCGCTGACGGCGTCGACGCAGATCGAGGCGGCCGACACGCTGCGCGCACACGCGGAGCGTCTACGCGATGAGCTGCGCCTGGCCACCGGATTTCCGCTGCCGATCGTTCCGAGAGCGGGCGGCCCGCGCATCACGATCGGCCTCGATGACGGCCTCGCGCGCCTCGGCGACGAGGGCTACCGCCTCGCCGCTTCGGCCGACGCGGTCGCGATCTCGGCGGCTCGGCCAGCCGGCCTCATGCACGGCACGCAGACGCTTCGTCAGCTATTGCCGCCGGCGATCTTCCGCCGCGCCGTCGTTCCCGGTGTGTCGTGGGACGTCCCCGGCGTCGAGATCGAGGACGCGCCACGATTCTCGTGGCGAGGAAGCCACCTCGACGTCGGCCGACATTTCATGCCGAAGGCGACCGTGCTGAAGCACATCGATCTCCTGGCGCTGCATAAGCTCAACGTCTTTCACTGGCACCTCACGGAGGACCAGGGTTGGCGCATCGAGATCAAGCGCTATCCGAAGCTGACCGAGGTCGGCGCGTGGCGGAAGGACACCATGGTCCCACCGCTCACGCGCGATCCCGCGAAGCGCAAGTTCTCCGGGCAGCCGCACGGCGGGTTCTACACGCAGGACGACGTGCGCGAGGTGGTGCGGTACGCGACGGACCGCGGCGTGACCGTCGTGCCGGAGATCGAGATGCCGGGCCACGCGCTCGCCGCGATCGCTGCGTATCCGGAGCTCGGCAACACCGATGCGAAGCACGAGGTCCAGACGTACTGGGGCATCTCCGAGCACGTCTTCGGGGTCGGCGACAACGTACTGAAGTTCCTCGAGAACGTCCTCGACGAGGTCCTCGCGCTGTTCCCGTCGAAGTTCATTCACGTCGGTGGCGATGAGTGCCCCAAAACGGAGTGGAAGGCCAGTCCAGCCGCGCAGGCGCGCATGAAGGAGCTCGGACTCAAGGACGAGGACGAGCTCCAGAGCTGGTTCATCACGCACTTCGACAAGTGGCTCGCCGCGCATGGTCGGCGGCTCATCGGCTGGGACGAGATCCTCGAGGGGGGTCTTGCTCCCGGAGCGACCGTCATGAGCTGGCGGGGTGAGAAAGGCGGCGTCGCCGCGGCGAAAGCCGGACACGATGTGGTGATGGCGCCGGAGAAGCCGACGTACTTCGACTACGACAACTCTGAGAACGAGCCGCTCCCGATCCGCCGGCTGAACACGCTCGCCGAGGTCTACGCGTACGAGCCGGTCCCGAAAGAGCTGAGCGCCGCGGAGGCGAAACACGTTCTCGGCGCGCAGGGTCAGCTCTGGACCGAGTACATGCCTGATCCGCAGCGCATGGAGTACATGGCGTGGCCGCGAATGACCGCGCTAGCCGAGGTGCTTTGGTCACCGCGCGAAACACGCGACGACGCAGATTTCAAGCGGCGGCTCGAGGCGCACCTCGAGCGAATGCGGATCCTCGACGTGAACTACTGGCGCCCGAGGCGTTAGCGGCCGACGTTCACCTGAAGCACGGCGTACCCGCTCGCGCCGTTCGGGAACGGCTCGCGGTTGACCGGGGTCTCGGTGTCGCCACGACCGTCGGTCGCGCGCGCGTGGAGCGTGCTCGTGCCGACGTTGGCCGGCGTCCACTGCGTTGACCACCGCCGCCAGGTGAGCGGACCTTCGGCCGCCTCCAGCTTCGCGGTCTGCCACGTCTTCGCGCCGTCGAACGAGACCTCCACCTTGCTGATGCCGCGGGCGCCCGCGAAGGCGATGCCCGCGACGGTGATCTCGCCACCGTTCCACTTCAGCGTGCGCGCCGGGACGTCGATGCGCGTCCCCGTGTTGACGATCGCGCTGTCGGACCAGCCACCCTCCTGCCAATAGCCCAGCTTGTCGAAGGTCACGACCTCGATCGAGCGCAGCCACTTCACGTTCTTCATTCCGTAGATGTTCGGCACGAGTGTGCGCACGGGATAACCGTGGTCCTGCGGCAGCGTCTTTCCGTTCATCAGGTAAACGAGCAGGGTCTCCGGCTCCATCGCTTTCGCGATCGGGAATGA
>Ga0207653_10000411_pt1 | contig 18524 bp, 16 predicted proteins | sample KBSK5251metaG_FD_184341 | JGI IMG/M metagenome (GOLD analysis project Ga0207653, IMG submission 184341) | Corn, switchgrass and miscanthus rhizosphere microbial communities from Kellogg Biological Station, Michigan, USA - KBS K5-25-1 metaG... | ecosystem: Host-associated > Plants > Roots >...
ACCGCGCGCCGCCTCGCGCACGAGGAGGGCATCCTCGCCGGTGGCTCCGCAGGGACCACGGTCTGGGCGGCGCTCAGAGTCGCGGAGCGTTTCGGCCCAGGCGCTCAGATCCTCATCATCGTCCCCGACACGGGTCGCAACTACCTGTCGAAGTTCTATGACGACAACTGGATGCTCGACCATGGCTTCCTCGAACGCCGGACGCCTGCCCCGACCGTCGGCGCCGTGCTGCGGGCGAAGCGCTCCGAGGAGCCGGGAGTGCCGGAGTTCATCGTCATCGGCTCGCACCAGAAAGTCGGCGAGGCGATCGAGTTGATGCAGCGCTACTCGATCTCCCAACTCCCGGTCGTGCGCAACGGCGCCTCAGAGTCGCTCGCCGACGTGGTCGGCTCGCTCCAGGACCGCGACCTGCTCGATCGCGTCTTCAAGAACCCCGACGCGCTGCACGAGGATGTCGCGAACGCAATGCAGCCGCCGCTCGCGACGATCGACGCCGGCGATTCGCTCGACGAGGTCTTCCCGACGCTGACCGGCCGCACCAATGCCGTCGTCGTCGCCCTCGAGGGCCGGCCGGTCGGTGTGATCACCCGCTCCGACCTGCTCGAGTTCCTGGCGCATCAGCGCGGAAACTCCGGGGCCTAAGTGGCGGTGGACCGCCTCAGAGGCCTGCTCGAACAGGCGTTTCCGGGCTCGGAGGTGGACGTGCAGGACCGAACCGGCGGCGGCGACCACTTCCAGGTCACGGTCGCCAGCGCGCGCTTCGACGGACTGTCGCTGCTCGAGCAGCACCGCCTGGTCAACGATGCCCTCGCAGCCCCACTCGGCGATGGCACGATTCACGAGTTGCGTATCCGAACGAAAGGAAGTCAGTGAGCGAGCTTCGCGAGCAGATCGAGAACGTGATCCAGTCCGAGGACGTCGCCTTGTTCATGAAGGGCACCCCCCAGTTCGTCATGTGCGGTAACTCCTCCCGTGCACTCGAGGCGCTCCGGCGCGCCGGGGCACCGGTCACCGCCGTCGACGTCCTGCCCGACCCCCGGATCCGCCAGGAACTGTCCGCGATCTCGAGCTGGCCGACGATCCCACAGGTCTTCGTCGGCGGCGAGCTGATCGGCGGCGCCGACATCGTCGAGGAGCTGGCGCAGAGCGGCGACCTTGAGCGGACGTTGGAGGAGAAGCTCGGGCCGGACTACCGTGGAGAGGGCGCTGAGCGGGTAGTGACTGTCGCCTGAGCTCGGCAAAATCCCGCCTCGGCCCGCGGGGAGCCACAGGCGGCACGACTAGAATCGAACGCATGGAGTTCGAGACTCGCGCGATCCACGTCGGCCAGGAGCCCGATCCCACGACCGGCGCCCTGACGGTGCCGATCTACCAAACCTCGACCTACCTGCAGGACGCGGTCGGTGAGAACAAGGGCTACGACTACTCGCGGGCGGCGAATCCGACCCGGACCGCGCTCGAGACGTGCCTGGCCTCGCTCGAGGGCGCCGAGCACGGTGTTGCCTTCTCTTCCGGCCTGGGTGCGGCGACGACTCTGATGCATCTGATCAATCCGGGCGAGCGCGTCGTCGCCGTGAACGACGTCTACGGCGGCGTCTACCGAATGTTCGCGCAGGTCTACGAGCCGAAGGGCTACCTCTTCGACTGGGTGCCGCACGACGAGATCAACGCGAACCTGGCAGCGCACCTGGACGAACGGACCCGGATCGTCTGGCTCGAAACCCCGACAAACCCGATGATGAGCGTGGTCGACATCCGGGCCGCGGCGGACGCCGCGCACGCCGCCGGCGCGATGGTCGTGGTCGACAACACGTTCGCCTCGCCGTACCTGCAGCAGCCGCTGTCGCTGGGCGCCGACGTCGTCCTGCACTCGACGACCAAGTACCTCGGCGGCCACTCGGACCTGATCGGCGGCTTTGTCGCGACAAGCGATCCCACCGTTGCCGAGCGCCTCTATTTCCTTCAGAAGTCCCTCGGCGCCGTTCCGGGCCCGCTCGACTGCTGGCTCGTCCTCCGCGGCGCGAAGACCCTGGCGGTGCGGATGCGACAGCACTGCGACAACGCGATGGCGATCGCCGGTTTCCTCGACCGGCACCCGCGCGTCGGACAGGTGCTCTACCCGGGACTGCCGCACCATCCGGGCCACGAGATCGCCTCGCGCCAGATGCGGGACTACGGCGGCATGATCTCGTTCCTCGCGGAGTCGGAGGAGGAAGCTGTCGCAATCGTCGAGCGGACGAAGATCTGGAAGCTCGCGGAGAGCCTCGGCGGTGTCGAGAGCCTGATCGAGATCCCCGCGCTGATGACGCATATGTCGACCGCCGAGTCGCCGTTCGCGGCGCACCCGAACCTGATTCGCCTCTCGGTCGGGCTCGAGTCGCCCGAGGACCTGCTGGCCGACCTCGAGGTCGCCCTGACGGTCTCGGCCGCGACGACCAGCTCGTAGCCGCCACGAGTGCCGCCCCAACCGCTCGACCTGCTCCACCTCGGGCGCGAGCGCGTGATCGGCGCGTACCTGCTGGACACGGCCGAGGGGCCGGCGCTCTTCGACTGCGGGCCTACGACCTGCGTTCCCGCTCTGAAGGCGGCCCTGCGGGACCGCGGGCTGGAGCTGCAGGACGTGCCGCACCTACTGCTCTCGCACGTCCATCTCGACCACGCTGGCGCGGCGGGCGTGCTCGTTCGGGAGCACCCGGGATTGCAGGTGCACGTCTCCCCGATCGGCGCGCCGCATCTCGTCGACCCCACGCGGTTGGAAAAGAGCGCGCGCAGGCTCTACGGCGCCGAGTTCGACACGCTCTGGGGCGAACTGGCACCCGTGCCGATGGAGAACATTCGCGAGACCGGCGACCAGGTGCTGGGGCTCGATTGCTTTCCGTCCCCGGGCCATGCCTCGCACCATGTGTGTTACGTGGATCGCGACGGGACGCTGTACGCCGGCGACGCGACCGGTGTCAGGATCCAGCCGAGCCGGTTCGTGCTACCGCCGACGCCGCCACCCGAATTCGACCTGGCGGTATGGGAGTCGACGCTGGACGAGATCGAGCGCAGGGACGCGCAGCGCCTCGCCCTGATCCATTTCGGCGTCGCGGACGACCCGATCGAGCACCTCGCCGCCTTGCGGATGCGGCTGCGGTCTTGGACCGCGCTCGTTGGAGACGGAACCACCGAGGAGGAGTTCGAGGCGACCGCGCTGGCGGAGCTCGGAGACGACGCGCCGCCGTACGTGCAAGCGATACCGCCCTGGCAGTCGTACGCCGGACTGCGACGTTACTGGGAGAAGCGGCGCACCGAGACCGCTTGAGTGCACGTGTGTCGCCTCGACAAAACGGCCCGGGGCAGGCATCCGGGCCGTTTCGCTCGAGGACGGGATTCTCAGATCCCTTCCTCAGACTCCTGCTCGTGCGAGCAGTTGAATGGCATGCCCGAGACTAAGTCGTTGCCGTTGCGGCGCCGTTAACGTCGCATTGCTCTTGCGTTAAGCCGCCGCTCGGGCCCGGAGTGCCGGCGACGCGGCCACCCGAACGTTCGGACAATCTCGGACCTACGGGGGAAGCCGTCGAATCCAGAATCCGAGATCATCTTTGAGAGCCGGGACAGGGGCTTTCGGCATCGCGGTGATTGCCGCAGGCGCCAGGGAGAGGGGAGGCCCCTGCCCCGGACTTCGAGAGTCGATTGTGCGCCGGGCTGAGGCGATACTCAAGAGCCGACGATCTTCGGAGCGTTACCTCGAGGCCGTCAGCCGCGTTCAGGCGGGATTCTGAGCCCGGCTCCGACGGGCCGAGATCTCGAGGAGCTCCGGCCGGCTGATCGCCTCCGGCCCGATCACGGCGACGCGAGACGATCGGACGGCGCGAAGGGTTGCAGTGCGGCGCCCGTCTCCGAGCACCGCTCGCTCGCCGAGGATTGCGCCCGAGCCGACCTGCGCAACGACGTCACCGTCGATCTCGACGTCGAACACGCCGTCGAGCAGCACGAAGAGCTCGCGTCCGGTCTCTCCCTGCTCAACGAGTGTTTCGCCGCGGGCCACGCGACGCCGATGGAGCTTCGCGCCGTCCCGGAGGATCGACGTTGCAAGTCTGCGCTCGAGCTCCGACTCGACCGCCGCGGCGAAAGCCGGCGTGCACTCGTCGCCCCAGGGCGTCCCGTCGCCGAGCTCGAACTCATCCGCGCCGAGGACATCGACCAGCCGTCGGTCTGAGCCGTAGAGCGAGTGGCGGGGAAACGGGCTCGCGGCGACGAGCCGGGCCTCGTTTGTCCGGTCCGCGTGGATCACGAGCTCGAGCGTCGTCCAGGCTGATACGGCGCCGACGTGGAAGTACGGCCTACCGACCACAGGCCTCGGCGCAGGCAGTCCGATCCGGCCGCCCACGGTCTGGGTGAACCGCACCCAGCCGTCGCCGACCTCCGGCTCGGGCTGGATCACCGGGAACTCGACGGCGGCGAAGGAGACCTGCTGCGCCTCGAGCTCCGGGCCGTCACCCATGAGGCTGCGGCCGGCCTGGCCGTAGTCGACGATCTTGCCGCCGTCGACCTCGACCCAGGCGCGTAGCTCGTTTGCCTCGCGGAAAGCGTCCTGGTGTCGCAGCTCGTCGAGATTCGGAACCAGCTCCGGCGGCGGCTCGTCATGGTGAGCAACGGCGAGCTCGAGGGGAATCGCCGGGATCATGTCCAGCGCGGCGAAGGGAAGCCAGGTAATCGCAGTTGCCGAGGCGTCGATCCGCATCAGACCGACGCTTTGAGACCTTCGCGTTGTTCGGCCGCATCGGTCAGCGCCTCGAGTACGTCCTCGAGGGCGGCTCGGATCTCGTCGTCGGTGAGACCGCCGTCTTCGAACCGGGTGTGCGCATGCGGGACGGGCAGCTCGACGTCGAGGACTCGTGCGCCGAGCGCCGACAGCACCTTGCGCAGCTCGGCCTGTGCCCAGACCGCGCCGAAGCCGCCCGTGCTCGCGCCGACGACGGCCACGGGCTTGTTCCGGAGCGCGTTCGTGGCGACCGGGCGCGAGACCCAGTCGATCGCGTTCTTCAGCTGGCCGGGAATGGACGAGTTGTACTCCGGCGTGGAGAAGAGCACCGCATCGGCGCTCGTGATCGCCTCGTTCAGGCGCGCGACGCTCGGCGGCCGCGGATGGACGTCGTCGTCCTCGTCGTACGGCGGAATCTCCTTGAGGCCGTCGTAGAGCTCGAGCTCCACGTCCGGGCCCGCAGCCTCAGCCGCGGCGCGCAACAAGCTCGTGTTGTGCGAGTCGCGGCGGAGGCTGCCGGAAATGCCCAGGATCCGGGTCACTACTTGTTCTCTTCCCCCTGCTTGACGAACTGCAGCTCGGCGAGGACGGTGACGTCGTTCGCGAGCGACGGCTCGCCGCTCGGAAGCGGGTTGTTCCAGTTGATCCCGAAGTCGGTGCGGTCGATCGTCGTGCTGAGGTTGAGGCCGATGCGCTCGGTCCCGTAGGGATCGCTCATCGGCGAGGTCACCGTCCCGGTCACGGTGACCGGCTTGGTGACGCCCTTGATCGTCAGCTCGCCGCCGACCGAGACCTGCCCGTCACCGTCGAGGCGGATGTCCTCGGCCGTGAAACGGAGCTCCGGGTAGCGCTCGGCGTCGAAGAAGTCGGGCGACTGGAGATGGGCTGAGAGGTTCTCTTCGTTGACATCGATGCTCGCGACGTTGGTCGTGCCTTCGAGCGTGGCGCGCTCGTCGTCGACGGTCAGTTCTGCAGCGATCTCGTTGAAGTGGCCCTTGAACGTTCCGGCGAGGTAGGAAACCTCGAAGTCGACCCGTGAGTGAATCGGGTCGAGATTCCAGGTACCGGCCGGGGCAATGGTCAGAATTGCGCTGTTCATGGCGTTTGCTGCTCCTTTCGTTGCGTCGTGTACTATTGAGTACGCAAACAACTGTAGCATTATTCCTTGATGGCGCAAATTTTGACAGAGCAAGCGATTGAGCCGGCCGTCCGGGCCTGGACGAGGCTGGTGCGCGCCTACGCCCTGACGACCAGGGAGCTCAGCACGGAGCTGCAGGAAGCGCACGGCCTCACGATCAACGACTTCGAGGCGCTGCTCGTGCTCGCGCACGCCGAAGGGGGGCGCTTGAAGCGGGTGGAACTGGCGCGGACCCTGTTGCTGACGCCCTCGGGGATTACCCGCCTACTCCGGGGGCTGGAGGATGCCGGGCTCGTCGAGCGCGCGACCTGCCAGACAGATCTTCGGGTCACGTACGCGCAGCTCACTGACGCCGGCCGCGAGAAGCTGCATGCCGCGGCGGGCGCGCACAGAGCCCAGATCCGCGTGCTGCTCGAGGAGCATTTCGAGCGCGAGGAACTCGATTCGATCGCCGAGATCCTCGGCAAGCTCCCGGGCGTCGCAGAAGGCGACGACTCCTGCTCGGTCGACTGAGCTCTCGCCGCCCAGCCGCCCGGCTACACCGAAGCCGAGGTGCGTGCGACGGCCGCTTCGTAGACCCGCAGGTAGTCCTCGATCATCCGTTCCGGGCCGTAGCGCTCCTCGGCGTACCGGCGTAGCTCGAGCGGGTCGAGCTTGTCGGCGCGCTCCAGCGCGTCGGGCATCTCCCGGTAGTTGTCGACGATGATCCCGCTGACCCCGTCCTCGATCACCTCCGGGACGGCGCCGTGGCGAGTGGCGATCACCGGCGTGCCGCACGCCATCGACTCGATCATCACCAGCCCGAAGGGCTCTTCCCAGTCGATTGGGAACAGGGTGGCCCGTGCGTTCTGGAGCAGCTCGACCTTCTCTCCGTGGGTGACCTCGCCGAGGTACTCGATCTCGTCGTCGAGGTGGGGCTCGACGAACTCGTGGAAGTACCGGTGTTCTCTGAGGTCCTGCTTTTTGCCCGCGAGTTTGAGCGGCAGCCCGGTTTCCTTCGCGACCCAGATCGCCCGGTGCGCGCCCTTGTCCGGGCTCATCCGGCCGAGGAAGAGCAGGTAGTCGCCGATGTGGGGCTTGCAGGGGTAGAGCTGCGGGTCGAGCGCGTTCGGGCAGTTCCCGGCCCAGTTCAGCTCTGGCATCGGCTTGCGCTGGTTCAGCGAGATCGAGATCAGACCGACTTGCGGAGCGAGCTGCCCGAGGCCCTCGTAGACGAGTCCGGGGTCGCCGTCGAGTGGGCCGTGGACCGTGTGCAGGACCGGTGTTTCGACGAGCCCGCCCAGCGCGATCGCGACCGGCCCGGAATGGTCGTTGATCACCTCGAACTCGCCGGCCTGGTCGAAGCAATCGAGGGCGTGGCGGAGGTCGGGGAGCGACTTGCCGATCTGCTCGCTCGGCGCCTGCTCGAAGACGGAGCAAAGCTGGGCCTTGGTGTGGGAGTCGCCGGACGCATAGAGCGTCACGTCGTGGCCTGCATCGACAAGGCCGTCCGCGAGCAGGGAAACGATCCATTCGATCCCGCCGTAACCGCTCGGCGGGACGGCGAACCAGGCGGGGCTGAGGATTGCAATCCGCATCGGGCTCATCATGCGTGAAAGGGACTGTCCCCGCAGGGGACTGTCCCAGAAAGCGTCTGCACGGCGCCACCGGTTGTAGGGACAGTCCCCTTTCGGGGACAGTCCCTACGCTTCCTCGACGGTGACGTGTGCATCCTCGACGCGCACGTCCCACTGCCGGTCGAAAGCCCGGACGCCGGTCAACCTAAGCGACCGGCCGACCCAGGAGGGCAGCTCCGTCGGCGCCAGCGTCTCCAGCGCGTGGCGGCCCCTGTCGGGCCGCAGGCCGAGGAGCACCTGGAGCAGCAACACGGGGGTACCGGCCGCCCAGGCCTGCGGGCGCGCGGCTGTCGGATAGGCGATCGGAAACGGCGTCTCCTGCCGTGCCAGCCCCGCAAACACCTCCGGCAGCTGGTACTGGAAGTGCCCGGCGGCGGTCAGCATGCGGCGGACGATCCGCTGCGCCTCCGCCCAACGGCCGTAGCGGGCGAGCCCGACCGCGATCAGCGAATTGTCGTGTGGCCAGACGGTGCCGTTGTGGTACGAGAGCGGGTTGTAGCCGGCGTCGCCCTCGGACATCGTCCGCACCCCCCAGCCGGACCAGAGCTCCTCGCCCATCAGCGCGTCCACGATCGCATCTACCCGCTCGCGCGGGACGATGCCGCTCCAGAGCAGGTGGCCGATGTTGGAGCAGAGGGAGTCGACCTGCCGCTTCTCGCCGTCGAGCGCGAGCACGTAGTAGCCGCCGCGACGGTCGGTCCAGAACCGCTCGTCGAACGCGCGCCGCAGCTCCTCGGCGTCGCGCTCGAGCCGGTCGGCGAGCGCTCGGTCGCGCCAGACCTCCCGGGCCATCTCGGCCGTGCGGCGTTTGGCGTCGTAGACGTAGCCCTGCACCTCGCAGGGCGCGATCGGGCCGCGAGCGATCGAGCCGTCGTGGAAGCGCTGCGAGTCGCCCGAGTCCTTCCAGGACTGATTCTCGAGCCCGCGGTCGGTCTGCCGCTGGTACTCCACGAAGCCGTCGCCGTCGCGATCGCCGTACTCGTCGATCCACGCCAGCGCCTTCATCGCGGGCTCCTTGAGTTGTCGCAGCATCGCGGCGTCGTCCGTCCAGCGCCAGACCTCTGAGAGCAAGATCAGGTACAGCGGCGTCGCATCGAGGGTGCCGTAGTAGGTGTGGAACCAGGTCTTTGCCGCCTTGCCGTCTCGGACCTCGTGAACGATCTTGCCAGGCTCGGCGTCGACCGTCGGGTCATCCTCGGTCGCCTGCAGGTCGGCGAGCACCTCGAGCCCGCTCCGCGCGAGCTCCGGCCCGAACAGGAGCGTCTGGTAGCAGGTGATCAACGTGTCGCGCCCGAAGACCGTCATGAACCAGGGCATCCCAGCGGCGGGCAGACGCCCGATCCGCCCACCTCGCTGCATCCGCAGGGAGGCGAGGTCCGAGACCGATTGGAAGAAGGAGCGGCCGAGATCGTCCCAGTCGGACCGGATCTGGGGCACGCGCAGCCTCCACGCCGCCAGCGACTCGCGCACGCGCGTCATCTCGTCCCCGAAGCGCCGCTCGACCTGCCGCGGCACCACATGGTCGCCCTCGAGCGAAGGAATCACATCGACGCGCAGATGCCATCGCTCGCGCGGCTCGAGCTCGACTTTCCAGCGCACCTTGGCGCCGTCGATCTCCCCGCGCTGGGAGAAGATGACCTGTGTCTGCGCGCCGTCATCGGCGTCCTCGAGCAGGAACTCGTTGTGCTCCTCTGAGAAGCTGATCGGCACCCGCTTGGGCAGCGGCTTGGCCCGCAGCGGGTCGCCGAGCGCGAAGTCGTGCGCCTTGACCGAGAGGATGTCAGCGAAATCGGCCTCGATTTCGAGCTCGAGCTCGAACGACTGCCGCTCCATGCTCTGGTTCTGAGCGACGATCACGTCCTGCATCGACTCGCCGACGAAGCGCTCGCGCAGGATCGAGACGACGTCCTGCTGGAGCCCGCCCGCCAGCGGGTTCCGCAGGAAAAAGGCAGCCGAGAAGTACTCGACCTTGCCGGAGGAAAGCAGCAGCGGCCGAGCGTCGTTCATCCGCAGGCGCAGCACCGAAAGGAAGCGTGTGTCTTCGCTGTAGAAGCCGTGCGTGCGGCGGTCGAGGTCGCCGACGTCATCGCAGATGCAGAAGGTCGAGCCCTCGAGGATCGTCAGCTGAGGCACGTCAGCTTCAGCTCCGAACGATGCGGACCGGGCTCGATTGGGCCAGCGCTTTGACGACGAGTTCGTCGATGTTGACGTGGAGTGGGCGGGTGAGCGCGAACAGGATGCATTCGGCGATGTCTTCGGGACGGAGCGTGTCTACGCCTTCGTACGGGGCCTTCGCTTTCTCCTCGTCGCCACGGAAGCGGACGCGGGAGAAGTTCGTCTCGACCAGGCCGGGGTCGACCGTCGTCAGCCGGATCGGGCGGCCGAGCAGATCCTCGCGCAGCGCGTAGGTGAAGCCGCGCACAGCGAACTTCGACGCCACATAGACCGCGGCATTCTGGTAGGCCTGGCGCCCCGCGATCGAGCCGATGTTGACGATGTGCCCCCCGTCGCGAATGTGTGGCAGGCAGAGGCGCGTTATCCGGATCAGGCCGTTGACGTTCGTCTCGAGCTGCGTCTCCTCGTCTGCTTCGGTCGACTCCCAGAACGGGTCGCGGCCGAGGCCGAGGCCGGCGTTGTTGACGAGGATGTCCAGTCCGCCGAGCTCGCCGATCGCAGCGTCGACGAACCGCTCGCAGCTCTCCCGGTCCGTGACGTCGAGCTCGATCTTGATCTCGGTTTCCAGCTGCTCGACGCGACGGGCGCCGCCGACCACGCGGACGCCCTCTCCGGCAAGGGCGGATGCGGTCGCGGCGCCGATGCCGCTCGAGGCGCCGGTGACGATCGCGGTCTTTCCCTCGAGGCCCGCCACAACCGGCCGCACACTAACTAGCCGCGGCCAGCAAGGTCTCGCAACGCCGGAGGTACGGCTTCGCCTCCTCCGCCTCGAAGAACGGCTGCGCCTTCGCGAGCTCGGCGTCGGCCTCCGAGCGCCGTCCGGCGGCTGCGGCGTCCTCGGCCGCGTGAAGTCTCGCCACAGCCTCTGCTCCCCTGGCCCCCGTCCGCTCGTAAATCGCGGCGGCGGCCGCGAAATCCCGGCTGGCAAGGGCGACCCCGGCCTCGAGCCAAGGCGTCGCGGGTGCGTTTTTCGCCAGCTCGAGATAGTCGGCCTCGCGGCCGAGGTCTCGCAGGACCCACGGCAAGTCGCGGAACCACCACTCGTTGAGCTGCGGACGCAAGGTGAGGAGCTCGTCGATGAGATCTTCGGACTCGCGGCGCTGCCCGTCGAGAAGGAGCGGCCTCGCCCGGTAGACGAGTGCACTGTGAAGCTGTTGAGGGTCCCTGACCTCACGGGCGAACTCGAGACCGCGCCGTGAGTCCTCGAGAGCGCCGGAGAGGTCGCCCAGGGCGAGCCGCATGCTCCCCGACGTCTGCAGGACCGGGCCGACGAGGTAATACCGTTCCTCTCCGATCGCCGACAGGTACTCGCCGGCTGCCAGCAAGCATTTCTTCCAGGCGCCCGACAGCTCGAGTAGCAGAACCTCTTCTCCCTGGATCCATCTCATCGTCCCGGACTCCGCTGTGAGCCCGAACCGCTCTTGGATCTCGCGATCGAGCCGCAGCTTGCGTCCGCCCTCGGCAATCCGACCGAAATGCCAATGCATGTTCGCCAGATTGTTCAAACTCAGATGCACGATCAGTGGGTCGCTCAGCTTCTCGCCCAGCTCGACGCTCCGCTCGAGATCGGAGAGCCCGCTCTCGTCCCCGCGGCCCGCACGGATCGTGCCGATTCCCCTGAGCGCATTCGCGGCCACGTCCTCGGCGCCAAGCGCCTCGGCCTCGGCGAGCCCTTCGAGCCCGAGCTCGAGGCCCTCGTCCTCCCGGCCCGATATCCAGAGCCGATTCGACAGTGCCACGCGGACCTGAGCCTTTGTTCGTGACGGTTCCGCGTCGGCGACCAACGCGAACGCATCCTCCGCGAACTGGATGGCGAGATCGTGCTCTCCTAGCACCCAGTGCTCGTGCGCGACCAGGCTGAGTGCCTCCGCCGCGAGCTCACGCTGCCCCGCGGCCAGCGCGAGCTCATATGCGCGCGAGGGAAGCTCGAGCCCGCCCTCTCCGAGCACCGATTTCGTCCTGACATAGGTGAAGAACAGACCCGCGTAGCCGGGGTCGTCCTCGGCGGTCAGCTCCAGCGCGCCCTGGAGGTAACCAGCCGCGGCAGCGGGGGCGTGGAGAGCGAGTGCTCGCTCGCCCGCCTCGGCGAGCGCCTTCCTCGCGGGCTCTCGGAGCTTGCTCTCGTCGCCGCTGGTGACCCTGACCAGATCGAGCGCCTCGAGGTAATGGTGAGCGAGCATCTCCGCCCGGTCCTCGGAGCGGTCGGCGGACAACGACTCGATCCAGGCGGCTGCTCTCGCGTGCTTGTCGGCCCGCTCGGCCCGAGGGATCTGCGAATAGGCGACATCGCGGAGCAGCAGGTGCAGGAAGGCGTATTGGGTCTCACCCGCCACGGCCGAGCGCCGCTCGCGGCGGACGAATTCCTTTCGCTCCAGGCCGTGCAGCTGTTCTTCGAGCAGGAACGGCTCGCGACCTGCGAGCGCTCCGAGCGCGCCGCTCCAGAAGACCTTGCCGAGCACCGCCGCGTTCTGGACGAGGTCTTTGTCCTCGGGAAGAAGCGAGTCGAGACGCGCCGCGATCATCCCGTGCACCGACTCGGGCAGTGGCAACTGTTCGTGCTCCTCGAGCTTCCAGCCGCCTCCGCTCTGAACGAGAAAGCCGCGATCCTGCAGCATCCGGACATACTCCTCCGCGAAGAGCGGATTCCCCTCCGTTCGCTGGAGCACGGCACTCTGAATCTCCGCCGGAAGCAGCACCTGGTCGAGCAGCGTCGCGAGGAGCTGGGCGGTCTCATCGGCGGCCAACGCGGAGACCGTGACAGTCGAAGCGTTGCGTTTGCCCCCGCCCCAGCCCGGCCGACGGGCAAGTAGCTCCGGACGCGCGGTGCCGACGATCAGCAGCGGGACGCCGCTGGCCCAGTCGGCGAGGTAGTCGACGAAGTCGAGCAGGCCGTCGTCCGCCCAGTGCAGGTCCTCGAATACGAGGACGATTGGGGTTCCTTCCGCGAGCGCCTCGAGGAAGCGCCGCCAGGCGGCAAAGGCTTCGGCTCGCCGGTCGGCTCCCTCGGCAGGCGCTACATCGAGCCCGACGAGCGGACGGAGATGGCGCTCGATCCAGGCTGCCTCCTTGGCGTCGTCGATCGTCTCGGTCACGACCGTCCGCAGTTTCTCCTCGGCCGCCTCGGTCGAGTCCGTCTCGAGGATGCCCACTTGAGACTTGATGATCTCGGCGACCGCCCAGTAGCTCAGTCCCTCGCCGTAGGGGAGGGAGCGGCCCTGGCGCCAGAGGATCAGGTCCGGATCGGCGTCGACGACCTGAAAGAGCTCTGCAATCAGGCGGCTTTTGCCGATCCCGGGCACGCCGACGAGCGTGAGGAGTTGCGGGCTGAGATCCGTGCGTACCCGCTCGAGGGCACGGGTTAGGAGTTCGAGCTCCGCTTCGCGGCCGATCAGGCGTGTCCGTGGCCGCTGCTCGACGTCGAGGCCGAAACGTGCTCGGGCGCGGAGCGCCTCCCAAGCGGGAACCGGCTGCGACTTTCCCTTCCCCGTGACCGACGCGGCCTCGCGATATTCGATCACCGCGCCGGTGGCCCGCTGCGTCGTCTCGCCGACGAGAACGCCGTTGACAGGCGCGGCCGCCTGCAGCCGTGCGGCGGTGTTGACGACGTCCCCGGAGGCCATGCCCTCGCCGAGCTCCGGTCGGGACCCGAGAGCCACGAGCGCCTCGCCCGTGTTGACCGCGATCCGTACCTCGAGCTCGAGCGTGGGATCCGCCTCGTTCAGCTCCGCGATCGCCTCACGGATCGCCAACGCGGCCCGCACCGCCCGCTCCGGATCGTCCTCGTGTGCCGTCGGGGCGCCAAAGAGGGCGACGACCGCGTCGCCGATGAACTTCTCGACCGTGCCGCCGTGCCGTTCGAGCTCATGGCGGAGGCGCGTGTAGTAGGGAGAGAGCAGCGCACGGACGTCCTCCGGATCGAGCTTCTCCGCGCGCGAGGTGAAGCCGACGAGGTCGGCGAAGAGAACAGTGATCACCTTGCGCTCCTCGCGCGCGGGCGCCGCAGCTAGCTCGGCACCGCAGGCACCGCAGAACTTGAAGCCGACAGGATTCTCCTGGCCGCAAACCGGACAGTTCATGCGCTGAGTCTAGGACGGAGCGGTGATTGAGTCTCAGCTCCGCGCCAGCGGCAGCTCGGTCCCGACCGGGCGCTGTTGCCGTGCGTGCTCGACCTGGAGCGTCGTGTGCTCGAGGCCGAAGCGCTCCGCCAGCATCGCAGCCAGCTCGCGGCGCGCCTCGTGGCAATCGCCCTCCGGCCGCACGAGAACGTGGGCGGAGAGCGCCGGGAAGCCGCTGCCGACCGTCCAGACGTGCAAATCGTGAACCTCGACGACGTCCGGGACGGCGAGCATCGCCTCCTTGACCTCGTCGGGCGGCATCTCGCCCGGCGAGATCTCCAGCAGGATCCTCGACGACTCCCGCAGCAGGATCGCGCTCGACCAGAAGATCAACCCCGCGACGGCGAGGCTGGCGATCGGGTCCAAGCGATTCCAGCCGGTCACGAGAATCAGCGCGCCGGCAACCGCCGTCCCGGTGAACGCCGCGAGGTCGGTGGTGACGTGAAGAAAGGCACCGCGAATGTTCAGGCTGTTGCGGCTCGGGCCGACGAGCAGCGCAGCCGCCGCGATGTTGACTGCAATCCCGGCAAGCGCGAGTGCGAGCACCAGCCCGCCGTGAACGTCGGGCGGCGAGACGAGCCGCCGTACCGCCTCGAAGACGATCCAGATCCCGACGAGGGCAAGCGTGATCCCGTTCGCGAGCGCGGCGAGAATCTCCACGCGCCGGAAACCGAACGTCCAACTCCCGCCTGGGGGCCGTTGTGCGATCGAAGCCGCGACAAGCGCGAGCGCCAACGCGGCAGCATCGGTGAGCATGTGCCCAGCGTCGGCGAGCAGCGCAAGCGAGCTCGCGGCGATCCCGACCGCGATCTCGGCCACGAGCAGGCCGACAATGAGCGCGAGCGCTCCGGCGAGCATCCGCCGGTCGCCCGAGTGGGAATGCGCATGTCCCGCCACGGGCTCGATCGTAGCGAGCGCCAGTGATTGCCAAGGGGCGTCGGCTTCAGCCGACGCCCCTTGGCGTTTCGGTCCTTACACGTTGTCCGAAGCGGGCGCTGGCAGGGCCTCCCGCGTTGGCAGGAAAAGCGCCCTTCGCGTCCAGTGTGGCATCCACCAGTTGGCCTGTCCCAGCAGCCGCATCAGTGCCGGAACGAGCAGAGCGCGGATCACCGTCGCGTCGAAGATGATCCCGGCCGCGAGCCCGATCGCGAACTCCTTGATCTCGAAGCCCGGGCTGGAGGAAAGGACAAGGAACGCGAACATGAGGATCAGCGCAGCGCTGGTGACCAGCTTGCCCGTCCTCGCCAGCCCGAGCTCGATCGCCCTGTTGGTCGAGCCCGTCTCGTCGTAGGCCTCGCGCATCCGCGAAAGCATGAAGACCTCGTAGTCCATCGAGAGGCCGTACAGGAAGGCGAAGATCATCAGCGGGATCCAGGCCGTGATCGCCTGCGTGGCCGTGATGTTCCAGAGCGACGAGCCGTGGCCCTCCTGGAAGATGAAGACGACGATCCCGAACGTAGCCGCCAATGAGGCCAGGTTGAGCAGCACCGCTTTGATCGGGAGCACGATCGACCGGAATGCCCGTGCAAGCAGGATCAGGGTGAGGACGAGCACGAAGGCGAGCAGGTACGGGAAGTTGCCGTAGACGGCGTGCACGAAGTCCCGGTCGACGGCGGGAACGCCGGCGAGCGTTGCCTCGGTCCCTCTCAACGCGTCGTTGCCGCGGTTGATCACCCCTTGGATGCCGGGCGCGGCGCCGTCGATTGCCGGGAAGGCCTCGACGATCGAGTCGCTGCCGCGGCGCCAAGACGCGGGCGCAGTCGCGCCGGCAATCCCCTCGACCTTGCTCAGCTTGGCGGCCACCGCCTGCGGGTTCCCACCGTGCTCGACGAGGACGTCGAACGGCTTCATCACGCCGGGGCTGATGCCGGCGTCGGCGAGCATCTGCCGGCCGGCGATCGCGGTGCCCGTGCCGGGAAAGTTCTTCAGCTGCGACTCGTTCGGGTTCAGTTGCGTCCCGATGCCGGCGAGCACGGCAACGATCGTGATTCCAACGATCGCGACCGGCCAGGGGCGCCGCAGCACGAACCGCGCCCAGCGACCCCAACCGCCGTCCTCCGGGTGCCCTCGGTCGACGAACCGCTTCGGCAGCACACGCAGGCTGTTGATTCGCGTGCCGAGCGTTGCCAGCAGCGCAGGGAGCAGGGTGATCGCCGTGACTACCGAGACCGCCGGGATCAGCATCCCGCCGATGCCGATCGAGCGGAGGAACGGCAGCGGCAGGATGATCATCGAAAGCAGTCCGACCGCGACCGTCGAGCCAGAGACGATCACCGAGCGGCCGGCGTGCGTCATCGTCTCCACGAGAGCCGTCTCGACATCTTCGCCCTCCCGCAGCTCGTCGCGGAAGCGGAAGATCATCAGCAGCGCGTAGTCGATCGCGACTCCGAGCCCGACCAGCGCGATCAGGAACTGGACGATGATCGAGACATTGGTGATGTAGGTCAGCACCCACACGAGAGTGAAGGTGTTGAGGATCGACGCCACCGCGACGGCGATCGGCATCAGCACGGCGGGCAGCGTGCCGAAGACGAAGAGCAGGATGACGAGGGCGCCGAGGCCTCCGATTACGGCCTCGAGCAGCACGCTCGGGCCGCCGCCACCGCCGTGAGTGCTCGCTTCTTCGAGCGGGTCGTGGCCGGTCACATTCACGGTGATTCCGGCCGGTAGACCGGTCGCCGCGGCCGCGCGCATGCGAGCGGCGCCGCTCTTGGTGTCGAACTTGGCGAGGCCGGGCGGGTAGACCTCCTCGAAGGTCGTGTGCCGGTCGCGTGAGACGTAGATCAGGCTCCCGGTGGAGAAGTACGAGCTTGTCCGCGCGCCAGGCATGGTGGCCGCGGCACGCTGCATCGCCTGCTTGATCGCGTCGCTCTTCGTCGCGTCGCCGCTGGTCCGGAAGACGACGACGTCGGGCGGCCGCACGCCGCTGCCGAAGGCTTTCAGCGTCCGCTGGTTCGCCTCGTAGGCGGACTTGCCCGGGATCGAGAAGCTCTGGTACCAGCGTTTCGAGACCTGGCCGGCGGCGAAGCCGCCGAAGAGCGTGAGAATGACCCAGGCGACGATGATGGCCCGCCGGTGACGGGCGACGATGTGGGCAAGCCGAGCTAGCACGAATTCTCCCTCCGTTTGAACAAGGTCACGACGTTACAGCAACGGAAAAATTTCTGCAACTGTAAAAATTGGGTTACACTGGCGGCGTGGGCCTGCGTGAGTCGAAGAAGCTGCACACGCGGCAGGAGATCGCCGACCGGGCCATGCAGTTGTTCGCCCAGCGGGGCTTCGACCACGTCACCGTTGCTGAAGTCGCCAAGGCCGCGAACGTCTCCGAGAAGACCGTCTACAACTACTTCCCGACCAAGGAGGATCTCTTCTTCGACGAGGTCCCGGAGCGGGAGGCGGCGCTGGTGGCCGCGGTCACGGGCCGACGCGAGGGCGAATCGGTCCTCCAGGCCCTGCACCGGCTTCAGACCGTCGAGTGCCCGCGCCTCTCCAGCCCTGGCTTCGCGACCTTCGCCCGCATCATCGAGGAGTCCACGGCCCTCAAGGCCAAGGAGCTCGAGGTCATGTCCCACTTCGTCCAGGTCCTCACCGAGACCCTCGAGACCGAGCTCACCGTCGACGAGCGGGACGCGCGTCTTGCCGCCGGGCTTCTGGTCAGCGTTCACCGGCAGCTGTTCCGCGCCGCCCGCAAACAGGCGCTCGCCGGCAAGCACGGGCCGGCGGCAGCCCGGCGTCTGCGCACCGATCTCGACCGCGCCTACCACCTCCTCGAGCATGGGCTCGGAGAGTTGGAACGACCCTCGCAGGACCTCGGCGCAACTCATACGGCCTAAGACGGGCCGGACACCGGAAACTCATCGCTTTCGCCGAGCAGGACGGCTCGCCGGCCGGCTGAGACCGCCCGGTTAGTTGAGCGTGGCCAGACCGGCGAACTCGCGCTGCAAGGAACGCATGGCGAGCTCGCGCTCGAGGAAGGCGTCGACGACTGTGGGGTCGAACTGCGCGCCGGCCTCCGACGCAATCACCTTGCATGCGTCGTCCCAGCTTCCCGCCGCCCGGTAGGGACGGTCGTTGGTCAGCGCATCGAGCGTGTCGGCGACGGCGAAAACCCGCGCGCCGATCGGGATCTCGTCGCCCAACAGCCGGTCGGGATAGCCCCAGCCGTCCCAGCGCTCGTGGTGCGAGCGGACGACTTTGAGCCCTTCTCCGCGCAGGAGAGCCACGTCGGAGAGCATCCGCTCACCCATCAGCGTGTGCGTTTCCATCAGCCGCCGCTCGTCCGCATCGAGCGGCCCCCGCTTACGAAGGACGCTGTCCGGAATCCCGATCTTGCCGACGTCGTGGAGAAGGAACCCGTGTTCGGCGCTGGCGTCGCCGAGCAGATCGGGCGCCACGGCAGCTGCGAGCTCGAGCGCATACCGCTGCACGCGTTGGGAATGTGCGCCCGTGCCGCTGTCTTTCGACTCGAGCGCGCGGGCAAGCGCGACCACGGTGGCTTCGTAGGCGTTCTCCAGCAGGAGCCGTTGACCGCGCTCGATCTCGAGCAGCCTGCGAAGATCTTCGGCGCCGAGGTCCTCGTGTGTTTGCGCCGACGAGTTGCGGCGAAAGAGTGTGATCCCCATGCCCGTTGAGGGGCCGAAAGGTGCTCGAACCTGCGTTGGAACACTCGATGGAGTGACACGGCTCGGCTCCCTAAGGTAAGCGGCGATGTTCAACCAGTTCACCGACCTCGT
>Ga0207653_10000414_pt1 | contig 18144 bp, 25 predicted proteins | sample KBSK5251metaG_FD_184341 | JGI IMG/M metagenome (GOLD analysis project Ga0207653, IMG submission 184341) | Corn, switchgrass and miscanthus rhizosphere microbial communities from Kellogg Biological Station, Michigan, USA - KBS K5-25-1 metaG... | ecosystem: Host-associated > Plants > Roots >...
CGTGGTGGTCCCTCTCCACGACGTCATTGTGACCGCGGTCCCAGAATCAGGGCGTGACCGAGTTCATCCCCTTTCGCGGTTTTCGCTACGACACCACGATCGCAGGAGCGCTTTCCGACCTGGTCTGTCCGCCGTACGACGTCATCGACGATGCGGAGCGCGAGCGCTTGTATGCGCGTAGTCCCAACAACTTCGTGCGCATCGAGTTTCCCAAAGAGGGGCCAGATAACAGATATGGACGCGCCGCCAAGGACCTGGCCGACTGGATCGCTCAGCACCGGCTGCGTCGCGAGGACCGCGCGTCCTTCTATCTGCACGAGCACGAGTTCGAAGTCGCCGGTCGGCGTCTCGTGCGGCGCGGGATCTTCGGAGCGCTGCGGCTCTACCCGCAGAGCGAAGGCGTCGTGCTGCCACACGAGCTCACCTTTCCCAAAGCGAAAGCCGACCGGCTCGAGCTGCTGCGCGCGACACGCGCCAACACCAGCCCGGTGTTCGGGATGTTCGCCGACGAGGATGGGCTCATGCGCTCGCTCGGCGAGGCGGCACGAACGCCGGCGGGCGAGGCCACGATCGGCGCGGAGCGTCACCGCCTCGAGCGCATTGACGACGCCGCAGCTGTCGAGCGCATCACCGCGTCGCTGCGGAGCGCGCGCGTGTACATCGCTGACGGGCATCACCGCTACGAGACGGCTTTGAACTACCTCGGCGAGCACGAGGGCGTCGCAGCCAGCGCGCCGGAGCGCTACACGCTCGCGTTCTTGTGCGCGCTCGACGATCCGGGCCTTCGCATCTTCGCGACCCATCGCATCGTGCACGGTGCGGATGCGTCCCTCGAGTCGGCGATCGCGCGATCGTTCGAGGCGAGCGAGATCGACCGCGGCGCGCTTGGCGACATGCAGCCCGGCATCGTCATCGCGCAGGGCGGGACGTTCCGCGCGCTCGAGCTGCGCCCGGGCACGGACCTATCGGCGCTGCCGGACGCATGGCGGACTCTGCCCGTCGCGCTTGCGGAGGAATTCCTCGTGAAGCCAGTGCGCGAGGCCGGCGCGGAGATCACCTACGAGCACGACACCGAGCGCGCGATCGCTGGCGGAACCGCGATCCTGCTGCGTGCGGTCGATCCCCTGACCCTGCAACGCGTCGCGGACGCCGGCGAAAAGATGCCGCAGAAGACCACGTACTTCTATCCGAAGGTTCCCGCGGGGCTTGTGGTGCGGACCCTCGACCCGTAACAGCGGACTCCCTAGTGGCGACCTACCGGTATGCGAAGCGCGGGCGACCGAGGTCCGCGATGAAGCTCAGCAGTGCGAAGAGCGTCACGAGCACAAGCGCGCTTGCGGTCAGCGCCGCCGGATCCCGGCTCGCGATCGACTGCAGCGCGACGTAACCGATGCCGTTCCATTGGAAGATGTACTCGACGATGGGAAGGCTCGCGACGGAGATGCGCAGACCCGAGCCGAGGCCCTCGAGCGCGACGGGCAGCGCGTGCGGCAGCACGTGCACACGCATGATCCAGCTCTGCATCAGTCCCTTCGCATTCGCCGTGGTGATGAACTCCGCGTCCAGCACGTCACTCACGCGCGCCGCGGTCAGTTGAGCCGTGACGGCCACGGCCGGGATCGCGACCGCAAGTAGCGGCAGGACGATGTGCTCGTCATAGCCGAAGCCATAGACCGGGAGGAAGCGCGTGCCGGTCACCTGATTCGCGCCGAAGACGATCACTGCGATCTGCAGGAAGTAGGCGACAAAGAAGGATGGGATCGACGCCGTCAGCCCTGTGACGACGAGCACCGCTCCGCTCGCAAGCGCCCGGCGTCGCACCGCGCCGGCCACCGCGCCGATGAACACTCCAAGAGTGAGCGCGATGATCGCAGCGCCAACGAGCAGACTGGCACTGCGCAGTCCGGCATCGGCGATGAGGACTGGCAGGGGTTGTTCGTATATCTGCGTGAGCGGCGCGCCGCACAAGCGCTGTGCGCGGGTGAAATTGACTGTGACTCCCGGTGGGAATGCTCCCGACGGCACGCATTGGGCGGCGGGTCCGCCATTGACCGAATACGCGTTGTAGCGAGCCATCGCGAAGGGCGCGATAACGCCGAGGGCGGCCCACAGCACGAGTGCGACGAGCGGGACACGTGCGGCGCGGGCGGCGACGCTCATCGCCGAAGCTCCGGTGCCCCGAGCGCGTTTCGTCCAGCGATGTAGCCCAGGAGCGCGGCCACATCGGGACGAACATCGCCCGCTTCGCCGGTCGCCCGCACGATCGTGGCGCGCGATTTCGGAAACGCCTCCATACCGGGCCACGTCCATTGCTCGGGATTCGACCCACCCCGCGTGATGACGGCGCGCGCGCCCGAGCGGGTCGCGTATTCATCGAACATCGGTATGAGGTCGCCGTAGATCGTGTCGAAGCGCAACCGGTCACCCTCGAGATCGTCGAGCACGACGATGGTGTCCCAACGCGTTCGGCCGAGGACGTCCGCAACGGCGCGCGCGTTGCCGATCGGGTCCGCCGTGCGATCGAACGCGACGATCGCGAGACCGCCGCCGGTACGACCTGCGAGCGAACGGATGAATGCTGCGAGCGCATCGGTCGCGGGTCGCGAGCTGCCGCGCGTGGCTGGCATGACCGCCCAGATCAAGACACGAGACAGTTCGCCCGGGGTCACGCCGACGAGGCTCCTCGGCGTCGCGCTCACGCGAGCGACTTGCAGGTCGACGTGGGCGCGCGTGCCGAGGTCGCGGGCGAGCGACGTGCGCGAGATCGGGTCGTCGCTCTGGATGATCTTCGGCCCGAAGCTGGGGCTCGTCGTGTTCGCGCCGATCGCGTCCCAGGTCTTTGTCGGCGATACCCCAAGCGGCGCGAGGAGTCGCTCGGCGACGCGGAGACTGAGCACGAACACCGGCGGGCCGTTCGGCCGTTCCAAAGGCAGGGTCTCTGCCAGCCGCCGGTACGGATTGATCGAGTTCCCGCGGATCGCGGTCACCGGGAACGTTGGCAGGAACGGATCGATGTAGACGACGGCGACTGCACCGCGCTTAAGAGCGTTCGCCACTGTCGTCTCGAAGTCCTGGCCTTGCGTGGCTCCGCGAGTGCCGCCCTGGATGCTCGGCATCCGCAGCACGACAGCGACCTTCCCTCGAATATCCACCGCGGCGTAGTCGTCAGCCCAGCTCTTCACAACACTCCCCAGCGTGGCCGCCGGGAACTGGCCGATGACCGGCGCGGTCTCGGGATGATCGGCTGGCGATAGTCCCCACCCCGCGTAGACGATCGGCGCATCGAGCACGGCGCCACCCGACGCGAAGTAGAGGACCGGCAGAACGTCGGTGGGTCCGTCGGCCTCTTCGCTGACCTCGCCCGCCCCCGCGATGCTGATGCTCGCCGGAGCGACTTGCTGGATCTGACTCACCTGCCGCTCGACTACGTACGTCGATCCGATCGGACGCAGGCCGCCCTCAGCGAACGCTTGCTCCAGCGGTGCGCCGATCGTGACGCGCGCTCGTGCGCTGTTTGCCCATTCACGGGCCTCGGCATAGCGCTCAGGGATCAGCATCGATGCCACGACCGCGACAGCGCAAAGCACTGCGATCGCCGCAGCGCCGCGCGACCTCAGGGCGTAGAGGGCGTTCCGTCGCTGGTACTGGCGCGCGATGCCAAGGCCGACGGCAGACATCGCCATCGCGGCAAGAGCGAATGCCACGCCAGGCACGAGGATCACCCAGCGCGTCGTCCACAGATTCTCGATTCCGCGTCCGTTCGCGAGCAGGCCGCCCCACTCCGGGATGTCCGAAATGCGCGGCGGTACGACCGTGTCGATCGCGCGGATGACGGTGGCAGAGTCAGCGAGCGTCACCAGTTTCGACGCGCCGACCACGATGCCGAGAACGCCGAGCTCAGCGACGGCAACGAGCGAGGCGACGCTCTGCTGCGCCGTGGAGACAGCGAGGATGGGGATGAGATGTGGCAGGTGATGGCGTACGAAGAGCGGCAGGCGGTGCACGCCGAGCGCGGCCGCGCTCTCGCTGAAAAGACTCGTGCCGAGGCGCGTTATCTCCGCGCGCGCGACGCGATAAGGTCCGGCCCACCCCGTGACGAGGAGCGCGGCGATAAAGATCGGTATCTGCGCGTCGCCTCGGATGAAGATCAGGACGATGAGAACGGCGATCAGCGTTGCCGGAACCGCGGAGACGAGCTCCGCAAGCGCATCGGCGACCACCCGAATGGGGCGCCACCAACTCGCGATGACCGCGATCGCAAGACCCGCGAGCACGCGCGCAAGACCCGCGACGATCGCGATGATCAGCGTCGCGCGCGCACCAGCGAGAACGAGGCTGAAAAGATCCCGGCCAAGAACGTCCGAGCCGAGCGGATAGACCTCGCCGGGCGCGAAAGGGCGCTGCAAGTCGCCGCGGTTGACCGTGAAGAAGATCGGCTCGTACGGGGCGATGCGCGCGCCAAAGAGCGCTACGAAGAGCAGTGCGAAGAACGCGAACAGGCCGATGGCGAACCACGGATCGATGCGCCGCATTCCGTATGACCCTACCGGCTAACGTGGCAGGATGGTCAGAAATGGCCGAAATTCCGGTCGCGTTTCCCGACGACGAGACGACAGCGGAGGTCATTGCCTCACGGCTACGTGCCGCTGGGATCACGGCACGCGTCGATCGCGGGCTGTTCGGATCGGGACAGGTGTCAGCGCGTGGTCAGATGACCGTCTTCGTCGATGAGGGTGATGCGGAGCATGCGCGCAAGCTCGTGGGTAGGGCTGTGCGCAAGAGCGCGCCTTCTCTCGCGATCATTCGGCTGGGGATCGCGTTAGCACTCGGTGCGCTTGCCGTGAGTGTTGTCGCGATCGCGGCGGCGGTTGCCGCTCGCTAGCGCATCCATTCATCTACGTCGGGATCGAGGTGCTCGATCGCGGCGCGGATCTCAGCCCTCTTGACCGGACCGGGCCATGGCCAGATCGCCTTGATTGCTGCACTGCACACATGTCTACCGTTCGCCTGCCACCGGTATTGAGGCAGGCGCGACCACGGACTCGGGACGATGCGCGGACCTGTGACGGTGCCAACACCCACGACGGAACGAAAACGGAGCAGCGTCTCAGGCACGTCCGCGGCCGACGCTTGGGGAATTGACATGTGGGCGCCGCGCCAGGAGGACCTCATTTGCGGTTTCGCGTATGCGCCAAACGTGCCCTCGCCGTCGAACAGCCCCGCCGCCCAGGCCCCTTCGTAGTCCCGACCGCGCGACTCATCGAGCGAACCGGGCGATGAACGCTGCATGCGAATCGCGGCAGCAGCAAACTGCTCGCGCTTCTCTCGACTCAGCTGTCGCCAGAGCAACGCCCCAACGGCGTCCACGTCTTCTTTCGTCGTGATCTTCCAGTAGTAGAGGCCGTCGTAAGGCCCCGTGATGTTGCCGACCCCGACGATTCCCTTGAAGCGCAGCAGAACGGAGGGGACGTGGCCGGGCAAACCACCTTGGCTGACGGCCATTTGCCGTCGCGGGATGTTGTTGGGCTTGGTCAGGTATGTCGAAGTCGAACCTTCGCCATCAAAAATGCCCGCAGCCCACGCGATGTCTTGGTCTAAGCGCGCATCCATCGGGTTAGACATCGGCCACGGCTTGACCGGCGGGGAGGGCGGGATTCGAACCCGCGGTACCGGAAAATCCCGGTACAGGGGATTAGCAATCCCCCGCACTCGACCAAACTATGCGACCTCCCCGGAGGTCGGATCGATGCGGTAAGTCTATCCGCCGCTACTGGTGAGGCTGTCCCTCGACTCCGGGGGGTGAGCTCGCCGGTGCGAGCCCGGCGGGCGTTCGTGTGCTGTCGAGCAGGAGCGCGCCAAAGGCGATACCGAGCACCACGACGGCGACGATCGACGGGATGGCGCGCGACGGCGTGCTCACAGTCCGTAACAACGTGCGGCGCGCCGAAGCGTTCCGCCTGCTCGCTAGCATCGGCCTATGTCCGACGATCGCATCCTCGCGATCGACATCGGTGCGGGCACGATGGACGTCCTCCTCTACGACCCTGCACAGCCGATGGAGAACGCCGTCCAGCTCGTGCTCCCCTCCGCGACCGCGATCGCCGGGAGGAAGATCGCCGCGGCCCGTGAGGCCGGGCGGGACGTGTTCCTGTTCGGCAACCTGATGGGCGGCTATCACACGACGAACGCCGTGTGGCGCCACCTGGAGGCCGGCCTCCGCGTCTACTCGACCGAGCGCGCCGCAGGAACGGTCCACGACGACCTCGACCTGCTCCGCGGCCGAGGCATTGTCATCACCGACCGCGCTCCGGACGGCGTCGTTCCGGTCGAGCTGCGTGACCTCGACCTCGCCCGCCTCGCTGGCGCCCTCGCGCCATACGACGTCACGCTGCCGTCGACCATCGCGGTCGCGGCGCAGGACCACGGTTTCTCACCCAAGCACTCGAATCGACTCTTCCGATTCGAGCACTGGCGCCGCCTGCTCACGCCGGGCAGCACGCTCGCGGATCACTTCTGGCGTGAGCCGCCCGAGTACATGACCCGCCTTCGCGCGATACAGGCCGACGCGCCCGGCGCGATCGTTGCGGACACGGGACCGGCCGCCGTGCTCGGCGCGCTCGAGGACGAGCTCGTCGGGCAGGCGTCGCAGCTGGGCGCCTGCATCGTTAACGTCGGGAATCAACACACGCTCGGACTTCTGGTCCGCGGCGAGGAGCTCTTCGGCGTGATGGAGCACCACACCGAATCGATGGACACGAAGAAGCTCGACCGTCTCATTGCGCGACTCGTCACCGGCACGATCACGCACGACGAAGTCTTCAACGACGATGGCCACGGCGCGCTCGTGCTGGACGAGCGGTACCGCGCAGCAGGCCCGTTCTCGTTCGTGGCGGTGACAGGCCCGAACCGCGCGATGGCTGCGCCGCTCGGGTGGTACTTCGCCGCGCCGCACGGCGCGATGATGCTGTCCGGCTGCTTCGGCCTCGTTCGCGGCGTGCGCGCCCTCCCCGCGACCTCGGCGTAACCACCGAGAGCCTGCGCTCTGTAACGAGGGTGACGCTCCACCCGCTTGACATGTGACCAAATAGTCACATATCGTCTGGCCCAGATTGGATGAGGTATTCCAGGCGCTCGCGGACCCAACGAGGCGAGGGATCCTCGACCGGCTCTTCTCGAACGAGGGGCAGTCGGTGAACGAGCTCGCCGCCGCGTTCGCGGGCGACATGACGCGATTTGGCGTGATGAAGCATCTCGGCGTGCTCGAGAACGCCGGGCTCATCGTGACCCGCCGTGTCGGTCGCGAGAAGCACTGCTACCTCAATCCGGTGCCCATCAAACAGATCCACGACCGGTGGATCGGCAAGTACGCGGAACGTCGCACCACGGCGCTCATGGCGATCAAACGTCACGCAGAGGAGATGAAAAGTGTTGGAGCAGGCCGTCGTGACTGAGAAGCCCGTCCACGTCGAACAGATCTTCATCAACGCCACTCCGGAGCAGGTGTGGGACGCGATCACCGAGCCGGAGTTCACTTCGCAGTTCTTCTACAACGGACGCGTGAAGTCGAACTTCACGAAGGGCGCGAGCCTCACGTACATCGATCAGCGTGACGGCTCGATCCAGATCGAGGGCATCGTCGTCGAGGCCGACCCGCCGCGCCGGCTGGTGCTCGACGAGAAATACGTCTGGGCGCCTGATGTGGCGGCCGACCCGATTCACCGCGAGATCTGGGAGATCGAGCCCGTCGGCAAGGTGTGCAAACTGACGGTCTCCATCTACGAGGTAGCGCTCGACTGCGCGACGATGCGGAGCATCGTCGGCGGACTGCCATTCATCGTCTCGGGCCTCAAGACGCTGCTCGAGACCGGGAAGCCGCTGCCTCCAGCGCGCTGATCGGAGATCCAACGGACCGGGCCCGCGCGGGCCCGGTCCGTTTGTCAGCGGTTTCCCGCGTTGTCCGAAAGGTGCCGGACTAGATCACTTGGGTAGGAACTGGCGTAGCCACGGGTCCGCGAAGTAGATCACGAATGCGATCGTCGCTGCCCACATCGGCAGGCTGACGTCCTTGCTCTTGCCACCCGCGAGCTTGAGGAGCGAGTACGCGATGAAGCCAGCGCCAACGCCGTTCGTGATCGAGTACGTGAGAGGCATCACGAACAGGGTGAGGAGCACGGCGAAGCCGGTCGCGAAGTCGATGTTCCCGACCTTGTTGAGATCGAGGATCGGCTTGAACATGAACCAGCCGACGAGCATCAAGACCCCCGCGGTGGCCTGCTGCGGCACGATTCCCGCGAGGGGCGCGAGGAAGATCGACACGAGGAAGAGCGCGGCTGTGACGAGGCTCGCAAGCCCCGTCTTGGCTCCCTCCGCAACGCCGGCGCCCGACTCGATGTAGGTCGTGTTGCTCGACGTGCCGAAGATGCCTCCGAACAGCGCGCCGAGCGAGTCGACCCAGAAGACACGGTCGGCGCGGTCGATGGTGCCGTCCTTCTTGAGCCAACCGCCTTGTGATGCCACCGAAACGACCGTGCCGGCGGTGTCGAAGAAGTCGGAGAGCATGAGCGAGAAAACGGTGAGGATCGCGACGAAGACGCCGAGCTTGAACACCTCGAAGAGTGCAATGCCGCTAGGGCCGCTGGTGAACACCGCGCCGATCGTCGAGAAGTCCGGTATGTCGACCAGCGTCTTGGGCATGACCGCGACCCCGGGTTGAGCGGCATACGTCGCGCCGCCCGTTGCAGCATTCACGAGTACCCCGATGACGGTCGCGCCGATGATCCCGAGGATCAGTGCGCCCTTGATGTTTCGCGAGTACAGGAACGTGGTCAGCAGCAGTCCGCCGATCGTGACGATCGCCGTGCCGGTGTTGAGGTTGCCGAGCGCGACCGGATCCGCCGGGTTGCCGGTCCCGACCGCGAGACCGCCATTGAAGAACCCGATCGCGAAGATGAACGCGCCGATGCCGGCGCCGATGCCGAGCTTGATCGGGACGGGCACGGCGTCGAGCAGGGTGCGTCGGACGCCGAGCGCCATCGCGATGCAGATCGCGAGACCTTCGAGCGCGACCACGCCCATTGCGCCCTGCCACGAGAGGCCGGCGCCTTTGACGAGACTGAATGCCACGATGGCGTTGATCCCCAGCCCTGCCGCACCGGCGTATGGGTAGTTCGCGTAGAGCGCCATGCCAGCCGTGAAGAGCGCGGCCATCAGCGCGGTCGCCGCGACGACGGCCGGGAATGGAATGCCAGCCTGTGAAAGGACGATGGCGTTCACGACGAGGATGTACGACATGACGAGGTAGTTCGTGACCCCACCTCGGATCTCGGTCGCGATCGTGGACCCGGACGCGCGGACCTTGAATTGCCGCTCGATCCAGTCCTGGCCGCCTGACGTGGCGGCCGTACGTGCTGCCATGAAAAATCCCCCTCCCTAAATCCGCTGACGCTGCGCGCGTGCTAGGCGACGCACCTCCTCAGTGCACTCGCTCACACCGGCACGCGTGTTGTGCCGCCAATCGGGGGGAAGCGGGCGGCGCGTGAGTACCGCGCCGGATTCTAGCCGCCGATCAGAGAACGCCGACAAGTTCCTTGATCAGCGGAGATGGCTCAAGGCCGAGCTCGGCGCGCAGGAGCTCGCGAAACTGGCGGTACTGGCGTAGAGCCTCGGAGGGGTTCCCCTCGGCCAGGTGCACCGAGATCAGCGCGCGATGGGCACTTTCGCGTAGCGGTTCGTTTCGCAGGGCAGCCAGTCCGACCTCGATCGCATCCGCGTATCGCCCGACGCTGACCAAACGCCGGCTCAAAACCTCAAGAGAGTGGAGCCGCAGTTGGCGAAGCCGTTCTCGCTCGACCACGACCCAGTCGTCTTCCCAGTCGGGCAGGAGATCACTGCCGTCCAGCGCGCGGCGAATGTCCTCGTCCTCGATCGAGCGTGATTCGTCCCCAACACGGCGCGCCCAGGCGACGGTCTCGCGAACGTCTACCCACACCGCCGGAGAGAGTCGCAGGCCACGACTTGTCATCTCGACGATGAGCTCTCCAGACCGGCGGATCCGCCAGAGCGCAGACCGCAGACTGCCCGCTGCGCGTTCGGGGCTCGAGCCGCGCCAGAGAACGCCGGCGACATGACTGCGGTCCACGGCGTGCTCGCGGAGCGCCAGAAACGCCAAGAGCCGTTGAGCCGGCACGGAGACGTCGATGCTTGCGCCGTCGGTGCTCAGCCCGAACGCGCCCGAAAGAAAAACCCGGATCTCGGTGCGCCGCGGAACGAGGCTGATCACCCGAATCCTCCGCCGCTCGTCGACGGCATCGACGGCGCGTCAGTATCCGCCCACCGCCAGAGGCCTGGTCTGCCACATGGTCGACGGAGCTTTAGTAAAGAGGACAACCAATCGCTATCCCTGGCACGCGGAGTGCGGCGCGCGCTCGACGTGTCGACGGTGGCAGACGATCGCTCCTACATCGAAGCGAACACAAAACAGCGCGAGCGTCTGCGCGCGCTCGTCGAAAGACTTGACGACGATGCGCTCACCCTTCCTGTGAACGAGTACTGGACCGTTGCGGGCGTGCTTGGTCACATCGCGTACTGGGACATCCGCGTCCTGGTCCTCGCCGAAAAGATCGAGCGCGGCGAGCCGTGGGCGCCTGGGGACGCGGAGCCCGAGGGCGACTGGCTCAACGACTCGACCCGTCCGCTGATCCACGCGATCGCGCCGCGGGAGGCCGCCCAGTTTGCACTCCGGATCGCCGAAGAGACGGACGCGCTCGTGGCGAAGCTACCCCTGGACCGGATGTATCCGCGCGACCCCAGCAGTCCGATCTTCGCGGGTCGCGGCGAACATCGCGGCGAACATCTCGATGAGATCGAGGCCGCACTGCGAGCGCGCGCCTGACTCCACTCGTCTTGGTGGCCTAGGGACCACTCGCCACACCGAGTCGTAGGGCCGCCTGATCTTGCGCGCGAAGCAAGTCGGGCGCAGGCGTGGAGGTACCGCGTACGTGCGCGCCGCACGCAATCACGTCCGCCACGAACGCCGGCGCGACCTGGACGAAGAGGTGACGGCATTCGTAGCTGCCCGATCCGTTCGCGTCATACCAGCCCGCGTACGCCGTGACCGCGACGGCTGCGCGCGTGCGGTTGCCTTCGCTGAGCGTCACGTTCTGCAAGTCGCCCTGCGGTCGCTCGCTCTCGAACTGCTTCTTAGCGAGAGCGCCCGCCGAGGCCTCGCGCCAAGTCATGAACGTGAGCGTCTCCGTTCCGGATCGATCTTTGAACACGACCCATGTCGGGCCGCCCGTCGAGTCCTGCGGGGGCAGGACTTCCGGCCCAAGCCACGCGGTCGGGGCAGCGATCCGCAATCCCGCCGCTTCGCGGATCGACCAGTCCTGAGGCAGCGTGGGCGACTCACTTGGGGCGATGCTGGACGCATCGCAGGCGCACAGCAGCAGGCAGGCGAGTACGGCGGCTCTCACATCACCAATACATCGCTTTCGAAGGGCGGTTCCGTCGCTGTCGGTTGCTGGAGATCAGCGGAGGGGGTGGGATTCGAACCCACGGTGAGCTTGCACCCACAGCGGTTTTCAAGACCGCCGCATTCGACCGCTCTGCCACCCCTCCAACGCAATAGAACCGAGGCTCTGCGCGTGATGCGTGTCTCGTCGCAGCGTGTCTTGGCAGCAATTCTGGCAGCAGTTCCCCCGGACACCTAGCGCTCACGACTCCGCTCGCGCCGTACGTCACGCCACAACTTCAACGCGAGAGCCACAAGAAGCACGCCGAAAACGGTCCCTATTCCGGACAAGCCGGGTGAGCGTGGCGGGTTGACTGCGTTTCCTAGGAGGAAGATGGCTGCGACGAAGAGGACGAGCGCAATCGAACCATAGTCGATGGCGAAGTTCACGAGCCACATCAGCCGCTTCACTACCGGTCATCGTACGGATGGGCTTGCAAAGGGTCCGGGTATCAACCCAAGAGCGCGGCGCCCATGTCGACCTGTCGCGCGGGTCGCCGCTCGCTCCCAGCCGAGTGAGAGTCTTAGGGCGAACGCATCTCGGGCATTCGTGAGTCCTCCGGCGGACGGTCCTGCGGCAGCCCAGAGGCCGCCTCGAGACGGCCGGTGAAGTTGAAGTAGCTCGTCAGCGTCGTCGCTTCCCAGATGCCGCGCTCGTCCCAGCCGACCGCACGCATCGCGTCGATATCGGCGTCCTCGATGCCAGCCGGTATGTCGGTCAGTTTCTTGGCGTACGTCAGCAGTGCACGCGTCTTCGCATCGAGGTCGTACTCGGGCCAGGTCGTCGCGAACTCGCTGTTGAGATGCTCGTCGCCGGTCAGGCGGCGCACGGCCGCCGAGTGCAGACCCAATCAGGGCGCTCCGCCGATGGCGCCATTGACCACGGTCGCGAGCATCTCCCGCTGCAGGCGCGTGAGCGGAGAATTGTTCCGGAGCTGGAGTCGGTTGTAGATCGCGTTCATCGCCAGCGCGATCTGGACGTCGACCAGCGCCAACCTCGTGATGCCAGGCACGTACCCCTTCTGGCGCCACTGCACGTATCGCAAGAGGGCTCCGGCCAGTCCGCGGGTCATCCCGGGCTCCGCTGTCAGCAATCGGACCATCGCGGTTTCCTCCTTCTGCGAGCTCGGCCCGAGCAACGGAGATGCTCGGCGGCGATCACGCTGGCTCAGTAAGCCTGCCGTTCTTTGAGAGGTCCGGATCGGTGCACGATGCAAGGTTGAAACAGCAGGGCCGTCGTTTCCCGCTTTTCATTTTCGAGATGCTCACTTCGACCCGTCGTTTGCGCGTATCAGGGTTCGGGGTTGCATTGACCCAGCGAACCCATTCCCATCGCGCCATTGGCGTGATCTCTTTCCAAGTGTCTTGGATCTTCTGAGGAGCACCAGCCAGAGCTGCCTTGAGATCATGCGGCACGCTCGGCTCCGGCCATTCTTTGACTGACTCGATTTCGAGCGTCGCGCTGTCACCCGCGCCTAAGGCAGCGCTCTTTTGTAGCTTTCGATCGATCTTCATCCAGTGGCCGAAATTGCCGTCTGGTTCCAAGACCGTCTGGAACTGATGGCCATTGATCGTTCCTTGCACTGCCACCTGCCCACGCGATGGCAGTTTCTTGCTCGCTCTCTCAGGCAAGCGCAAGACAGTCGACCTGTCGATCGTGTACAGGGTGGCGTCAAAACGAATCATCTACGGCCGCTTCGGAACAGCAGCACGAACGAGGTCACGCGTGAGCTCAGCGTGTCCGGCGTGCTCGGCGGCATGCGCGATCATCTGCAGCAGAAAGTCGCGAGAGGTCTTTGGCCCAGCCGACAGCGTCGACACCGACGGCACCGTTAATGGCCTGCTACTCACACGCGGAGGCGCATGTTCGGCGTCGAGGGTCCGCGCATCGAGCCGCTCCAGCGCCGCTGAGATGCGAGCCTTCGCGGCTTCCACCTCGCCGCGCGCCGACTCGGCCGTCCACGGCGCGAGGAACTCGCTATCACGGTCGCGACGCGACTCTTCTCCCACCAGCTGCACGACGGTGTTCTGCGCCGAACCGACCACGTGCGTGATCAGCACGACAAGGCTGCTGCCCGTCGGGAGTGGCTTCCAGGCGATCTGCTCCTCGTCAAGTCCGTCGAGTGACTCAGCGATCCGGTCGATATCGCGGAACAGCCGACGCCGGATCGATTCGAGCTCAGGGTCCAGACCCATAGGGGCTCCTTCATGCGAAGTTGGAAACGACAATAGTGTCCATGGAGCTCGACTTCCTCTACGTGCCGAGCGTTGACATGGCAACCGATACGACCCACTGGGTCAGCGAGCTGGGAGCGCATGTCGTTTTCGCAGTCGAGCCGTGCCACGTCGTGGTGTCGCTCGATCGTTGACTCAGTTCGTGTCGCCGACATGGGACGGCGAAATGCCTAAGGGGCCGCCCCTGTCGGGCGGCCCCTCCTATCTATCTCTTCTCTATCTCTTCGCGGCGGCCGCTTCCTGCATAGCCTCGACTGCCGCGGCGTCCATTGGGCTCATCAACTGGAAGTAGTTGTTGTCCGGATCGGCGAACGTTCCAATGAGCATCCCGCTGCTCTCGCCCGGGTCGTATGGCTCCTTCACCACCGTCGCACCCGCCGCCTTGAGCTTGGCGAACTCTGTCGCGACGTCGGGCGTCTCGATGTTCCAGATGATCCTGCCCGGCTCGCGGTTCTTCCCGTTGACTTGGTCGTGTGGACCGATCGTGAGGAAGCCGCCGCCGAGCTGCCATCCGTAATAGGCGCCGTCGTCCATGGTCGGCTTGCCGAACAGCTTGGTGTAGTAGTCAGCGAGCCGCTTGGGATCCTCTGAGCCGATCAGAATGCTGTTGAAGTTCATAGCGTCCCCCTTATTTGTCGAGCCAGAACTCTGTCGAGCCTACGCCTTTGGTGCCCCTCAGCGCATCGGCACGACTGATGTGCCTTCCAGCAAAGCCTTCATGTTGCCGAGCGCCAGTTGCCATGCTCCCTGCGAATGCGCGAGCTCGCGTTCAGTCGCGTTGCCTCGCTCGATCAATGAGAGATGCGTCTGCGCTCCCTCATCCGAGAGCTCGATCGTCACCCGGTGATAGTCGGAGGCACGAACGACTTGAGACGCGCGGAAGATCGGACGGGACTGCTCGAATTCGAGTAGGCGTTGGGGCTCGAGACGCAGGATCGTGCCCGCCCTCGGTGCGTTGATCGTCAGCGACACGCGCGCAATGAACGTCTCCGCCATCTCTGACTCATGCTGGCACGATGGTCCCCATCGATACGACTCGGGTGGACGTCTGGCTGTGGGCTGTCCGGCTGTACAAGTCTCGTTCGGCCGCGACGGCCGCCTGTCGGGGTGGCCACGTCCGCGTCAACCGCGCGCCGGCGAAGGCCTCGACGCAGGTGAAGATCGGCGACCGCGTCGAGGCATTCATCGAACGCCCGCGTGTCCTCGAGGTCGCCGGCATCATCGAAAAGCGCGTCGGTGCGGCAGTTGCCGCGAAGAACCTGATCGACCACAGCCCGCCTGCGCCGGTCGTGAAGCGGCAGCCACGGATGCCCAGGCGTGAGCCCGGCGCCGGACGCCCGACCAAGCGCGAGCGCCGCCAACTCGACCGCTTCAGGGGACCGTAGTTCGCACGATGAAGACTCCGTTCCTCTGGCGCTTGCAGGATGCCTGCGACCTCGTGGGTGCGAAGCTGGAGGTCATACCCGGCGCGGGTAACTCGGGCCGGATCACTCTTGCGTCAGGTCGCGTGCGCTACTTCCATCGACTTCACTGGGATCTGAACACGCTCGGCGCGGCGGCGATCGCTCTCGATAAGGACGCGACCGCGCGTGTGCTCAAGCCTTTGGGCTACACGGTCCCAACCGGACGCGCCTTCTCCAACGAGGGGCGGCTGCACCCCGTGCGCGTCATCGCGAGCGCTCACGCGTACGCGCAGCGGCTCGGGTTGCCGGTGCTGCTCAAACCGAACGACAGCTCGAGCGACCAGCACGTGAACGTGGTCTACACGCGAGCGCAGTTCTACGCGGCGGCCCGCGAGGTCTTCGCGGCCTCCGCGAAGCTGCTCGTGCAGCGCATCGCGCGCGGGAGCGACTGCTCGATCGTCGTCCTCGACGACGAGGTTCTCATGGCGAGCGAGAAGACACGGCCGTACGTCCTCGGTGACGGCCGCTCCAGCATCGGCACATTGATCACCGCGAGTCGACGACGCCAGAAGGCAGCAGGGCACGCTGCCGAGCTGCGCGTAGACGATGTCCGCATAAGGAGGCACCTCGCGCACGCTGACAAGACGCTCCAAACGGTGCCCAACGCGGGCCAACGTATCGAGCTGCTGCCGTGCGGCAATCTCGGCGTCGGCGGTGACGTTCGGGTCGTGACCGATGTGCTGCACCCGAAGCTCCGAACGCTCACGATCCAACTGGTTCGCGACATGGGCCTCCGCCTCGCGAGCGTCGACCTTGTCCTGAGCCGACCGTCCGATGAACCGCCGCAGCGATGCACGGTCTTGGAGGTGAACTCCGCACCGGGACTCGATACGCATGAGCGCGAGCCCGGCTGGTCGAGGCGCCGTGTCGAACGCGTGCGCAGGATCCTGGTCGCTCTCGATCGCGATCTCTGATGCCGTTGCTACAGTGCGGACATGCCTGACACACTCCCGGACAAGCTCCTCATCAAGCCTCACTCACGGGTGCTGCTACTGAACGCACCGATCGGCTACGCCAAGAAGCTCCAACCGCTCCCGGAAGGCGTGACCGTCATCGATCGACGCAGCCAGACCGCGTCGGAGGTCGCGATCGTCTTCGTGCGCGACAAGGGCGAGCTCAAGCGACTCCAGAGTGGTTTCGCGACCCTCGAGGACGATGCAGCGCTGTGGGTCTGCTACCCCGACGGCGGGCGGGCCCGCACGGACCTCGATCGCGGGGTGATCGAGGCCGCACTGGAGAGTGACGAGCTCACCGGAGTGACGAACGTCTCGTTCGACGAGGCGTGGACGTGTACTCAGTTCCGCACGCGGGAGGACGCCGATGGCGATTAAGCCCGCGAAGAAGACGGCTGCGAAGGCGGCGACGAAGAAGGCCGCGCCCAAGACCGTCGCCGGCTACATCGCAGCGGCGCCGAAGGAACAGCGCGTCGCGCTCGAGAAGCTTCGCAAGACGATCAAAGCTGCCGCGCCAGAGGCGACCGAGGGCATCAGCTACGACATCGTGGGCTTCAAGCAGAACGGAAGGAACGTCGCGTACTTCGGCTCGTGGAAGACGCACATCGCCCTGTATGGGTTTGGCGGAAGCGTCATCGCTGCGCACAAGGTTGACCTCAAGCCATACGTGCAGAGCAAAGGCACGATCCAGTTCCCGGCTGACGAACCGATCCCTTACCGGCTCGTGACGAAGCTTGTGAAAGCGCGCATCGCCGAGCTCAAAGACTGAGGGGTGGCGGCGACACGTGCCGCTCCACCACCCCTCACGCCCTTACCGTCCGTCGCGGGCGCGCTCGATGGCCTTGATGTCGATCTTGTGCATCTGGAGCATCGCGTCCAAGGCCCGCTTGGCTTTCGCGGAGTCCTTGTCACCGAGCATCTCGCCCAGCTGCTTGGGAATGATCTGCCAGGAGAGACCGAACTTGTCTTTGAGCCAGCCGCACTGACTCTCCTCACCACCGTCCGCGGTCAGCTTCGCCCAGAGGTCGTCGACCTCCTGCTGGTTCTCGCAGTTGACGAAGAGCGAGATGGCTTCCGTGAACTTGAACTCCGGCCCGGCGTTCAGCGCCATGAACTCTTGGCCCTCGAGCTGGAACGTGCCGGTCATCAGCGTTCCTGCCTTTCCGGGACTTCCCTCGGGATACCGGCTGGTGCTCAGGATCTTCGAGTTCTTGAAGAGCGATGTGTAGAACTTCATCGCCTCTTCGGCATCGTCATCGAACCATAGGAACGTAGTGATCTTCTGCATCTGGACATTCCCCTTCTTTCGCGTTCTTGAACTAAGTGAGTGACGGCAACAGCTCCGCCAGCTTGTCGTAGCTCTCAGCTACCCCGCTCGCCATACCGGACTTGATGACCGCGTCGCGTACTTCACGCGACACGAATCGCACCGTGGTCGTGGCGGTGGTCTTCCCGTCGCGCTCGACCAGGACGATCGTGTCCAGCGCCTCGCCCTCGTACCAGGCTTCGTCGAACTTCTCGGTGCTGACGAGGCGTACCGGTGGCACGATCTCGCGATAGGAGCCGCCCATACCCATCGTCATGTCCGGGCCACGCCACACGAAGCGGTACTTGCCCCCGACCCTCAGATCGACCTCGCAGACCTCCATCGTCCAGCCCGCGCGCACCCCGAGCCATCGCTTGAGGAGCTCGGGCTTGGTCCACGCGTCGAAGACCAACCGTGCAGGAGCATCGAAGACACGCGTCATCGAGATCTCGCGATCCGACGGCGTCGTTATCTCGAGCAGTCCGATATTCGTCACTTCTTGTCTCCCTTTCGCTTCTTGTCCCCGCGTTCTGCCTCGCGTTTCGCCTCGTTGGCTTTGAGCTCTTCGAGCAGCGTGTCGAGACGCTGGTAGTTGCCCTCCCACACTTCGCGGTAGCGCTCCAGCCATCCCGTTGCGACCGCGAGGGCCTCGCCCTCGATCCGCCGCGGCCGTCGCTG
>Ga0207653_10000418_pt1 | contig 18030 bp, 16 predicted proteins | sample KBSK5251metaG_FD_184341 | JGI IMG/M metagenome (GOLD analysis project Ga0207653, IMG submission 184341) | Corn, switchgrass and miscanthus rhizosphere microbial communities from Kellogg Biological Station, Michigan, USA - KBS K5-25-1 metaG... | ecosystem: Host-associated > Plants > Roots >...
AGGGGCGCAGCATGCTGCGCCCCTACATTTCAGGATGCCTGATTCCAAAGTCGCGTGATGCGGATAGTGTCGTTGCTACCCGCCGCCACCGAGATCGTGGCCGCCCTGGGGGCGGTCGGTCGGCTGGTCGGCGTGTCGCACGAGTGCGACTTCCCGCCGGAGGTGCGCTCGCTCCCGCGCGTCACCCGCACCAGCATCGATCCCGCGCTGCCGTCGGGCGCGATCGACCGTGCCATGGCGGAAGCGAGGCGTGCCGGCGTGTCGCCGGTGGAGGTAGACATCGACCTGGTGGCGCACCTCAGGCCCGACGTGCTGATCGGGCAGTCAGTGTGCGACGTCTGCGCCGTGGGCGAGGGCGAGCTGGCGCGCGTGGTCGCGACTCTCATCCCCACGCCGTGGGTCGTCACGCTGCACGCCCATACGCTGGACGAGATGTTCCTGGACATCCGCAAGGTCGGTGAGGCCCTGGAGCTCCGCGACGAAGCGGAGGAGCTGGAAGCAGGGCTACGCTACCGGCTGCGTCGCGTCGCTGCCCAGGCCCAGGGGTCCGGGAACGCTGGGGCGCAGCATGCTGCGCCCCTACCGAAACCGCGCGTACTGGTGTTGGAATGGCTCGACCCGCCGTACGTGGCGGGTCACTGGGTTCCCGAGCTCGTGGCGCTCGCGGGGGGCCAGGACGTCGGGAGCGCTCCAGGCGAGCGGTCGCGAGCCCATCCCTGGGAGGACCTCGCAGCGCTGGCGCCCGACGTCGTCGTGGTGGCTTTATGCGGGTTCGACATTCCCCGAGCACAAACGGAGCTCCGCGCCGTGACCGACGCGGCGGCGCGGACGCTGCTAGGGCGGCGCGTCGAGTTTCTCGACGGCAACGCGTATACTTCCCGTCCGGGACCCCGCCTCGTGGACGCGGCTGAGACGCTTGCGCGGTTGATACGCGGTTGACGGATCGAACGAGGGTTTCGTGATCGGGGTGCTCCTGCTTTCAGTCCACGTCGTGTCGTGTAACGCACACCTCGGGCTGCTGCAGCAGCCCACCGACACGCTACGCCTGTACGCGGTCGGAGACATCAACCTGGGCCGACGGCTCGCGAAGGAGCGGCTGCTGGAGGGCGACACCCTCTACCCCTTCCTCGCGCTGCGCGATTCGCTCGCCGCGGCGGACATCACCTTCGGGAATCTCGAGAGCCCGATTGCGCCCGACTCGAGCGCGGCGCCCGATTCGCTAGGGATATTCACGGCACCCCCGGCTGCGGCCGCGGCGCTGGCCCGCGCCGGGTTCGATGTGGTGAGCACGGCCAACAACCACGCGTGGGACGGCGGTCCCGCCGCCGTCGAGGAGACGATGCGACAGCTCACCCGCGCGGGCGTCCGGTTCGTGGGCTCGGGCTTCGGGCGCGATATGGCGGAGCAGCCCGTGATCCTCGAGCGGCACGGCTGGCGGGTCGCGTTCTTCGCGCTCACCCGCGCCTGGAATCCGGCGCCTTACACGTTTCATAGCCACGCCGGCTCGGAATACATCGCCTGGGGGGATACCGGCCGGATCTACCCGGCCATTCGCGAAGTGAAGGCGAACGGCCGGGCCGACCTCATCGTGGTCAGCATGCACGGTGGCACCGAATACGTCGACACGCCGCCCAAGCACATGCAGGATCTGGCGCGCGGCCTGGTGGACGCGGGGGCGGACTTGGTGCTCGCCCACCACCCCCATGTGTTGCAACCCGTGGTCTGGTACAAGCACAAGCCGATCGTGCAGTCACTCGGTAACTTCGTGTTCTTACAGGACGACCCGTGGACGCGCCTGTCGGCGATTCTCCGGGTCGTGGTGAGTCCCAACCGGCGGATGCGCGTGTCCGCCATTCCAATCCGCGTCGGCCCTCAGCCGACGCTCGCGACCGGCGCCGCGGCGGACAGCGTCCGCCGCCGGCTGCGCGTGCGTCTTTCGCCCACAACGGCTCGTACACCATGACGCGAGACACCCTCGACTTCCTGAAGCGACTCCTCGATACACCTGGGCCCTCCGGCTTCGAGACGGCGCCCGCCCGCGTGTGGCGCGAGGAGGTGAAGACCTTCGCCGATCAGGTCACGGCCGACGTGCACGGCAACTCGATAGCGGCGCTGAATCCCAAGGGGGCGCCCCGTCTCATGCTGGCCGGCCACATCGACGAGATCGGGCTGCAGATCACGCACGTGGACGACGAGGGGTATGCGTATTTCGCCGGCATCGGCGGCTGGGACTCCCAGGTCCTCGTGGGGCAGCGCGTAGTGATCAGCGGTCCGAAGGGTCCGGTGCGTGGGGTGATCGGGAAGCAGGCGGTGCACCTGATGAAGCGCGAGGACATGGACAAGGTCTCGAAGATCATCGATCTGTGGATCGACATCGGGGCGGCGAGCAAGGCCGAAGCGCTGGAGCGCGTGCGCCTGGGAGACGCGGGCGTGCTCGACGCGAGCGTCCTGGAGTTTCCAAACGCCCGGATCGTGTCCCGCAGCATCGACAACCGCATCGGCGCCTACGTCGTGGCCGAAGCGATGCGCCTGCTCGCGCAGGACCGGCCGAAACACGCCGCCGTGTTCGGCGTCGCGACCACGCGCGAGGAGATCGCGTGGACCGGGGGCGGCGCCCGCACGAGCGCCGTGGGGCTGGACCCCACCGTCGCCTTGGTGGTGGACGTGACGCACGCGACGGACTGGCCCGGCGCCGAAAAGAAGCGCGCCGGCGAGCACAAGCTCGGGGGCGGTCCCGTACTGGCGCGAGGGTCGGCGGTGAGCCCGGTGGTGTTCGATCTGCTGGTGGAGTGCGCCGAGCGGGAGAAGATCCCCTTCAGCATCCAGGCGGCGCCACACGACACCGGCACCGACGCCGACGCCATCTACAACGCGCTGCGGGGGATCCCGACGGGGCTCGTGAGCGTGCCCAACCGGTACATGCACAGCCCGAACGAGATGGTCGCGCGGGACGACCTGGAGCGCGCGGCGCGGCTGCTGGCGGCGTTCGCGCGGCGGCTCGACCCCAAGATCAGCTTCATCCCCGCTTGAGGTGAGCGTCGCGGGCTAGCGGCGCGTCTTGCGCTTCAGCTCCGCGACGCCGCGGCTGGCCGCTTCGCGGACCTCGCGGTCGCCGTCATCCGACAGTCCCTCGAGCGTACCCAGGGCCGCCGGGGTGGCCGCGAGCCGCAGCGCCTCGACCGCCGCCACCCGCAACTCGCTCGGTTTCCGCCCGAAAAACCGGCCGGTCGGCTGCGCCCACTTGATGAGCGCCTGTACCGCGTCGGGGCTCCCGATCCGGCCCAGCGCGAGGATCAGCTCCCGCACCACGGCTTCATCCTTCTCCTCCTCCATCGCGACCACGAGCGGCATCGCCAGTGCGCTCGACTTGCGTCCGCCGATCCCGACCGCCACCTGCATCCGCACTTCCTGCGAGCGGTCGCGCAGCGCGCGGCGCAGCGGCTCCGCCGCGCTCCGAGTGCCGATCTTGGCCAGCGCCAGCCCCACCGCCTTTCGCACACGCTCGTCGGCATGGTCCAGGCATTTCCCCAACGCCGGGACGGCATCGTCCATCCCCAGCTCCCCGATCAGCTCGGCCACGTTGCGCACCACGAACCATTGTGAATGCTGCAGCATGTGGACGAGCTGGTCCGTCCCTTCCGTCATGTGCTTCAAGGCGTCGAACACGGCGCGCCGCTCGCCCACCGTCGGCGCCGCCGCCAGGACATCCATCAGCACCTCCACCCCCGCGGCCCCGCCGCGCTGCAAGGCCGCCACCGCCGCGGCGCGGTGCTTGGGCGCCCCAAGCAAACGGGAGAGGCCCTCGAGTACCGGCTTGGTGTAGATGCGCCGGAGCGCAATGGTATACTGCCGCCGCACGCCGCTCGCCTCCGCAACCTTCTCCTCCACGCGCGTGACGCCGGAGATGACGCCAAGCACTTGCTCGAACCGCCCCAGCTTGGCCGCCGCTGTCGCGTGATCGGTCAACGCTGCCAGCAGGTCGCCCACGTTCGGCGACGTGCTGTTGCGCTCGAGGTCGGCGAGCACCTCTGCGGCACCGGGCGGCAGCGGCACCGCGGGGGCAGTCGCCCCGGAAGCGGGCGCGGGTGCGGCCTCCCGTTTGGCGACCGGCGGAGGGTCGGGTGTCGCTGGCGGCGGGGCCGGGGGTGGAGACGAGGGCCGTGCGGCAGCCGGCGGAGGCTTCGGCGCGCGATGGCGCTCGCTCGAGAGCGACAAGAGCTCGTCCGCGCCGCTCTGTTTGCGCGGCGCTGCGCGATCGACCACGCCGGGCAGCGCGTCCGCTGCCTTGGGGGGTAGAGGGTCGTGCGTGACCAGCGGCACCCCCTCGAGCGGGACCGACTTGATGTCGCGCATGGACTCGCCGCGCAGGATACCCGCGGTGCCGAGCGCACCGGATTTCCGGTCCACCGGCGTATCCGGGTTGGGGACGACGGGCTCGCGCGCACCGAAGTCCTCGGAGGAGGCCGGTCCGCGCGGGGTCGCTGCCGAGGGGGGCTGACCCACAGCGATGCGGATGCGGTCGGCGCCCGCCGCGGCGAGCCGGCTCGTGACATCGTGCGCACCGGGTTGGTCGGCCAGCGCCTGGAGCAGCTCGAACAATTGGGCCGGAGGCGGGTTCGCGGGCAGGGCGATTTCCCCGATGCCATGAAGGTCGAGACGCTCCACCAGCACCGCCACGCCCTCTCCCTCACACCGCACGCCATTCACCTCGATGCCGCTCCCTCCCTGGGCAAGCCGCAGGGTGACGGCCGTCTCCTGCAGCAGGCCCAGCAGGACGCGGAACTCCTTCTTTTGCTCGGCCTTAGCGGTCGGGTCGCGGAACAGGCTCACACAGTGTGCGAACCGCGTGGCGAGGTTATCGAGGGTCGGCATGGGGGCCGGTCAATCTAGGGGCCGGGCCTACCCCGGGCAACGCGCGCGAGCGCGCGCGCGGCATCCGCAGCACGCACCGGCCGGCCCGGGAGATCCAGGGCGACCGACAGCGCCGCCACCGGGGGCGGCGCGAGTCCCAAGGGCTCGAGCCGCGTCACATCCCCGAGCAGGCCGGCCAGCGACTCGTCGCACGCGAGGCTGCCGCGGTCGAGCACCAGCCCGCGCTCGAGCGTCTCGGCGGCGAACGTCAGATCGTGCGTGATCACGAGCAGCGCTACGTCCCCAGCCGACCGATCGAGCAGAGCGCGGGTGACCCGCGCACGCAGCGCTCGATCGAGCCCGATGGTGGGCTCGTCCAGCACGAGGAGCCCCGGCTCGAGCGCGAGGGCCCCGGCGAGCGCGGCGAGCTTACGCAGGGCGGGCGGCAGGTCGTAGGGGTGGTGCCCGGCGTGCGCGGTGAGGTCGAGGTCCGCGAGGGCCCGGTCGGTCCGCCGCTCCACCTCCTGCTCTCCCACGCCAAGCGCTCGCGGTCCGAAGCTCACGTCCTCGCGGACGGTGCGAGCGAAGAGCTGCTGGTCCGCGTGCTGGAATACCGACCCGACCCGCCGCGCCAACTGCTCCGGGACGCAGTCACGCGTATTCCAGTCGCCGACCCACACGGTTCCCTCGCCCGGCCGCTCGAGTCCCGTAATGAGCCGGACCACGGTGGACTTGCCGGCGCCGTTCTTGCCCAGCAGCGCGACGCGCTCCCCCGGAGCGATGGAGAACGACAAGCCGCGCAGCACCGCCACGGCGCCGTAGGAGAAAGTCACGCCGTCGAAGCGCAGGGCCGGAATCACCTCCACTGTCGCACGGCGTGGGCCACGGTAAGGGGATACGGTCCGGGGAGCCCGCTCGCCCCCCAAACCGTGGCGACGCTCGTGCCCAGCCCCGCGTCGCACGCCGCCACATCGGCGAGCAGGTCCGGCGTCCCGACGGCCCGGACCGCACCGTCCTCGAGCCACACGACCCGGTCGGCCACGTCGGGTAGGGCATCGAGGGCGCTCGTCGCGAGCAGGACCGCTTTCCCTTCCTTGGCGAGCAAGCGGATCAGCCGCCACAGCGCGCTCGCGCCCTCGGCATCGAGCTCGGCCGCCGGCTCGTCGAACAGCACGAGCCCCGAGTCCATGGCGAGGGTCGCCGCGATGATCACCCGCTGCAGCTCGCCACCGGACAGCGTAGCCGGGTCCCGCGTCGCGAGCGGACCTAGCTCGAGGTGCGCCATGGCGCGATCCACCTGACGCGCGATCTCGTGCGTCGGCCACCCCAGGTTCGCCGGCCCGAAGGCGACTTCGTCCCAGACCGTGAATGCCATGCCGGAGACTTGCGTCCAGGGTGTCGGAAGCACGATTGCGCTGCGGTCGCGGCGGGACACGGTCCCCGCGATCCGCCCTCCCGTGAGTCGCGGCGCGAGATCCCCGGCTGCGAGCAAGACGGTCGACGCGCCGGCTCCTACGGCTCCGACGAGCGCCACGACCTCCCCCTGCACGACTTCAAGCGAGACATCGCGCAGAGCAGGCGCCTCCGTCGCCGGATACCAGAAACTCACCCGCTCGAGCGTCAGCGATTTCATTTGAACCGCCAGATCAGGGCCGCCACACACGCGGCGAGAAGCGCCCAGCGGGCCGCCCGTTCCACCGCCGAGTCGGGGGGCGGCGCCAGGGGCGTCCGTCGCGCCCCCGACACCATTCCGCGGGTCTCCAAGGCGAGCGCTCGCTCGTCCACGTCGTGTAGCGCCGATAGGACGAGTGGCAGGGCGAGGGCGCGGAGTGCGCGTAGGCGATTCCCCAGGCTGCCCCGGGGCGAGAGCCCGCGACAACGCTGCGCTTCCACAATCCGTCGCGCCCTGTCCCTGAGGGTGGGCACGGCCGTGATGGTGGCGGCGAACAGGTAGGCCGCGGTGACGCTCCAGCCCCGGGCGACCGTTGCCTCCACCAGCCGATCCGGCGCGAGCGTCGCCGCGAGCCATACGAAGCTCGCCACCATCGTGGTGATGCGGAGCCCGATCGCGATGGTCGTGGGGACGTCATGAAGCAAACGGAGAAAGACCCAGAACGGCACGGCGGTGAGCAGCGCGGTGCGGAAGACAACTAACCCCGGGCGCGAGCCCGGGGAAACGCCGATACCCCTGAACCCCGGGCTGGCGCCCGGGGTCAGCCGTGCGCCCGGGATCAGTGTGAGAACGAAGGCCACCGCCGCCGTGCACGCCCCCCCAATCGGAGCCGGCAGAATCCATGCGAGCGCCGGAAGCGCCCCTGCGATCGCGAGGAGCGTGAAGGGGTGCAGCCGCCTTCCCGTCACGCCGCGCCGATGGCGCGGAGCGCCCAGGGGAAGCGCGCGGCGGTGCGGCGCGGCAACGCGTGCAGCACCGACGTGACGAGTGCGAAGGTCACGGCCTTGTCGCCGAAGTCCGACACGAAGCTCCCGAAGAAGCACGCCCCGAGCGGCGGCAGGCCGAGCGCTTTGCCGAGCGCCGTCGTCAGCGCGATGCCGCCGGTGGTCGTGCAGCCGAACACGAGGTAGGAAATGGGCGTCGACGTCACCGACGCGATCACGCCGAGCCCCAGCCCAGCCGGGACGGCGGTGCGGAAGCTTCGGAACAGCCCGGCGCGCGCCGCGGCCCAGGCGTACAGCGCCACGATGATCTGCACCACGACGAACGGCCAGAAGGTCGGGTTGCGGAGCGTGTTCACCGCGGACGTCACGACGCCCGTCGCAATCCCCACACCGGGCCCGGCGAGCGCGGTGGCAAGGATCGTTCCCGTCGTATCGAGGAAGAGTGGCAGCGCCACGGCATCGACCGCGGCCGAGAGGGCGAGGCTGATCGCCGCGGCGACGGGGATGAGCGCGAGGAGGCGGATCGACATCCACCGGCTTCCGTGAGGGTCGCGCCAAAGATAGATATAGCCGCATGCTGGCGACCAGCCCGATCGTGCGCGCGCTGCGCGCCGCGCACCTGCACGACGCCTCGCGGGCAGACATACTGCAGCTCGCGTGCGACCGCCTGCGCGGTCTGGGTGCGCCGTTCACCTCCGTGTACGCTTACATGTTGCACGACAGTGAGCTGGTGCTCGAAGCGTTTGCGGGACGGGAGACGGAGCACACTCGGATTCCGGTCGGCCGGGGCGTGTGCGGCACGGCGGTGGTGACAGGCGAGGATCAGAACGTGCCCGACGTGGCGGCGATCGGGAACTACCTGGCGTGCAACCTGGAGACGAAGTCCGAGCTCGTGGTGCTGATCCGTCGCGGGCAGACGACCCTCGGACAGCTCGACATCGATTCCGACGTGCCCGCCGGATTCACGGAGCCGCATCACCGCGCGGTAAGGGAGGTGGCAGACGCGCTCGCGGTGCTGCTGTAGTTATTCGACGCGCGCTTCGGCGGCGCCTTCCCACCCCAGCAGCATGAGTCGTCCCCCGTCGGCGTCGTGGTCCAGGAGCTCTGCATAGCGCCCCCACTCCACCAGCGTCGCGAACAACGACTCCGCGGGGATGAACGGGAAATAGATCGTCAGGTCGGCGAGCACCTCTTCGTCCTCCACCGTCCCGTCGCCCTCCTTCAGCATGGCCACGAGGCGCGCGAACAGGGGCTGCTTGGCAAGCCGCGCCCGCGTGACGTCCTTGCGGGCGGCGTCATCCATGGCCATGACCTCACGCCCCGTCACCGTGAGCTGCACAATCTCGCCCGGCGTCGTCACCCAGCCGAGCTGCTCGGCCGCCCGCACCACCGCCGACATCCGGTCGTAATCGACCCCGAGGTCCTCCGCCAGCTCGAACACCGGTCCCTTGCCGTCGGGTCGCGTGAGCAAGTGGTCGAGGAGGCCGGTGGCCTCGGACACGTGCACCCGTGGGAACGGCACGAGTCGTTGGGGTGTGGCCGGCGCCGGCTCGGGCAGGAGGGTCGCGGTGAGAATCGCGTGCAGCCGGTCCACCATCTCCTCGAACTCCGGGCTCCGCTCCTGGCGCGGATAGGGCAGCGGATTGGACATCTCCTCGCGCACGTGGCCGGGGTTCGATCCGAAGACGACGATGCGGCCCGCCAGGAACACCGCTTCCTCGACGCTATGCGTGACGATGACGAGCGTGTTCACGCCGGTCGCGGGATCACGCCACAGGTCCACGACCTGGCTGCGCAGGTTCTCCGCGGTGAGGGGATCCAGCGCGCCGAACGGCTCGTCCATGAGGAGGATCTCGGGCGCCACGGCGAGGGCGCGCGCGAAGCCCACCCGCTGCTTCATCCCGCCCGACAGCTCTTTCGGATACGCCTGCTCGAACCCGTCGAGCCCCACAAGGTTGACGGCCCGGGCCACCGCGTCGCGCCGCGCCGCGCCGTCCACACCCCGCGCCTCGAGGCCCATGGCCACGTTCTCCGCCACGGTGAGCCACGGGAGGAGCGCGAACGACTGGAACACCATCGCCGCGGCGCCGAGCACGCCGTCGAGTGGGCGGCCGCGGTACAACACCTTCCCGTCCACCGGACGGGCCAGCCCGGCGAACAGGCGGAGCAGCGTGCTCTTGCCGCATCCGGACGGCCCGACCAGGGCCACGACCTCGTTCTCGCGCACGCCGAGCGACACGTCGCGCAGCGCCTCGAGGTTCTGGCCGTTCGGGAGTCGGAAGCGCTGCGTCACATGTTGCGCCTCGAGCAACACGGGGCCCGGCGTCATTGCGCGTACCCGAAGCGCGTCCGAGCCCACTCCATGAGCGAGCGCCAGACAATGCGGTTCCACCCCACCACGACGAGACTCATCAGGGCGATCCCACCCGCCAACAGGGGGAAGTTGGCATGCGCGGTGGCATCGCTGATCAGGCTCCCCAGTCCCCTGGTGGTCCGCAGCACGCCTTCGGCCTGGATGTATTCGGCCACGATCGAGCCGTTCCACGCTCCGCCAGCGGCGGTGACCCATCCCATGACGAGCGCGGGGGCCGCGGCCGGTAGGTACAGCACGCGCCAGCGCTCCCACCGGGGCAGCCGGAACGCCGTGGTGGCGTCCTTGAGCTGCTGCGGAATCGCGGCCACGGCGGAGATCACGTTGAACAGGATATACCATTGGCCAGCCAGCACCATCAGGGCGACCGCGCCGAGCCCCAGCCCGATGCCGATCCGCTCGAACAAGATGATGACGAGCGGGAAGAGCATGGGCGCGGGGAACGACGCCACGACTTGAATCACCGGCTGCAGGGCACGCGCGATGCGCGGCGAGCGGCCGATCACCACCCCCGCAGGCAGGGCCCACGCCGTGGACACGATCACCGCACCCATCACGCGGACGAACGTAAGTGCGGCGGCCGAGGCGAGCTGGCCCCAATCCGCCCACCCGAGCTGCGCGAGCAGCTGCCACAGGCGCCAGGCGCCCCACACGGCGGCGGCCGCGACGGCCAGTATCGCCAGCCCGCTTGCCAGCACCCGCGCGATTCGATGCCCGAACGCGAATCGGGGAGCCCGCAGGATCACCGGGCCCACGGCGCGGAACGGCCGCTCGAGCGGCCGCGCCGCCCGGCGGGCTTGGCGGTAGGCGCGCCGTTGCAACAGGGCCGCGCGGCGCGGCAGCCGCGCCCGTCGCAGGAAGTCGAGTACCCACGACGACGGCGCCGGCCCGCCGTCGCTGCTCTCGTCCAGCCGGAACTTCTCGACCCACACGACCAGCGGCCGCCACAGGAGCTGGTCAACGCACACGATCATTATGACCATGGCGGCGATCGCGAGCGCCATCGCCCGGCCGTTACCCTGGTCGAGGGCGACGCTCATGAAAGATCCGATGCCGGGGAGGCGGTAGTCGTGATCGCCGAGGCGGAACGCCTCGTTCACCATGAGGAAGAACCAGCCCCCGGCCATCGACAACATCCCGTTCCACACGAGCCCCTGTGCCGCGGCGGGCACCTCGAGCTGTCGGAAGGTCCGGCCGGGGGGCCACCCCGCGACCTTGGACGCGTCCCGCAGCGGCTGCGGCAGCGCCTTGAGCGAGCCGTAGAACGAGAGCGCCAGGTTCCACGCCTGCGCGGTGAAGATCATCAGGATCGCCGCGAGCTCGAGCCCCATATTGCGCGCCGGGAACAGCGACATCAGGCCGAGCACGAGGCCGGGGAGAAAGCCGAGCACCGGGATGCTCTGGAGGATGTCGAGCAGCGGCAGCAGCAGCCGCTCGGCGGCGCGCGACTTGGCCGCCACCCACCCGAACCCCAGCGCGAAGAGATACGAGATCACGAGCGCCGCGACGCCGCGCGACAGCGAATACAGCGTGTAACGCGGCAGCGCCGAGGGGCGCAGGTCGATCTGCACCGCCTGCGCGAACGGCGCCTGGAACTCGCGCGCGAACGCGACCACGGTGGCGATGACCCCGCCCAGGAGGCAGAGGATCGCGATGTCGGCGAGCCCGGGGCGGGCGGCTGGTAAGCGAAGCGGCTTCATCCTCGCGAACTGTTTAAGTTGAGGCGCGATGCCAGAAGCGACCACGGAAACGACGGTCGAGCTGAACGGCGTCCGGCTCTACACGCGACGCGTGGGACATGGCCCGCCCGTGGTCGTGCTGCACGGCGGCCCGGGCGCCCATCACGACTACCTGCTCCCCCAGTACGACCATCTCGCGGAGGGAGGCCGCGCCCTCCTCTATTACGACCAGCGCGGCGGCGGCCGGTCACCAGTCCCGCGCGACATGCCGGTGGGCTGGCGGGAGCACGTGGCCGACCTCGAGGCCCTGCGCGGCCACTGGCAGCTCGACCGCCTCACCGTGGTCGGCTATTCGTGGGGGGGCCTGCTGGCCCTGCTCTACGCGCTCGAGCATCCCGATCGGATTACCCGGCTGGCGCTCGTCTCGTCGGCACCGGTAACGGCCGCGTGGCGCGACGAGTTCGAGCGCCGCTTTGCGAGCCGCATGGCCCAGCCGTGGATCGCGCGCAGCCGCGCCGACCTCGTCGCGTCCGGCCTCTCCCGGACCGATCCCGAAAAGTATCGCCGCATCGCGTTCGCGCTATCCGTCGCCGGGTATTTTCGCGACCCGAGCCGCGCGAGGGAGATGACCCCGTTTCGCGTCACCGAGCGGACGCGGAAGGCCGTCTGGGACAGCCTGGGGGATTACGACCTGCGCGACCGGATCCAGCGAACCTTTCCGAACGGTACCGCTCCCCGGTCGCTGCTGTTGCACGGCGTCTACGACCCCATGCCCCTCGAAGCCGCCCGCGAGACCGCGGCACTGCTCTCCACGGGGGTGATCGAGCTGGCCACAGGGCATGCGCCGCACGTCGAGGCGACGCAGGCTTTCGAGCGGGCGTTGGGCGGGTTCCTGCCCCACCATTGAGCGGTTAGGTTGATCGGACCCGAATGGACAAGCAAGCCGTCCGCCAGACGCTCGACCAGCTCGCTGCGTTCCTCGTGGTCAAAGGAGAGAAGGCGTCTCGCGTTCGCGCGCTGCAGCACGCCGCCCGGTCGGAGCTCCTCGCCACGGGCCGCTCGAGCGCGCTCGACGAACTGCGCGAGCAGGTGCCGCCCGGCCTGGCGGAGATGCTCCGCATTCCCGGTCTGGGGGCCGCCAAAGTGCGGCAGATCCACGAACTGCTGGGGATCGAGTCGCTCGCCGAGCTGGAGGCGGCCGCGGGCGATGGCCGACTGGCGGCGCTCCCGCGCTTCGGCGCCAAGACCGCGGAGAACGTGCGCCGCGGCATCGCCCACCTGCGCCAGGCGAGCACGCTGCGGCTGTTCCACCACGCGCAAGACGAGGTCGACGCGGTGCGGCGCGCGCTCGCCGGCCTCGAGGGGGCGGGGGTGCTGCGGGTCGAGATCGCCGGAACCGTGCGCCGCCGCTGCGAGGTGATCGGAGCCCTGGACTTGGTCGCCGTGCACGAGGGACAGGGCGCGCGCGAGGCCCTGGTCCGCCGGCTGGGCGAGGCGCCCGGTGTCACCGAGATCGCGGGGCGGGAAGGCAGCGTGACGCTGCGCTTTGCCTCCGGCACCGTCGTGGAGGTGCTCCTCACCACGCCCGAGCGGTTCGGGCTCGACTGGATCCGGGCCACCGGCTCCCCCGCCCATGTCGCCGCGCTCGAGACCCGCGCCCGCCAGATGGGCATCTCACTCTCCGCTGCGTTTTCCGACGAGCCGAGCCTGTACCGCGCCCTCGGCCTCACCTGGGTGCCGCCCGAGCTGCGCGAGGGAACCGGCGAGCTGGAGGCGGCCGCCACCGATCGGCTGCCGCACCTGGTCGAGCCGGGCGACTTGCGCGGCTTCCTCCACTGCCACTCGAACTACTCGGACGGCACGGTGACGATCGCCGACTGGGCGGCGGCGTGCAGCGCCGCGGGCTACGAGTGGGTGGGCATCACCGATCACTCGAAGTCAGCGGCGTACGCGGGCGGGCTCGGGACCGACGACGTGGCCCAGCAACACCTCGAGATCGACGCAGTGAACGCCCGGGTCTCCGGAATCCGGGTGCTCAAGGGCGTCGAGGCCGACATCCTGGCGGACGGCACGCTCGACTACGGACCCGACGTGCTCGACCGGTTCGACTTCGTGATCGGCTCGATCCACTCGCGCTTCGGGATGTCCGAAGCCGAAATGACGCGGCGCGTGCTCACCGCCATGGACGATCCCCATCTCGCGATCATCGGCCATCCCACGGGGCGGCTGCTGTTGCAGCGCGAGCCGTACGCGATCGATCTGGAGCAGGTGCTCGCCAAGGCCGCCGCGCGCGGCATCGCCGTCGAGGTGAACGCGGACCCGCATCGTCTCGACCTCGACTGGCGCATGGTACGGCGGGCGCGCGAGCTGGGCGTCACCCTCTCGATCGGCGCGGACGCACACTCGACGAGCGGCATGAGCAACGTCGCGGTCGGCCTGGGGATCGCCCGCAAGGGCTGGCTCGAGCCCGACCAGGTCCTGAACACGCGCGCCGCCGACGCGTTTCTCGCGTTCGCGCGGGCGCGGCTCGTCGCGGCGGGCTGATGCCCACGAAGACGAAGGCCCCACCGAGACGACGCTCGGGCCGTGAGACCGAGGTCGAGCGGCGGGCACGCGTCCGCAAGATCATCGCGCGTCTCGAGAAGGCCTATCGCGACGCGACGTGCGCGCTCCAGCACAAGAGCGCGCTCGAGCTGCTGGTCGCCACCATCCTGTCGGCGCAGTCCACCGACGCCCGGGTCAACCTGGTCACGCCAGCGCTGTTCGCGAAGTATCGCGCCGCGCAGGACTATGCCGGCACCGACCCAAGGGTCCTGGAGCAGGAGATCCACAGCACGGGGTTCTTCCGCAACAAGACCAAATCCATCATCGGGATGGCGCAGGCGCTGGTCGAGCGTCACGGAGGCGCGGTACCCGACACGATGGAGCAGCTGATCCAGCTCCCCGGTGTGGGCCGCAAGACCGCGAACGTCGTACTCGGCACCTGGTTCGGGAAGAATGAAGGCATCGTGGTCGACACCCACGTGCAGCGACTCACGACGCTGCTCGGTCTGACGAAACAGAAGGACCCGGTGAAGATCGAGCGCGACTTGATGGCGCTCGTGCCGCGCGACAAGTGGACGTGGTTCTCGCACACGCTGATCCTGCATGGACGGCGCGTGTGCATCGCGCGGCGGCCGAAGTGCGAGATCTGTGTCATTAACAGGTTGTGTCCGAGTTCGCGGGTATGATGAGGCGTTGCACGTTCCACGTTGCAGGTTCCACGCGGACCGTGCGTGTACCGTGCAACGTGCGGCGTGTAACGTGCAACGTGTTATGAACCTGCCCCCGGTCGATCGGGACCAATTGGTCGCGACCCGCAGAGACCTCCACCAGCACCCCGAGCTGGGGTTCGAGGAGCGGCGCACGAGCGGGCTCGTCGCGGAGCGCCTCGAGCGGCTCGGCTATGCGGTGCGGACCGGCGTCGGGAAGACGGGCGTGGTCGGCCTGCGTGACGGCGCCTCAGGTGCCAAGGCCCGCTGCGTCCTGATCCGCGCCGACATGGACGCGCTCCCGATCGAAGAAGCGAACGACGTCCCCTACCGCTCGCAGGCCGCGGGCAAGATGCACGCCTGCGGCCACGACGGGCACGTGGCCATCGGACTCGAGGTGGCGCGCCGGCTGCACGCGGCGTTTCTCCCGGGCAGCGTGAAGCTCGCGTTCCAGCCCGCCGAGGAGATCTCCAACGGGGCGGAGGCGATGATCCGCGACGGCGTGCTCGACGCGCCCAAGGTGGACGCGGCGTTCGGCATCCATTTGTGGAACGACCTCCCGGCGGGCACGATCGCGCTGATGCCCGGCCCGGTCATGGCCTCCGTGGACGAGTTCGAGATCACGATCCTGGGACGCGGCGGTCACGCGGCGGCGCCGCATCAGACGATCGACCCCGTGCTGATCGCGGCACACGTCGTCACCGGTCTCCAGAGCCTGGTATCGCGCCGGCGCAATCCGTTCGAGGAGGGGGTCGTGTCGGTCACGCAGATGCATGCGGGACACGCCTTCAACGTCATCCCCGGCCGGGCCGATCTGCGGGGCACCGTGCGGACGTTCGGCGGGAAGTTCTACGACGAAGCGCCGCAGCTCGTGGAGGATACGGCGCGCGGGATCGCCCGTGCGTTCGGGGCCGACGCCGAGGTGCGGTACCGGCGACTGTCAAAGCCTCTGGTCAACGACGCGAAAATGACCTCGCTGATGAAAGGCGTAGCGCAGGACATCGTCGGGCCAGAGCGTACGATCGACGGCGTCCGCACCATGGGCGGCGAGGACATGTCCTTCTTTCTCGCGAGAGTCCCCGGTGCGTTCGCGTTCGTCGGCTCCGCGTCACCCGGCAGGAAAGGCTCCCCGCACCACAGCCCCACGTTCGACATCGACGAGGAAAGCCTCGTCATCGGGGCCGAGCTGGTGACGAGGACGGTGGTGAAATATCTCGAACAGAGTGCCTGACCCGGGTACATTTCGCTCGATGTCCAACCTCCTCGCCTCCGAACCCTCCGCCTACCTGAAGTCCGCCGCCCACCAGCCGGTGCACTGGCACCCGTGGGACGATCGGGCGTTCGCGCGCGCGCGCGCCGAGGATAGGCCCATCCTCCTGGACATCGGCGCCGTGTGGTGCCACTGGTGCCACGTCATGGACGGCGAGTCGTATGAGGACCCGGAGGTCGGCGAGATCCTCAATCGCGACTTCGTGTGCATCAAGGTGGACCGCGACGAGCGCCCCGATGTGGATGCGCGTTACCAGCGCGCCGTGCAGGCGCTCACCGGTCAGGGCGGCTGGCCCCTCACGGCGTTTCTCACGCCCGAGGGCGAAGTCTTCTTCGGCGGCACGTACTTCCCGCCGGAGGAGAACCACTACGGCCGGCCGGGCTTCCTCTCGGTGCTCAAGCAAGTGGCAGGCCTGTATCGTCAGCAGCGGGAAAAGGTGGCGGAGAACGCCACGGCGATCCGCCGCCACGTGGCCGAGTCGCTCGACGAGGCGAAAGGCGGTGAGGTCACGCCGGCGACCCTGGAGCGCGCCGCGAGCGAAATGGCCCGCCTGTTCGACATCCGGTACGGCGGGTTCGGCACCGCGCCCAAGTTTCCCCACCCCGCGGCCGTGCAGTTCCTGCTCGCCCGCTGGCACGACACGCGCGAAACCTGGATGCGCGAGGTGGTGGAGAAAACCCTAACCGGGATGGCGAAGGGCGGGATCCGCGACCACGTGGGTGGCGGATTCCACCGCTATGCGGTGGACGAGCGCTGGATCGTGCCGCACTTCGAGAAGATGGCCTACGACAACTCGGAGCTGCTGCGCGCCTACCTGGACGGCTACGCGGCGCTCGGACACCCCCTGTTCAAAGAGGTGGCCCAGGGCATCGTGAGCTGGGTGCTGGAAGTGTTGTCGGACCGAGACCGGGGCGGCTTCTACACGTCGCAGGACGCGGACGTGCAGTTCGGCGATGATGGCGACTATTGGACGTGGACGCTCGACGAACTGCGAGGGGCACTGCCCGATAAGGCGTTCCACGTTGCACGTCGCACGTTCGACGTGGAAGAGCACGGTGAAATGCACCACAACCCGCGCAAGAACGTATTGTGGTGGAAGGTCGACCCCGCGGCCAACGACGAGTGGCCGGTACTCAAGGACGCGCTCGCGCGGCTCAAGGCGGCCCGGGACAAGCGCAAGGCACCCTACGTCGACACCACACCGTACGTGAACTGGAACGCCATGATGGCATCGGCGTTCCTGCATGCCGGCGCCGTGCTCGATCGGCCGGAGTGCAACGCACTCGCGCTCAAGGTGCTCGAGCGGGTCTGGGCGGAGGCGTGGGACGAGGGACACGGCATGGGGCACGTCATCGGGCGGGCCGAGCCGCGCGGGATGCTGGAAGACAACGTCCACGCGGCGGCGGCGTTTCTCGACGCCTGGGAGGCCACGGGTGACGACGCCTGGCTCGCCCGCGCGATCGCGGTGATGCGCTACTGCGGTCGCGCTCACTGGGACGACGCACACGGCGGGTTTTTCGACGTGGCGCGCGATCGGTCTGGTGCGGCCTACCTCGCGACACCGGCCAAGCCGGTGCAGGATTCGCCGACGCCCTCGGCGAACGGTGTCGCCGCGCTCGTCCTGGCCCGGCTCTGGGCGGTCACGGACGACAACGAGTGGCGCCGCCTGCTCGATCGCCAGCTCGCGACGTTCGGCGGTGCCGCGTTGCAACTCGCCTTGTACGGCGCCACGCTCGTGCGGGCCATCGATTGGGCCCTGAACCCCGTCACTCGCGTCGAGGTGTCGGGTGCCAGAGGTCCGGGGCCGGCGTGCGAGATGCATCTCCGTGCCCTCCAGGCCTACCGGCCCCGCAAGGTGGTGGTCCGTAAGACCGCGGAGCAGCCGGTCGCAACCGTGTGCGTCGGCACGACCTGCTCGCTGCCCGTGAGGACGCCTGAGGCACTCGGGGACCTGTTGCGGTGAGGCGTCGAGTGCTCGGCCGAACCGGCCTCGCGGTCAACCCCATCGGCTTCGGCGCGTGGGCCATCGGCGGGAACCGGTTCGGCAATTCCTACGGCCCCACCGATGATGCCGAGTCGCTGCGTGCCGTGCGCCGCGCCTACGACTTGGGGTGCAACTTCTTCGATACGGCGGACGTGTACGGACACGGGCACTCGGAGCAGCTCCTAGGGGAGGCCCTCGCGGGAATCCGCCAGCGCGTGGTCGTTGCC
>Ga0207653_10000420_pt1 | contig 17926 bp, 12 predicted proteins | sample KBSK5251metaG_FD_184341 | JGI IMG/M metagenome (GOLD analysis project Ga0207653, IMG submission 184341) | Corn, switchgrass and miscanthus rhizosphere microbial communities from Kellogg Biological Station, Michigan, USA - KBS K5-25-1 metaG... | ecosystem: Host-associated > Plants > Roots >...
TCGAAAAACTTTTTACCCTCGCGGAAAGGCAAGCCTTTCCGCACTGGGGAGCGGCAAGCCGCTCTGTTTGTGCTCTTCGATACTTTTGCAGCAAAGCCGGAAGCCCGCGGAGGAGTTGTCGGAAAAAGTAATTTCTCTGTGTAAACTCTGTGGTTCTCTGTGCCTCTTTGGTGAGATTGCTCAGGAAACATTCACCACAGAGGCACTGAGATCGCACAGAGAACGACAGAGCTTATTTCTCCGACAGCCTCCTTCGCGGGCTCGGTTGCTATTGATCCTGGGGCTTTACGTCCCAGGCTTTATGCTGCCGTCCACTCCGCGGACTGAGCTTTAGCTAGTCAGAAGCCCGTGGGGGATGCGTGTTTCGCGAGGTTGCCATTCAACGCCACCATGCGAGGTGCGTGCGGCAACCCGACTCGCGCACGGGCTTCTGAGACGAATCAACCACCCAAGCTCCGCACCAGCGAAACCGGGACTGAAACCCAGAGCGATCTGGCAATCGACTCCTTCGAGAACGTTTTATTTCGTGACAGGCTTGTGCCCGCTGGATTGCCGCGACTCGCACCGCCCTGGAAACGTTCGCGATATTCAATTGAGGAAAGGAACGCCTTCACCATTTCGGCATCGATGTAGTTGCCGTTGAAGTTGTTCAGCTTCGTCAACCAGAAATCGTAACCGGTGTGGTCGATATCCGGAGTGCTGTTCGGATTGCGGCGCAGATATCCGAAGTACTGCATCAGCACAAACGCGCGATTGAATTCCGCTTTGCTCAGATCAGGGTCTTCCGCGACGGCGCGCAGAACTTCACCGCGAGTCTTACTGCCGTTCGAAAGATCGCTTACCAGTTGATCTCGTTCTGATTGCGAGAGCGGATTGCCGGCGTTTGCATTCAATGTGTCGACAAACGTCGCCGCGGACATTGATGACGGGAAGGCTGCGTTGAATCTGTCGCGCGCCACAAATTCGGCCATGAACGCCTGCTTGTTCTGTTCAAGCTTCTGCTCCCAACCGGCCTGCAGGACCACGACACCCTGCCCAATTTCCTGTGTGTCTGCCAGGAATTCATCGATACGAACGATGGGCACCGACAAACTGTGCGAACCATTCAGCGTCGACGTCCCGTTCGCGTCGCCAAACGCCGACTTGTAAATCCGCTCGACGAGATAACCTGTTTCCTTGAACTCGATCGAGAGGAAGAATGACGCCGAGACATCAACGCGCTTGATCTCAGTGCATCGAGCATCGTTTCCGCAGGAAGCGATTTGATTCGTCCAGAAAGTCTGACCGCCGGAATCGCTCTGTCGATTCAGGAAGTCGTGATAGTGCTCTCCCACCATAATCGAAGGATCGTCGATCGGATTGGCTGACCCGTCAGACGAATCGTTGTCCATGATTGCCAACGTTGCCGTCGCGGGAGATCCTAACGATCCGCCGCGCACGTTTGAGAGCGCCAGTGAAGCGGTCTCCATTCCTTCGGCATAGGAATCCTCGTTGATGAGCAATTGAACATCCTTCTGAGTTTCGCCCGGCCCGAACTTAACCGTGCCGGCCGCATAGGTGTAGTCGCTGCGTTGAGTCGCGGAACCATCGCTGACGACGTAGCGCACCGCGGTCGTTCCATCTGTCGGACCGGAGCGCGTGATTATGATCGTGGTCTGCACACAACCCTCGTTTGCCTGATAAGTATTGGCGCTGAACTGCACCGTCGTCTGTGTCCCCGGTGTCGGTGTTCCGGTCGGTGTCGGCGTAGGCGTTGCGGTTGGCGTGGGCGTCGGCGTTGGATTCGGGTTTGGCGTCGGTGTTGGCGATGCGGCCGGCGACTGAACCGTAATCAGGCGCTGATCAGTATTCAGGCTGGTCTTGCCGCGCGAGTCGGTGACCACCAGCTTCACCGGATAGAGCCCGGGGTTGGTGAAAGTGTGATTGATCGCCGGCGAACTCTGCGTGACGTCATCACTTCCATCGCTGAAGTTAAAAGTGTAAGAGGCGACGGTGTCGATCGCGTCGGGATCAACCGAAGTGCTCCCGTCGAAAGAAACTGTCAAAGGCACGGTTCCGCTTTCGCTGCCTGCAGTTAATCGCGCCAGCGGCGGCGTATTCGGCAGGCAAAGATTGCTGGCGCGTAATTGATAACTGCCAGTCCCGGTGCTGTCGGGAATAGTTTCGTTAGTGCCGCCCGTGCCGGGAAGGGCCGAGGGCAGGCTAAGACGAACGCTGCCGAAAATACTGGTTATTGCCTGGCCCGGAGTGGGATTTCCAATCGCAGACTTGGGCAGAACCAGAGTGATCGTGCCGTTAGCATTTGCGTTGCTGGCAGCATCAAGATTTCCGAGTGTCGTGAACACGCGGCTGGCGTCCTGGAACACTCCGGTCGATCCGTAAGTGAATGCGGGCGCAACGTTGTCAGAGGTAACCATCGACACGAACCAATCCTCCTGCGCGCCAACAACGGGATCGGCGGGTGGCTTTTGTGGAGCCCCGAAACGGACTGCCCAGCGCCATCCCGACGGTATGGTCGAAAGGTTTGCAACCTTGATCGTGAAAACTATCTTGCCGGAGAGCGCATCCGGTTCAGACATCGAAACAGAAGTGATGTCATGTTGTGCCAGCGAGTCACTCGGATCACCAGTCGGATCAGTCAGGACCTGTACGCCCGGCAAAACACACGCGCCGGTCGGTTCAACGCGCGGAGTCACACTTAGCGTGACGCTGTTGCTGGCCGCGCCGTCGCCCAGTGAATTCACGGCGACGATCCTGTAAATGTACGTCGCCACCGCGGCATTTGCGCTGCGATCGTTGTAAGACGTTTTGTTGCCTACGGTATGACCGATTAACACTTCAGATCCCGGCGCCGGCGTGCTGCGGAAAATCTTGTAGCTGGTAATGTTTGAACCGCCGTTGTCCGGCGTCTTCCATTTAAGATAAGAAGCCAGGTCATCGCGACGACCCGAGAGACATGCGCCCTGCGGCACGGCCGGTTCATTTGGATCGAATGCCGCCAGCAATCCCTTGCCGCCCGACTGACGCGCGATAGTTGCTTTCGAGCTGAACGAATTGGGACCACCTTCCACGCAATCACCGATACAACCGTCGGCGAACGCGTAAAGCACGCGGCCTTTTTCATCCAACGCGATTTCATTAAAGTCGAGCAGGTTGCGCAAAGGGCTGGCGCCGCCTTCATTCCAGATTCCGGCTTCGCGTTGGACCGGATCGTTGGGCGTGGCGTTCACTACCGCCCAGGTCTTGCCGCCATCGTAGGTCGTGGCAATGTACACGTACCAGCTTCCTTTGAACGCGTCAGCTTCGTGATCGCCGGGTTCGCTGGATCCAACGAATCCGATTGCGGCGCGATTCGGATCGCCGGCGACGGCTTCGATGAAAACTGCGTTGTGTAATCCCGGGTAGTATCCGAGATCGGTATCATCGGTCCAGGTCACGCCTTTGTCGTGACTCACGGCCACGTGCGGATGGCCGCCGTCCGCTTCTTTACTGATCCAGGAGAAATAGAGTGTTCCGTCGCTGGCGATTGCGACTGATGGATCGAGAATTCCCGGAGGCGCCTTCGCGCTGAAGCTCGGACTTTCTACATGACGTACGGTCCACGTCGTTCCGGCATCTTCCGAAACGGTGACCGACTGCACGCCGTTGCAGCCGCGATTCGGCACATAGACTGTTCCGTCCAGCGCGACTTTTACGTGACCGTGAATGCCGCCGCAGCCATCCAAAAGTGAATTGTAAATTGAAGTTGAGCGATTGAACGTCAGCCCGCCGGTGTCACTGCGCGAGCAAAATGCGGTGACGCCCGCCTGCGAGCAATAGTAGATGGCGCTGCCTTTGTTGGTTGGGTTACCCAGCGGCACGCCGGCCGGATATGGTCCGGCGCCGACCGTCTGGTGATCGTAGCTGCCGTCCGGCGGATTGATTTGCGCGGGCGTCCAGGTCGCGCCGTCATCATCGGTGTAGGCCATCAAACTGTTTAGTCCTATCAACACGGGCGACGCGGGAGGCACAACGCTGTTCAATTGTGAAACGAACGTGCGGCCAGTTCTTTGATCAGTGAAGAGAATTGGATCAAGAGACTTGGTTTTGGTGACCAGGTAAGAAACGTCTTCCCACAACGCATCGCACGCGCCGTCGGGAAAAGTAACCCGCAGCGTTTGCAAGCCGGAGATATACATAGCCCGGCGGGTCGTCAGGTTGTAGCCAATCGAAGGCTCGCCGGCTGTTTCGCCCATTCCCGGGCCGGGCGCGTAGGTGTTGTATCGCGGGGCGATGCCCACGAATGGCGGCGGCGCTGGTCCACCGGGACCGGTCGCTGCCGGAGAGTCGATTGTTATCTTTCCGCTGTACGCCTGCGCGGTGCTGATGAATGGCGCGACGCGCACGAAGAAATTGTGGGGGCCCGCGCCCATGTTGCTCAGCGGGATGGTTATGATTTCCGGATTGTCGCCGCCATTGCCTGCGTGGGCCGGATAAGTTCCGTCGTCAGGATTATCTACCAGCCACGTATCGAGATCCTGGCCGCCCGTTGGATCGTCCCAGGAAATCTGAATCTTGAGTTGATCGTTTGGATGACTAGTTAAATAAGTTTGCGGAAAATCAACTGTCAGACTGAAGTCTTCGCAGGGTTGTGTCTGGTCGCAGGTAACCGGACCCGACGCGTTGTCGCTGGCGTTGGTCGGGATCACAAACGGTCCACCCGTAAAATTGATCGTCGGGTTTGCCGGTGAAATCGTCGCGGCCGCGGCGACTGCCAACGGCGCAGCTTCGTTAATACTGTTCTGGAGTACAACTTTCCTTAATCGATCCAGGGTGTTGACGGCGCGAAACCGAATCTCTCTGGCGCCATCGTCGGGAGAGTATGCCAAGAGTATTTCGCGCTCTTCTTCAGAACGGAATTTACGTCGCCCCAAATAGTCGCGGCTTTCGGACTCTTCACGTGCTTCTTCCTCGCGATCTCGGTCCTGAGCGCTTTCTGCAAAAGATTCTCGCGCTTCGTTGTTGGATTCTTCTTCATCTTCCCAGAACTCGAATGGCGCTTTGGCTGCATTTGCGCGTTTGATCACACCCGCGGGCAAAACAAGCGCAAGGGCGCAGAAAGCGAAAATGAGAAAGAGGTATGAACGAGGACTGGTGAGAATTGATCTCACGAATGGCAAGGTCCGGGGCATGTCGCGTATTCCTCCTGAGCGGTCTTGTAGTTTGACTACCAGCAATCTAAGTAGTTCGCCTTGAGGAATCCTTGAGTAATTCTTGGGAAGGGAGTTGCGGGATATCGACAATCAAACCGTAATCGATTTGAAATGGATTGGTGAGGGAAGTGCTCCTTCGATTCAGCAGTTCTTTCTGCGGGTCAACGGAATTCATTAATCGACACGACCAGGTAAAAGGGAGATTGAGATGGGGATTTGGAATCACTGCAAAATGTTTGAATGACTTTTACGTAGCCCAGGCGTTTACGCCTGGGAATACAAGTGCGGCTAGTTTCAAAAGCCCCATTAATGGGGCTTCTCGTAGTGCCTCCTGACTCGCACCCAGGCGTAAACGCCTGGGCTAGAGAAAAGCCCACGATGAAATTAGCTCACTACCGTTTTTTGACTTGCCAGTGAATACTTAACGTTATGACACAAAAGAATTTTGACTTCGTGGTGATCGGCAGCGGGATGGCCGGCTTGACGTTTGCCCTCAAAGTCGCGGCATTTGGTCCCGTCGCAATCATTACCAAGAAGCAAAGCACGGAAAGCAATACCAACTATGCGCAGGGCGGCATCGCGGCGGTCATGGCTGAGGAGGACTCGCTTGATCTCCACGTTCAGGACACGCTGACGGCCGGTGCCGGATTGTGCAAAGAAGACGTGGTGCGAACGATCGTGAGCGAAGGACCGGCGCTGGTCCGGGAACTGATTGATCTCGGCGTGCGCTTCACGAAAAAAGAGAATAGCCAGGACGAATTTGATTTAGGACGCGAAGGAGGGCATACACGCCGGCGGGTCCTGCATGCTGGCGACATCACCGGGCGCGAAATTGAGCGCGCTCTTCTGGCAGCAGTCGCGGCGAGCGGCAACATCAGCGTCTTCGAAGAGATGATCAGCATCGATTTGATCACTTCAAAGAAGATTGGTCTTGCCGGCCCAAACCGTTGTCTTGGTTGTTATGCGCTGAATCAAATAACGAACGAGGTTGAAGTCTTTGGCGCGCGCGTCACCCTTTTGGCGACGGGAGGCTGTGGCAAGGTCTATCTCTACACCAGCAATCCCGACATCGCCAGCGGTGACGGGGTGGCCATGGCCAGCCGCGCCGGCGCCAGTATCGCCAACATGGAGTTCATTCAATTTCATCCGACATGTCTTTACCATCCGCGCGCAAAGTCCTTTCTGATCAGCGAAGCAGTGCGCGGCGAAGGCGCAATTCTGCGCGGTGCTGACGGAGAAAGATTCATGGACCGATACGATTCGCGCGGAGAGCTGTCGCCGCGTGACATTGTCGCGCGGGCGATAGACGCTGAAATGAAAAAGACTGGTGCGGATTGCGTCTGGCTCGACATTACACATAAGGGTTCGGATTTTATCAAGCAACGCTTTCCCAATATCTATTCAACGTGTTTGGAGTTTGGCTTTGATATGACGCGCGAACCAATTCCGGTTGTCCCGGCGGCGCACTACCAGTGTGGTGGGGTAATCGCAAACGTCGATGGTGAAACTGAAATCGCGGGCTTGTTTGCTGCCGGAGAAGTTGCGTGCACCGGATTGCATGGCGCGAACCGTCTGGCCAGCAACTCTCTGCTCGAAGCCCTGGTGGTGGCGCACCGAGCTGCGCGGAAGGCACAGGCAATCTTTTCGGCGCCTTTTGTAGCGCAGACTGTCCAGTCTGCGCATAGCTTCAAGTCAGCGCAGGTTGGACAACCTGCGCTACATTCTTCCGGGGCTACTCAGTTCATGAAATTACCCGAGTGGCAGAGCGGCGACGCCGGCAATGCGGACGAGCTGGTCGTGATTACTCATAACTGGGACGAGATTCGCCGCTGCATGTGGGACTACGTCGGCATAGTCCGCACCAACAAGCGTCTGCTGCGAGCGGCGAATCGGATTAAGCATCTGCGTGAAGAGATCAATGAGTTCTATTGGAACTATCGCATTACTCCTGACCTGATCGAGTTGCGAAACCTGGCGCTGGTAGCCGAGCTGATAATCAAAAGTGCGCTGCTCAGGCACGAATCGCGCGGATTGCACTACAGTCTTGATTATCCGGAACTGCTGGCGGAAGCCAAGGACACGGTGCTGCGGCCGGATTAGATTCTGACTGGCCCTAGAGAGCGTGGGGACTCGTGCGTGGCTTGGCCACCTGACGTGCGGAAAGGCTTTGCCTTTCCGTGGGGAGATCTAAAAACCTTGTGAGGCTTCGCCTCCGACTTTTACCGAGGCGTAGCCTCAGGAAACGAATGGGCGAGTTACCGGAAAGGCAGAGCCTTTCCGCACATCAAGCGGCGGAGCCGCAATCCTGCCGACTTTGAAACGTAAATCAAGCAGGTACCGGAGCCAGCGTCTCTTCTTTTAATTTTTCGGCTTGATAGTGCGTGGTAAGGGCGTCGATGAACGCGTCGAGCGCGCCATCCATAACCAAATCGAGCTGATGGATGGTCAGGCCAATGCGGTGATCGGTGACGCGATTCTCTTTGAAGTTGTAGGTGCGGATTTTTTCGGAACGATCGCCCGAACCAACCATTGAACGGCGGTCGCTGGCGATCGCTTCATGCTGCTTCTGCTCTTCGAGTTCCTGCAAGCGAGCGCGCAGCACGCGCATGGCTTTCTCCCGGTTCTTGATCTGCGACTTCTCGTCCTGCATCGAGACGACAACGTTCGTCGGCAGGTGAGTAATGCGCACTGCTGAGTACGTAGTATTGACGGACTGGCCGCCTGGCCCGGATGAACAGAACGTGTCGATCCTCAAGTCCTTCGCGTCAATCTTTACATCTACTTCTTCGGCTTCGGGCAGCACGGCGACCGTAATCGCGGAGGTGTGAATGCGACCGCTGGCTTCGGTTTGCGGCACGCGCTGAACTCGATGCACGCCGGATTCGTGTTTCATCCGGGAATAAACCTTGTCACCTTCGATTAAGGCAACCGCTTCCTTGACACCGCCGATGCCCGATTCCGAGGCGTCGAGAATCTCCATCTTCCAGCGCTGTCGTTCGGCATAGCGCGCGTACATGCGCAGGATATCGGCAGCGAACAGGGACGCTTCGTCGCCGCCAGTGCCGGCGCGAATTTCAACGATCACGTTCTTTTCATCATTCGGATCCTGTGGGATTAGCAGAAACTTGAGATCGTTTTCAGTTTGTTCCAGTTGGGCTTGCAAAGATTCGATTTCGATTCGCGCCAGCTCGCGCATCTCTTCGTCTTCGGCGCTGTTGGCCAGATCCTGCGCGCCCGCGAGCTCTGCTGTCAGCGTCTTCAGCGTACGATATTTCCCGACTACCTCGCCGAGGCTGCGATGCTGTTTGGCCGCCTTGGCGTAAGCGGAGCGATCCGAAATCACCTCCGGCGAAGAGAGCTCGTTAGTCAGCTCTTCGTAGCGCGTTTCGATTTGTGCAAGTTTATCGAGCATTACATTCACTTCTTCAAGACAATGGCGCCAACTCAGCTTCGGCCGGCTTCGGCTCCAGCTTCAAACTCTCTTTCAACGCCTCAATCGCTACCTCCAATTGCTTGTCATCCGGCTCTTTCGTGGTCACGTTTTGCAGCCACACACCGGGCAAAGTGATTATCTTAAAGAACGCGCCGCCTTCCTTTCGTGCCGACAATCGAATGATTTCATACGACAGACCGGCCACCACCGGCATCAGCACGATGCGCACGAGAAAGTTGAAGAGCAGGGAATCAAACTTGATCACTGAAAACAAAAGGATCGAAACCAGCATCACCACCATCAGAAAACTTGTGCCGCAGCGCGGATGTTGGCGTGGCTGTGGTCGCGCATTCGCCACCGTCAGATCCAGGCCTTTCTCCCAGGTGAAGACCGTCTTGTGTTCGGCGCCGTGATATTCAAAGACGCGGCGGATGTCCTTTAATAAAGAGAACGTCACAATCATGATCAGGAAAAAAGACATCCGGATCACTCCATCGATTAAGTTGAAGCCAACGGTTGGCCGTACCGGATGCAAATAACCGCGAATGGAATTCCAGGTTTTTTTGAGTCCCGATTCAGGGGCGGCCTGCTGACCGCTTGCCGGCGTTCCCGGCTGCGCCGTGCTCGTAGCTGCGGGCTTGTTGGTCCAGCCTGCCGCCACAAAAATCGCATTGGTTAAGAGCAAGGGCGCGGCGACGAACAGCAGAACATTAAAAACCAGCGCGAACACGATCGAACTCGCTGCGGCTGCGGTGCTGCCCTTTTTCAATTCATCCTTCGGACGCTTCTTTTTCGGAATGGGGAACAGTCCCGGCATCCCACCGGTTATTCCGGCAAAGTCACCCTCGCCTTCAATGACCGCGGGCGTCAAAGCCACTTCGACCTCGGCAGCTTCAGCTTCCTGGACTTCGGCATATGCTTCACCAGCCGAATAGTTGAGGGCTTTGATTCCAAGCCCCATCGACTGGATCAGAACTGCACCGCCGCGTAGGACCGGCAACTTCAAGATAGGCGCCTTGTCGCTCCATTTCGGCAGCCGCGCGGCAGTATTAACGATGGTGCCGTCTGCTTTACGCACAGCGATCGCGTAGGCATTCGGTGTGCGCATCATGACGCCTTCGATGACGGCCTGGCCGCCGACGATCAAATCTCTTTCGTTGGTGCTCATAATAATGTGGCACAGACTTTAGTCTGTGATTGCTTTCAGGACTCGTGTCAGAGCGAGGATCAACGCGGGCCGATCTTGTCTTAAGATCCGGTCGCTATCGCTCCCGGTTCCGACACTCTCTACTTACAACAATGCCGGCCTCTTCATTCCCCGGTCGCGTGCTTGGATGCAACTCCAGCGACCGGCGTCTGTCGCGCCGGCATTCAATAGTCAATTGCTGCTAATGCTTGATCTTCATCAGCTTATTTGGCAGCCGCGGCTTCCGGGGCCTTCTTCGCATAGCGCCGGTTAAAGCGATCCACGCGGCCCGCCGTATCAACCAACTTTTGCTTGCCGGTAAAGAACGGATGGCAGGCGGAACAAATTTCCACGTGCAGATCGTCTTTGCGGGTGGAACGGGTCTTAAAAGTCTCGCCGCAGGCGCAGGTAACTGTGATTTCTTTATATTCGGGATGAATTCCGGGTTTCATTTCTTGCTCACCTTGTATAGTCGTCAATATTTCGGGTAATTCAAACAACCAATCATACGGGCCGCGAGTATGCATCGTCAAGCTTGTGTTGCTGCCCGAGAATTCTGATCGTTCGATTGACAACGCAACAAATCGCATGCTAAAAGTCAGCTTCGTCCGACCTGTAATAAATTGCATTCACACGTGAGCGTGGCGTCAATTATCGCGCGCCCGTGGCCGTAAGCCAGAGCGTATTAACTCAAGGTGTATTAACCGAAGGTCAATGGCACAGGAAGGCAAGCCGCCCGAATCGGGTCCAACAGACGCACCTGCAGATGCTGCGCCGCCAAAAGAAACCGGCGTCGCACCTCCATCTCCCCTTTCAGCCGACGCCGAAAAAGATCGACAAGTTGAAGACGCGAAGGCGCGCGTAGCCGCTGCCAAAGAGGCAGCCCAAAAAGCCGCCGCTCCTGCCGCGCCTAAACCTCCGGTCAAGAAGAAGGATGAAGGGCCGAAGCCGGTCGATGCCGGGAACCATCCGCTCGTCAAGAAACTGAAAGAGAAGTTTGGCGAGGCCGTGCTCGAAGCGTCGGAATTTCTCGGCCAACTTTCAATTGTGGTCAATGCCGCGCAAATCGTTGAGATTTGCGAGTCACTCAGAGACGATCCGGAAACGCCTTTCAATTATCTTTCGGATTTAACCTGCGTTCATTATCCCGACAACAAAGCGGCGCCTTTTGAGGTGGTCTACCAGCTCTATTCAATTTCGAAAAACGAACGCGTTCGTTTGAAACTCGACACCAATGAGCGAGTTGAAAGCGTGACGCGTGTGTGGCCTTCCGCGGATTGGCTCGAGCGCGAAGTGTACGACCTGTTCGGCGTAGTTTTTCAGAATCATCCGGATTTGCGACGTATACTGCTGCCGCCTGATTGGGAGGGACACCCTTTGCGGAAAGACTATCCGCTCGAATTTGTCGAGAATCGTTGGACCGAAAATCATCTGCCGGAATTTACGGACGTGCAGAAAGAACAGTTGGAGCAGCGCCGCGCGTACGGATTGGAGATTTTATCCGTGCCGCAGGAGCGCGAAGTGCGAAATCTGTTTCGCAGCGGCAAGGAAGTAATGCCGAAGGATAAATGATCAGTGTCAGAACCGGGAGCGATAGCGACCGGATCAGGGACGCGAATCGGGTTCATGATCCCGTCGCTATCGCTCCGGGTTCTGACACGCACAACTGACATGTCACCAAAAGAAATCGCCGCCCATTACGAAGCAAAAGTTTTTGATACGCCTGACGCGGCAACCGGGGCGGGCTTTACGCTGACCGAAACGCATGCGCCGCGTAACGTTTGGAACAAGGCAAGTGCCGCACAGTCTCTGCTCTTGAAGCTGCGGGATCAAAAAGAAAAAGGCGAAGTGAAAGAAATTGGCTTAGTGCTCGAGCCGTGGAGGGTCACGGGTTGTTATCTTCCAAATGAGAGTGCCTGAGTTCAGAGTTCAAGCTTCAGCTTGTCGTAAATGCACAACCTGAAGGTTGAACTCTAAACATTATGCATCAGGTTGAAATCGCCACAACTCGGGAATCGCTGCTTGACGCGCCAGAAATGACGCTCAACATGGGGCCGCAGCATCCGTCCACGCACGGAGTGCTGCGCGTGATCCTCAAGCTTGATGGCGAGACGGTCATGGACCTCGATTGCGACATCGGTTACCTGCATCGCGGCATGGAGAAAATCGCCGAGAACCGCATGTACACGATGATCGCTCCTTATTGGGATCGGCTCGATTACATCGCCGCGGTTTCCAATGGATTGGTTTGGGTTGAGACAGTCGAACAGATGTTGGGCCTGGCAGTTCCGCCGCGCGCCCATTACATTCGCACGATTTTGACTGAGCTGAATCGCATTGCTTCGCACTTGCTCTGGCTGGGAACGCATGCGTTGGACATTGGCGCGATTACCATCCTGCTCTGGGCATTTCGCGAACGCGAAGAGATTTTGAAAATCTTCGAGCGACAGTTCGGCGCGCGTCTGACCTGTCATGCGTGGCGCGTCGGCGGAATGCCGAACGACGCTTACGACGATTTTGAAGCCGACGTGCGTCGCTTCATCGGTAATTTTCCGAAACGTGTCGACGAATACGAAACGGTGCTTTCGGAGAATCGCATCTGGCTCGGCCGTACGGTTGGCATCGGCGTGATTTCCGGCGAAGACGCGATTGCCCTTGGTTTGTCGGGACCGGCACTGCGTGGTTCGGGCGTGGCCTGGGACATTCGCAAGTCTCGGCCCTACGCCGCGTACGCCGACATGAATTTTGAAGTGCCGCTAGGAGAAAACGGCGATACCTACGATCGTTACCTGGTGCGCATGGAAGAGATGCGCCAGTCGCGGAACATCGTGCAACAGGCGATCGACAATTTGCCCGACGGGCCGGTGAATGCAAAGGTCCCAAAACTAATCAAGCCTCCGGTCGGCGATTACTATCATTCAATTGAAGGGCCGAAGGGCGAGATAGGCTGCTATCTGGTGTCCGACGGAACTCAACAACCCTGGCGCGTGCGCGTGCGTCCGCCTTGCTTCATAAATTTGCAGTCGCTCCGGAAGCTTTGCATCGGCCACCTGGTCGCGGATGTGGTGGCGATTATTGGGACGTTGGATATTGTGCTGGGTGAGATTGATAGATAGAAATGTTTGAGAAGCAGGCGAACATCCCATAGGGATGAAATGTTTATAGAAATAGTTCGTGAGTTGAATTGTTCTGAGTCCCTTTAAGGGCGAAACAAACATTGCGCTCCTAAAGGAGCTTGGAATTCAAATTTATCTTAGGTTCTATAAACATTTCGCCGCTCTGCGGCTTTGTTCGACGGTTATCTAGATAATGTTATTCGCATTATTCGCTGCGCCTAACCTAATAGATTGGCTGCTGCTGAAACTCTTCAGCGAGCAGACGGTGAACTATGTCATCTGGCCGTTCATACAAATCACGCTGGTGACGGTCATCACGACGGGTTGGGTCGCTTACGCAACTTATCTGGAAAGAAAAATTTCAGCCTTCATGCAGGCGCGGCTCGGCCCCATGCGCGTCGGCCCCTGGGGTTTGCTCCAGCCGATTGCCGACGGACTAAAGCTGCTGACCAAGGAAGACTTCATCCCCGAGAACGCTGATCGCTGGATCTTTTTCGTTGCGCCCTACATCGCTGTGGTTGCTGCGTTCGTGGTGATGGCGGTAGTTCCGTTCGGTCCGGACTGGGCCGTGATTACGGACGTCAACATCGGCGTGCTTTTCGTCCTGGCTGTGTCCAGCGTCGGCGTGCTCGCTTTGATTCTGGCGGGCTGGTCGTCAAATTCAAAATACGCTTTGATGGGTGCGTTGCGCTCGAGCGCGCAGATGGTTTCGTATGAAGTATCGATGGGGATGGCGATCATCGGCGCGTTGATGTTTGCGCGCACGCTGTCGCTGTCCGGAGTGGTTGGCGCACAGGCTTCAGACTCGATTTGGTTCTTCTTTTACCAGCCCGTCGGATTCGTCATTTTCGTGATCAGCGGTATCGCCGAAAACAATCGCGCGCCTTTCGATTTGCCCGAAGCTGAGTCCGAACTGGTAGCCGGATTCCACACCGAATATTCCGGGTTCCGCTGGTCGCTGTTCTTCATGGCGGAGTATGCGGCGATGGTCGTGGTCACGGCGGTGGCGACCACGCTGTATCTCGGCGGCTGGTATTTCCCCTTCGTCTATAAGCTCGAGGCCGCCGGTTATCACAACATCTATGTTGCCGTGAGCGTGGTCGTATTTCTGGCGAAGGCCGGCCTGCTCCTTTATTTATACTTCTGGCTGCGCTGGACGCTGCCGCGATTCCGCTACGATCAGTTGATGGATCTTGGCTGGAAGTGGATGCTGCCGGCGGCGCTGATTAACATCGTGGTCACGGCCATTGGGGTCGCGGTCATCCAGGGGCTCCATAATCCGACGGGCATGCGCACGATCAAATCACTCGCCGCAGGATTAGGTCTGACCGTTACCGGGAAGTTAATTGCGATTGCCTTTGGCTTTGGCAATCTGTTTCTGACAGCGGGTGTGTTGTCGCTGATTAATTGGCGCTCGCGTGACTTCAACTTGAAGAAGCAGCGTCATAAGATTCGTCTGGTTGATTTACCGAAAGGAAAGCCGGCCGTCGCGCCGGTGAGCGAATAGTGGCACAGACTTCAGTCTGTGTTTGATGGTGAGCCACAGACTGACTATCTGTGCCACAAGTTGCAAATTCCAGATTCCAGACCCAAGATCTCAATATGCCATTAGTTCCTGTTCCCAAACCGACGTTTTCGCAGAAGCTGAAACGCTTCTTCATGGTCGATCTATTAAAGGGGATGCGCATCACGCTGGCGTATAACCTTGGCGCGCTGACCGATAAGGACGCGGTCGCCGGCAAGGGAATCTACACGGAGCAGTATCCCAAGGTGCGGCCCGATGTCGCGCCGCGATTCCACGGAGCGCCGCGTCTCAACATGGATCCCGAGACGCACGACACGCTTTGCATTGCGTGCAACCTGTGCGCGCTCGCGTGCCCCGAAGATTGTATCGACGTCATTCCGATGGACGTTGAAGTCGTCGTTGCCGGAAAGGCCCGCCGCAAGAAAGTGCTCGACGAATTCATCTTTGACACCTCGCGCTGTATGTTCTGCGCGCTTTGTCAGGAAGCGTGCCCGACTTATTGTCTTGAGTTGACGCAGGACTTTGAATTAGCAACCTATTCGCGCGCGGGTTTTGTCTGGAACCGCGAGATGCTCGAGCAGGGAAGAGAGACAGTCAAGTACACGTCGTAGGGAATTTGGAATTTCGAATTGCGGATTGCGGAATTTTAGCTGGCGCGACCAATCCGCAATCCGAAATTCGCAATCCGAAATTCAATGACTCTGTCCGGCTGGGAATCAGTCTTTTTCTGGGTTTTCTCAATCGCTGCGATTCTGGCGGGTCTTTTGACCGTCATGGCGCGCAATGCGGTGCACTCTGCCCTGTTTCTGATTTCGTCGCTGGTCTCGGTCGCGGCATTGTTTATTCTGCTGGGCGCAGAGTTTATCGCCGGCGTGCAGATCCTGGTTTACGTTGGCGGCGTGATGGTGCTCTTCCTGTTCGTCATCATGCTCGTCAATGTGGGCGCTGAAGAAGAAGGACGCGCCCCGATCTTTAATCGACCTGCTCAGGTGACCGCGGCTTTGGTTTTCCTTGCTTTGCTCGCGGGAGTGCTGGTGATTTATGCAATACCCAGGGGTTACAGCGCGCTGAAGGATCGCGACAAGGTTTCGGTCCAGGAAGTAGCAAATTCGAGAGATGAAAAGCAGCAGCAGATGCCTGCCGGCGCCACCGGAGTAAGTCGGGTTACGAAAGAGACGGAACGTGTCGGCGGCAAGTTGTACACGTTTGCCTCTCTGCCTTTTGAAATTGCCAGCGTCCTTTTGCTGGTCGCCATCATCGGTTCAGTGATGCTGGCGCGGACTTTGAAGCAGGAAGTTGCTGCGGATGATGTCGATCCGGAAGTTCTGAATGAGGCGGGCAGTTCGCGCGCCGGGGGAGGATCCGCCGACGAAGAGTCAAGCGCTTAATGAACGCGGGTTCTAAGCGCCGTTAGGCGCGATATATTTGTAGAACACAGCTACTGTTTTGATTCCCAGCCCATTTATGGGCGACATGTTTCGCTCCTAACGGAGCTGTTGGTCTTCTCGTGCAATCGTGTTCTACAAATACTTCGCCGCTTCGCGGCTTGGCAACCGAGACGGTTGCGCTCCAGTCTGAAACGGCAGGAAATTAATTAGATGGTCTCAACGATCTTCTTAATGCTTTTCCAGGAAGCCTCGCGCGCGTCGACGGCCCTCGAAAGCATTAAGCATCCTGACCTGTCGAAGTTTCTGGTCATTTCGGCGATTCTGCTAATCATTGGAATCGCCGGCGTGCTGACTCGTCGCAACCTTTTGGTCATCTTCATGTCGATCGAGTTGATTCTGAACGCGGCCAACCTGAACTTCATCGCCTTCTCGCGTTATTTGGAAGACACAGGCCGCGGCGATCCGCTCGCGGGTCAGGTGTTCACGGTTTTCATAATTGTGGTGGCCGCCGCCGAAGCGGCCATCGGCCTGGGCATCGTGATCGCGCTCTATCGCAATCGCGAAACGATCTGGGTTGATGAGATTGATTTGATGAAATGGTAGGACCGGAAACTCGAAACTAATGTATCGGTACATCTGGCTAGTTCCACTGCTTCCGCTGGCGGGCGCCGCCATCAACGGCATCTTTGGCCGTTGGTTTCGCTTTTCGGAAAAGCTGATCGGCGGAATTGCGGTCGGCAGCGTGGCTCTGGCCTTCTTAATCAGTCTCACCGCCGTCTATTCATATGGCTTCGGCGGGAACAAGCTCTGGCCTGATCCTTATGTCACGACCCAGGGAACTTTCACCTGGATTCCAGCCGGCGCGGTCAAACAAACCCTGGGTGAAACCGACGAGTCGACAACCATTTCGGTTGCCAACCAGCCAGTAAAAGTAGCCAAGCCAAAGGCGTCGCTCCTGAACATTGAATGGAGCTATCAACTCGATCCGCTTTCATCGATCTTCATGCTGGTGGTTACGGGTGTCGGGCTCTGCATCTTTGTGTTCGCGACCGGCTACATGCATGGCGAAACGGGCTTCTATCGATTTTTTGCTTACATGGGCCTGTTCATGTTTTCGATGCTCGTGCTGGTGATGGGCTCGAACTTCGTGATGATGTTCGTGGGTTGGGAAGGCGTCGGTCTCTGCTCGTACTTATTAATCGGCTATTACTTCAATCGAGCTGAAGCCGCGAACGCGTCGCGCAAAGCATTCATCACAAATCGCGTCGGCGATTTTGGATTCATGCTGGCGATCTTTGCGGTGATCGCAACCTTCGGCACCGCCCAGTACACAGACGTTGTGTCGCAGGCCTCCGGCTATCCGGTCGAGGCGTTGGGTCATTGGGGATTGATGTCGTGGATTGCTCTGGGGCTGATGATTGGCGCCTGTGGAAAGTCGGCGCAATTCCCGCTGCACGTTTGGCTGCCCGATGCGATGGCCGGACCTACGCCGGTTTCAGCTCTGATTCATGCGGCGACGATGGTTACGGCCGGGCTCTACATGTTGACGCGCACGAACGTCATCTTTCAGCACTCGCAGACGATGATGTTGGTTGTCGCGTTGGTCGGCGCGTTCACCGCGATCTTCGCGGCCACGATTGGCATCACCCAAAACGATATTAAGAAAGTTCTCGCGTACTCAACCGTCTCGCAACTCGGCTTTATGTTTCTTGCCTGCGGCGTAGGCGCATTTGCGATTGGCATCTTCCACGTGATGACCCACGCTTTCTTCAAAGCGCTGATGTTCCTCGGCGCCGGCAGCGTGATTCACGGCATGCACCACGAACAGGACATGCGCAAGATGGGCAACTTAAAGAAGTACATGCCCTACACCTACTGGACTTTCCTCGCCGGCTGGCTGGCCATCTGCGGGATTATTCCGTTCAGCGGCTTCTGGTCGAAGGACGAGATTCTTTGGAATGCAGCATCGACAACTCAAATTCCTTTGGGTTGGCTGGTGTGGTTGGTGGGCACGATCGCGGCGACGTGCACCGCGTTTTATATGACGCGTCTGGTGGCCATGACTTTCTGGGGTAAAGAGAGATTT
>Ga0207653_10000421_pt1 | contig 17899 bp, 12 predicted proteins | sample KBSK5251metaG_FD_184341 | JGI IMG/M metagenome (GOLD analysis project Ga0207653, IMG submission 184341) | Corn, switchgrass and miscanthus rhizosphere microbial communities from Kellogg Biological Station, Michigan, USA - KBS K5-25-1 metaG... | ecosystem: Host-associated > Plants > Roots >...
CGACATCCGCGCGCGCTTCGCGGCGGAGCGCCGCGCACGACTGCTCGCGACGCTCGTGGACGTCGGGCACTCCGTCGGGAGCTCGCTCGATCCGGTGAAGGTGTTCCGCGAGGTCTTCGAGCAGGTACGAAAAGCACTCGACGTCGACGCGTTCTACGTCGCGATCGCCATTCCCGAACGCGGCACGCTCTCGTTCCGCTATCTGTACGACGGCGGCGAGGAGATGGCGCCGGAAGAGAGCCCGATGGCCGGGACGCTTGGCGGGCTCGCCGTCGAGGGCAACAAACCGATCCTGCTGCGCGACGCGGAGCGCGACCGTGTGCGCCTCAAGCTGCCGCCGCGGAGTCCGTGGGGAAGGGTGCTCGAGCGATCGATCATGGTCGCGCCACTGCGCCTGCGTGGAAAGCCGATAGGCGCGATCTCCGCGCAGAGCTCGCGAGCGAACGCTTACGACGAGGGTGACCTCGAGCTGCTGTCGGCGATCGCGACCGAGGCCGCCATCGCGATCGAGCGCGCCGACCTCTACGACCGCACGCTCGCGCTTTCGCGTCGGCTCTTCGATCTGCATCGCATCGGCCTCGAGCTCGCGACGCACAAGGAGCTGCCCGCGCTGGTTCGCGCGCTCGCCGATTCAGTGCAGGAGATGATGCAGGCGTCCGCGGTCGCGGTGTATCTCGACTCCGGCGGCGACAGCCTCGAGTTCGCGGTCACGACCGGCACCGCGTCGAGCGACGTCCTGATGCTCGCAAAGAACAGCCCCGTTATCGCGCAGTTCCTCGCGGCCGGAGAGCCGATGCAGATCCACGACGAGGAGGACGCACCGAAGAACGCGCGCAAGCTCCTCCGCCGCTTCGGCCACCAGAGCGTGCTGCTCCAGCCACTCCGTCTTGCGGACAAGCTCGTTGGCGTGCTCTTCGTGACCTGGAAAGAGCACCACGTCGTGTCGAGCGACGAGAACGAGCTCATCGGCGTGCTTTCCGGGTTCGGCGCCGCGGCCATCCGGAGCATCGGCCTGTACCGCGAGCTCGACGACGCGTACCTCTCGACGGTGTCGGCCCTCACCGCGACGATCCAGGCACGCGACCATTACCGCGAGGACCACCAGCGCCGTGTGGCGGCCGACGCGCTCGCGCTCGGTGAGCGCGTGCGCCTCCGACCCGACGAGCTGCGCGACCTCCGCTATGCGTCCCTGTTCCATTCGCTCGGGAAGATCGGCGTCCCGGCGTCGATCCTCGGCAAGAACGGCCCCCTCACGCCCGAGGAGATCACGATCGTCCGCGAGCATCCGCTGCTCGGCGCGCGCATCCTCGAGTCGATCCGCTTCCTGCGCGGCGTCGTGCCGATCGTGCGTCACGCGAACGAGCGCTGGGACGGCACCGGCTATCCGGACGGCCTCACGGGCGAGGCGATCCCGCGCGCGGCGCGCATCCTGAACATGGTCATCGGCTATCACGCGATGCTCGCCGACCGTCCGTATCGCATCGCGCTGCGCTCGGACGTCGCGCTCGGTGAGCTGCGTCGCCTCGCCGGCGCGTGGTACGACCCGGTGATGGTCGATCAGTTCGTCGCGATGATCGAGGCGCGTGGCGTGATCGAGGCCGCCGAGGAGGAGGTGGGCACGAGCCGGGAGCTCGCGATCCTCGCGGACCTCACACCGGAGTTCCACACCATTCTCGATCTGCAACAGCTCCTCGACCGCATCCTCAGCATCCTTCTGAAGAGCATGCCCGGGAGCCGCCTGACCATTTTCCTGCGCGAGGACCAGAGCGACGATCTCGTCGTGCGCGCGCTCGCGGGCCTGCCGACCGGACCCGGCACATCGCTGCGCATCCCCTCCGGCCGTGGGATCTCGGGTTGGGTGCTCGAGCACCGGCAGCCGCAACTGATCGACGACGTCCATCTCGACCCGCGTTATGTCGGCGACCCCGAGATCCGCTCGGAGATCATCATTCCGCTCGTGAGCGCGGGCCGGCCGATCGGCGTCCTCGCCGTCTCGCACCGCGTGCCGCACGCGTTCTCGCAGCGCGACCTCACGCTCATGCAGGCCGTCGGCGCGCAGATCGCCGCGGCCATCGACGTTGCCGAGCTGCACGAGCGGCTGAAGCGGGCCGCCAACACCGACGCGCTCACCGGCCTTCATAACTACCGCTACTTCTACGACCGTCTCGAAGAAGAGATTGCCCGCGCGGCACGCCGCGAGAATTCGCTCGCGGTCGCGTTCTTCGACCTCGACAAGCTGAAGGCGGTGAACGACACGTACGGTCATCTCGCCGGCAACGAGGTCCTGCGCACCCTCGGCCGCAGCATCGGTGCGCAGGTGCGCACCGAGGACGTGCCCGCGCGGTATGGTGGGGACGAATTCGCGATCGTGATGCCCGACACGCCACGCGATGAGGCGGAGAAGGTCGTGACACGGCTCATGGAGATCCTCGAGAACGCGGACGTCGAGCTGCAGGATGGCCGTCGGATCCGGATGCCCGAGCTCTCATGGGGCATCGCGTCGTATCCGCTCGACGGTCGCACCGCGCGAGAGCTCGTGGACAATGCCGACACGCGCGCGTACGCGAGGAAACGATCCCGCTAGCGGAGCTCCGCGCGAAGCGCCTCTTCGACTGCAGGCTCACTCCGGACCGGAAGCTGCGGACGCTCGACGATGCGCTCGCGTTCCTGCAGGACCGACGGATGCTCACGCTCACACAGGACGCCGCGCTGCCCAGCCTGTTCGCTGCGACGCACGAGGAGGCCTACGACGCAACGAAGAAGGGTTTCGCCTCGTGGCCGAAGACGAAGTGGAGTTGGGGCGGGGAACTCTCCGAGCGCCCCGACGTGTTCGAGACGAAGCTCCATCGTGGGAAGACGCTGTTCCTGGCGCCGGAGGCCGCGCGCGCGGCCGATCCGCTCTGCCGCGCCGCACTCGCGCAGGCGGAATCCGGCGACGACGACGCCGCGCGCCTGGTGCGGCACCTCGCCGGCGCTGGCCCGAGCACGGTCGAGGACCTCAAGTCCGAGCTGGGTCTGGCGGCCGCGACGCTTCGCAAGGTGCGCGAGGGTCTCGAGCGCGACGGCGCGATCGTCGCACGCGGTGTCGCCGTCGAGGACAGTAAAGGCGGGCACCGCCATTCCAGCGTGCTGTCGCGTTGGGATCAGGTGTGGCGCAAGCCGTGGAAGACGACGGAGGACACCGCGCTCGAGGAGCTCGTCGTGATCGGCGTTCGCGCCGCGGTGTTGACGCACGAGGATGAGGTGCGGAACTGGTTCTCCTGGCCGATCGCTCGGCAGACGATCGCTGATCTCGTCGCGACCGGGCGTCTCGTGCATCCGGTCTCCGGGTGGTTGTCCGCGCGCTGACGTTCTGCTGGCGGCCCGCGGCGGAAGCGGCGCGGCACTCCTTTCGCTCGCGGCTGGCTACTGCGCCGTCGCGAAGCGAAACGGCAAGCAGCCGGCGAAGGCGAACGCCGAGCCGTAGGCCGGCCCGCCGGCTGGGCGCAGGTGCTTGCTCAAGGAGTGCCGCGCCGCTTCCGCCGCGTCGCTCCGGCTCGCGCGCTCTCCACCTAGTCGCCGTCTGCTCGGGCGCCTGTCTCCTCGCCGAATCGCGTTCGCCTCCTCGCTGAGGAACCTTTGACTACGTCTGTTGTACGAGTTGTGACCGCGAGCGCAGACGCGCGATGGGCCTATCCGGTCGGAGAGTGCCCGTATGCGCGCATCGATCGCTGTCCAGCACGCGACACCCTTCGCCGGTCGGCTCGTCATCGCGTTCGTCGAGCTCACGCTCGCCGCGGCCGTCCTCGTCGGCGCGATCGTTGTTGGCCACGATCTGCGTGAGTGGCGCGACTGGTATCCGACGGCGTACCACCCGTGGATCGATCCCTACCAGCAAGCAGGCGAGATGACCGAGCCGGGCGAACCGTGAACTAGGCCGCGAGCGCCATCATCACCGGCTCGATGCGCTGTGCGAGCGCTGCATCGACGTAGCGGGTCTCTTCGAGCGCGAGGTCCGTGACCGCGCGGAACGCGCGTCCGATCTCGTCGGCGCTGAGGTCGCGTATCAGCGCGGAGGCGAACCGGCCGCGCACCTCCGCGGGCAGCATGTCCATCCCGCGACCCTCACGCGCGTCTTCGCCGTGACGCAGGCACGCGAGCGCGAGCACGTGGTCGCGCATCGCGCTCACCATGTACTCGGCCTGCCAGAGGCGGCCACGTGCGAGCGATGAGCGCGCGTGGAGCGCGTAGAGCCACGCGTACCCGATGAGCGTCGTGGCCTCCGGCGGCGGGACATGCGGCAGCGTCGCGGCCTCGCCGAACAAAAGCCGGAACGTGGGACGACGCGCGCCGAAGTCGCTCGCCGGCGCGAACGCGAGGTCGACCTGCAGCGTGTTCGCCAGGAGAAAGACGCGGTAGATCCACGCGCCCGACGCGACGTCGAGGTGGTCGACGACGCCGTGCGTCTCATACATGTACGCAGACCAGTCGGCGAGTGTGGGCGCGACATCCGCGGCGCCCGGGACGCCGAACGCGAGATCGATGTCCGACCAAGCGTCCTCACGTCCGACCGAGGCGGATCCGGTGAGCGCCGCGCCGGTGATGCGACGGTCCTCTCGCGCGCGCTCGATGATCGCGGCGCGGATGCGTTCCCGTTCAGCTGGCGTGAACACCCGAGCTAGGTCGCTGCGATCCGTTCCCGAAGCACCTGCTGAAGGATCCCGCCCTGACGCACGTATTCGACGTCAGTCGGGTCATCGACGCGCGCGAGCACCTGGAAGGAGGTCTTCTTCCCGTCCGCCGACGTCGCCTCGACCGTGAGGCGCGCGCGCGGCGCGAGCTTGTCGAGCCCGCGGATCGTGAACGTCTCCTGACCGGTGAGCCCGAGCGACGCCATCGTCTCGCCGGGCGTGAACTCGAGCGGCAGGACGCCCATCATCACGAGGTTCGAGCGGTGGATCCGTTCGAACGATTCCGCGATCGCGGCACGGACGCCCATGAGATTCGGGCCCTTCGCAGCCCAGTCGCGCGAGCTGCCGGAGCCGTATTCCTTGCCCGCGAACACCAGGAGCGGCACGCGCTCCTTCTGGTAACGGATCGCCGCGTCGTAGATGGTCATCTCCTCACCGGACGGCAAGTGACGGGTCCACCAGCCTTCCTTGTCCGCGAGCTTGTTCCGGAGCCGGAGGTTCGCGAAGGTCCCGCGGATGAGCACCTCGTGGTTCCCGCGCCGCGTCCCGTACTGGTTGAAGTCGACGGGCTTCACTCCCTTCGAGATGAGGTACTCCCCGGCGGGGCTCGCCGCGGGGATCGCACCCGCGGGAGAGATGTGATCGGTCGTGACCGAATCGCCGACGGACACGAGCACGCGCGCGCCGACGATGTCGGAGATCGTTGCCGGCGGCGTCGCCGAGAAGTTCTGGAAGAACGGCGGCTCCTGCACGTACGTCGAGGTCGGGTCCCATTGATAGGAGAGACCCGTTGGTGAGGGCATCGTCTTCCAGAAACGGTCGCCGTCGAAGATCTTCGCGTACTCGGTCGCGTACATCTCCTGCGTGATCGCCTTGCCCATGACCTCGTTCACTTCCTCTTGTGTGGGCCACAGATCCTTTAGGAACACTGGTCTTCCGTCCTTGCCGTCGCCGATGGGTTGGTCCTGCAGGTCGATGTGGACCGTACCGGCGAGTGCGAACGCAACGACGAGCGGCGGCGATGCGAGATAACTCGATTTCACGAGCGGGTGGATGCGGCCCTCGAAGTTGCGGTTCCCCGAGAGGATGGAGACGACGTTGAGGTCGCGATCCTTGACCTCTTGTTCGATCTCGGGAGTCGCGAGCGGACCCGTGTTCCCGATGCAGACCGTGCATCCGAAGCCAACCAGGAAGAAGCCGAGCTGCTCGAGATACGGCGTGAGCCCGGCTGCCTCGAGATAGCGCGTCACCACGCGCGACCCCGGTGCGAACGTTGTCTTCACGTGCGGCTGGACCTTCAGCCCGAGCTCGATCGCCTTCTTCGCAAGAAGACCAGCGGCGATCATCACCGACGGGTTCGACGTGTTCGTGCAGCTCGTGATCGCCGCGACCACGACGGAGCCGTCGCTCACCTGGAGATCGCGCGGCTTCTCCGCCACCGCTGCGGTCGCGGCCGTCGCCGGCCGGACCATCGTCGGGGCGGCGTCATTGATCTTCTTCGGCCCCTCGGAAGCTCCCGGCGGCGTGACACCGGTCGTCGGCTTTGGCCCCGTGAACGAGTCCCAGATCATCGGCAGATCGACGCGGTCCTGCGGCCGCTTCGGTCCGGCGACCGAAGGCTTCACCGAGCCGAGGTCGACCTCGATGAGCTCGTCGAAGGCCGGTGTATCCGTGCCGTCCGATCGGAACATCCCCTGCGCCTTCGTGTAGCGCTCGACAAGCTCGATGAGCGCACGCGGCCGCCCTGTCTGCTCGAGGTACCGGAGCGTCTGACGATCGACCGGGAAGAACGCGCTCGTCGCGCCGTACTCGGGACACATGTTGGCGACGGTCGCGCGCTCGGCGACCGCAAGCGACGACAGGCCGTCGCCGGCGAACTCGATGAACTTGTTCACTACGCCCTTCTTGCGGAAGAGCTCGGTGAGCGTGAGCACCAGATCGGTCGCCGTCGTGCCGATCGGGAGCTTGCCCACGAGCTTGACGCCGACGACGATCGGCCAGGGCAGATACGTCGGCTGACCGAGCATCGCGGCCTCGGCCTCGATACCGCCAACGCCCCAGCCAAGCACGCCGAGTCCGTTGACCATCGTCGTGTGCGAGTCGGCGCCGAACAGCGTGTCGGGCATCGCGACGCCGTCCCGGACCACCACGACTTCCGCGAGACGCTCGAGGTTCACCTGATGGCAGATGCCGGCGCCCGGCGGGACGACACGGAATGTCTTGAAGGCTTGGCCCGCCCAGCGGAGGAGCGAGTACCGCTCGCGGTTGCGTTCGTACTCGCGCTCGAGGTTCCGCTCGTAGACATCCCTCGCTCCGAAGAAGTCGGCTTGGACGGAGTGATCGATGATCAGATCCACGGGGATGAGGGGTTCGATCTGCGCCGGGTCCTTGCCCGCGCGCTGCATCGCCGCGCGCATCGCCGCGAGATCGACTGCCGCCGGGACGCCGGTGTAGTCCTGCAGCAGGATGCGCGACGGGCGGAACGGGACCGACGCATCGGCCGGTGGCGCCGCTGGGTACTTGGCGAGCGCGGTGGCGTCGCGATCGGCGGCCTTGCCGTCGGCGGCCGCGCGCAGCACGCCCTCGAGGAGGATCTTCACCGTGATGGGCAGACGCGCGACGTCGCCGGCCTGCGAGAGCGCTACGTAGCGGTGCTGCGTTTCGGGCAGTGGCGCGCTCTTGAAGTCGCTCATGTGAGTAGATCCTTCACGAGATCGCGCTCCTTCACGAGCTCCGCGACGGTCGCCGCGATCTTCTCCGTCGCGAAGCGGTCGAGCTTCACGCTGCGGACGAGCTCGTATCCGCCGTCACCTTTGGAGTGAAGCGGGAACGAGGAGACGAGGCCCTCCGGCACGCCGTAGCTCCCGTCGGACACGACCGCGGCGCTGAAGCAATCGCCGGGCGGCGTGGCGGTGACGAGGCTCCGCACGTGATCGACGAGTCCCTGCGCGGCGGAGAACGCACTCGATGCGCCGCGCGCCGCGATCACCGCTGCGCCTCGTTGCTGCACAGCGGAGATGAAGTCGTTCTCCAGCCACGCGCGATCGATCGCGTCCGCCGCCGCCTTGCCGTTCACCGTGGCGTTCGTGAAGTCCGGATACAAGGTCGCGCTGTGATTGCCCCAGATCGCGAGCTTCTTCACGTCCTTCACGCGCGCGCCAGCCTTATTCGCGATGAGCGAACGCGCGCGGTTCTGGTCGAGCCGGGTCATCGCGCTCCAGCGGTCGTTGGTGATGCTGCGCGCGTTGGCACGAGCGATGAGGCAGTTCGTGTTGCACGGATTGCCGACGACGACGACGTGGACGCCTTGCCCGGCGTGCTGCGCGACCGCTTTGCCTTCCTCGACGAAGATGGGCCCGTTCTTCCGGATCAGGTCGCCGCGCTCCATACCGGGGCCGCGGGGAACGCTCCCGACCAGCAGCACCCAGTCCGCGTCGCGGTGCGTCTCGGCACGGTCGGCGCTCGCGGTCACTCGGGAAAGCAGCGGATAGGCACCGTCCTCGAGCTCCATCACGACGCCCTTGGCCTTGTCGATCATCTGCGGGATATCGGAAAGGCGAAGGTCGACCTCCGTGTCGGGGCCGAACATCTCGCCGGCCGCGATGCGCGGGAGGAGCGCGTAGGCCACCTGTCCAGTCGCGCCGGTGACGACGACGTTGATCTTCTTCATCGCTTGGTGTTCGCCTTTCCGTCCGGGAACTCATCCGCGCCGCCGTACACGGCTTCCGCCTCGATCTCGACCAGGATGCGCTCGTCGATGAAGTCCACTCGGACGATCGTCGTTGCCGGGCGGATGTCACGAAACACCTCTCCATGGACGACCGCGACACGGTCGATGTCGTGGACGTCGTGGACGAAGATGCGCGTCATGATCACCTCTTCGAGCGACGAGCCTAGGTCTTCGAGCGCAGCCTTCATGATCTCGATCGCGCGCCGCATCTGGTCGACCACATCGTCGGATACGACCTGGCCGTTCTCGTCGAGGCCGGCGGTGCCGGCAACGCGGACCACCCGTCCGTGCCGAACGGCGCGCGAATAACCGAACTGGAACTCGTACTTCGTCGACGTCGAATGCAGGTGGCGCTGAGGATTCTTCGGATCCTGGAGTGGCATCAGCCCTTCATCCTCCTTATCACCGCGTCGGCGAATTCGCGCGTGCCGACCGCGGTCGGATCGTCCCGGTCGTGCTTGAGGTCGTACGTGACGTCCTTTCCTTCCGCGACGACGGCCGCGATCGCGCGCTCCAGCTTGTCGGCCGCGTCGCGCTCCGAGATGTGCTTCAGCATCAGCACGCCCGCCAGCATGAGCGCCATCGGGTTCACCTTGTTCTGGCCGGCGTACTTCGGTGCCGAGCCGTGAATAGCTTCGAAGACCGCGACACCGTTCTCGCCGATGTTCGCGCCCGGGGCCACGCCCAGCCCGCCGGCGAGGCCTGCGACGAGGTCGCTCACGATGTCACCGTAGAGGTTCGGGAGCACGAGGACGTCGTAGAGGTCCGGCTTTTGGACGAGTTGCATGCACATGTTGTCGACGATGCGGTCCTCGAACTCGATGGTCGGGTAGAGCTGCGCCACCTCGCGCGCGATGCGCAAGAAGAGCCCGTCCGCGAACTTCATGATGTTCGACTTGTGCACTGCCGTGACCTTGCGACGGCCGTTCGCGACGGCATAGTCGAAGGCGAACTTCACGATACGCGTCGAGCCCATCACGCTGATGTACTTGATCGCGATCGCGGCGTCCTCGCGGATCTTCGTGTGCGCTTCCTTCTCGATGACGGCGCGAACCCGGGCGAGCTCGGGGGTATCGAGGTCGAACTCGATGCCGGCATACAGGTCTTCGATGTTCTCGCGGACGACGACAAGATCGATGTTGCCCATGGGGGCCTGGACCCCGGGATAGGTCTTGGCGGGGCGCAGATTCGCGTAGAGGTCGAACTCCTTGCGCAGCGCGACGTTCACGGACCGCATCCCGGTACCGAGCTCGGTCGTCAGCGGACCCTTGAGTCCGACCTTGTTCCGCCTGATCGAGTCGAGCGCGCTCTTGGGGAACGGATCGCCGAGCTTCTGGAGCGCGGGCAGGCCGATGTCGTGAACGTCCCACTCGATCGCCACACCAGTCGCTTCGATCGCGCGGCGGGTCGCGTCGACGATCTCCGGACCCGTGCCGTCGCCTGGGATGAGCGTGATGCGATGAGTCAGAGCGGTCTCCCCTTCGCCAGCGGCTCTTTCGGCATCGTACGCTCGGGAACCAGGCATAGAACAGCCTTGTCGGTGATGTAGTCCCATAGATGCTATCTATACTTTGAGCATGGAGCTCGGCCAGATCGAGGCCTTCGTCGAGGCACAGCGAAGGGGGAGCATCACCCGCGCTGCCGCGGCCCTTGAGCTCACGCAACCGACGCTCACGGCCCGTCTGCGGGGTCTCGAACGCGAGCTTGGCGCGCAGCTGCTGGTTCGGGGACGGCGCGGCGTGACCTTGACGGCGACCGGCCGTCGTTTCCTGCCTCGCGCGCAGGCCGCGCTCGAGGCGGTGCGGCGTGGGGTCGCGGAGACGAAGGCGGCTCGCGAAGGCCGCGGCGGCCTGCTCGCGCTCGGACTCGCGACGGACCTCGCCCTCTACATCGCTCCGGCGGCCCTGGCGCGCTTCGCGCGTGGGCATCCCGATGTCGAGATCAGCGTTCGGAGCGGAAGGTCGCATGCCGTCGCGGAGGCCCTTCGCGCCGACGAGATCGAGATCGCTCTCGTGAGTCAGCTCATCGCGCTGCCGGAGCTCGCGTCGCGTGCGCTGTTCGACGAGGCCGTGCCCATCGTCGTCGGACGCGCTCACGCATTCGCGGCTCGCGGCCGCGTCGGCATCGAAGAGCTCGCGCTCTCTGGCCTCGTGATGCGCGATCCAACCGCGTACCTCCACGCGATCACGACCGCGTACTTCGCCGCGGCGGGCACCGCGCCGCGCATCCTGATGGAGCTCAACAACACCGAGGCATGCAAGCGCGTCGTTCTCGCGGGACTCGGCGCGGCGCTGCTGCCGCAGATGGCGATCCACGAAGAGCTTCGGCGCGGCGATCTCGTCGCGCTGAGGGTCGAGGGACATCCAGCACCCAAGCGCACGATCCACCTGATGACGCGCGCGGGCGCGGAGGTCTCGCCGACGGCGAACGCGTTCCTGCGGGCCTTGCCGCGGCCGTCATGATGCGGTGATGAGCGTGGAGGACCGGCCACTGCCGGCTGTGCAGCGCGCGTACTTCTACGTCGTGCTGCTCCTCGCGATCCACATGATCGTGCTCGGCGTCGCGAATCTCCTCCGCGTCGGCGCCGAGATCGCGCTCGGCGCCTCGAGCGGTGGCTTTACGGGACTCCCGTTCGTGTTCGCGGACTTCAACCGTCCACGCGAGCAGTACCGAGAGCAGGCGAGCCTCGCGATCGCTCTGCTGCTCGTCGCTGTTCCCGCGTGGTATCTGCACTACCGCGCAGCGGATGCGGCTGCCCGCCGCTCCCTATCAGAGCGCGGCTCCGCCTTGCGCAGCGCGTACCTGCAGATCGTCGTGCTCGTGACCGCGCTACTGGTCTTCGGCTACGGGCAGCGCCTGCTGAACCTGGTCCTGCGGGCGGCGCTCGTGGGAAACGACTCGTTCTTCCCGCTCGAGCCGAGCTGGGAGGCGCGCGCGGCAGGTGCGTTCGCGATGGTGGTCGCCGCCGCTGGAGCGCTGGCGTTCCATCTGCGTGTCGCCTCTGCGGATCGCACCGCCGGCTCCGTTTCGGGACGGGCCGCGGGGATCGCGCAGTTCGTGCGGTACGCGCTGGTGGTCATCGGCCTGTTCTTCTTCGCGGCATCGCTCGCGTTCACGCTCGCGGGGCTGTGGGAGCGGCAGCTGTTCCCGTTCCCTGAAGTCTTCCCGCCCGGGTTCCCTTCGCGGCCCGGGCCGGACCGTGGGGTAGCGCTGCGATCGGACCTCGCGAATGCCTTGCCCGGCATCCTGTCGGGCCTGACGTTGTGGCTCGCCGCGTGGCGTCAGGCGCAGCGCGCGGCGCTCCACGAGGACGAGGCGCGTCAGTCGAACGTGCGGCGGCTCGCGATCTATCTTGTCGTCGCGGTTTCTGCGGTCGTCGTTCTCCTCAGCCTCACTCTCGGCATCAGCAGTATCCTCGCGCGCGCGCTCGGAGACCCTGTAAGCGACGCCAATCGGTTACGGTTGCTGGGATCCCCGTTGTCGTTCGCGACCGTGTTCGCCTGCGTCTGGTGGTACCACCGAGGCGTGGTCGAGGGCGAGGCCGCGCGCGAGACCGCGATGCGCGCCGCTGGCATCCGCCGCGCCTACTACTACCTGATCGCGGCGATCGGACTCGCGATGGCAGCGATCGGAGCGGCGGGCGCGATCGGCGCGATCGGGAGCGGGTGGTTCGGCCTCATGAATCACTCAGCGAACGAGACCGCGACGTGGATCGCACTGGTTCTCGTGGGCGGACCGGCATGGGTTTTCCACTGGCGGTCACAGCAGCGTCGCCTCGCTGACGACGAACGGCGCTCGCTGCAGCGGCGCGTGTATCTCTACCTCGCGATCCTCGGCAGCGTCGCGGCCGTGCTCGTCTTCGGCTCGGCTCTGCTGTTCAACCTGCTGAAGGGCGTGCTGGCATTCCATTTCGATGTCGTTCTCTGGCATGACCTCTGGCACTTCAGCGTCGACACGGCGGTCGGAGCGGTCGCGCTCGCGTGGCACTTCCGCCTCGTACGAGCGGACCGCGCCGCGCTTGCCGCCGCGGGTCTCGAGGAGACGTATCACGTAACGCTGCTGGTGAAGGCAGCGGACCGCGCCGCGGCGCAGGCTCGCGTCGCGGCTGCGCTACAGGGTCAGCCGGACATCACTGTTCGAGGGTAGGCCACGCCCTTCGTTAACCTGCGCTCAGCCGATCGATCGTCAAGCGCAGCTTCTCTGGCGTGACGCCCAGCTGTGCCAGCACCCCAGATCCAATGCCGTCCGGGTCCGCCACGAGCGCGAGCAGCAGGTGCTGCGGCCTGACGAGATCGGCGGAGGGTGCGGCGATCATGATTGCCCTGCCAAGGAGCGTTCTGACGCGCGGCGTAATGGTGATCTCCGTGACGTCGGTTTCTTTCGGCGGTACCGCCTTGAAGACTCCCGCGCGAGCATGATCGAGCTTCACGCCGAGCTCTTCCAACGCGCGTTGCGCGACGCCGTCGGAGCGAACGAGCGCGATCATCATGTGCTCGGTCCCGATCCAGTTGTGGCGCATTTGCCGCGCTTCCTCTTCCGCGAGACCGAGGACGCGTTTCGCGGCGTCGTCCAGGAGATCGAAAGGACCCGCTTGGACGAGGGTGTTCGAATACACGTTCGTCGGAAGCTCGCGCTTAACTTGAGTGAACGTGTCGGGCTTCATCTGACCGAGCATCTCGATTACCGCACGGCGGACTTTCTCCATCGTGATCCCGAGGGACTCGAGAACGCCGGACGCGATGCCCTCGCCTTCGCGGGCGAGGCCGAGCAACAGGTGCTCGGTGCCCACACGACCATGTCCGAGCTTGCGCGCCTCGTCGATCGCGAGCTCGATGACCTTTTTTGTCCGCGGCGACAGCGTTATCTCGCTAGGCGTCGTGACGGCCTCGCCCTGCCCGATGATGAACCCAACTGCTGTACGCGCCTTCGAAAGCTCGGCACCGAGTGTCTGAAGTGCGCGGGCTGCTACACCCTCCTCCTCGCGAATGAGTCCGAGTAGCAGGTGCTCCGTTCCGATGTAGTTGTGCCTGAAGCGCATCGCCTCGTCCTGCGCGAGGGCGAGCACGCGCTTCGCCCTGTCGGTGAAGCGATCGAACGGACCCGTGAACTGTCCGGTGGACTGAGGGTGGGTGCTGAAAACGCGTGGCGGGACCGACTCTGGCGCAGAGGCGCCGACCTCGCGGTGTGGTTGTCCCAATGTTGCGATCACGTGATGCCGCACCTTCTCGAGGTCGACGCCGAGTCCCCCCAGGACCCTGGCCGCGATGCTTTCGCTCTGGCGCACGATCCCGAGCAGCAGATGCTCGGTGCCCACATGACTGTGGCCGAGCTTGCGCGCCTCGTCGATCGCGAGCTCCACCGCCTTCTTCATCGGAGGAGCGAGCGTGATCTCGCTCGGCGACGTCGTCGCATCGCCCCGCCCGATCGTGAACTCGATCGCCTGGCGCACCTTGGAGAGCTCGACGCCGAGTGAATCCAGAACGCGCGCCGCGACTCCTTCACCTTCGCGGACGAGACCGAGGAGCAGATGCTCGGTTCCGATGTAGTTGTGGTTGAAACGGATCGCCTCGTCTTGCGCGAGAGCGAGGACGCGCTTGGCGCGGTCGTTGAAGCGGTCGAAGGGTCCCATCGGGATCGAGCCTACGGCTTGCTAGTTCGTCAGCTCCGCCTTGAGCGATGCGAGCAGCAATCGGCGCTGCAGGCGCAGTGCTTCCGGCACAGTGCCACCGATCTTCTCGAACCAGTCGGCGTGCGCCTCGAGCTCTTTCGTCCACTCATCGGGATCGACACGCAGCGCGGCTGCGATCGCATCGACGCTCGCGTCGATGCCGCGCAGGTCGAGGTCGGTCGGGCGAGGCGTGTACCCGATGGGCGTCTCCATCGCGCCCGCGCGGCCCGCGCAGCGGTCGATGATCCACTTCATGACGCGCATGTTCTGGCCGTAGCCGGGCCAGAGGTACTTGCCGTCGTCACTCTTCCGGAACCAATTCACGAGGAAGATCTTCGGTGGCTGCTTCATGCGCCCGAACATCGACAGCCAGTGAGCGAAGTACGTTCCCGCGTCGTAGCCGATGAACGCAAGCATCGCCATCGGGTCGCGGCGGATGCGGCCGACCGCGCCGGTGATCGCAGCCGTCGTCTCCGCGCCGGCCGTTGCGCCGAGATAGACGCCGTGCGTCCAGTTGAAGGACTCGACGGCGAGGGGGACCGTCGTCGAGCGGCGGCCGCCGAACAGGATCGCAGAGATCGGAACGCCGCGCGGGTCCTTCGCAAAACGCGAGAGCGACGGGTTGTTCTCCATCGGCGCGGTGAACCGGCTGTTCGGGTGCGCTGCGGGCTCCTTCGCGCCACGCTTCCATGGTTTCCCGCGCCAGTCGATCAGGTCGGTGTCCGGCCCGTCCATGCCCTCCCACCAGACGTCCTTGTCCGGCGTGAGTGCGACGTTGGTGAAGATGCAGTCGTGCTCGAGCATGCGCATCGCGTTCGGATTGGTGAGGTAATTCGTGCCGGGCGCGACGCCGAAGAAACCGAACTCCGGATTGACGGCATACAGGCGGCCGTCCTCACCGACGCGCATCCACGCGATGTCGTCACCGATGGTGCGTAGCTTCCAGCCCGCGAACTCCGGTGGTGGGACGAGCATCGCGAGGTTGGTCTTGCCGGAGGCGCTCGGGAACGCGCCGGCGATGAAGTGTGTCTCGCCCTCGGGACTCTCGGCCTCGAGCAGCATCATGTGCTCCGCGAGCCATCCCTCCTGCTTCGCGCGATAGCTCGCGATCCGCAGCGCGAGGCACTTCTTGCCGAGGAGCGCGTTGCCGCCGTACCCGGATCCGACCGACCAGATCGTGTTGTCCTGGGGGAAGTGCGTGATGTAGCGACGTTCCGGATCGCAGTCGGCGACGGAGTGCAGGCCGTGGTTGAAATCGTCGCTCGACGCACCGAGACGATCGAGCGCGATGGTCCCGATCTTCGACATGATCCGCATGTTCAGCACGACGTAGATCGAATCGGTGAGCTCGACACCGAGCATCGCGAAGGGCGAATCCGGCGACCCCATCAGGTACGGGATCACGTACATCGTGCGGCCCTTCATCGCGCCATCGAAGATCGCGGCGAGCTTCCGGCGCGCTTCCTCAGGGTCCATCCAGTTGTTCGTCGCGCCGGCTTCGGCTTTCGTCGGCGTGCAGACGAAGGTCAGCTCCTCGGTCCGGGCAACGTCGTTGGGGTTCGAGCGCGAGTAATAGGAGCCTGGCCGCTTTTCCCCGTTCAGTGGGATCAGGACACCGTCCGTGACCGCCTCCTCGGTGAGGAGCTTCGCTTCCTCATCGGAGCCGTCGCACCAGTAGACGTGGTCCGGCTTGCACATGCGCGCCATCTCTTCCACCCAGGACAGGAGATGTCGGTTGGTCGTGGGAGGCGCTTTCGCGACGAGCACGGACGTCCGATTCTAGGTTGCGCGCCGGGTCGACAGGATGCGCGCCACGATCACTGCGACCGTCGCGGTCAGCGGCAGAGCGAGCGAGAGCTGCACGAGGAGGGGAAGCAAGGGGTCGGCGTCGTAGAGAACGCCGGAGAGCAGGCCCCCGGTCCCGAACCCGAGTGCGAACACGAGCTGGAAGCCGGAGTAGCCGAGGGCCGCGCGCGCGGGCGGCAGGATCCGCTGGAGCGCTCCGGCGAGCACTGGGTTGGGCGCCGTTTGCGCACCGAGCAGGAACGAACCGAACGCGAGCGGGATCTCCGATCGACCGGAGAGCGCGATCGTGCCCGCACCGAGAGTCAGCACCGCACCCGCCCCGATCACCGCGGGCACCGGTCCGAATCGGTCCGCGATGCGGCCGTTCGCGGCCGAGAAGAGCGCGGCACCCAGCGCGACGAGTCCGACGTACACACCGACGCGCTCGAGCGGGACGGCCGCGATGTCCCGCACGTACACCGGGAACAACGGATTCACCACGGTCGTGATGATCGCCGCGAGCGGCGTGATGGCGATAAGCGTCCAGAAAGACCGGGGGAGCGGCGGACCGGGCACGTGCGCGATCGGTGGCGTGTGCGACAAACGGAACGTGAGCGCCGAGGAGAGCATGAACGCGACCGTCGCCAGGGCGATCCCACCGCGGAGGCCAATGGCGGCACCGATGGCCCCCGCGAACGGCGAGGCGAGGATCGTCCCGAAGAAGAACGCGCCGTAAACGATGCCGAGCTCGCCCGAGAGGCGCGCGCGCGGTGTCAGCGCCGCGAGGTGCGCGCTCATCAGCGGAAGTGCGGCGCTCCCGATCCAATACAGCGATGACGCGATGAACGCGCCATGCCAGTCCGCGATCGGGAGGAACGCTGCTGCGCCAAGGGTCGATGCGAGCCACACGCCGATGAGAAGTGGTCGTCGTCCGAAGCGATCGGCCGCGAGGCCGATGGGGATGAAGCTTGCAGCGGCGACGACATTGCCGACGAGGAACACGAGGCCGATGTCCGTGGGCGTCGCCCCGAGATCCTTGAGGAACAGCGGAAAGAGGGTGCCCAGAAGACCGAACCCGATCCCCCAGAAGACCTGGGCGACGGTGAGGGTGCTGGCCTCCTTGCTGAGGCCTAGGACGCGCGCCCCTTCACGATGCCCGCCTTGCGCCGCTCCTCGAATTCGGCGCGCGCTCGCTGCAGCACGGCGGGATCGGTGAGCACATCGAGCGCGGTGAGCGCGAGCGCCTTCGCCGCGATGAGCGCGTTGTCCAGGGCACCCTGCGTGACCGCGAGGTCGCGGAACGCGATCGAGTGGCCGGGCACGGGCTCCATCGCGATCGCGATATACGGATGGATGGCCGGGAGCACCTGCATGACGTTGCCCATGTCGGTGGAGCCGACGCGCTCGTCGTCACGCGCCTCGAACACCTGCATGCCGAGGCTCTTCATGTGCTGCGCCCAACGCTCTGCCATCGGCGTCGAGAAGACCATGTTCTCGTAGCCGGCGTTCTCATGGACCGTGACCTTGACCGTCGTGCCCGTCGCGGTCGCGGCGCCCTCGGCGCAGGCGATGAAACGCCGGAGGACCTCCTGCTGGTAGCGGCGATCGAGCGCGCGAACGCTGAAGCGACCGACCGTGTGATCGGGGATCACGTTCGCCGCGCTTCCGCCGCTCGTGATGATGCCGTGGACGCGCGCATCCGGACGCAGCTGCTGGCGCATCGCGTTCACGGCGTTGAAGAGCTGAATGAGCCCATCGAGTGCGTTCACGCCCTGGTCCGGCTGCGACGCCGCGTGCGCGGCCTTTCCGAAGTACTCGACCAGAACGCGATTCGACGCCAGCGAGTGCCGACCGGCGAGGCTGCGACCGGTCGTTGGGTGGATCATCATCGCCGCATCCACGTCGTCGAAGCCGCCCGCGCGCAGCAGCGCGACCTTGCCGCCGCCTCCCTCCTCCGCCGGAGCGCCGATCGCCGCGAGCGATCCGTCGAGGTCGCCGATCACCTCGCGCACCCCGACCGCGGCCGCGGTGCCGATCATCGCGATG
>Ga0207653_10000422_pt1 | contig 17764 bp, 14 predicted proteins | sample KBSK5251metaG_FD_184341 | JGI IMG/M metagenome (GOLD analysis project Ga0207653, IMG submission 184341) | Corn, switchgrass and miscanthus rhizosphere microbial communities from Kellogg Biological Station, Michigan, USA - KBS K5-25-1 metaG... | ecosystem: Host-associated > Plants > Roots >...
TCCAGCCGGCCATCAAGCTCGTCATTTCGCTCTGCGCTTGCTCGATAGACACGCCGGGTTTCAACCTGCCGATCACTGAAAGAAAGTGGGAACCACGATTGCCTGGGTTGGCGGGATCGAATTGGAAAGGCACGACGAGCTCGACTTGATCGTTACTTCCGGGCGGGAATGCAAAGTTAGCAGGCATCACACCGACAACGGTCGTTGTTGCCGCGTTGACCTGAATCTGTTTGCCAATGATGTCACTTGATCCGCCGAAACCCTTTTGCCAGAGACCGTGCGAAATGATGGCGACTCTTGGTCCGCCATTGCGATCTTCCTCTTCAGTGAAGCTGCGACCGCGTTCGGGTTGCACTCCGAGCACGTCGATCAGGCTGCGCGTGATGGCGGCTGAGGTGACTCGAAGTGGTTCACTCTCGGTACCGACGTTCTGACCGCCCGGCGCCCACGCGCCGATTGCTTCCCAGGATTTAGCTTCGCGCTGAATGTCGAGGAGTTCGGGAGGCGAGAGCCAGAATTTCTGGAGCTGCATCGTGGGAAATTCGCTGTAGACGCGGACGAGTTGATCGGGGTTCCGGTATGGCAACGGCCGTAACAGGACTGAGTTCACAACGCTGAAGATGGCGGAATTCGCGCCTATGCCGACTGCGAGGGTCAGAATCGCGACGGCGGTAAAGGCTGGATTCTTACGCAGCATACGCAGCGCGTATTTCAAGTCCTGTAAAAACGTTTGCATCGCTCTCGGTCCTCCGGAGGGTCTTTACGTGCTCAGTCCGGGCTTAGTTCACCCAAATGAAAGTGGCTCTATTGGTTAAAACACCACCGCAGTGAGAGTGGTGGCAAAAGAAATAGCCGCGGATGAACGCATATAAACGCTGATCTGCGCCTATCCGCGTTCATCTGCGGCCAAAATGACGATGGAGGAGAACGTCTGCGATTGCGTCGGAGATGGGGAGGCCCGGAGTCTCTTCAAGCCAGAAGAACTCGCCGCAGGGATTGAGTTCGAGGAAGACGTGACGGTTGTCGGGTGTGAGAATGATGTCGATCGCGCCGTAATTCAAGCGGAAGTAATCCATGAGGCGCAGGATTTTTTCTTCGATTTCATGAGGGAGTTGGTAGGGCCGCCAGTCTTGAATCATGCGGAGACCATCGCGGCGCCAGTCGTGAGCGGCGCGTGCGGAGACTTGCGAGTCGACGGCGGCACACATGACTTTGTGGCCCACGACCGTGACACGAATCTCGAGCGACTTGGAGAGTAACTCCTGAAAAGTAGCAGGACAGAGACTCAAGCCGGAGAGGTCCGCGAGGTCTTCGGGCTTCACGGGGTTGGTAAAGACGACGAGTTCTTTTCCCTCGTCGTAGATCGCGAAGGAAGAGAGCATCTTCGTCACTATCCCACCGTCGCAACTCTTTGCGAATGCGCGGACGGCGACGGGGTCGTTTGTCGTCAGCGTGCGCGGTGTGTCGAGTCCGAGTTCGCGCGCCACCTGAAGTTGAAGCTGCTTGTTCTCCGCGTGACGGATGTGGCGGAGGTGGTCCATGCGGAAGGTTTTCAGGCTCGCGAGCATGCCGTGTGCGGCGGCACTCGCTTCGCCGATGGACGCGTGACGCAGTTGCCTGTCGAGTTCAGTCGGGAGATGAGCGCCGAAGTTGATGCGACGATGCCAGATTGCTGTTACCTCGCGTAGATCGAATTCGCCATCTTCATTAGTAAGCGTGAGACGATTCTCGCCGCCGGAGCCATAGTAAGCAGAGAGTCGCACATCGGTCGGATAGCGGTCCGTGTCAAAACGGATTGTGTGACCACCCTTGCGGGCGATGGCCTCGGTCACTCGCGCGACACTGTCGTTATCGTTGCTCTGTGTGACGATGAGTATGGACATAGTCTTCGAGTAGCGCTTCGGCGATGGCCTCCGAGATGGGAAGGCGAAGGTCGCGTTCGAGCATGCCCCATTCGCCGCCGGGGTTGACTTCGAGGAACACGTACTCGCCCGAAGGAGTGCAGATCAAATCTACGGCGCCGAATACGAGGCCGAGTTCCGACATCAATGCTTGCAGACCGCTTGCGACTTCCGTGGGCAGTTGGGCCTGTTGCCAGCGACACTCCTCGGGTGCGACGCGACGCCAGTCCGTTTGCCCGCGCGACGTGTCACTCGCATCGAGCGCGCCTGCGAAGGTCTTACCGGCAACACAAGCAACGCGCAGTTCGCACGCTTTCGGAATCAACTCCTGAAAGACCATCGGGCTATGCCGAAGTGTCTCAGCATGGTCCAGGTCTTCTTCGCTGACGCGGCTCGTGTAGACGAAGGGCGTCGCGGCATCCATGCTGACGGCGATCGGGCGAAGGAGCTTCGCTACCGTTTGACCTTCAGTTTCTACGAAGAAGTGTCGAGCTGCGGCGGGATCGTTGGTAACGAGAGTGCGCGGGACGCGCAGGCCGGCGCGCGCGGCGAGCCGGAGTTGTCGCTGCTTGTTCTCGGCGGCGCGTTGGCGCTGAAGGTCGTTGACCCAGCGTGCGTCGTGAAGCGCGTCGAGAAAACCTTCAAGCGCGGCGATTGACTCGCGCACGCACATTGAGCGATAGCGCTCGTCGAGGTCGTGGGCCATGCGCGGCGACCAGAGCTTGCGCGCCCAAACCGCGCGCACTTCTGTGGTGGAAATCTGTACTCCCGTTTCCGTAAAGAGGTGTGCTGTGCGTTCGCGGGCTGAGAGCTTAATTGACGACGGAAAGAGATCTGTGTTGAAGCGAATGGGACGGACGCCCCGACGTGCGAGAGCGTATGAAACAAGATCGATAGTATAGAAGTCGCGACTGTGCGTCAGCAGTAGAACGACGTCGCGCGATGTTGTTGGCGGCACGGCCAGATTTCTCTTTGCAATCTCTGTGTCCTCTGTGTCTCTGTGGTTAGCAGAGACACAGAGGTCACACAGTTATCGAGCGTTGCCTTCCGACATGTATTCAAAACGCTGATCGATCTCGTCGCGATCGGACGGATACTTGAGCGTCATTTTGGAATCCTTTGAGGTGTCCTGTCCTTCGAGGAAACGCGCGAAGAACGGCTCGGAACTTTCAGGAGTGCATGGTTCGGTCTTGTCTCTCATTGAGTAGATCTCCTTTAAGGTTGAACTGAGTCTTGCGAGGTAACAAAATGGTAGAACGACACCTATGATGCATTGAAAGCGGTTTGGGATGACTGGTCCTTCCATCGTTGTTCATTCACACCAAACAAGACCAGCCATAATGTCAGCATTCCCTCGCCGATGATCCCCGGCAAGAAAACATAGGGCGCTAGTGAGAGTGCAAACGACGGCTTCACGAAAGTAAACCAACCTAATGCGGCGAAAATCAGTAGTACGCCGAGAAATTTCGGCAAAAAAATGGATCGAAGAATCAGATAACCGACGAGCGAGCAGTAGCAGCCAAAGAACACTAGCGGACTGATCACCGCAAGCGGTTTGATCAACAGGCTGAGTGGTCCAATCGCTATTCCCGCCAGGCTGATGCCGGCGGCAACGAACGATACTCTCGGCCCAGCAGGCTTGAAGATGAAGTAGAAGAGGATCGTGACGGCGATGTAGAACAGGCCGCTGATCATCGCGGCTGCGTATCCGACGGCATTGCGAGAAAAAAGAGAGAAGATGCCGAGGCTGAAAACCACGACATAAATCAGACCGGCAATCCGCGCTGTTACTTTTGGTGATCGTTCGATAATGTTCATAGGGTTAAGTACGCAAGTCTCGCGGAAGCGGGAAACAAATAGACATGACCGCAAGTATCAAAAACATGACCGCACGTTGCTGAGGGTACATGCCTGAACCGACAATTGCCGCTGGGTTTGTGAAAGCGTTTCTGGACTTTGCCGTCTCGCGAGGCATCGATGACCGCGAGCTAGCCGACCGCGCACAGATTCGCGTCGAGGAGATTAGTGGACCTGATCAACGTGTTTCATTCGCGAGTTATATGACACTGATGGAAATCGCGATCAGGATTTGCGGTGAGCCCGCACTCGCACTGCACTTTGGAGAAGCGGTGAGGTTGCAGGACATATCTATCCTCGGCTTGGTGGGCCATTGTGAAACCGCCGAACAAGCGCGCGCACAGGCTAATCGGTTTGCGCGCCTGGCAGTTGACGACGGCAATGGCGCGGGTTCGCATGCGGTAGAGTTCGTGCGCGATGGCGACGACGTGTGGCTGCATTTCACCGGGCGGCTTTATAAGGAGCACCGACTATTGACTGAATCCTCGCTCGCACGCGCGGTGTGCGATGGGCGTGCGTTCGCTGCGATGCACAGAGACAAACCGTGGCCGGCTCCAAAGGCGGTTAGCTTCACGCATGACGAGCCGAGTTACCGCGCCGAATACGATCGTGTCTTCCGCATGCCGCTCCACTTTGGCAGCGATATGAACGCCCTTCTCTTCGGTGAAGAGATATTGTCGGTACATGTTGCACCACCGAACGAATATGTCTCGCGACTAGTAAAGCAGCAGGCCGAAACGCTTCTTAAAGATCTCGACAATTCATCATCGACACGGGCGCACGTGGAGAAGCTCTTATCACCCATGCTTCGCACCGGCGAAGCGAACGTAGAAGTTATTGCGCGTAAACTTGGCGTTAGCCGTCAGACGCTTTTTCGCAAGTTGAGAGAAGAGGGAGTTACTTTTGAAAAGGTGCTTGACGAACTGCGCCACAACATGGCGTTGAATTTTCTGAAGACAGAGAAAATGTCGGTAAACGAGACTGCCTATCTCCTCGGCTTCTCCGACCCCGCAGCCTTCTCACGCGCCTTCAAGCGTTGGACCGGGTCCAGTCCCCGCGCGCTGCGCAACACCTCTCTTGGTACGCGGATCAATTAACCTAAATCCGCTCGGCGGCTGGCTTACGTTCAAGATCACAAAATGTGATCTTGAACGGCGATGCCCGGCGAACTGGTCACAGTTTGTGACCGGTTCACATGCTCTCCAGAGGCCAAATGTTATTGCGAATACCTCTATTTCTTGGCAGCCCTGGGACGGAATCCAATTGGGTTTCTGTTAACTACCCGGGGGATCCATTAACTGACGAACCGCACTAAAAACAACCTTGAACTTTGCGTCATAGTTTGCTTCCAACTCGTCTAACCGCTTTATCAGTTTTTCGTTCGAAGCAAAAATCTGGCGCAACCTGACGAACGTCCGCATGATTTGAATGTTTACTTGAACTGCGCGCGACGAGTTTAGCACGCTTGAGAGCATCAAGATTCCATGCTCGGTAAACGCGTATGGTTGGTACTTGCGATGTGTTCCCCGGGCTTTCTTTAAGGTCACAATTTGTGACCTTGAACGAGGAATTAGCAAAAGGTCCTGACCAATAGCAGCGGCAGATGATATTCCCGGACAAGCTCGATGTGCTGACAAATCCACGCGAGATTGATCGCTGAGACTGGTGGCACACAAGGTCTCAGAGATGAAGGCTTACTCGAATCAGCTCTCACCGCTGCTAAAAATCGCCATTACTATGAAACCGCCGATGCTGTGAGTTGTGCAGCGACATACGCTTTTCAATTGACTCAAGCGCATGCCTTCCTGGATGGCAATAAACGAGTCGCCGCCGCCATCACTGAAGCTTTTCTCGAAACGAACAGCTTTGAACTAACAATGGGAAATGAGGAAATAGTTGATTTATTTTCGCGATCGCCTCCATGCCTTGAACCATGAGCAGATTGAACAACTGCTGAGAAATAAAGTTAGGTCTAAGAATTAAGTAAATTGTGGTCCAGGTACGAATAGCGATGTCAACAGAAGCACTCAACAGGATTATCAAAGAAGTTAACGCGCTCACACCACAAGAACGGCGTGAGTTGATCGAGTGGTTAGCGCAGGAAGAGCAAAACTCACCGGCTGATACCGCGACGCTGCGTGAGTGGTTGAATGAGGCTCGAAACACGCGAGCGGAACTTCCGCTCACTAGTGACTCTGTAGACTCCTGAACAATTGCCTTAGACTCTGCATAAAATCACTACCTCGCAGTCCTCAACCAGAAAAAAGAATCGACCTTTCGCGGAAGAAACTGGTACGCCGAGGCGTCTTAAATAACAGACGAAAGGAGAGTGGCATGAATTCTGTTATCAAAATACCAGCGGCTATCAGCCGCTTTGGGGGATTGACACTATTACTGGTTGCGTCGTCGCACTTTATCTCGTGCCCTTCCGGCGACATCCCGTCAAACACATCGGAACAGGCGTTGTTCGCCGACGCCCCAGGCTCGCCGGTGGCGGTACAGGGTGGGCCAAGCAATGTTTTGATTGGTGATATGAACAATGATCGAAAGCTCGATCTGGTTGTGGCGCTTGGGCAGGCGAAGTCCATTACGGTCCTCGAGGGCAAAGGCAATGGGCAGTTTGGCGCGGCCCTGAGTAACACCAACGTTGCACAAGCGCCCGGTGAGACGGCACTCGGCGACTTGAACGGTGATGGCAAACTCGACGTCGCCGTCAGTTCTCACGATAGTTATGGAGTCACGCTACTAATAGGCGACGGCAAAGGTGGTCTAACTCCAGCGCCGAGCTCTCCGATCATGATGAAACAAGGCGAGCATCCACATACACACGGTCTCGCAGTCGCGGATATTAATCACGACAACAAGCCCGACCTGATCACCTGCAACAGCTCAGACAACGACATCTCACTCGCACTGGGCGACGGACGCGGCAATTTCACGCGCGTTGCGCAATCGTTCCCCGTTGGTCCAAGCCCATATCCTTTCGGTGTCGGCGACGTCAACAACGACGGCTGGCCCGACATCGTCGCGACGGCCACTGCAACTGGTCCATTACGCCGACAACAACTTCCGCAGAGTCGCGCGTTGACGTTGCTCTTATCCGACGGAAAGAGCGGACTCACACCACGCCAACTCCCTATCCGCACCGGCGAACCGTGGTTTGCTGCCGTTGCAGATCTCAACCGTGATGGCAAAGCAGACATCGTCGCAACTCATCACGAAATAAACGCGTTGACGGTGATGATGGGCGACGGTCGTGGCGGGTTTACTGAAGCGAACGGATCTCCATTCGACTTCGGAGTCTCTCTTTACCAGTTAGTCATCGCGGATGTGGATCGCGACGCGAAAATGGACGTCGTTGCCACTACCGGCAACAGCATCCGCGTGCTGTTGGGCGATGGACGCGGTGCGTTTAAAGAAGCTGCTTCGATGCCAGTTGGACCAGGTGCGTGGCGAATAGCTGCCGCAGATCTTAACGGCGATGGTGCAATTGATGTAGTGACGAGTAATTCCGAGAGTAACAGCCTCAGCGTGTTGCTGGGAAAGACTCGGGGGTCCTGAGACCCCCGAGAGAAACGAAGTTAGAAGATGAACTTCACAGCTAGCTGCACATTGCGGCGCTCGATGTTTCCATTTGGAGTTACACCTCTGTTAGCCCCAACGAAATTGCTTCCCGCCACGTCGAACGTTCCCGGTACGAGGTAAAGGTTCGCGTGGTTCAAAGCATTGAAGAGTTCGCCACGAAATTGCAGGCTGTAACGCTCGGTTAATTTGACAGTGCGATAGAGACCGGCGTCGAGATTCCAGGTTCCAGGCGCGCGGAATTGATTCCGCTTCGTCATGTTTTCCGGATATGGACCAAAGTCCGAGCAACCACCACACAGCGGATTCCCAAACGCAGCTACCGGTTGACCAGTCAGATCAATGTAGCGGAAGAAGTTCGCTCCCGCGTCCTGCAAATTGACGGTCAGTGGTCCGTTCGGAACCAATCGCGGAGCATTGAGGTTGGAAGCCCCGCTGTCAAAAATCGTGAATGGATTTCCGGTGCGGGCCGTGTAGATCCCTGTCACCGTCCAGCCATCCAACAGCGCTTTGCCAACTCCACTCAGGTTCTTAGCGTACGGTATCTGCCAGATGACGCTGCCCACAAAACGATGACGCACGTCATTGTCAGCATATCCGTAGTCCAGATCTCTCGGGCCGAACGGATTTGTCAGACCGAGGTTATTGTTGAAGGCGGCTTCACTGAACGTCGTACTCAGATTGTCTTTCGACACTGAGTAAGTGTAGTGCGCTGTGAACTGCACGCCGGTGTGACGGAAGTTGGTGCTATCGAGTCCGACGATCAGCGCGTTGTACCGCGAGAAACCCAGATTGCCGCGACCGTTGATGTTCGCGTACTGCGTGTTCAAACGCTTGTTTGGATCCGGATCGCCGAGGAACACTGCGGCCGAACCAGGCACGTTCAGCGGGTCAATTGAATAGAGGCTCTCGCCACGCGACCCTGAGTACTCGACTGAGAAAATGTTGCCGGCGCCGAGTTCTCGCTGAAGTCCAGCACTGAAGAAGTGAGCGTAAGCATTCACGATGTTTTGACGAACGTTCCTGAGACTACCGACAGGTATTACTTTCGTCGGCGGCGTCGTACCGGCAAGTGGGCCAAGGTTCTGCGTGGTTATTTGCAGATTTGGTACGTCGACATTATTGAACAGCGACAACACCAGATACGAGGGTGGGTTCTGAATCAGATTGAATGTGACGTTCCCAAAATTCCTTTCATAAGCCAAACCATATCCGGCGCGAATGCTGGTCTTGCCATCACCAAACAGGTCATATGCGAAGCCGACTCTCGGCGCAAAGTTGTTCTTGTCGGGTGCCCACAAACCTCCGACAGGACTGTTCTCCGCGATCTGCACACTTCCATTCTTGATTTGTTCCTGAAGCGTATTTCCAGCTCCTAAATAGAAGTTCGAATCAAGATTCGGATTCTTGTTGTGCTGCACGCCGTAGTACTCGTAGCGCAATCCGAGGTTGAGAGTTAATCGCGGAGACCAGCGGAACGAGTCATTCACATAGGCAGCCCATTCGTTGTACCGGTTGCTGCGAGTGAAGTCAGGCTGGTTGACAGGAAGGTTAACGCTGTCGCCGGGGAATTTCCCCTGCGGGTCGATTGCAGCTTGAAACTGGTTGATGTTGCCAGTGACAAAGTTTGCGAGTGCTTGAGAATAATTCCCCTGTACACCCAGACTCTCGACAGCAGTTTGAAATGCTCCAAACAAGTGGTTGTCCTGAATGTAGAAGAACGATCCTCCAAACTTCCACTGATGACGACCCTTCGTGAAAGTCATGTTCTCGTATATCTGACCAACATTCTGTGGACCACCAAAACCGACTGGTGAGTTCGCAGCGTTGAACGGCCAATAACCAGGAAACGCGATCACATTGCCACGAACAACTCCGCTCGCGCCGGGAAACATGAACAGGCCCGGTTCGATCGGAGCCGCTCCATAAGGCGCATCATTTGCCCACTTGTTGTAGGAAAACTTTGTTTCCGACACCAGATTTGGTGAAAACGTGTGCGCCAGTGTCAGCAGGTAATTGTCTCCGCGAATGAGCGACGCGGTATCGTATCCGGTATATGGACTAAAGCCTGTGCTACCTAGTGGGAAGTCTTTATTCTCGCGCGCCCATCTGCCATACAGCAGTGTCTTGTCACTGAGGTTGTAGTCGACGCGCAACACAGTTGCGTAAGTGTTTTGCGGTAGACCACCACCGAGATTGGTTGGCTCTGTGTACCGCACTTGCTGAAACGCCGGAAGATTTGCGGGAAGAGCTGCAAAGGCGTTGCCCGGCTGGCTGGCTGCTGGAATGTTATCCGCAACCACATCACCGACCGTGTAGATCGTTCCCGTAGGCGTAGCCTGTATCGCACGACCCGCGAAGAAGGCCTGCGTGGGTGTTGCTGTGGCTGCGATCAACTGCGGAGTGGGGATCACGGCCAGCAGGTCTCCGGCACTACGTACGCGTGTGAATTCCGTGCTGTTGAAGAAAAACAACTTGTTCGTCTTGATTGGACCACCGATGGTGTAACCAAACTGGTTTCTCGTGAACACACCGCGAGATATGCCATTAGCGTTGTTATTGAACCCGTTGGACGCCAGCTTCGAAATCCTGTTGAACTCGTAAGCTGATCCGTGAAAATCATTGGAGCCGGAGAGAACAGCGACATTCACGATGCCGCCTGACGCTCGTCCGTACTCCGCCGAGAAGTTACTCGTTACAACTCTGAATTCCGCTACTGCCTCGAGCGGAACGTTCTGCGCGACCGAACCGTAGAACACACTGTTGTTGTCAACGCCGTCGAGCAGTACGTTCGTGCTCGATGCGCGTTGACCGTTGATGCTGAACCCTGCGCCACGTCCGGTTAAACCCACACCAGGGACGGGTGGTCCAGGATCGTCGTTGTTGATGTTGCCACCTAGACCGATCAGGTCGTAAGGATTTCTCGTCAATGTTGGCAATTGCCGAATCTGATTTCCGGTCACAATGTTCGAGACTTCGGCAGTTTGAGTATTGACGGCAAGACCTTCGCTTGCGACTACGTTAACGGTCCCACCAGAAACCTCGGTGAGTGTCATCTTCGTTTCCAGTGTCACGTTAGAGCCGACGGTGACCTGCACGCGCTGCGTGTTCGGTTGAAAACTGCCGCCTTCGACAGTTACGTCATAGAAACCGGGGAGCAATCCGACGACGGTGTAGACGCCTTCATTGTCCGAAGTCGCCGTCACCTCGCGTCCGGTAGCGACTGATTTGACGCGAACATTAGCTCCAGTTACGACTGCGCCGTTGGGATCTACGATCTTCCCGACAAGCCGGCCGGTGTCTGTCTGCGCTGCGGCGAGAGCTGCAGATATTAATAGGAGGAGAGCTGCTACCAAAGTGCTCGCCCCTCGACAGGGTTTTAAGTAACTACTAGTCATACCTCATTCCTTTCTACTGCTTAATGGATCAACTACTGCAGTGTTCCCTGGGCTGGAACGTTGGTCCTGTGCAGAGAGCGCAATGACTATGCCGAGGTAGCGAACTCGATCTCGATTGCAGAGGTAATCGAGCGAAAAGTGTGGGTCATTTATCTGGGTGGATTAATCTCCCGGATATCGGGGAGAGGTCTCTTGCGGATTTTGGAAAGATTGGGGAATTTGGAAAAATCGCGGGACGATCTTGAAGTGATCGACTACCAGTAAATCCATAAAAGTAAATGGTGTGGTGGTCCAGGAGCAGGCTTGTCCTGGATATCGCCAGGCGCATCAAACGCTGAACTAGCCCTTAACTTCCGGCAGCTTTTTGAAGCCTTCCTCCAATGCCTTGCGCAGGCGATCGATAGCTGTCGTCGGATCTCCGGCGAGATCAGGATCGGTATACAAGAGCACTTCACCGTTTCGCGCATCCACTATCCCGATCTGTAATCGCAGGTAAGCCGGAACTACTCCGCCAACCAGCCATCTCATAGCAGTTTTGCCGCCCGTCAGTTTTTTCCCCGCCCCACGGATGAAAACGATCGCATCTGCACCCTTCTCTAAATTCAGGTTCAGCACCTCATCGCCCATCGAGAAGCGACCTTTCTTAACGTCGCTGCGCTTCTTCATGATCTTTGGCAACAGCTCGTCAAACTTAGTTTGAAAGTCGGCGACGTTGTACTTTTGCTGCGAGTCGCCATCGGCGGGTGCGGCGGCGGCGCCCGGAATCGGCAGCGTTGTGACGTTTTTCCGTTTCGACAAAACTTCAGCGACCATTTTTTCTACACGCACGCTCAACTCGTCAGACTCAGCCGCCATGCCTTCCGGTCCTTTCATGCTGTCGCGGACGACATTTATTTTCGCCGGCATGACGACGACGGTGCGAATCGTCGTTTCTTTCGACTTGATCTTCGGGTGAATAAATTGAGCATTGATCCGGTGCGAGCCGGACACGACGACCAGTACCACCAGCGCAAACATCTTCAACCCGAATCGATCCCTCATTTCAGCTTCTCCTTTAACGTTTCTATACGTCTTTGAATTCGCGCGCGATCGCTCGCCGTTGGCGACAGCTCGAGGTACTTCTCATATTCGGCGGCAGCATCGCTTCCTCGTTCGAGTTTCTCGTAAAGCATAGCAAGCCCTCGATGGGCCACCGGCACTGGATTCTCAGCGCTCAATGCGCGGCGGTACAAATCCTCCGCCATTTGTTGATGTCGTTGCCAATTTTCCTTACCTGCGGGTGTCGCAAGCAGTTCGCGCTCTTCTTCTTCATTTGTGCGCTTCAGGCTTTTCTTCGCGGCATCCTTCTTCGCACTGTTCGTCAGTTCTTTTTCGGTTAGCTGTGGCGAACGAGGTCCGAGCGTGCGATAACTCTCCGCTAACCAAAACAGGTTTTCCGAATCGGCGTGGAAATCCACGAGACGCTGCGCGAGGTAAACGGCGGAACGAGCGCGTCCGGCATTGATCGACAACTGAAGATCGTGCCGCATCACGGATTCTACGTTCTGAAAGTAGGCCGCCCGCTCTCGATGCAACTCCATCTGGGGCGTCACTTTGTCTGCACGCCCGCCGAGGTAACTGGTCAGATACTTGATTCGTTCGTCGAGCGCCGGATGGTCGTTATAGAAGAGCCGGATGTTCTCGCCCTCGATGTCTTTATCCAGCAGCTTCATCACGTTGACCATCTCTTCAGGCGCGTACTCGGCGCTGATCATCATGTCGATGCCTTTGAGATCAGCTTCGCGCTCGAGGTCGCGGCTGTAACCATAGATCGTCGCCACCATGATGAATGGAGCTACTGTTGTGACAACCATTATGACTGCTCCAACAACGCCGCCGGGCGCATAGGCGCCGACCGCTGCCATGACGTTCATCGTGAGAAATTTTTTGCGGTTGCTGCGGTTGTGCATGTACGTATGTCGCCGCATTGCGTGCGTCAGCTCATGTGCGAGGACCGCCGCCAACTCGGATTCGTTATCGAGGAGAGTCATCAATCCGGTGGTGACGTAGATCGAGCCGTTCGGAAGGGCGAAGGCGTTCGGCTGCGGGTCGCGGAGTATGTGAAATCTCCATGACACCCTTTCGAGCTCGAGCCCGCGCGGAATCAGCGATTTCCCGATGCGACGTAAATAAGCATTCGCAGCTTCGTCGGCGAGCACGAGGCCATCGCGCTCGAGCCGGACGTCGAGCAGATCCGCCTGTTCAAGCACCTCCAAATCGACCTGGCCGAATTTGAACTCTTCCTTAACGGGCGGAGGTGTGGCCTCGACCGGCGCCGTCTTCTTTTGCGCGAGGGTAACAGGACCAAGCGAAGTGAATACGACGCAGAAGCAAAGCGCTGCGACGATCAGATTTGTGGGTTTGCGGGGGAACATAGTCGGCAATTTTTCAAAGCCAGGGAGAGCCGGCAATGATGACTAAAGATACAAGATGGCTCTTCCGCTGTAAATTATAATCTCTAACCGGTACGGTTCGTTGAAAAACGCCGAAGGCGTTCGCTAATTTCAGCCCAGGGTTCGAGTGCAGCGAGAACCCTGGGACATTAATTTTAAATCACGACCAACCCTAAAAGGGTTAGACGGTTGGCAAACCCCTTCAGAGTTCAGTGATTATTTAATGTTCTGATCCCAGGGTTGTCGCTCCGCTCCAAACCCTGGGCTGGAATTACGAACGCCTGCGGCGTTTTCAAACCAGTGCTCTTTAACAGTCGGTACGGACGTCAATTAGTGATATGTCTTGCCGTTATGTATTAACCACCCTGCGACGTGCCTGCCGCGCGGGTCGTGGTGAGTCCAATGGACAACGCCGCCTTTTTCGTTCCAGACGTATTCGCCGTTGAAGCGAACACTGTCGCCCACCTCGAGTGCATCGACGCGCGGCGCGATGTCGATGTTGTGTGTAATCAGGAGTGTCTGTCCGGAGGCAAGCTGCACGATGAATCGTTGGTGTCGCGCACCGTTGAGATCGTCTTCCAGAACGCGAATCACCGCGCCCTCGCCTTCGACTTGTATGTCGCTCGCGCGACTCGCGAACGCGCGTGCGATCGGGTCGTCGCTTGTCCGCGAACCCGAACTGGCCTGCAAGATGAGGAACGCTCTGTTCGGGCAAGTTCCGACGGAGGAGCCCTGTGCTTCTGTGGCGATTGAGAACTGTGGTGGCACGGGCGAGTCGGCGCAGATGATGTCGCCGTTTTCGGGCCGCTTTACCAGCAACTCAGTCCCGTTGCTGCAAGCTGGATTGCGCTTGTAACCAACGACCACCATGCCATTCGGGACAGATGCAATGCCACAGATGATCGGCGAGGGCTTACGCGTCTTGCGCGCGGATTTTTGAGCGCTCGATCCGGAGGGAAACAGACAAAGCAGGGCCGATATGAGTAGAAGCTTGATGACTTGTTGCATTCGAGATCCTCGTTGGGGGTTGTTTGAGATTTGAGGCGTTGAGGGGCGTACGTTTAGCCCAGATTTCAAACTAGCAAATCCCGCAACAAGTGATCAAGCAATATCAATCTCGTGGGGTTAAACGCCGAAGGCGTTCGCTAATTTCAGCCCAGGGTTCGAGCGCAGCGAGAACCCTGGGATCAGAACATTAAATAGTCATTGAACCCTGAAGGGGTTTGCCAACCGTCTAACCCTTTCAGGGTTGGTCGCGATTTTACAATTAATGTGCTCTTGACGTTTCACGTCGACCCGACGCTACCGCGTTACGGTACTGACCTTATCCAACCTGAGGCCGCTGACCCTGAAAGTACGGGGGCGATTTGTTAGACTGAAATTGTGAATCCTACCGCTTTTCAAGCATATCAATTATCAAGGAGGAATTATGACCGAGACCGCGGAACCTATCGAGGATCGGCTAGCCGACTTCACCCGCGACAAGAGAATCCTGCTCTTATCTTTAATGGCAGTTGTGGTCGGCGTTTTCAGCGCCCTCGTAGCTAAAGCTCTCGTTTGGCTGATTGCAGTCTTTACGAATCTTACTTTCTATCAACGCTTTTCTTCCGATTTCGTCTCACCGACAAATCACCACCTCGGACCACTCGTCATCTTCGCGCCCGTCATCGGAGGTTTGATCATCGGACTGATGGCGCGCTACGGCTCAGAGAAAATTCGCGGACACGGTATCCCCGAGGCGCTCGAAGCCATCCTCTTCGGCCGCAGCCGAATGGACGTGAAAGTCACCGTTCTAAAGCCGCTCTCATCCGCGATCTCGATTGGCTCCGGTGGCCCATTCGGCGCAGAAGGTCCCATCATCATGACCGGAGGCGCGATCGGCTCGATCTTCGCGCAACTCTTCCATCTCTCAGCCGCCGAGCGCAAGACGTTGCTGGTCGCCGGAGCGGCGGGCGGCATGTCTGCCATCTTCAACACGCCTGTAGCCGCAGTGTTGTTGGCTGTCGAGTTGCTTCTCTTCGAGTGGCGGCCGCGTTCGTTCATTCCCGTCGCCGTCGCATCCGCGGTTGCGGCCATGATGCGCGTGCCATTACTCGGCTCGGGCGCGATCTTTCCCGTCACAACACACGCGCCGCTCGGCGCCGAAGGATTGATGATCGCATTCCTCGTTGGCATCACAGCCGGACTCGCGTCAGGCGCGCTGACAGCGCTGGTGTATGGATGTGAAGACCTCTTTAGCAGACTTCCGATTCACTGGATGTGGTGGCCCGCTATCGGCGGAGTGTTCGTCGGTATCGGCGGCTGGCTGGATCCGCGTGTGCTCGGCGTCGGCTACGACACAATTCATGCACTATTAAGAGGAGAACTGGTCGGCGCCGTCGTGATTGGCTTGTTGATCGGCAAAGCAGTAGTTTGGTCCATATCACTCGGATCGGGAACCTCCGGCGGTGTACTCGCGCCACTCCTGATTATCGGCGGCGCGCTGGGCGCGATTGAAGGAAGATTCATCTCGCTCGGCGATCCCGGCCTTTGGGCGATGATCAGCATGGCCGCGATGATGGGTGGAACCATGCGCTCACCATTGACCGCCATGATCTTCACGCTTGAACTCACACACGACCTGAACCTCTTGCCTGCCCTGCTGATTTCATGTATCGCCGCGCACGCGTTGACCGTGTTATGGCTGCGGCGTTCTATCCTGACTGAGAAGGTAGCGCGACGTGGTTTTCACGTCACACGCGAATACAGCGTCGATCCTTTGGCGGTATTACGTGTCGGCGAGGTCATGGATAGCAATCCGCCTTCAGTGCCGGGGAATATGAAGGTCAGCGAACTTTCCGATCTGATTGCCAACGGAAATCCTGAGCTATCGCACCGTCAGGGAACGCTGATTGTCGACGACGAAGGCAAGCTCGCGGGTATCATTACGCGCGGCGATCTTTTACGCGCGCTCGATAGATCACCCGATGGCGCCACTGTGCTCGAAGCAGGCAGTCAGCATTTGATCGTCACGCATGCGGATGAAATACTTCATGATGCAGTTACGAGAATGGTTCGTCACGATATCGGTCGCCTGCCCGTCGTGCGTCGCGACAATCCACAGAAGATCGTGGGCTACTTAGGAAGGGCCAGTGTCATGACCGCCAGACTACGCCGTCATGAAGAAGAACATCATCGCGAAGCAGGCTGGCTCCGCGCGTTCTCGCAATAGCAGTGGGCGGCTCTGTTGGACGCGGTCAGTACCGTACTGACCGCGTCCAAGTGTGCACGCCGGCTGTTGGCGGCAAAAGCCGGCTACTCGTGATTCCCTTTAGACTGCACGAACGCGACACATTCGCCCTGGTTGTTGAATGCGTGCGGGAAGTTGAAGTTCATCCAACCACCGTTCGCACATTCATCGACGTTCCTCACTGGTCCACACATGCGCACATTCTGAGGAATGCTGACTGTCGTCGGCTCTCCCAGCGGAACGACGAACATCTGATACGCGAAAGTCGGTACACTACCGAGATTCTTCGGCCTGTGAACTCTTCCGCCTTCTTCGAATGCTTGTCCAACCGTATACGATTGCTCTCCGCCACATCCGTCTCGATCTGCTCGCGATCGACGAAGCGTTAGACAGGTTGGCCCTAATTGACGAACAGCAAGCGCGTATTGTCGAGTTGCGTTTCTTACTCACCGATCGAACGCCGGTCCTCCACACCGGGCAACACTTAGGAAACTACGAGATCATTTCGACCCTTGGCAAAGGCGGCATGGGCCAGGTGTATCTCGCTTTAGACACTCGTCTCGGACGTAAAGTCGCGCTAAAGCTCCTTCCCTTCTCCAATGCACTTGACGCCAGTCACGTGCAACGGCTCGAACAGGAAGCGCGCACCGCGTCGGCGCTAAACCATCCAAACATCGTGACCATTCACGAGATCGGAGAGGCAGACTCCATCCACTTCATGGCCACGGAGTACGTCGATGGCGAGACTCTGAGACAGCGAATGTTGAATACGGAGCTCAGCATTCGCGAACTCGCCGCCATAGCGGTTCAGATCGCATCCGCGCTTCGCGCCGCACACCAAGCGGGTATCGTTCACCGCGATATCAAACCAGAGAACATCATGTTGCGCAGTGATGGTGTCGTTAAGGTGTTGGACTTCGGACTCGCCAAGGGCAGTGGGAATTCAGACACGGAACGAGGCCTGATCATGGGGACGACGGCGTACATGTCGCCGGAGCAGGCACGAGGTGAAGCGGTCGACGCGCGAACGGATGTTTGGAGTCTCGCGGTTGTTATCTACGAGATGATCAACGGACGCGTACCATTCACCGGCGAGACTCACCGCCAGGTTGTCAACCAGATCCTCCATAACGAACCGCCGGCGTTTGAGAGTGCAGTTCCCGATGAACTCAAACAAATCGTACTGAAGGCCTATCTCCGCGTCGAGCCGGCTCGATCCGCTGCGCGATGATCCACGTTTTCAGGACCTGCTCCGCCGTGTTGAGGGTAGATGAACCTCCATTTGAGGGCTTTGCACAAAAAGTGGCAAATCTGATTTGTTTTCTCTGCGGCCTCTGCGTATCTCTGCGGCTCTCTGCGTTGAAA
>Ga0207653_10000425_pt1 | contig 17583 bp, 18 predicted proteins | sample KBSK5251metaG_FD_184341 | JGI IMG/M metagenome (GOLD analysis project Ga0207653, IMG submission 184341) | Corn, switchgrass and miscanthus rhizosphere microbial communities from Kellogg Biological Station, Michigan, USA - KBS K5-25-1 metaG... | ecosystem: Host-associated > Plants > Roots >...
GGTCCAGCGATAGAGCGCGAGGAAGTCATCGAACGACTTCCGCTCCTTCTTCCCCACCGTGATGAGGTCGACGAATTCCCAGTAGTCCTTCGTCGGGAGGCGGATGCCCTGCTTCGCCGCGATGCCCCACATCGCCGCGGGGTCGACCGAGCCACCCAGGTGGACATGGAGCTCAGTGAGCTCATCGCCGAGCGGGTGAGGCAGTGTTAGTGACGCATCTCGCCGCGGGTGACGCGGCGAGACACATGCTCGCGAGCGAGAGTGGAGGGGCCCCGCAGGCAGCCGACGCCAGAGCGAGCGTCCCAGGCGGGGAGGCCAACTCGCGAGCGAGCAGTGCGAGCCGCGGCAGGACCCGCGGCCTGCGGCCTCACTAGCTCCCCTGCTCGCGGGTCGGCGGGCGCCGCACTCTCCGTCGCCGCCTCGGAGCGGCGGGCTTTCCCTCAGGATGCTCGCGCCAGATGACATGGCCGTCGTCGTCGGGCGAGGCGATGCGCACGAGACGGTCCCAGATCTCGGCTCGCCGGAGCTCTTCCTCGGCGGTCTGACGAGAGACCTCTCGCTCGAGCATGACGTCGCAGTCGTACGGCGATCCGATGACGCGCCAACCGTTCTCGGTCAGAAGATCGAGCAGGCGAGCGATCTCGGTGAGGCGCTGAGGCTGCTCCGAGACGTACTCGCGGAGCCAGGCCGAGTACGAGCGCTTCCGAGTCTCTGGGTCCTCGCGGTCCAGCTCATCGCGGACAGTGCCGAAGACGTGGATCAGGATGTAGTTCGGACCGGCCACCGGCGAAGTCTAGGGCTGGCTAGCCCCGCTCCTCAACGAAGCGGTACCCGCCATCGGAGTCCTTCGCGATCACCACGAGCGCGCCGCTCTTGAAGCCAGCCTGGCCCTTGAGAGCGGGGCAGATGAGGTGATAGTGCTCGTGCTCCGGCGGGACGCACACGCAGTTCTCGGACTTGATCTCAGCGTCGAAGCGCCGCGCACCGATTCGGAGGGCGACGCGTTCGCCGGGATTCGGAAAGAGCTTCCAGGCATCCTTGGTGATCAGGATCCTGGCCTTGCGGACGTCTTCGGAACTGAGGCGGTGACGGTAGGTGGATCGAGAAACACTCATTGGTACGTCTATTTTCGCACGAAAACGGCCCGCGCGCGGACCAGCCGTACGGCCCCTCGTTCGGCCCATTTTGGGCCGCCTGGCTAGCCAAACGCCGCCGGATCGTCCAGAAAGCGCATCAGATGCACCACCGGAACGCTGGATCCCGCCGTTCGAAGCCCGGCGACGATCTGCAGGATGCAGCCTGGATTTGCGCTCACAACGACATCCGGCCGCGCGGCGAGGATCGCCGCGACCTTCTGGCGCTGCAGCTCCTGTGAGATCTCGGGCTGCGTGAGGTTGTAGATCCCCGCGCTTCCGCAGCAGCGCTCCGCGTCGGCGATCTCGATGACCGTGATGCCCTCGATCGCACGCAGCAGCGCGCGCGGCTGCGAGCGGATCCGTTGGCCGTGCGCGAGGTGGCAGGCGTCCTGGTACACGACGCGCAGGGAACGCTCGACGCGATCTGGCCGCGGCCGCGCGACCTCCGTCGCGTCGCGCACACGCGCGCCGAACGCACGCCCGCGCTGAGCCCATGCGCCATCCTCGTGGAGCACGTCGCCGTAGGCCCTGAGGTGTGCGCCGCATCCGGCCGCGTTCACCACGACGGGCAGGTCGCTTCCGGCGAATGCGTCGATGTTCAGCCGAGCAAGCTCGCGCGCACGCTCGCCGTCGCCGGCGTGCGCGTGCAGCGCGCCGCAGCACATTTGCTCGATCGGGGCGGTGACTCGGTGCCCGTCGCGCTCGAGGACACGCACGGTCGCGCGCTCGGTCTCGCCGAAGGCCTCGCGCATCACGCAGCCGGCGAAGAGGCACACATCGGCGTCCTCGCGCTCCGCGAGCGCGAACGGCGCGCCCTCGGCGCGCGGAGCGAGGCCGCTGAGCCACGAGAGCCGGCGCGGTCCGACGCGCCGCGCCACCGACGCCAGCCCACTGCGGACGATGAGGTCCGTGACCTTCGTCACGAACGCGAGTCGTCCCTGGCGCGCGATGGTTTCGAGACCGATCCGCCGCACGGCGCGCGCGACCGGTCCCGCCGAGCTCCGCTCGGCCAGCACCTCTCGAGCGCCCTCCATGATCCGGCCGAACGGGACGCCCGACGGACACGCGGTCTCGCACGCGCGGCACACAAGGCACGCATCGAGATGTCCGCTCAGCGTCGCGCTCGGCGCCGCCGGCGATGACACGAGCTCGCGGATGAGCTGGATGCGTCCGCGCGGAGAGTCCGCCTCCTCGCCGAGGACGCGGTACGTCGGACAATCGTTCAGACACAGCCCGCACGAGATGCACGTGGCGAGGTCCTCGGAGCGGACGTGCGTGGAGAGCGAAGCGATAGAACCTAGGATACGGTCGCGATGGTGACGACCACGCCGACACTCGCGGATCGTCTGCGCGAGATCATCCCCGCCGACCGCGTCATCGACGACCCGGCGACGCTGCTCCCCTATGCGTATGACGCGTCGTTCTGGTCGCTGCGCCAGCAGCGGCTCCCCGACGTCGTCGTCGTGCCTCAGTCGACCGCCGAGGTCGCGAGCGTCGTGCGTTTCGCCGACGCGACGGGAACGCCAGTCGTCCCGCGCGGCGCGGGTACCGGCCAGACTGGCGGTGCCGTCGCCGCACGCGGTGGGATCGTCATCTCCTTCGCGCGGATGCGCGAGATCATCGAGATCGATCGCCCGAACCTGCAGGCGGTCGTCGAGCCGGGGATCGTGTTCGCCGATCTTCAGGACGCGCTGCGGCCGCAGGGCCTCTTCTTCCCACCCGATCCAGGGAGTGGACGCGCCTGCACGCTCGGTGGGATGGTCGCGAACAACGCGAGCGGTCCCCATGCGGTGCGCTGGGGAACCACGTCCGCGTACGTTCTCGGTGCCGAGGTCGTGCTCGCGGATGGATCGGTCATCACCACGGGCGGCGTGCGTTCGAAGGCGCTCAAGTCGTCGAGCGGGATCGATCTGACGAAGCTGTTCGTGGGATCTGAGGGCACGCTCGGCATCATCACTCGCCTTCGGCTGCGCGTTCAGCCGCGACCACCGGCGCGTGGAGTCGTGCTCGCGGGGTACGCCGCGCTCGAGGACACCGTCGCGTCGCTTGACGATCTCTTCGAAGCCGGCGTGCTGCCGTCGACCGCGGAGCTTCTCGACCGCAGCGCGGTGGACGCGCTGCAGCGATGGAAGCCCGACCTCGGGTTGCCCGACGGTGAAGCGGTGCTCTTCATCGAAGTGGAGGGCACGCCCGATCACGTCGCGTCTTCCGTGCGCTATGTCGACGGGATCGTGCGCCGCCGAGCGACCACGACGAAGTTCGCCGAGGCGGAAGCCGACATCGCGAAGCTGTGGGCCGCGCGCAGCGGTCTCGCGGCGGCTGCCGCCCTCGCGCATCCCGACAAACACCGCATCTTCGCCGGCGAGGACCTCGCCGTGCCGCTGTCGGAGATCCCGCGCACGATCCGCCGCGCGCGCGAGATCAGCGCCGAGCTACATATCGCGGTGATCTTCTACGGCCACTTCGGCGACGGGAACGTCCACTCCGCGATCCTCATCGACCCGTCCGATACCGACGAGGTCCGCCGGGCCGACGAGCTCGCCGATCTGTTACATCGGCTCGCGATCGAGGTCGGCGGCACCGTCACGGGCGAGCACGGCACGGGCGCGGTCCGTCAGCCCTACATGCGCGCGGAGCACGGCGACGCGCTCGATCTGATGCGGCGCGTCAAGACCGCACTCGACCCGAAGGGCATCCTGAATCCGGGGAAGATCTACGGGCCCTAGAACAGCACGCGCACCGCGAGCGGACGCTCGCCCTTCGCGTCGACATGGAACGCTCGTCCATCGGGTCGAGCGCTGACAACCTCGACCAGGCGCTCGTCGTCGTAGCGAGCCGCCACGCCGTCCTCGAGCGCGATGCCCGGCGCGAGGCCGGCCGCGATCTCACGCGCGTACACCGGACGACGCGCTTCCTGCGAGTCGTAGTGCGGACAGGCGGTGCCTGCGAGGATGCCGAGGCCGTCGCGGAGCGCGCCGAGGTTGGGGGTGAATGAATCGGTGATCCCGCCCTCGAACCAGCAGAGACAGCCTGCGGACCAGCCGCTCAGGACAGTGCCACTCGCGTAGGCGGCGCGCAGCGCGTTCTCGACGCCGTGAAGCCGCCAGATCGCGAGCATGTTGGCGGTATTCCCGCCGCCGACGATCACGACATCCTGCGACCGGACGAGCGCGTCGATGTCGTCGACGACGCGGTCGAACAGGGCGAGGTGGCTCGGCTCGCAGTCGACACCCGCGAGCGCCTGATAGAAGGTCAGGAGGTACCCGTCGCCATCGCCGGACGCCGTGCCGAGGAAGAGCACTTTTGGTCGCGGACGGCGAGCGAGGCCAAAGAGATAGGTCGTCAGCGCCGGAAAGAGCAGCTGTTGACCACCGCAGGCCACGATCCGCCTCACCATGCTCAGATCCTCCTCAGGCCGGCCGCGTCCCCCCGCGGGAGACGATGAACGCGACGGCGGCGATGATGATCGCTGCCCCGATGAGCATCGACGGCGTGACCAGTTCGTTGAGTGCGACGGCCCCAAGGAGGACGGCGACGACCGGATTCACGTAGGCATACGTGGATACGACCGACACCGAGGTGTGCTGGAGCAGCCAGGTGTAGGCCGAGAATGCAACGAGCGACCCGAACACCACGAGGTACGCCATCGCCGCGAGTGATGCGGTCGAGAATGTCGACGGATCGGCTCGCGCCGGCTCTCCGATGGCGACGGCGATGACCAGGAGGAGCGCACCACCGGCGAGCATCTGGATCGCGGTCGACGCCAGCGGATCGCGCGGCGTCCGCAGACGGGGCGACGCGAACGTGCCGAGCGCCCACGAGAACGTCGCTCCGACCACGGTGAGGAGCCCGAGGGGATCGACCTCACCGCTCGCGCCGCGCGGGACGACGAGAAAGACGACGCCTGCGAACCCCACCAGGACGCCCGCCACGAGTGACGCGCTGATGCGGTCGCCTGCGACGAGACGGAACACGACGATCCAAAGCGGTACAGATGCAACGACGAGAGCGGTGAGCCCTGACGGCACGGTGCGCTCGGCGAGCACGACGAGACCGTTGCCGCCGGCGAGCAGCAGCATGCCGACGAGCGCCGCGCCGCCCAGCTGCGCGCGGTCGATGCGCAGTGCGTCTCGGCCGTGCCGGACGATCAGCCAGAGACCGAGGAGCACACCGGCCAAAAGGAAACGGAGGCCGGCCGAGAGAAGCGGCGGGAGCGTCTGCACCGCGATGGCGATCGCGAGATACGTCGAGCCCCATACGAGGTAGACGACCCCGAGTGCGGACCAGACGAGTAGGCGCGACGAGCTAGCGGATGTAGCCGTAGTCGGCGAAGAGCAGGCGCAAGAAGAGCGCGCTCGACAGGATGACGAATCCGATGCGCTGCGAGAGGATCGCGCGCGGATTCTCCTTGCCGACGAGCGCGACCTGACCCCAGAAGAAGAGGACGAAGCTGAGCTCGGTCCACATGAAGAGCGCGTGGTAGTAGCCGAGCGGCGTCCATTCGAACGGCCGCGTCATGGTCCAGTTCAACAGGGCGTTGACGGCCTGATACAGGTGCACCGCGATGGTGAGAACGCCGGCGCCCAGGACGGCACCGAAGAGTTCGGCCGGGCGTGGTCGGCGGCGCCACGTAACGAGCTGGCTCGTGATGAAGACATTCACGAGCGGGACGAGGAGGCCATCGCCGATGACGGCCGAGGTGTACATGAGGGTGGTCCGGTATTCGCTGACGATCGGATCAGCCCGCCAGTTCAGGTAGACGTTACCCGCCGCGTTCACAATGAACGCGAAGAACATCGTGCCGAAGAAGACGCTGGCAAGAAGCAGCCATGGGCGTTGTTCTACGGCCGAGACCGTGCGCAGCATGTCCCCTCCCTCGACGCGGGCTTGCTTGGGCTGAAACGCTAGCAGACTCAGTGCTTCGGAGCCCCAAAAACGCCCGCTTTATAGGAGCGGCGGTCGACGCGGGGGAGCCTTTTTGCGGTCGCGGGGCGTATCAATGCCGTGTGATGGGCCTCCGCAAGCCACTCGACCACCGGCCAGAGGTCCTCCTCAGCGGTCATCCACCCGACACGGTCGAAGCGCGCCAGTGACAAGGGACGGGAGTACGCCCTCAGGGTGCGGTCGCCGCCCCAGTTGAAATAGTCCTCGAAGTAGCTCATCACCAGCTCGCGGATCGTCCGGTAGACCGGCGCGCGGAAGCGCAGGCCCGAGAACTTCGAGGTCGCCACCGAACCCCACAGACCGCGGTCCCGATAGACGGCGAGAACGTGGTCGTCGTCGTTGTCGGCCTCGAGATCGACCAGGAGTGGCGGTCGCCCGTGGAGGCGGAATGCGGCAGCCGCCAGGAAGGCGCCCTCGGCGCAGTGCGCGGTGCGATCGCGCATCACGCGGCGCGGTGAGCGCACGGTGTCTCCATCGGGCTCGACGTTGTATGTGAGGTCGTCGAGATACCGCTGCACCTTCTCCGGCGTCGAGAGGCGCCGCAGAACCCTGGTCTCACTCCGCGTCAGCCCGTACACGCGCGTCAGTCTCTAGCATTCCGCCGATGCGCGCGGCCCATGACGTCGTCATCCGTGGTGGCACCGTCTACGACGGATCGGGCGCCCCGCCGTTCGACGCCGACGTCGCGATCGACGGCGACCGGATCGCCGCCATCGGGAAGGTCGAGGAACGCGGGAGGACCGAACTGGACGCCGGCGGTCTCGCCGTCGCGCCGGGTTTCATCAACATGCTGAGCTGGGCGACGACGTCGCTCATCGCCGACGGCCGCTCGCAGAGTGACATCCGGCAGGGCGTGACGCTCGAGGTGTTCGGCGAAGGCTGGTCCCTCGGTCCGGTCAACGACACGATGCGGCGCGAGCAGATCGAGCAGCAGGGCGACATCAAGTACGACATCGGCTGGACGACGCTGGCGGAAGCGCTGGATTCGATCGTGGCGCGCGGCATCTCGCCGAACATCGCCTCGTTCGTCGGGGCCGCGACCGTACGCATCCACGAGCTCGCCCATGAAGATCGCCGGCCCACGCCCGACGAGCTCGGGCGCATGCGTGCGCTGGTCGAGTCGGCGATGCGCGACGGCGCGCTCGGACTTGGCTCGGCTCTCATCTACTCGCCTGCGACGTACGCCGATACTGACGAGCTCGTCGCACTCGCGGAGGTCGCAGGGCGCCACGGCGGCATGTACATCTCCCACATGCGTAGCGAGGGAAATCGCCTCGTCGAGGCCGTGGATGAGGTCATCGAGATCGCGCGCCGCGCAAAGCTGCCCGCCGAGATCTACCACTTGAAGCAGGCCGGTCGCTCGAACTGGACGAAGCTCGACACGGTCATCGATCGTGTCGAGCGCGCTCGCACCGAGGGCCTCTCGATCACCGCTGACATGTATCCCTACGAGGCGGGCGCGACGGGCCTCAGCTCGTGCTTCCCGCCGTGGGCGCACGAGGGCGGGCTGCGCGCGACGCTCGCGCGACTCCGCGACGCCGGGCACCGTGCGCGCATCCGGAGCGAGATGGCACGTCCTGGTACGGACTGGGAGAACCTCTATGAGGCCGCTGGCACGCCCGAAGGGATCGTGCTCGTGTCGTTCAAGAACGAGCGCCTGAAGCCGCTCACCGGGAAGACGCTTGGCCAAGTCGCAGCGCAGCGCGGCGCAGACCCACGCGACGTCGCGATGGATCTCGTGTTGGAGGATGAGAGCCGGGTGGGCATGGTGATCTTCATGGCATCGCCCGAGAACCTGCGGCGCGAGGTCGCGCTCCCATGGATGAGCTTCGGCTCCGACGCCGGTTCGATCGCGCCCGAAGGTGTGTTCCTGCTGTCGCAGCCACACCCGCGCACGTACGGGACGTTCGCGCGCGTGCTGGGTCGGTTCGTTCGCGACGAGAGAGCCGCGCCCCTGGAGGACGTGATCCGGCGGATGACCGGCTTTCCGGCGGCGAACCTCAAGCTCGACCACCGCGGGCTCCTGCGCGCCGGCCATTTCGCGGACGTCACGGTGTTCGACCCGGCGGCCGTCCGCGACCACGCGACCTACGCCGAGCCGCACCGATACGCGACCGGTGTCGCGCACGTGCTCGTCAACGGAACGGCGGTCCTTCGCGACGGGGAGCACACCGGCGCGCGCCCCGGGCGCGTCGTCTTCGGCCCCGCGCGCCAACACCGCTAGGCTCTCGCACCATGCCGATCGACCCAAAGATCGCCGAACTGCTCGCCGAGGCGGAGAAGATCGACCCGCGACCGATCGAGGCACTCAGTGTCGCGGAGGCTCGCGCCCGCGGCGGATCGGTGAACGCCGCGCCGGCGCTGGCGCCCGAACCCGTTGCCGATGTGCGCGACGTCGTCATCGACACACTGCCGCCGATGTCGGCGCGCCTCTACCGCCCGCGCTCGGGGACGCTTCCGCTGCTCGTGTACTTCCATGGCGGCGGTTGGGTCGTGGGCAGCGTCGCGATCTCTGATCCGTTCTCGCGCGCGCTCGCGAACGCGAGCGGCTGCGCCGTCATTTCGGTCGAATACCGCCTCGCACCCGAAGACCGCTTTCCGGCCGCCGCGGACGACGCCTACGCCGCGACGCGCTGGTCCGCGGACCATGCCTCGGACCTCGACATCGACGCATCACGGATCGCGGTCGGCGGCTCGAGCGCTGGCGGGAACCTCGCCGCGGTCGTCGCGCTCATGGCGCGCGAACGCGGCACACCCCGGGTCGCCTTCCAGCTGCTTCACGTACCGGTGCTCGATCACGACTTCGACACGCCGTCGTATCGCGCGAACGGAGCCGGCTTCGGATTGACGCTGAAGGGCATGCGGTGGTTCTGGGATCTCTACGCACCCGATCCCAAGATGCGTGACGACCCCTACGCGTCACCGCTGCGCGCGAAGGATCTCTCCGGGCTTCCGCCTGCTCACGTGGTCACGGCGGAGTGCGACCCTCTCCGCGACGAAGGCAAGGCATATGCGACGCGATTGCAGAAAGCAGGAGTCACGACGACATACGTGGAATACCCGGGGATGGTGCACGGCTTCACGGGAATGGCGATGGCGATCCCCATGGGACGCACCGCGATCGACGACATGGGCGCCGCCCTCCGGAGGGCACTGGCCTAAGCGGTCTTCATCACGCTGGTCGGTGCCGCGGCCGGTTTCGTGGTCGAGCCGCGGACCTCGAGCTGGGTCTGGAGCACCACCTGCCGTCGATCGATGTGCCTTCCCTCGAGGTGGTCGATGAGGAGGGCGGCGGCGAGCACACCCATCTCCTCCTGAGGTATGTGCACCGTCGTGAGCGGCGGATCGAACAGCTCTGACTGCGGGATGTCGTTGAAACCGACGACCGAGAGATCGCGTGGGACGTTCAGCCCGATCTCTCGCGCAAGGCGGATCGCGCCGAGTGCGATGAGGTCGTTCGCGCCGAAGATGGCCGTCGGCGGTTCAACGTCGAGCAGCAGGCGCCGTGCGGCGCTGTAGCCCGACGCCTCCGAGAACGAATCCGCGACCGAGACGAGCGCGTCCTCCTGCGCGAGGTGGTGCCGTCGCAGGGTCGCGCGCGCCGCGAGCAATCGCTCCTGGCCCGTCATCGTCGTCTGCGGTGCGGCGATGAGGCCGATGCGGCGATGCCCGAGCTGGATGAGGTGGTCGAGCGCGGCCGATACGCCCTGTCGGTTGTCGGGCGCGACCGCGAGGTCGTCGCTCGCGCGCGATGCGCTGTTGAGGAGGACGAACGGCACCTTCTCGCGACGCAGCTCGCCGAGCGTCGAGTCGGCCGTCGAGCTCGAGGCGATGAGGATCCCGTCGACGCGCCACTCGCGCAGGACACGCAGATAGCTCGCTTCGCGCTCGTAGGAGTCGTCGGTGTTACAGAGGATCAGGTGGTAGCCGCGGGCGTGAGCCGCCCCCTCGACACCTTTGATGATCGGCGGGAAGACGGGGTTGGTGATATCAGGCACGAGCATGCCCAGGGTGAAGGTCCGTCGGAGCCGTAGGCCGCGCGCCAGCGCGGACGGGCGGTAGCCCAGACGTGTCGCGGCGGCGATCACGCGCTCCCGCGTCTCGGGCAGCAGGCTGAGCTCGGCCCGCCCGTTGAGTACGCGCGACACCGTCGACGCATGGACGTTCGCAGCCCGCGCGACGTCGGTGATCGTGACCCGTCTAGCCGCCAACCGTTCACCCCCGGCGGAAATCGATTGTTTCCTCTCGACTATACGCTCGGCAGCCGATATCGGATGAGCGACCGAGTCAACCTATCGAGGCCCGGCTTCATGACGCTCTAGCCGTGGATCTCCTTACGCAGCCGATCAGGCGAGAGCACGTCGATGTGGCGCCGAGCGACGCGGATCAGTCCGCGATGCTCGAAGTCGGCGAGCACCTTGTTCACGGTCACGCGTGTCGAGCCAACTGCGGCGGCGATCTCGTCCTGTGTGAGCGTGAGCGCATGCGGGTCCGGCTGTCCGTCGCCGGAGTCGAGGATGTATTTCGCGAGGCGGCTCGGTACGTCGAGGAGCATCACGTCCTCGAGCGCCTGCGTGAGCTTCTCGAGACGCGCCTCGAACATCTCGAACGCCTTGTAGAGGATCCGCGGGTTCCGTTCGAGCATGCGCGCGCAGGTCTCGCCGAGCAGCTGGATCGTCACGACATCGGTCGTCGCGATCACGGTCGTTGGCCGGCTGCGCCCGAAGATCGCCTGCTGGCCGAGGACGCCACCCCGCTCCAGCACCCATAGCAATACTTCGCGGCCCTCGATGTCCTCGCGCACGTGTTTGACCATGCCCTCGACCACGATGTGGAGGTCGCGCGCCGGGTCGCCGCGGTGGTAGATGACCTCATCGCGCTCGAAGCGCCGCAGCTTCGCCTGCGCGAGGAGCTCCTCGAGCTGCGCGTCGGTGAGCTCGCTCACCGGCAGACAGTCCGACAGGCTGCGCGCGACGGTCATCAGGTCCATTGCGTCGCTCAGGCTACGCCGCGGGGCAAGTCGGTCAGCTGGGCGTCACCGGCTGCCTGCCGTATGTCATCGCATCAGCGATCTGCGCGTTCTTTTCGTGATCCCACGGGACGGCCACGAGGGCCGGACCGCCAAGATCGAGCGCGTGCCGGAGCGTTGGAAGGAGGTCCTTCGAGCTTTCCACGGCATAGCCGGCGATGCCGAACGCCTCCGCGAGCTTCACGAAATCGGGGTTGCCGAATGCTGTCCCGAAGGTGCGCTTGAACTGCCGGTTCTCGTTCACTTCAATGATTCCGAGCCGTTCGTCGACGAGGACGACGACGACGATCGCCGCCCCGAGGCGTTTGGCGGTCTCGAGCTCTTGCACGTTCATCAGGAATCCGCCGTCGCCAGTGAACGCGACGACCTTTCGATCCGGGTAGACCAGCTTCGCGGCGATCGCGCCCGGCAGTGCGATGCCCATCGACGCGAGACCGTTCGAGATGACCACGGTGTTCGGGCGCTCGGTCGGGAACAGACGCGCGAGCCACACCTTGTGCGCGCCGACGTCGCTCACGACGATGTCGTCCGGACCAAGAGCGTCACGAAGATCAGCGACGACCGCGAAAGGCGGGAGCGGCACCGAGATATCTTTGACGAGCTTCGTCCCGCTCCCGGCTGCGACCCAATTGCGGTCGGGGCGCGGCTTCACGAGCTCTGCGAGCGCATTCAAAGACTCGTCGAGCTCGCCGATCACTTCGATCGAGGGCTGGTAGTGGCCATCGAGCTCCGCGGCCGTGCTGTCGATGTGGACGACCCTCTTGTCACGCTTTGGGTTCCAGAGGACCGGTGCCCACTCCACCAGGTCGTAGCCGACCGCGATCACGACGTCCGCGTCTGCGAGCGCCTTAAGGTTCGCGAGGTCCGCGCCCGGTCGCTGGAGACCGACCGGCGGCAATGAGTGCTGCCCGAGAGGATCGAGGACGCCCTTGGCCATGTATGTGTGCGTCGCCCAGATGCGACTTCGTTTCACGAAGCGTCTCAGCGCTTCGACGGTCGGATTGCCGACGGCCTGACGGCGAGTGACGCCGTTGCCGGCGAGGATGACCGGCGCCTTCGCCGCGTTGATGATCTCGGCGGCGCGGTCGATGGCCTCCTGTTGCGCCTTCGGATACGACGTGCGCCGCACCTCGAGCGGCGCGGAGCGGACCTCCTCTTTCGCGACATCTTCTGGCAGCTCGATGTGCGTCGCCCCCGGCTTCTCGATGCGTGCGAGCCGGAACGCCTTCCGCACGACCTCGGGCACCGACTCAGGGACCGAGACGCGTGTGCTCCACTTCGTCACGGGCGTGAACATCTGGACGACGTCGATGTACTGATGCGACTCGAGGTGCACGCGCTCGAGCCCGGCCTGCCCGGTGACCGCAACCAGCGGTGCGCGGTCGAGCTGCGCATCGGCCACGCCGGTGAGGAGGTTGGTCGCCCCGGGACCCAGCGTCGCGAGACACACGCCGGGGAACGACGAGAGCCGTCCATATACGTCGGCCATGAAGGCCGCGGCCTGCTCGTGGCGCGTCAGCACGAACTTGATCTTGTCGCTGTCCTCGAGCGCGGCGTTGAGATCGAGCGTTTCTTCGCCCGGGATACCGAATACGTAGCGCACGCCCTCGTTCTCGAGGCAGCGAACGAGCAGCTGCGCGGCGTTCATCTTGGGGACTCCATCATTGTGCGCCGCCCGGCGTGTTTGCGGAAGACTGTTTTTCGCACGTGCTTTGTGCGCATCATGCGCGGCTCGTGGAGGACATGCGCGCGCGCCTGGCTCACGTGCTCTGGATCGGAGGAGGTCCTCAGGCCGGGAAGACGACGCTTTCGCGTCTGCTCGCCGGCAAATGGGATCTGAAGATCTATAACCTGGACTGGCACGCCGTGCGTGAGCATGCGGGGCGTCCCGGTGCAGCCGTGACGGAGTTCCAGCGCCTATCGATGGACGAGCGGTGGGCCGTCCCGAGCGCGGACCAGCTCCTCGAGCGTTCGGTCACGATATGGCAGGACGGATTCACGCTCGTCCTCGATGACCTGCTCGCGCTGCCCGATTCGCGGTCGATCATCGCCGAAGGGCCGGGAGCCTTTCCCTGGTGCGTGGCGCCCCTGCTGAGCTCCGCACAGCAGGCGATCTTTCTCGTGCCCACCCCGGAGCGCCGTGAGGTCGTCGCGACACGCCGCTGGGGCAGCGGCCAACGCGAGCGCTTCCCGGGCATCGCGGAGCGGGAGCGTGCCCTCACCAACATTCGCGCGCGCGACGCGCTGCTGGACGCGCGGATCGTCTCGTCGTGCGCGGAGCTGGGTCTCCGGTGCGAGCGCCTCGATGGATCGCTGGACCTCGACGCGAGCCTGGCGCTCGTGGAGGACCACTTCCGTGATCACCTGCCCACGACGCCGAACGTCTGAGTTATTCCGACTGCGGCCCAGTCGGCTTCTGTGTTCCCGCCCCGATCCAGATGGTCTGGATGTTCACGAACTCCTTGATCCCGTAGGACGAGAGCTCGCGGCCGTAGCCGCTGCGCTTGATGCCGCCGAACGGGAGTCGTGGGTCGGAGGCGACCATGCCGTTCACGAAGACCGATCCGGACTCGATCTTTCGCGCGAGTGATTCGCCAAGCTTCAGATCGCGCGTCCAGATGCTCGCACCAAGCCCGTAGGCGGAATCGTTCGCCACGCGCACCGCATCGTCAGCGTCGCGGACCCGGAGCACCGCCGCCACCGGCCCGAAGGTCTCCTCCTTGAATACCGGCATGTCCTCGGTGACATCGGCCAGCACCGTCGGCTGGTAGTACCAGCCTTTTCCGGCGCCGCGCTCCCCACCGGTGAGAACGCGCGCACCCATGCGTATGGACTCACTCACCTGGCGCTCAAGCGTCTCGCGCAGGTCCGCGCGCGCGAGCGGGCCGATCTGCGTCTTGGGGTCGAGCGGGTCGCCGACACGCAGCGCCTCGACCTCGGCGGCGAAGCGACGCTCGAAGTCGCGTGCGCCGGACTCGACGGCGATGAAGCGCTTGGCGGCGATGCACGATTGCCCGTTGTTCTGGTTGCGTGCGCGAGCGCCGACCTTCGCTGCGGCGTCGATGTCCGCGTCGGCGAGCACGATGTAGGGATCGGAGCCGCCGAGCTCGAGCACGCTCTTCTTGAGCGCTCGCCCGGCGAGCTCGGCGATGCGCGAGCCGGTGTCCGAGCTGCCCGTCAGGGTCACCGCGCGGACGCGGGGATCGGCGATGACCGGCTCGACCGCTGAGCCCGCGACCAGCACCGTGCGCAGCAACCCCTCGGGGAAGCCCGCGTCGCGGATGACCTCTTCGATCGCGAGCGCGCACTGCGGCACATTCGAGGCGTGCTTCAGCACCGCGGCGTTGCCCGCCATGAGCGCCGGCGCCGCGAAGCGGATCACCTGCCAGAACGGGAAGTTCCACGGCATCACCGCCAGCACGATCCCGAGTGGTTCGAAGGCCACGATGCTGCGCTGAGCACTGGACTCGATGACCTCGTCGGCGAGATATCGTGCCGCGTGCTCGGCGTAGTGCTCTGCGCCCCACGCGCACTTCTCGAGCTCGGCCTTCGCCTCCGCGATCGGCTTCCCCATCTCGATGGTGATGAGCCGTCCGTACTTGTCGGCACGCTCGCGAAGCAGCGTGGCCAGCCGTCGCATCGGTATGGCGCGGTCGGCGATGGAGCGCTCGCGCCACGCGATGAACGCGTCCTGCGCCTCGTCGAGCGCGCGGTCGACCTCCTCGGGCGTGAACGCATCGAACCGCGCGAGGACCTCTTCGGTGGCGGGGTTCACGCTCGTGATCGGTGACAGCGTCGTGCTCATCAGCGAACGTTGCTCTTCAGGAAGGGCAGGATCTTGCTCCACGCGTCCTTCGCGTCGTCGGCACGGTAGACATCCTTCCGCTGCTCGTTGAGGAAGGCGTGGTCTGCCTCGGGGTACGAGTATTTCGTGAAGGGCACGCCGTTGTCCTTCGCGACCTTCTCGAGGTTGGCGAACTCAGCCGCGGAATGGTCCTTGCCGCCAAAGATGCCGAGCACCGGGACCCCACGCAGCGGCTTCAGGTCCGGCATACGCTGCCCGACCCCGTAACAGTCGACGACCGCGGCGACCTTGTCCGGCGCAACGCTGCCGACGAGCAGAGCGAGGAAGCCGCCCATGCAGAAGCCGATCACGCCGACCTTCTTGCTCGTCACGGCGGGATGCTTCGCGAGGTACTCAGCCGCGCCCTTCGCGTCTTTCGCAGCCGTGTTCGCCTGGAAGAACTCCATCATCAGCTTCTGAGCCTTGTCGGGCTCACCGATCTTGGCGCCCTTCCCGTGATAGAAATCCGGCGCGAGTGCGACGAAGCCCTCGCGGGTGAACATGTCGGCCACACCTTTGATCTGGTCGGTGAGGCCCCACCACTCTTGGATGACGATGATGCCCGGCCCTTTGCCCGATGAAGGTGTCGCGAGGTAACCGTCCGCTGTGCCACCGTTCGCTGGGAACTTCACCATCTGACCTGACATCTATGTCCTCTCCTGAACACGATTCCGCAGCACGCCTATTCCCTCGATCTCGACCTCGATGACATCGCCGACCTTCAGGAATTCAGGCGGCTTTCGCGCGAAGCCGACGCCCTCCGGCGTCCCCGTGATCATGATGTCACCGGGTTGGAGTCGGCAGCCTGCCGAGAACTCGCTGATCAGGCGCGGGATCTTGAAGACCATGAAGCGCGTGTTCGAATCCTGTTTCGTCGTGCCGTTCACCCGCGTCTGAAGGCGGACCGCCGACGCATCGAGCTCATCCGCCGTGACGATCCACGGTCCCATCGGCAGGTGCGTGTCGAAGTTCTTTCCCTTGAACCACTGGCCACCGTGCCGCCGCTGCACGTCGCGCACCGACACGTCGTTCGCGCACGTGTAGCCGAATACGTGCTGCATCGCGTCCGCTTCCGTGATGTCGTTGCCCGGCCGACCGACGATGACCGCGAGCTCGACCTCCCAGTCGAGTTGCTCCGAATGCGGTGCCGGGAACAGCACGGTCGCGTCCGGTCCCGTAACCGTCGCGGGATTCTTTGAAAAGAGAGCGGGATACTCCGGGATCTCCTGCTGCCCCGGCGTGCCCTGCGCGACCCGCATGTTCGCGCCCTCCTGGAAGTGCTCTGAGTAGTTCCAGCCGACGCAGAAGACATTGCGCCGGGGTACTGGGATCGGGGCGAGCAGCTTCGCTCGCTTCGGGTCGAGGCCCCCGTGTGCTCGGGTCGCCGCTTCGCGGATCTCCTCACGGATGCCCTCGAACTGCTCGATGACTCGCTGCATGTCGATCGGAGCTCCGGGCACGAGAGCGCGGATCGCCATGATCGTTCCGTCGGACACGAAGGTGCCGGCGCGTGGACCGTCCTCCGAGACGAAGGTGAGAAGCCTCATGCGCAGACCAGCCTAGGAGTTCCGCTCGAGCGCGCGCAGGACACGCCGCGCGCGATCTACGACCGGCGCGTCGAGCATGCGGCCATCGAGCGCGACCGCGCCGTCACCGCGCGCGACCGCCTGATCGAATGCGTGAACGACCCGCCGGGCCTCTTCTACCTCCTCGGCGGTCGGGCTGAATATCTCGTTCACCACTGCGATCTGATCCGGATGGATGAGCGTCTTGCCGGCGAACCCGAGGCGACGCGCGCGCAATGCATCGGCGCGCAGGCCCGCGGCATCCTTGATGTCGGGCCAGATGCCATCAAACGCGAGCTTGCCCGCGGACACGGCGGCGACGACAGTCGCCGAGCGCGCGTACAGGAGGTCCGCGGCCTCGCCCTCGCGCTTGGTGGGCAGCCCGAGGTCCAGGGCGAAGTCTTCCGACCCGAAGGCGAGGCCGGCGACGCGATCCGACGCCTTCGCGATGCGCGGACCCTCGATGAGCGCGGCGGCGCTTTCGATCGACGGGATGATCCGCACCGTGCCGTGAGGGACCTTCGCGCTCTGCTCCAGCGTATCAAGCCTCTCGGCGATCCACGCGACCTCGTCTGGCCGGCGGACCTTCGGAGCCATGATCCCCGCGAGACCCGGACGAACCACCGCCTCCAGGTCGCCGTCGCCCTCGTCGCTCAGCGCGCGCCGGATGCGGGCGAACCGTCTGGGCCCACCGTCACGCGAGGCGCGTGCCAGCACATCGGTGATGCGGCGCCGCGCCTCCTCCTTCGCCGCTGGTGGCACCCCGTCCTCGAGGTCGAGGATCGCGACGTCGAGCCCGCTTGCGCCGAACTCGGCGAGCCCGAGGGCGCGCTCGACCATTCGCTCGCGATGCGCGGGCACGAACATGAGCGACCGCATGGGCGGGAGCCCGTCCATCAATAGGACCGCGGCATCCCGAGCACGTGCTGGCCGATGTATGCGAGCACGAGGTTGTTGCTGATCGGCGCGACAAGCAGAAGACGCGTCTCGCGGAACTTGCGCTCGACGTCGTACTCGCGCGCAAAACCGTACCCGCCGTACGCATCGAGAGCGGCGTTGGCGGCA
>Ga0207653_10000427_pt1 | contig 17542 bp, 11 predicted proteins | sample KBSK5251metaG_FD_184341 | JGI IMG/M metagenome (GOLD analysis project Ga0207653, IMG submission 184341) | Corn, switchgrass and miscanthus rhizosphere microbial communities from Kellogg Biological Station, Michigan, USA - KBS K5-25-1 metaG... | ecosystem: Host-associated > Plants > Roots >...
CGCGACTACGGTCGACCACGCGTGCGACTCGTGCGGTCGCTCCAGGCGGGCGTCGTCCTCGTTCCGTTCGATCGCGCCACGGCGCTCGGACCGCTGCGCTGGGGCCTGATCGTGAGTACGGCTGCCGGTCCTGTGATCGGGCTTGTGTCCGGCGCGCTGATGCTCGCGTTTGCCGGAGGGCTCCGACTCGGCGATCCACTTTCCCTGCTGCAAGCGGTCGCGCAGATGTCCCTGATCCTCGGCGCTCTCAACTTCCTCCCGTTGCGCAGCGGAGATCAGCTCGCCGACGGGAGGCGGATCTTCTCGCTGTTGTTGCGAAACCGCGAATGCGGCCAGATCCTGGCCGCGACGTTGATGCTTGGCGAAGCGCTTTCTGGCAGACGGCCCCGCGAATGGGATCCAGCCCTGCTCGCCGTGATGGAGCGCTCGCCCGACGACGTCTTCGCGCGGCTCGTTCTGTACGAGGCTGCGATCGACCGCGGTGAGATCGAGTTGGCTGGACAGCATCTCGACGCGGCCGTTGCTCTCCGCAAAGAGAAGTGGACGGCAGCCGACGCGATCCTGTTCACCGAGGCGGCGTATTACACCGCTCGTCACCGCAGTGACGTGCGTGCGGCGCGGGCTCTGCTCGGCTTTGCCAACGGGGGCGGAGTGGTCGATTACATGCGCGCGCGCGCCGAGGCGGCCGTGCTTTGCGCCGAAGGGCGTGGGCTCGAAGGTCGGCAGCGTGCGGTCGCTGGGCTCGCGTCGCTCGCGCGCACGCGACGACGGGACGAGGACCTCTGCCGCGAACAGCTCGAGGAGCTGGCGCACGGCGCCGGCGCCCTGGTGCGGCCGCTACTTTCGCGCGCTCGTTAGCCTAGATTTGGCGGCGATGGCCGCTACGGACAGCCCCAAGCGCGACGCTCTTCTCTTCTACGCCGACGGGTACAAGTTCCCAGACGTGTATCACCTGACCCGCTTCCTCGCGCCCGACCCGATCATCGCGCTCGAGCAGGACGGCGAAGTCGTCATCGTCGCCAACTCGCTTGAAGAGGGCCGCGCGCGCAAGGAGTCGCGAGCGCGCGAGGTCTTCAACATCGACGACTTCGGCGCGAAGGACTTCTCGAAGACCGCGACCACGCGGGAGGAGCTCGACGCCAAGGTCATCGACCGTTTCCTCCAGGCCCGTGGCCTGCGACGCGTCGCCGTTGGGACCTATTTCCCGCTCGGGATGGCAGAACGCCTCCGCGGCGCCGGGGTCGAGCTGGTCATCGACCGCGGGCTCAGCGACCGACGGCGAACGAAGCGGCCCGACGAGATCGAGGCGCTCGAGGCGGCCCAGCGCGCGACCGAGGATGCCTGGGAGAGGGGCGTCGAAGCGCTGAAGCGCGCGACCGTTCGCAAGGATGGCACGCTCGAGCTCGATGGTGAGACGTTCACGGCCGAACGCCTGCGTGCCGTCGTCGAGCTGCGGCTGCTGGAGCTGGGCTGCGTTTCGGAGGGCGCGATCATCGCGCCGGGAAAGCAGGCCGCTGACCCGCACATGATCGGCTCGGGTCCGCTGCATGCCGGCGAAGCGATCGTCATGGACATCTTTCCGCAGAACAAAGCCACGCGGTACTGGGCGGACATGACGCGCACGGTCTCGAAGGGAGAGCCGCCGGCCGAGATCGTGAAGATGTACGAGATCACCAAGCGTGCGCAGGACGCTGGCATCAAGGCCCTGCGCCCCGGCGTGACCGGTCGTGAGGTGCACGAGCTGGTCGAGGACATCATCTTCAACGCCGGATACGACACGCTGCGGCCTGGACAGCAGCGCTCGAAGAACGGCGGCGTCCCGCGTGGCTTCATCCACGGCACTGGGCACGGCGTGGGTCTCGAGATCCACGAGATGCCGACCGTGGGGCGTTCCGGAACCAAGCCATTGGAACCGGGCGACGTCGTGACCGTGGAGCCCGGCATCTACCTGCCGGAGCTCGGCGGGGTGCGCCTCGAGGACATGCTCGTCATCACCGAGACCGGCTCGCGCGACCTCACCCGCGCTCCACGGCAGCTAGTCGTGTAGGGGGGTCGCAGGGGGTTCCGCCCCTGCGATAAGAAGGCAATAGAAGCTCTCCTCTACGGCGTCGGCGCGGCCCTGGCGTTCGGATTCGGTGACTACGCCGCGGCGATGGCCACCCGTCGCGTCGGTGTTGCGCTCACGTCGATCGGCATGCAGAGCATCAGCCTCGTCGGATACGCGATCGTTCTCGCGCTGCTCGGGCGCTGGCCCGTGCTCACACCCGAGCTCGTCGGATATGGGTTCGTCCTCGGGATCATCGGCGTGACGTCCGCGGCCGCGCTCTATCGCGCGCTCGCGCTCGGTCCGATCGCGGTCGTCAGTCCGGTCGTCGCGAGCTACTCGGCGCTCGCGGTGGTCCTGATCGTGATTTTCCTCGGTGAGCGGCTTACGTTCGGACAAGGTGCCGCGATCGCAGCCACGTTCGTCGGTGTCGTCGTCGCGTCGACGGATTTCGGCGAGGTGCGTAAGACGCTCGGCCGCCCAAGTACGCTCGCTCCGCTCGCTACCACGCTCCCTTCGGTCGCTGAACAGGGGCCCCTTCCCCTGGGGCCCCTCCCCCTGGGCGTCCGCTACGGACTGGTCGCGACCTTCGGTTTCGCGGTCTGGGCCTGTCTCTACGCGGCGGCGGTCCATGCCACCGACGGCCTTGGGATGATCTTGCCGCTCCGCGTCTTCAGCGTGCTGCTGCTCCTCGTCTACGTCCTCGTGCGCCGCCCCTCGTTCGCGCCGCTGCGGGACCGGCGCGCCCTCATCCTCATCGTCATCGTCGGCGTGCTGGACACCGGCGCGAATGTGCTGCTGTCGCTCGGGATCGCCTCAGGCTTCGCGTCCTTCGTCATGACCGGCAGTGGCGCCTATCCGCTCATCCCGGCCCTCCTCGCGATCGCGGTCCTGCACGAGCGGCTCGCACCGAACCAGTACGTGGGAGTGGCGGTGCTGGTCGCGGGCCTCGTCGCGCTGGGCCTGCAGAGCTAGACGTGGCCTCGCAGGAAGGTGATCGCGGCCTGGAGCTGCTGGTCGGCCGGGTCCGTGACGACCTTGTCCGGCACGACGCCCTTGCCCGGCCCGTTGAGGTCAGCGCCGGTCTTGGCGTCCTGCATCTTGGTGAGGGTCACGAGCAGAAGGCCGCCGTCGGGAAGCTCGCGTGGCTGTCCGGTGCCCACACAGCCAGCCGTCTGGGTGCCCATGACCGTGCCCAGGCCATTGGCCTGGATGCCGGCGGCGATGATCTCGGAGCCTGAGGCCGAGTTCTTGTTGACCAGCACCACGAGCGGCTTGGTCAGGCCGAGGAACTTGCTCGAGTTCGCATCGACGGCGGTGCGCTGGCCGTCGCGGCCGATCTGATAGACGAGCGTTCCGCGCTGCACGAAGAGGCTGGCGACATTGACTGCGACCGTGAGTTCGCCGCCCGGATCGTCGCGAAGGTCGAGGATCCACGCGGTCGCGCCCTGCGCAGAGAGGGCGCGTGCGGCCGCCGCGATGTCGTCCGCGACCGTCGAGATGAGCTGCTTCGCGGAGAGGTATCCGATCGAATCGCTCTCCATGCGCGAGACGACGAGCGGGCTCTGGAATCGTGCGCGCGTGATCGTGAACTCGACCTCTTGCGATCCGCGCAGGAACGTGACGGTCACCTGCGAACCTTCGGGGCCGCGCACCTTGTTCGCGACCTCGTCGGTCGTGAGCCCATTGACGTCCTCGCCGTTCACCCGAATGAACTTGTCGCCCTTCTTCACGCCCGCCTTCTCCGCGGGCGTGCCGGCGATCACATCGATCACTTCGATCGGCTGATTCGGGTCAGGCTGGAAGATCGTCACGCCGATCCCGGTCACCGGCGCGGGCCGCTGGTTGAAGCCCTTCGCGCGGTTCGGATCGAGGTAGTAGGTGTGGCATTCATTCATCGCGCGCGCCATCCCGTCCACCGCGGCGCGTTCCATCAGCGTCTTGTCCGCGGTCGGGTAGCGCTGCTGGACGGCGTCGAGCGAGCCAGTGAACTTGGCGAAATCGGACCACACGCTGCCGGTCAGGGCGGGCCGGTCGACGGTCGGCGCGGCGTCAATTTGGGCGTCTTTCAGGTATTTCGTGACCCCATCGAGCGCGCCGGGGATCAGCTGCTGGGGCGTCGGTTTATCGACGTGGCGTTCGATCAGGACCGAATACGCGGCCTCGGCGGTCTTGTACTGCGTCTGCGACGGCAGCAGCTCGTGCTGGAGATCGGCGGGCAGAAGACCGCAAGCGGAGGCGAGGAACGCGACGACAAGAAGCAGGGGAAGTGCGCGAGGACGCATCTGAATGAGTCTATGTCCGCCGAACCCGCTGGGTTTCAGGCGCTCAGGCAACCTCGGTCGTCATCAGCTTGCGCAAACGTCCAAGCGCGCGGAACTGGAGTGCGCGGATCGCGCCTTCGTTCTTGCCGAGCATGTTCGCGACCTGGCGGCTCGACATGTTCTCAACGAACCGAAGCACGAGAACTTCCTGCTGTTCGGTCGTCAGGTGCTTCACCGCGCCGCGAAGCGCATCGACTTCCTCACCACGCACCGCGTGCTCATGTGCGGTCGGGCCATCTTCGGCGAGACCGAACGCGTTTTCGAGGTCGACGGTGGGCCGCTGACGGCGGCGGCGGTCGGTGACCGCGTTGCGCGCGATCGTGTAGAGCCACGCGAGGAACGATTTGCCCTGCCAGCGGTAGCGGTGGATGTTCGCGAACGCGCGTGTGAACACGTCGCTCGTGAGGTCCTCGGCATCGCTGGGCTCACGGACGCGGTACAGGATGTAGCGGTACACCGCATCGACGTGCGTGTCGTAGAGATCCGCGAAAGCGGACCGGTCGCCACCGCGAGCGCGCTCGATGACGTCCGGCACCGGACCCATCTGCTCGAGGGAAGGAAGCGAGTCGACCCTTGCTGCTACGAGTGTCACGACGTGATGGCCCCCCAATCCCGTCCTCAGTGATTCCTCAGCGATCTGTGCGCGAACCATATCGACCGGAAGGCGAGCCGCCAACCCTTTTCCAGTACCAAAACCGTCACAGCGCGACCCGATTCGGGCGCGAGGCGTACTAAGAGGACCTCTGTACTGGTACCTCTGGGTCAGTTTTGTGGCGAGCGACCGTGCGTCCGTCTGAGACGGAAGGCGGTCACATCTTCTGCTTGAGGATCTCGATCGCTTTGTCGACAGCGCTGACGTCATCGGCAGGCACATCCGGCACGACGCCGACGTTGTTGTAGATCGTCCCGGTCTGAGCGCCGACGAATTCCTGCGTCACGACCGCTAACCTCGAGCCGTCGGTCATGTTGGTGACCGACGTGGCGCCCATGCAGCCGATGCTCTTGCCGCCGACGATGGTCGCGCGCTTGTTCTCCTTGAGGTCGGCCGCCAGGACCTCGGGTCCCGAGCCGCCGCGGTCGTTGAGGATGATCACCAGGGGCAGCTGATAGGCCTCGGGAAGCCGCCATTCCTTGCGCGCACTCGTCGAGACGGTGGCGCCGCCGCCGCGGTAGATGACGTTGAGCATCTTCTCCCCGTTGAGGAAGAACGCCGCGATCGTGTCGGAGTCGAAGCCGCCCACGTTGCCGCGAAGGTCGAAGAGCCAGGCCTTGCCGCCCGCCGCGAGACCCTTGTCCATCATCTTGCGGACCTCGTCGAAGATCTTGTACGTCCCGGTCACGACGAACTCGTGCCAGGTGATGTAGACGATGCCGCCCGGCAGCATCCGACCTGTGAGGCCCGCCTCATCCGGTCCACCGAGCGCAGTGCCTGTGGTCGGGACCCGCGCCTGCGAGCCGGACGCCGGTTCGGGTCGCGAGCGATGGACACCGCCGGTCTTGTCGACGTAATAGGTGTGGCAGTCGGGTGACGCGCTCATCATCCCTTCGATCGCAACATCGGCGAAGCGATCGGCGGTGATCTGCGGGTTGAGCGCCTTCACCGCCGCGGCGGCCTCGGCGAACTTCTTGAAGTCGGGGACCGTGGTCTCCTCGACATCCTTGAACTCGATCATCGCCATCTCGCCCTTGCCGCCGGTCTTCTTGAGCTCGCCGTTGATGGCGTTGATCGCGCCCTCGAGGATCTTCTTGCTCGAGACCTTGTGGACGTCCTGGTCGCTCAGCGACGCGTAGCTGATGTCGAGCTTCGTTCGCTTGATGTCGACGGAGGCCGTGGGCGTGGGCGAAGTCGTGTTGACCGGCGCCGCGCCATTGCAGGCGAGGACCAGCACGGCCAGGAGGCTGAGGATCCGAACAACACCCATCCGCCTAAGAGGATAGGTGACTATTCGGCGGGAGTGCTCACTTTTGGAGCGTGCTGCGCCTGCCACTCGGAGGGCGATGCGCAGAAGCCCTCGTAGTCGATGTACTCGGTGATCGTCGGATTCTCGCCGCAGACCGGGCACTTCGGATCGCGCCGCAGGCGCACCTCGCGGAATGAACCTTCGAGCGCATCGAACAGTAGATACCGCCCGACGAGCGGCTCGCCGATCCCGAGCAGGAGCTTGATCACCTCGTTCGCCTGGATCGTGCCGATGACGCCGGGCAGGACACCGAGGACGCCGGCCTCAGCGCACGACGGCGCGAGCTCCGGCGGCGGCGGTGTGGGGAACAGGCAGCGATAGCACGGACCTTCGTTCGGCTTGAAGACCGTGACCTGTCCCTCGAAGCGATAGATGCTCCCGTGCACGATCGGCTTGTTCCACTTCACCGACGCATCGTTGAGGAGGTAGCGCGTGGGGAAGTTGTCGGCGCCGTCGACGATGACGTCGTACTCCGGGAGGATGCGGTCGATGTTCTCGCTCGTGAGGCGCTCCTGGTACCCGACGACCTTCACGTCCGGGTTGAGCGCTTCGAGCGTCTGACGCGCTGAATCGGTCTTCGGCTCGCCGATGCGCTCGGTCGTGTGAAGGATCTGGCGTTGGAGGTTCGTCGCGTCGACGACGTCCGAGTCGACGATGCCGAGCGTTCCGACGCCCGCCGCCGCCAGGTAGAGCGCCGTGGGCGACCCGAGGCCGCCGGCGCCGATGAGAAGGACCTTGCTCCGGAGGAGCTGCAGCTGGCCCGTCTCGCCGACCTCTGGGATGAGCAGGTGCCGGCTGTACCGCTGGGCCTGCTCGGGCGTGAGGCCCGCGTCGGGCTTCTTCCAGGGGAGCCCCGAATCCTTCCAGCGGTTGAAGCCGCCGGACATCGAGATGACGTTGCCGTAGCCGAGCTGGGCAAGGGTATCGGCGGCCATGGCGGAGCGAACGCCGCCCGCGCAATACAGCACGGTGACCTTGTCTTTGTCGGGGATGCGGTCCTCCGCCCACTGCTCGAGGTAGCTCTTTGGCACATGGACCGCGCCTGGGAGATGCCCCTCGTCCCACTCGTTCTTCTCGCGGACGTCCGCGAGCTGGACGTCGCCGGAGCGAAGTAGGTCAGCGACCTGCTGCGGTGTCGCTTCCTTGATCCGCTTCTTGATCTCGGCGAAGTAGTCGCGGTACGTCGGCATTCGTGCTCCCTTGTCGTAATCCTAAACCGACCCTGGTGGTCGGGAATTCCATTTCTGTCCATCATGCACGCATGGAAACGCTCTACTTCGACACGCTCCAGTTCGTGTATCACCTCGCGCTCGCGGTCCTCGTCGGCGGCGCGGTGGTCCTCGGCCTGGCGGCCGCGCCCGCGATCTTCGCGGCGGTGAGCTCGCGCGGCGAGGCGGGCACGATCTTCAGTGCCGTCCTCGGCCGCTACGACGGTCTCGCGATCCTGAGCGTCATCCTCATCGTCGTGACGAGCATCCTCAAGGCGACCGCGTTCGAGGTGACCGGCGCGCCGGAGACGCGCCTGATCATCCGATGGCTCGCGCTGCTCGTGCTGAGCGGCGCGACGCTCTATTCGAGCGCGTGGGCGAGTCCGGTAGCGCGAACGATCCGTGCGCAGACGCCGGGCTGGGACGACCTCCGTGACGATGCGCCTATGAAGCGCGAGTTCCAGTCCCTGCACCGGGCCTCGCGGAGCGCGATGACCGTCGCGATCCTCGCGGGCATCGTCGCGATGTTCCTCAGCTAGCGACCGCGACGGCGCCGCCGACCTCTGCGGAGCGGTACGCCGCGTCCATGACCTCCTGCACGCGCAGCCCATCGGCGAACGTCGGATGCGGCGCGTCGCCCTTACCGGTCGGGCCGGCCTCGATGTGCTCGCGCACGCGACGCGCGAGGTCGGGGAACGCGCCATCGCTGCTGGTCGCCGGAATGATCTCTTCGAGCGCGCCCGATCCGCGTGCGAGCAGCACGCGTCCGTCGCCGCCGAGCACGATCGTCCCGTCGCTGCCGTAGAGGATCACGCGGCGCGATGGGTGGTGCACCGCGCTCGAGAGCTGGATCGTCGCGATCGCGCCGCTGCTCATGCGCAGGAGCAGCTGCGCGGTGTCGTCAGCGGTCACGCGCGCGGACCCGCCATCGGTGGTCGGGCGCGTCTTGGAGGAGATCCCGAGCTCACTCGACACGCGGTCCACCGCTCCGAGCCACCAGATCAGCGAATCGATCCAGTGCGAGCCGAGCGCGCCGAGGAGTCCGCCGGCGCGGTCTCGGCGCAGCCACCACTCCTGACGCGGACGCGTCGGGTCGACGAGCATCCCCGTCATCTCCATCACAAGTGCGAGCCGCATCTCACCGATCGAGTGCGCGTCGAGAAGCTCTTTCACCTTCGACCTGGCCGGCGTGTAGCGGAACTCGTGGTCGATCGCGTGCACGACGCCGGCACGTTCGGCGACGGCAAGCATCTCTCGCGCCTCGCCGGTATCGCGCGCCATCGGCTTCTCGCAGATGACGTGCTTGCCTGCCGCGACAGCAGCGAGTGCGTGCTCGCGATGGAGCGTCGGCGGCGACGTCACGGACACGACATCGACGTCGTCGCGTGAGACGAGATCGCTCGCCATGTCGAGCGCGACGGGGATGCCGGCCTGCTCGGCGGCCGCACGAGCGCGATCCATTCGCGCCGAGCAGATCGCGGTGACCTCGTACCCTGCCGCACGGAAACCGGGGACCTGCACGCGCGCGCCGAACCCGGTCCCGATGATCCCCACCCTCAACCCCATTGCGCCACAGTATGAACACCAATGGGGCTTACCTCCGTGCTCGAAGCGCATCGCGCGAAGGTCAACCGTGTCCACCGCGTGCGGAATGCCGATCAGCTCGTCACGATGGTCGACTCGTTCGGCTTCTGCTTCGCGTTCACGCTGCGCACCGGCGACGCACCCATACCTGCCTGCTTCGACCACCTTTCGACGAACAGCGAGGACCGCAAATGGGGCTGGATGTGGGGCTGGAAGGACGAGCTGCCCGAAGAGAAACGCCTCTATTACGGCAAGCTGCTGGTAAGAAAGCCGACCTTCGTCTCGATGAAGATGCTGCCCACTTTCTACGCGACGTTCGGGCGCGCGGGTGAGGCCGACGACCATCTCGAGGACGTCCGCGCGGGCCGGCTGTCGGACATCGCGCGCCGCGTCATCGACTACCTGTCGCAGCGCGGCGAGACGCAGACGAAGCGCATGCGCGCGGACCTGGGCATCACCTCGCAGGAAGGCAAGGTGGACTACGCGAAAGCGGTCGAGGAGCTGCAGCGGCTGATGTACGTGGCGCGCGTCAAGGCCGTTGGCGAGGGTCGCGAGGACTACAACTACACGTACGACCTCTTCGTGCGTCGCTATCCCGAGACGGTGAAGAGCGCGGAGCGGATCGCATCGAACGACGCGATGGCGGCGCTGCTGCGGCGGCTGCTCGAGCTCGCGGGCGGTGTCACGACGAAGCAGGTGAAGCGCCTCTTCGACTGGGACGACGATCAAACGGAGCGCACGACCGCGCGTCTCGAAGCAAAGCGTGGTGTCGCGCGCGTCGACGGAACGCTCGTGCTGCCTGAACTTGTAGGCTAGGCCCTCCATGGACATCCAGCAGCTTCGTTCGTGGATCTTCGAGCTGTACGCGCCGCTCGAGGACGAGCGCCAGTACATCGTCTTCGACGCCGCGCGCGGCAACCTCCTCATCGACATTCCTCCGTACAGCGAGCGCGCGCTGCGGCTCATCCAGGGCGCCGGCCGCGCGTCGCTTCTACTCGCGACGAATGCAGCGCGTGCGGCCGAGGCGCATCGCTATCGCGAGACGCTCGGCGTCCAGATCGCGGTGCACGAAGACGATGCCGCCGCGGTCCCGGGCGGTGCCGACCTCGTCCTGAAGCCCGACGACCTCGTGCGCCCGGACACGCGCGTGTTCCGGGTGAAGAACAAGGGACAGGGCGCGACGGTCGTTCTCGTTCGCAAGTCCGGTGGTGTCCTGTTCAGTGGAGATCTCGATCTCGCGAGCGAGGGCGCGAAGCAGCTCATGCCGCTGACTTTCTCATCGGTGCTGTCGTCGAAGCGCGCACCGATCTGGAACGCCGGGCGCGACACGCTCATGCAGCTACAGCGCGAGCTGCCGAGGTCGCGCAAGCAGTTCGGCATCCTCCTGCCGCCGCCGTGGGACCGCGCGTACAAAGGTCGGCTCGAGGACAAGATGTACCACCACGACGTCATCGTCCCGAAGGAGGACACCGCTGCGCGCGTCGCCGCGATGGGCCCCGCGACGCTGGTGGTCGCGAGTGCCACACGCGAGATGCAGGAACGAGCGAAACGGCCTCAACCCCGTCGCGGCGCGGCGAATGGCGATGGCGCGGGCGCCGGCGCGCCACCCGCCCCGTCCGCACCACCTGCTCCATCCGCACAGCCCCGTGCCGCTGCGGGCACGCCCGCACCCGCCGCACCGCGCGAGCCTCGCCCGCGACCGAAGCCGTTCGCCGAGGACTGGCGGGCGACGTCGACCGATCGGCCGGCGACGACGATCGCGAACGCGGCCACCGACATCGTTCCGGAAGCGACCGGGTTCAAGCCGCGACCGCTCGGCGAGCGTTTCCGCCACGTCCCGATCGAGGACCTCGTCGGCTCGCCGTACGTGGACTACGTCTGGGGCGGCATCGACGTCTCACCGGACGGCAGCGAGGTCGCATTCGCATGGAACAAGACCGGGACCTTCGAGATCTACAGCGCGCCGATCGAGCGCGAGCGGATCTACCAGCTGACCGACGCGAAGGAGCGGTCGGTCTCGCCGCGCTGGGCCCCGGACGCGCAGCACCTGGCCTGCCTTCGGGATCGCGGGGGCAACGAGCGCTTCGACATCTGGCTGGTCGACCGCGACGGCGAGAAGGAGCGCAACCTCACCAACGAACCTGAGGTCATGCATCGCGACATCACCTGGTCGCCCGACGGGTCGCGCATCGCGTACGTGGCGAACGCGGCCGGCAAGGGCTTCGCGGTCCACGTGGTCGACGTCGCGACCGGCGCCAAGCGGGCGCTCACCGACGGCAAGTTCGACGACGCGCTGCCGCGCTGGTCGCCGGATGGAAAGCGGATCCTCTTCTCGTCGCGGCGCGAGAGCGTCAGGACGAACAACGATCTCTACGTGATCTCGGCGGACGGCGGCACCGCGACGAAGCTCGAGACGCGCGACGCGGACGGGGAATCGTTCGAGGGCGACTGGTCCGACGACGGGTCGCGCATCGCGTTCACGACGAACGTGCGGCGGCGCTATGAGATCGCGGTCGCGACGCTCGAGGGCGACCGCGTCACGCGCGTCGAGCCGCTCACCAAGAGCATCTTCGATGAGACCTCGCCGGGGTGGCGGCCCGATGGGCGCGCGGTCCTCTACCTTCACAACGAAGATGCCGAGGTCTCGATCCGGCGTGTCTTCGTCGTCTCGCACGCCGACCATGCCGTCGCCGATCGACCGGGCGTCCATCAATCGATCCGCGTCGGCCCCGACGGGGACCAGGTCGCCTACCTCTTCAGCGGCGCTCGCGAACCGTGGGATGTGTACGTCACGCGCGAGCGGATGACCGAGCCGCGCCGGCTGACGCGCTCGCTGCCCGCGACCGTCGATCCCGCGACGCTTGTCGAGCCGGTGCACGTCCGTTATCCGGGCGCGATGGGGACTGAGATCCCCGCTCTCGTGTATATCCCGCATGCCGAGGCGATCCGCGGCGACGGGCCGCCGCCGGCGGTGATCCACGTGCATGGCGGACCGACGAGTCAGCACTACCGCTGGTGGGATCGAGCGAGCCAGTGGTTCGCGAACAACGGCTACGTGGTGCTCGCGCCGAACGTTCGCGGATCGACCGGATACGGCCGCGAGTTCCAGGAGGGAAATCGCCAGGACTGGGGCGGCAAGGATCTCGAGGACGTGGTCAAGGGGATCGATTGGCTCGCGAAGCAGCGCATCGCGGATCCGAGGCGCGTCGGTATCTACGGCGGAAGCTACGGCGGATACCTCACGCTCATGTCGCTCGCGATGTATCCCGACCGCTACGCCGCCGGCGTTTCGGTCGTGGGCGTCGTCTCGTGGAACACGATGTACGAGACGACGCGCGGGGACCTGCGCGAGTACCTGACCCGTGAGTTCGGCGACCCCAAACGCGACGCCGACCGCTACCGCGACCGTTCGCCGCTCACCCACGTGTCGAAGATCGAGTCGCCGCTGATGATCCTCCAGGGCGAGAACGATCCGCGCGTTCCGCTCGCGGAGGCCGAGCAGGTCGTGGCGGCGCTGCGCTCGGCCGGCAAGATGCACGAGTACTACGTGTACAAGGGCGAGGGCCACGGCTTCCGGACGCGCGAGAACATGATCGACTCGGTGCGCCGCGCGGGAGAGTGGTTCGACCGCTACCTGCTGCGTGCCTGATGCGGTCGTTGTTGGAGCCGGACCGAACGGCCTCGCCGCGGCCATCCAGATCGCGCGTGCCGGCCACTCGGTCGCGGTGTACGAGGCGAATGACGACATCGGTGGAGGCGCGCGGTCCGCTGAGCTGACGCTCCCCGGCTTCCTGCACGACGTCTGCTCGGCGATCCATCCGCTCGCCGTGATGTCGCCCTTCTTCAACGGACTGCCGCTGCAGAAGCACGGCCTTGAATGGATCCAGCCCGACGCGCCGCTCGCGCATCCCCTCGACGACGGCACCGCCGTGATGCTCGAGCGCTCTGTCGACGCGACCGCTGCGCGGCTCGGCGCGGATGGCGACGCGTATCGCGGTCTGCTGTCCCCGCTCGTGTCGCGATGGGACCAGCTCGCGACCGAGGTCCTCCGGCCCGTCACGCACGTGCCGCGGCATCCTCTGCTGCTCGCGCGCTTCGGTCTTCACGCGATGCGCTCGGCCCGCGGCCTCGCCTCGGCCTTCCATGGTGAGGCGGCGCGCGCGCTCATCGCGGGATGCGCAGCGCATTCCTTCCTGCCGCTCGAGCATCCTTTCACGGCCGCGTTCGCGCTCATGTTCCTCATCACCGGGAACGCTGTGGGATGGCCGCTTCCCCGCGGTGGATCGCGTCGCATCGCCGAGGCGCTCGGCTCCTACCTGCGCGAGCTGGGTGGGACGATCACGACGCGCCACCTCGTCCAGGAGATGTCCGACCTGCCGACCGCGCGTGCCTACGTCTTCGACACGTCGCCGTGGCATCTCGAGAGCATCGCGGCCGACCGCCTGCCAGAGGGCTACCGCCATGCGCTGCGCCGCTATCGCCGCGGCCCGGGCGTGTTCAAGATCGACTACGCGCTCGATGGAGCCGTGCCGTGGCGCGCCGCCGAGTGCCTGCGCGCGGGTACGGTCCATCTCGGCGGCTCGTTCGACGACATCTCCGCGTCGGAGGCCGCCCTGTGGCGCGGCGAGCATCCCGAGCGGCCCTTCGTGCTGGTGGCACAGCAGAGCCTCTTCGATCCCAGTCGCGCGCCGACGGGCAAGCAGACGCTCTGGGCGTACTGCCACGTTCCGAACGGGTCGACGGTCGACATGACCGACCGCATCGAGGCGCAGCTCGAGCGATTCGCGCCGGGCTTCCGAAAGCGCGTGCTCGCGCGCGTCGTCATGAACACGCGCGATGTGGAGCACCGCAACGCGAACAACGCCGGCGGCGACATCGCGTGCGGATCGCATGCGGGACTGCAGCTCGTCATGCGACCGAACATCGCGATCGACCCCTATGCGACGCCGGCGCGCGACATCTACCTCTGCTCGTCCGCGACGCCACCGGGCGGTGGTGTTCATGGCATGTGCGGATACAACGCCGCGCGGAGTGTCGTCGCGCGGAGCCTCAGCTAGACCCGGACGGTCAGGTTTTCCGCCGCGACCCGCAGTGCCGTCGCGCTGAGACGCTCGGCGATCGCCTTTGCCTCGTCGCACTGCGCCTGCGCCACCTCTTCGCGACCAGGCACGTTGCGCAGCGCGCGCGCGAGATCGGCGAGCGCGACCGCGCGCTCGTAGTCGAGCTTGAGCGTCGCGAAGGCCTGCACCGCGTCGAAGAGCAGCTTCGCGGCCTTGGCGTGCTCGCCCGCGTGGTAGATGCGGATCGCCTCCGCGTGCGTCAGGAGCGCGCTGCCGCGCGCGTGCGAGGTCCGCTCGACCACCGCCGCGACGCGGTCCTCGAACGCCTCGTCGGGAATGCGCCAGCGCGCCGCCGCGAGAACGAGGAGCGGTCCGATCAGGGTGAGGTCCACGATCGACTTCGGTTGCCCCGCGCTGCGGACCGCGTGGTACGCGCTCTCGCTTTCGCGCATGCCGTAGTACGCCGCGAGAAAGTCCGCGAGCGCGATCTCGGCCGGTGACGCCTCCTGCTCGATGAGGAGGTCGCGATATACCTTCTCCTCGGGCGAGGACATCGCGGATGCCGCGCCGATCGCAACGCTCAATGTCGATGGCCACTTCGTCGGTGTCGCGAATCGCTCGCGGCGCGCGGCGGCGGCGATCGTGCCAGGGAAGTCGCCCGCGAGCAGATGCGCGAGGGTCTCGGTCCGAAGGGCGTGTGCCCCGAGCCGCGGCTTCTCTGTCTCGATCGCGACCTCGCGGGCGCTGGCGGCATGGTCCATCGCCTCGTGCATGTCGCCGAGCGAGAGCGCGCAGATCGCGACCATCGTGTGCGCGTCGATGAGCTCGTCGCTGTCCTGCAGCGACTGCGCGATCGGCAGGCGTCGCTGGTTCGCGAGATATGCCTCACGGAAGTTGCCTAGCTCGCGATACGCGAAGCCCACCGCGTCGAGGCAGAGGGAGCGCTCGCGCAGCAGGCCGAGCTCCTCGGCGATCGCGAGCGCCTCCTTCGCGGTCGCGAGTGACGCCTCCCAGTCGGCGTCGGTCGACTTGGGCCCCCGGCGCGGCATGAAGGACTTCGCGGCGAGGAGCAGGACACGTTCGCGGGTCTTCGCGTCCCCCACGATCGCGAGACCCCGCTCGATGAGGGCCTCCAGGTCGGGATGCTTCGCGTCCCACCGCGTGCAGAGCTCGGCCATGTATGCAAGGACGATCGCGACCTCGCCGCTCTTCGGGTCGCGCGTCTCCAGGAGTCCGAGCGCGCGCTCGTAGGCGGTCAAGGCAGCGTCGTTCTCACCACGGTAGCGGCGCACGCGTGCGATGAGATACAGCGCCTCGACCGCCGCGTCGATCCGGTTGATCTTCTCGAAGAGCTCGAGTGCTTGCTCGGAGAAGCGGAGCGCCTCGATGTACGCGTGGATCGCCGTCGCGCGCTGCGCCGACTTCCAGGAGTACTCGGCCGCCTTCTCCGGAACATCGCCGATGAGGTAGTGGTGCGCGAGGGCGGGGTAGAACTCCTTGAGCTCCTCGCCCAGCACCTTCTCGTACGCGGTGGCGACTCGTCGATGCAGCTCGATGCGGCGCCGCACGAGCAGCGTGTTGTACGCGACCTCCTGGACGACCGCGTGCTTGAAGCGGTAACGGCCCTCGCGCCGCTCGCCCGGTGCGGCCTCGAGCACGAGGTCCGCGGCGATGAGCTGGTCCACCGCGTCTGCGATGCGGTCGCCGCCCGCCTCTCGCAGCACGCGGTCCCCGAAACGTGTTCCGATGACCGCCGCGAGCTGGATGCACTCACGGGCGGTCGGCGGGAGCCGGTCGATGCGCGACGCGACCACCGCGTGCAGCGTGGCCGGCACCTCAAGAGCCGCGGGGCGCTCGCGAAGATGCCATTCGCCGCTCGCGTCCTTCTCCGCGGCGCCCGATTCCACGAGCGAGCGCAGCGATTCCTCGATGAAGAACGGATTGCCGCCGGCGCGCGCGACGATGCGGTCGCGCAGCTCATCGGGGACCCAGTCCAGCGTGGCTTCGACGATGCGCGCGGCCTCTTCGTCCGACAGGGGCTCCAGCACGAGCTGCCTGAAGTTCGTCCGGCTCGGCTTTGGCTCCGGCGAACCGGGTCCGAGGCGCTGCGCGAGGAGGAACAGGATCGGCACCCGTGACGCCCGCGAGGTGAGGAACCAGAGGAGGTCGAGCGACGCGGCGTCTGCGAAATGCAGATCCTCGAGGACGTACAGCAGGGGATGCTGGCGCGCGAGCGCGGCGATGACGTCGTACACGACGATGTACATGGCGCGCTTCCACTCTTCCGAGTCGCTCGCGGGTTCGTTCACGCCGGGCAGGTGCAGGAACTGCGCGAGCATCGGCGCGACCGCCGGACCGGGATTCGAGAAGCCAAGCTCAACGAGCTTCTCGCCGACGCGCGTGATCGCCTCGGGGTCGGACGGCTGCAGGTTCAGCTCGACGAGGATCGGCTCGATGAACCCCGCGTAGCTTCGCTGGTTGACGCGCGAGAACGTCCAGCGCATGACGCGTGGCGCGTCCGCGGACTTCGCGCCCTCCTCGGCGGCGGTCGCGAGGCCGATGAACTCCGAAACGAGCCGGCTCTTGCCGATGCCCGGCTCGCCGGCGATGAGGACGAGCTCGGTCCTGCCGAGGCGCGCCGACTGGTACGCGAGGTCGAGGCGCGAGAGTTCCATCCAGCGGCCGACCAGCGGCGCGGCGATCTCGATGCTCGGGCGCACATCGGTCCGTTCGCCGATCAGCGCGTACGCGAGGATCGGCTTGTCCTTGCCCTTGAGCTCGATGGGTCCGACCTCGCGGAAGCTGAACTCGCGATTGGTGAGACGGAAGGTGGTCTGGGTGACATAGATCTCGCCCGGTCCGGCGGTGGACTGCAGGCGTGACGCGATGTTCACCGTGTCGCCCATGACGCCGTACTCGGCGACGCTGCGGACCGCGCCTGCGACGACCATGCCGGTGTGGATCCCGATGCGCAGGCCGAACTCGACGCCGCGCTCCTTCTTGACCCGTGCGGCGTGGTCGGCGAACACGCGCTGCATCGCGAGCGCCGTGCGCAGCGCCCGCTGCGGATCGTCCTCGTGCGCCACGGGAGCGCCGAACACGACGAAGATCGCGTCGCCGATGAACTTCTCGATGGTGCCGTCGTGGCGCACCGCTTCCTCGGCGAGGTCCTCAAAGATGCCGGACACCAGCACCTGCAGCTCCTCCGGGTCCATCTGGTCGGCGAGCTCGGTGAATCCGGCGAAGTCGGCGAAGAGCACCGTCACGAGACGGCGCTCCTGCGGCTGCTGCTCTAGCACTTGTGCGTCCACAGGTCGTACCGGTTGATCAGTGGTGGCCCTTCCCCCGGTGGTTGGATGAC
>Ga0207653_10000428_pt1 | contig 17446 bp, 20 predicted proteins | sample KBSK5251metaG_FD_184341 | JGI IMG/M metagenome (GOLD analysis project Ga0207653, IMG submission 184341) | Corn, switchgrass and miscanthus rhizosphere microbial communities from Kellogg Biological Station, Michigan, USA - KBS K5-25-1 metaG... | ecosystem: Host-associated > Plants > Roots >...
GATTCGCTGGGACTCGGGGATTCACTCGGGCTCGGGCTCGGGGATTCGCTCGGGCTCGGACTCGGTGACTCGCTCGGACTCGGTGACTCGCTCGGACTCGGTGACTCGCTCGGGCTCGGTGGCGCGCTCGGGCTCGGTGGCGCACTCGGGCTCGGGGGCGCGCTCGGGCTCGGTGGCGCGCTCGGGCTGGGCGCTGCGCTCGGGCCGGGTTCGGGGGCACTTGAGGGCTGGTTCACCAGCCCGCCGAGGGCAGCGACGATCGCGGAAGCGGTTGCTCTCGGCATGGTCGATAGCAGGGGCGGAAGCTGCGAGGCGATCTGAGCATTGAGGTCTCGAACGTCCACCCCCGCAGCCACTGCGGCTGCCAGAGCCGCGTGAAGATTGCTCGCGTCACGGATCAGTACGGCGGAGGGCGAACCTTGTTGGAGGTCAGCAACCAGCAGATTGAAGGACGTGGTGGCATCGTCGAGGCTCGCGTTTCCCTGGAACAGCCCGGGGCCCCAGAAGAGCGCGAAGAGGATGACCGCGGCCGCGGCGGCGCCCTGTAGGCGCTCGTACCAGCGACCGCCCCGCGTGGGAACAGGGGCCGGGGGCATCGGTGGCTCCCCTCCGGCTCCTCTTGCGAGGGACTGATCGGGGCCGGGTGTATCTACCATGTGGGCAGAGAGTGCGGCGAGTGGCGTCGATCCAACCTGACAGAGATCACGAAGGACACCGTCCAGCTCCGCGATCCCCACCCATTCCTCCAGGTAGGCGTCCGCACCCCGGGCGGGTCCGCGCCACGCTTCGTCGGGCGCCTGGGCCAAGACGACGATCTTGGTGGACGGCGAGTCGCGGCGAACCTCACGAACCAGACCCGAGTCCGAGCGCTTCGCCACGCTCTCGTGCAGAACGATCGCGTCGGGGTGATCGTGGCCGGCAAGGTCGCCAACGTCGACGGTCGGAAGCGGGATCGGGAGCAGCTCGAACCCGGCCTCCTGCATGAAGAACTGCACCAGCGCGCGTTGCAGGGGAACCGGGACGGCGACGAGGACCCTCAGTGTTGGGTCCGTTCCTGCTGCCAGACGCGGGTCCTCGGGTCCCATATCCGTTCTGTTCACACTCATCGCCGGCCACGGGACAGCCAGGCTGATGGCCCCCCCGGTGGCAGAGCGTTCACCGTAGTCCGCTCGCGGTCCAAGGGCGATACGTCAACTGCGGGACATGGCTGGGTGACCTGGAAGGAGCCCGCACGACCCATCTGGACCATCTCGTAGCTGGAGTGTTTCCTTCGGAGGGAACCTCAGGGCCGCGACCCGCGGAACTCCAGGGCGTAGGTCCATTCCTCGGGATCGCCACGATGTTCGAAGCGAAGGAGCCTTCCTTCTTCTCCGCCCGGCAGGAGCATCGGCAGGCCAACATGTCCGGCGTCCGGCCACAGTTCGCTCCGTGCGCCCGCCTCCATCAACAACAAGGTCATCGGCAGGTCGCTGGTCCGTTCGAGCGGCTCGCGCCAGTCCTTCTCCCATTCCGGACGGAAGCGCACGTACCGAGGAACGGCGTGGAGAAGGACCTCCTCGCCGGGTCGCTTCCACGCCTTGCCGAAGAAGCGCCAACGCTCCCCGTCCTTCGACGTCTCGACGATCCAACACTCGTGACCGTGCTCATTCACGGTGCCCATGGCCCTCCCCTCATCGCCGGTCGACCCCGTCATGTCATGGTGTGCACCGAACCGCAAGTCGCTACACCGTATCGAGGGCAGCCCGCCCGCAACGACCCCCGCTACGATGGCGGACGGAGGATCGTGCCCATGGCCCACCGGTTCGAGATCACGAAGGACGTCGAGGTCGGCGCAACACCTGAGGAGGTCTGGGAAGCGATCGCCACCGGCCCCGGGATGGACTCCTGGTTCATGGGGCAGACCGAGGTTGAGCCTCGCGCAGGGGGCCGAGCGCGGTGGAGCATCGGCGGATACACGGCGGATTCCACGGTGAACACGTGGGATCCGCCCAGGCGGTTCGTGAACACCGGCATGGAGGGCCCGGACGGATCCTTCCACCGGTTCGACTACCAGATCGAGGCCGGCGGGTCGGGGCGGACCACGATCCGCTACGTGCACAGCGGCATGCTGGGCGAGGACTGGGAAGCCGAGTACGAGGGCATGAGCGAGGGCGACCCCATGTACCTCCACAAGCTGGTCGAGTACCTCACATATTTCTCAGGCCGGTTCGCTGTGGGCATCGATGCGCAGGGCCCGACCGCAGCGGATCGTGAGTATGCGATGTGGGTGTTCCGACGTGGGCTTGGAATGAGCGACGAGGCGGCCGAGGGTGACCAGGTACGGCTGACCCCTGACGGTCTCGAGCCGATCGAGGGCGTCGTGGACTACGTGTCTCCCTCGTTCCTTGGCGTGCGCTCGACCGACGCGCTCTATCGGTTCATCTACGGTTTCGACGGAACGGTCATGGTCGGCCACCATCTGTTCGCCGATGACGCGGACGCCGAAGGGGCCCGGCGCGGCTGGCAGAACTGGTTGATGCGGCTGTTCGGTGCGTCCGACGGTGCGGTTGCCTCGAAGTAGCCGACCGTGGCGACCACGCGATCGACCCCGGCCGCTCAACGCGACCGAGACCGAACGCGCGTCGCTCGCCTGCTGAAGCCGCATGCTCCTCCCGATTGGGAGCAGCGGTTCCGGAAGACAGATCTGCTCGATTCCGTGATCGACGGCGAGCCGATCCAGATGTTCGTGATGGCGGCCGACATCCGGGAGTCCACGACCCTGATGAAGGAGGCCGTGCGGTTCGAACGGTTCGCGCTTGTGATGGACAAGTTCGTGACCTCCGTTCGCCGAGGGATCCGGAGCTCGGGGGGCTGGTTCGACAGATTCACGGGCGACGGGTTCCTCGCGTACTGGATCGTCCAGCCCGCTCCTCCGGACGAGTACGAGGAGCGGTTCGTGCAGGCGACCGGTGACGTCGCGCATACCGCGCATACCCTGGTCGAGCTTTTCCATCGACGCGTCTTGGAAGATTTCCGGAGCAACTCGAGGAACCTCTCTGCGGGCGTGGGCCTCTCGATGGGCTTGGACGCCGGGCCCGGCTATCTGGTCAAGATCGCCGATGAGCTCACGATCGTCGGCTCGCCCGTCGTCGGCGCGGTACGGATGGTGACGGCCGCGGCCCTGCCCCAGGAGATCGTCGCCAACGTCTACCTCGGCGAACGACTCCGCGACGAGCAAGAAGGCGTCTACGAGGCGCTGGGCGTCTCGGTCTCGAGAGAGCTCCGACCAACGAAGGAATACCCGAAGGGTCAGGAGGTGTACTCGTTGACCTTCGCGGGAGATGGGGAGGATCCGGCCTCGGCCGATGGTCCATCCGCCGAGGCCGGATCCTCCCCCGCCTAACCCTCGCCGTCCTTCCGTTCTTCGTACAAGGGGCTCCGCGGATCGAAGAACCCGCCGGTCGGTCGAGCATGCGCGTGCCAATGGTCCGGGATCCGGCGCCGCTCAGGATCGACCCAGAATCCTGCCTCCCCGTACCGCTTGGCGGCCACGCGCTCCAGCCGCCTGAGCAAGGCCTGTTCGATGCGGGGCTCGGGTAGACCATGGGTCCGCCACACGATCATCGGGGTCATGCAAACGATGCAGTCCGCGACCCAGCAGTCCCCGTCCTCGAGGTGCCATTCCGTCATGCGCTCGGCGGAGCAGAGCAGGCAACCCTCATCCATCGGGCGGCTCCAACCGAGCCATGCTGCCGACGCGCACGCCGTGATCGTGGAACCACCCGAGGTTGGCCTCGATCGCCATCGTGTACGCCCCCGAAGCCGGATACGTCGGACACGGATCCGCCGTGCACGGGTTCATGTCGCTCTCGGAGATGATGCGGCCGTCTTCGCCGACGAACACCACCGACAGAGGGATTAGCGTGTCCTTCATCCAGAACTGATCCGTGACCGGTCCGTCGAATACGAACGCCATCCCGTCGTCCGGGGCCAGCGCCATCACGTGCATGAGTCCTGCCGCTCGCTCCGACTGCGTGTCGGCGACGCGCACATGCAACCGATCGCCTCCACCGAACACGACCGCACCCTGCCGCATGGACGCCGGCTCAACCGATCCGGGTGCGGAGCACGCGGCGGGTCCCATGAGCAGCGACACGAGCACTATCCGACGAAGCACGGGAACCATCATCCCGTAGGTCGACCCGTGCGTCGGGGTCGAGCGGCGGGGCCTGACACCCGGGAACGGAGCGTCAGCCGAACGCGGCGCGGAACGCCCACAGCAGGAGGGCGCCGGTCACTCCGAGCAGACCCAGTACCACCATCGTCACCGCGAGCACGACACCGCCGATCTTCGTGAGCGTCGACGGGACCGAGCACGAGGGGTCGCGGCCTTCGAAGAACCCCGCGGCCACGGATCGCACGGTCTCCTGGACCGGGAAGAGGACCCGCGAGGGCTCGCCGAAGGTGAAGACGTCCCTCGGTCGTGGGTCCAACCCGGGCTGCCCGCCGTTCCGTGCGTTCCGCTTCTCCGTGACTTCGGTCGTGATGGCCATGCGTCCTGGGATACCCGGACGGAGCCCCGGGGAAACGGGAGCTCGGCAGGACCGACGGGAGACGACCGAGGAAGCGCGTCTTCCCGGAGCCTGGGTCTCGCTGGTAGCGTGGGTCGGGTCGCCGCGATAGCTCAGTCGGCAGAGCACGGCCATGGTAAGGCCGGGGTCGTGGGTTCGATTCCCACTCGCGGCTCGAAGCTCACACGTCGTGGCGCGGCCCGTTCCCGCAGGTAGACTGAAGGGCTGCCGGGGGCGGGGTAGCTCAGAGGTAGAGCAAGCGGCTCATAATCGCTGTGTCGCGGGTTCGAGTCCCGCCCCCGCTACGAACCGAAACGACCACGACTACGCGCCAAGGAGCTACCGCAGATGGGAAAGCAGAAGTTCGAGCGCACGAAGCCCCACGTGAACATCGGCACGATCGGGCACATCGACCACGGCAAGACCACCCTCACGGCCGCGATCACCAAGCGCCAGGCCTCGAAGGGCCTGGCCGACTACACCCCCTTCGACCAGATCGACAAGGCCCCCGAGGAGCGCGAGCGGGGGATCACGATCGCGATCGCCCACGTCGAGTACCAGACCGATGCCCGCCACTACGCCCACGTCGACTGCCCCGGGCACGCCGACTACGTGAAGAACATGATCACCGGGGCCGCCCAGATGGACGGGGCGATCTTGGTCGTCTCGGCCGCCGACGGCCCCATGCCCCAGACCCGCGAGCACGTCCTCCTGGCCCGCCAGGTCGGGGTCCCCTACATCGTGGTCGCGCTCAACAAGTGCGACATGGTCGACGACCCGGAGCTCTTGGACCTCGTCGAGCTCGAGGTCCGCGAGCTCCTTTCCTCCTACGAGTTCCCGGGCGATGACGTCCCGGTGATCAAGGTCTCGGCGCTCAAGGCCCTCGAGGGGGATGAGACCTGGGGGGCGACGATCGACGAGCTCCTGCAGGCCTGCGACAGCTACATCCCCGAGCCGGTCCGCGACGTCGACAAGCCCTTCCTGATGGCGATCGAGGACGTCTTCTCGATCACCGGGCGCGGCACGGTCGTCACGGGCCGGGTCGAGCGCGGGACCCTCGCGAAGATGGCCGAGGTCGAGATCGTCGGGATCACCGACACCCGCAAGACCACGGCGACCGACCTCGAGATGTTCCGCAAGCTCCTCGATGAGGTGCGCGCCGGGGACAACGTCGGGGTGCTCCTTCGGGGGATCGACAAGGAAGACGTCGAGCGCGGCCAGGTGCTCGCGAAGCCTGGCACCGTCACCCCCCACACGAACTTCGAGGCGCAGGTCTACGTGCTCTCCAAGGAGGAGGGCGGGCGGCACACCCCGTTCTTCAACGGCTACCGCCCCCAGTTCTACTTCCGCACGACCGACGTGACCGGCACCGCAAACCTCCCGGACGGGGTCGAGATGGTGATGCCGGGGGACAACGTCGAGATGAAGGTCGAGCTGATCGCCCCGATCGCGATGGAAGAGGGCCTGCGCTTCGCGATCCGCGAGGGCGGGCGCACCGTGGGCGCCGGCCGCGTGACCACGATCGTGAAATAGCGAGAGAGACAGGCAAGGCGCGATGGCGAAGAAGGAAGGCAACCGACCGAAGATCACGCTCGCGTGCAACGAGTGCAAGCGGCGGAACTACAACACGGTGAAGAACCGCGTGAACGACCGCGACCGGCTCGAACTGATGAAGTACTGCCGGTGGGACCGGAGGCACACCTTGCACCGCGAAACCCGCTGAGGCGGACCGCTAGACGACACGCTCGAGGCCGCCCGGACGGGCGGCCTCGAGCGTGTCACGACCCGTCACAGCAAGACCGGGAGGGGTGGCCTTGCCGAATCGGATCGCGGCAACGACGGCGTCCGTCTTGGAGTGGACGCCCAGCTTCGTCAAGATGTTCTGGGTGTGCGTTCGCAGGGTGTGCCGGCTCATCCCGAGGCGCTCAACGATCCGCTCGGGTGCGAGGCCCTCGGCCATCGCCTGGAGGATCTGGATCTCACGAGGCGTGAGGCGTTCGACCCGCCGCTCGAGCTCCGTGTCGTGCTTCGAGCGGGCGCGCATCGTCTTGATCGCCCGGTTCACCTCGGCGGGCCGGTGCAACGGCTCGCCGCGGGAGGCGCGCCGGACGGCATCCACGACGTCGATCATCGGGGCGGTCTTGTGCAGGAATCCCCTGGCCCCGACCTGGATCGCGCGGGCGAGCGAAACGTCGTCCCCTTCCCCGGTGAGGATGATGACGGCGCTGTGCGAGCCCTCCTCACGGAGCCTGCGGGTGGCCTCCAGCCCATCCAGATCGGGCATCCGAAGATCCATCAGCACGACGTCGGGTTGGTCGTGGATCGTTGTTCGGACGGCGTCATCCCCCCGATCGACCACCCCGACGACGCTGAGGTCGCGTTCCTTGTCGAGCGCGATCTGCAGCGCCTCGCCGAACGAGCGGTGATCGTCGGCGATGATCACGGTGATGGGATCGTGCAACGCAACCGCGTCGCCGTCCGGTCTGGTGCGGGCCATCGTGCGGATGGTAGGCCGGGGTACGCAGCCTTCCGTGTAGGCTCAGGAGCCATTTCTGACGTCCCCCAGCGGGGGGACAGCAGGTGAAGGAACCCCGACGACGATGGATCCCGCCGCCGAAGGCACGACCTACCCCGCGGTCCCGTTCACCGTTGAGCCGTCGCGCGTCGCAGCCTTCCGAGCGCTGTTCGGTATCAGCGAGGGGGTCCCGCCGACCTTCGTGACCGTGGCGGAGTTCGCCGCGTTCCCGCAGGTCCTCGCCGATCGGCACCTCGGTCTGGACTTCTCGCGGGTGGTGCACGGGTCGCAGGGATACGTGTTCCGGCGCCCACTCCGCGAGGGCGAGGAGCTTCTCGTCCGCGCGCGCATCGAATCGATCCGGATCAAGGGGGGGACGGGCTTCGTGACGATCGCGATGGACCTCGAGGACGCCGACGGGGTCATCGTCTGTACCGCGCGCTCGCAGATGATCGAACGGGCGACCGGGGGATGAGGACCAGGGCGACGGTCTCCGTCGGGGACGAGCTTCCCGAGATGGCGCGCGTGGTCACGCGTGAGGACGTGAAGGCCTACGCCGACGCAGGTGGCGACCAGAATCCGCTCCACCAGGATGACGCCTTCGCACGCTCGCTCGGGTTCCCGGGGATCATCGCCCACGGCATGTTCACCATGGCGCACATGGCCGCCGCCGTCGTCGCCTGGGCGGGCGAGCCGGCAGCCGTGGTTGCCCTCTCGGCGCAGTTCCGGGCGCCGGTGTTCATGGAGGAAACGATCGTCGCGGGCGGACGGGTGCGGAGCATCGAAGAACGGCCCGCGATCGCCGTGCTCGAGACCTGGGTCAGGGTCGAGCGGGACGGACGCACGGAATGGCCGGTGAAGAAGGGTGAGGCCCGCGTCCGACTCGCGTGAGCGCTACGCGCTCTCGCGCCGCACCGTGGACATCGCCCTGATCGCGTCCGACATCCGATCGACCACGATCTGGATGTCGTTCCCGACCCCTTCGTCGACCCGGATCGACAGCCGGTCGATCTTCTCGCCCAGTACCTCGGCGATCTTCAGCATCGCCTCCGCCTGCAGCTGCGTTTCCTTGTGCAGCTGATCCGAGAGCGTCTGGAACCGCCGATCGACCGATCCTGCCATGTCCGAGGCCATCCCTGCTTCGAGCTCCTTGATCGATCGGATCAACTGACGGACCAGCTCGCCGTCGACCGCGGGCTCCGACGCCGCGCCGGCCGGAGCCAACGAGGCCAACCGGTTCGCGAGAGCCTGCGAATCGGAACGGATCAGCTTCGCGATCGCGCCGGCGCGCTCGTCGATGTGGTTCATCATGCGCTCTTCGAAGGACTGTTGAGTCTCTGCGATGAGCTCATCGAGCCCGTCCACCGAGCCGGCCGCCAACGCCATCCGTTCAACGTTGCGCTCGAGGCTCGCGCTCGTCGCGCTCGAGAGGGTGAGGACCTGCTCACCCAACGTGCGCTCCAGTGCCGCCATCCGCTCCTCGACGATGTGCTCGAGGGCGGCCATGCGATCGTCCACGACCCGGACGAGCGGTTCCGTGTCGAGCGCACCCTCGCCGGTCACGACCATGCCGGCGGATCGGTCCTGGATCAATCCGCGCAAGGCGGTCGAATCCGAGCGGATCAGCTCGGCGAGCCCTCGCATGCGGGCGTCGATCGCGCGCTCCACCGACGCTCGCAATCCTTCCTGCTCGCGACCGTGGAGCCCCACCTTCTCCCGGACCATCGCGATCTGCTCGGTTAGCTCCGATGCGTGCTCATCGACGGCCTCTCGGACATGCTCGACGATGTTGTGGTCCTGCAACACGAACAGCTTGGCGTGCTCCTCGATGCGTTGGGCGAGCCGCCCCACCGTTTCCGTGCCACCCTGGACGTAAGCCTGCATCGACTCGACGATCCGGGTTGTCTCGCGCGTCATCAACTCCCCGTGGTCACGGACCTGCCCCAAGACCTCGGTTGCGATCGCCTCGTCGCGCTGGTCGAAATGCGCGAACGCATCCGCGATGTGTCGCTCGACCATCTCCAGCTGCGTCCGGACCGCCTCCACGCCGTGGAGCGTGGGGGAGTCGGCGATCTCGCGGATCGCGTGTGCGGTCGCCTCCATCGCGGCCCTCGTCCGGCGCTCGGAGTCCGTCAGCTCCAAGAGGTGGTCCTCTAGGCTCGCGCTACGCACGGCGAGCGCTTGGAACCGCTCGTCCGAGGAGGCGATCAACGACCGGATGGCCTGATCGCGGGAGAGGATCGACACGATGCGCTCCTGCTCGGGACGTACGTCCTTCGCGGAGGAGCGCCATACTTCGCCCGCGACCTCTCGCATGAGCCCGGTCGCCTGCTCCTCGATCGCCCGGAGACCCTCGTCCAGACGATCGTCGACCGCGCGCTGCAAGAGCTCGGCGAGCCGAGCCTCCGGTTCGCTGATCACCGGTTCGGTGTGAACCGGCTCACGACGGGGGAAGAACCCGCGCCGCAGGAGCCCGGGCTCCTCGGCGGAGGGGGAAGAACCACTCGTACTCATCGGACGCCCTCGCTTGTCTGGGGCCGCGCGTGGTCGTCGTCCGCCGAAGCATAGGGCCGTGATCGAGCCGACTCACGTAGCCGACATGGGGAAATGCGCGCGGGAAGCGGGGGGCTTGGCGACCACCCGACGGGGCTATACTGAGGCGCCCGGGGCCCCGACCTCGGGGGACCGGCGCCGAAGGCGCGTAGCTCAACTGGCAGAGCACCGGTCTCCAAAACCGGGGGTTGGGGGTTCGAGTCCCTCCGCGCCTGCAAAGGGGAGCAACATGAACCGACAGATGAAGCGAGCGCAGGAGAAGGCCGAGCGCCTCCAGAAGGGGTCCGGCGTCGACCGCCGTGCGGCTCCGCCGAGCACCACCCGCCGTGCAGCGCAGCAGGAGAAGCGGAAGCGCACCGGCGCCCGCCAGTTCCTCCGCGAGGTCCGCCTCGAGCTCAAGAAGGTCGACTGGCCGACCCGCAAGGAGCTCATCACCTACACCATCGTCGTGCTGGTCACGATCACGGTGCTCACGTCGTTCGTGTTCGCGATCGACTGGGTCTTCGCGAAGCTGATCTTCAACCTGCTCGACTGAGGCCTTGCGCCTTCCGACAGCCCGCCTTTGCCGGGTCTTCCGCCGCCCACCTATACTGGTCAGGCTGGGCGCGAGCGCCCCGCGCGGGCGCTCGGGGGCTCCTCCCGCTGCCCGCCGAGGCCGGTCCCGGCCCGATCCCTGGAACGGAACGTAGAGGATCCATCGTGAACGACGAACAGAGCCCGAACGACGAAGAGCATCGCGACGCGCTGGAGGCCGCCGCCGTCCTCGACGAGGACGCCGTGGCTCGCGTCGAGGTCGCGACGCAGGTCGCGGAGGCGGCCGAGGTGGCGGAGGATGTGGCCGTTGCTCAGGGCGACTTCGCCGAGGCCGAGCGGATCGACGAGGAGGCCGACGAAGTCATCTCGGAACTCGTCGCCGAGGCGGCCGTGGAAGCCGAGGTGGCGGAGGAGATCGTTGAGGCGGAGCTCCAGACCCCGGTCGGAGATGTGGCGGCGGCGCCCGACGACGAGGTAGTGGTCGTCCCCGACGCGGTGCCGGAGCCGGTGCCGGAGCCGGCGGAAACAGCCAGCGGTGACCCGTTCCGCGGCGCGGGCGATTGGTACGTGGTTCACACGTACGCCGGCTACGAGAACAAGGTCAAAGCCAACCTCGAATCACGGATCCACACGATGCAGATGGAGGACAAGATCTTCCGCGTCCACATCCCGATGGAAGACGTGATGGAGATCAAGTCTGGCAAGAAACAGGTCGTGCAGAAGAAGGTCTTCCCCGGCTACCTGCTCGTGAAGATGCTCTACGACAACGACTCGTGGTACGTCGTCCGCAACACACCGGGCGTCACGGGATTCGTGTCGGCGGGGACCGGCTCCAAGCCCACGCCCTTGTCCAAACGCGAGGTCGAGAAGATCCTCGTGGTGAAGAAGGAAGAGCAGAAGCCGCAGGTCAGGCTCGGCTTCGAGGAAGGCGATGTCGTGCGCATCATCAGCGGTCCGTTCGCGGACTTCAACGGCACGATCAGCGAGATCAACCCCGACCAGGCCAAGCTCAAGGTGCTGGTCAACATCTTCGACCGGGAGACCCCGGTCGAGCTGTCCTTCGACCAGGTAGCCAAGGTCTGAGGGACCGCAGACACGAGACGAGCGGGAGGCCGGTCGGACCCGGCCGCTCGAACCGCAGAAAGGCGTGACCCACCATGCCGCCGAAGAAGAAGAAGGTACTCGCGACGGTCACCCTGCAGATCCGGGCTGCGCAAGCGACCCCGGCCCCGCCGGTGGGCACGGCTCTGGGCCAGCACGGCGTGAACATCATGGAGTTCTGCAAGCAGTACAACGAGCAGACCCAGGCGATGGCCGGCCAGGTCATCCCGGCCGTGCTCACCATCTACGAGGATCGGACGTTCTCGTTCATCCTCAAGCAACCGCCCGCCGCGGAGCTGATCAAGCAAGCAGCTGGGATCGAGAAGGGCTCGGGCGTGCCCAATCGGGATAAGGTCGCATCGCTCACCCGTGCGCAGGTCCTCGACATCGCGCAGAAGAAGATGGCGGACCTCAACGCCAACGACGTCGAGATGGCGGCGAGGATCATCGCCGGCACGGCCAGGAGCATGGGTGTGGAGGTCGAGGCATGACCACGGTCCATGGCAAGCGATACCGCGAGGCGACCGCCGCCTTCGATCACGCCGAGGAGCACACCCCGGCCGAGGCGGTCGGCATCGTGCGGTCGCTCCCGGGAGCGAAGTTCGACGAGACGGTCGAGGTCTCGTTCCGTTTGGGGATCGATACCCGAAAGCAGGATCAGACGCTCCGAGGCACGGTCATCTTGCCGAACGGGTCGGGGAGGACGGTCCGGGTTGCGGTGTTCGCACAGGGCGACAAGGCCCGCGAGGCGCGCGACGCCGGCGCGGACCTCGTCGGCGGCGACGAGCTGGTGGACGAGGTGATCAAGGGGAGGATCGACTTCGACGCCGCGATCGCTGCGCCGGACATGATGGCGTCGGTCGGGAAGGCCGGCCGGGTGCTCGGACCCCGGGGGCTGATGCCGAACCCGAAGACCGGAACGGTGACGAACGACATCGAGAAAGCGGTCGCGGACATCAAGGGCGGGAAGATCGAGTACCGGGCCGACCGGACGGGCAACGTGCACATGGTGATCGGGAAGAAGTCGTTCGAGGAGCGAGCCCTGCTCGAGAACTACCTCGCGGTCGTCGACGAGATCCTCAAGGCGAAGCCGTCCTCAGCGAAGGGCCGGTATATCCGCTCGCTCGTCCTCTCCACGACGATGGGCCCCGGGATACGGATCGACCCGACGAAACCCAAAGGCGTGGACGGAGGTGGGGCGGCGGCGTAGCCGCCGCCCCATCGGACGAAGAAGGGGCGCCGCCCGCTTCGCGGGCAGCGCCCCTTCCGTTCCCACGGGGCAGGGATCCCTGGGATCAAGCCGCCTTCTCGTACACCTCGATCGTGAGCGGGGCGTCGTCGCAGTCGAACGACGCTTGCGCAACAACCCGACTTCCGGGGATGCTGATCGCGAGCTCTCGGCCCTCGGCGACCATCGGGAGCGACAGCCTGCAGTAGCTCTCGACGAGCGCCTTGACGTTGCCCGCCGTCATGTTCGCGACCTCGCCGAGCGCATCGCGGATCTCGTCATCCGTGGTCGTGCTCTCGTCGACGTCGAACATCGTTGCCGCGACCTTGCGCGCAAGATCCTCGGCGCAGCTGACGAGCACCGTCCCGTCCCACCCCCCGGAGATCTGGACCGATGCCGACAGGTGTCTCGTGCCGTTCATCTCGGCCGGCGCGCTCCTCGTCTGGACCGGGAACCCGAGCATCGATGTCCAGATGTCGTTCACGATCTGACCGAGGTCCTCCTGGCTGAATTCCATGACCTTCCTCCTTATCCCTGCCCCGTTCGCACGGGGGATCGTTGCTTCTTGCGGTACCAGCCGGTCGGACCGACCGCCAGCCGTTGGAAGGCTTCATCGATGTGCAAGGTCGTCTCCGCCGATCCGAGCAAGAGGTATCCGTGCGGAGCGAGCACGTCGCGAACGCGCCCCAACACCTGCCGTTTGGTCGGCATATCGAAATAGATCATCACGTTGCGCATCAGCACGAGGTCCATGACGGGAAGGTTCGTCCACGGACCCACCAGGCTCTGCTGCTGGAACCGGACCATCGTACGGATCCGGGCGTCGAGCTCCCATCGCACCCCAACCCGGTGGAAGTACTTGATCAGGAGGTGGGCGGGCAACCCGCGGTTGACCTCGATCTGTCCGTACAGCCCCGTCCGCGCCCGCTCGAGCATCGCGGCCGACACATCGGTCCCCACGATCGAGATCTGCCAATCGTCCAGCTCGGGGAAGTCCTCGCGGATCAGCATCGCCAGGCTGTACGGCTCCTGGCCGCTGGAGCACCCTGCCGACCAGATGACGAGCGTTCGCGACAAGCGCTTGCGTTCGATCAGGTCCGGCAGTACGTGGGTGCGGAGGCTCTCGAACGGAGCCACGTCTCGGAACCAGGTCGTCTCGTTGGTGGTCAGCGCGTCGACGACCTCCTCGTGGAGCGAGGAGGTCTGCTCCTCACGCAGGGTCGCCACCAGCTCCGCGAGCGAACCCAGGCCCGCGCGGCGCACGAGCGGATCCAGCCGCGTGACGGCGAGGTACTCCTTCCCGGGCTCGAGCACGATCGCGGCGCGGTCGCGGACCAGGTCCTGGATGTACCGGAAGTCCTGTTCCGCAAGCATCACGGACCGACCCCGACCGGTCGTTGGAGCGGCGCGTGGGCGCGGCCGACCTCGAGCCGACGCTCGATCTCGGCCGCCATTCCCGCCAGCGGGACGATGGCGTCCGCGATGCCGGACTGCACGACGAACCCGGGCATGCCCCAGACGACGCTCGACGGCTCGTCCTGCACGATCACGCGAGCGCCCGCCTCGTGCAGCTGACGCGCGCCGCGCATCCCATCGCTGCCCATCCCGGTCATCACGATGCCGAGGGCATGGGCGCCGTACGTTTCGGCCACGGACCGGAAAAGCGGGTCAACGGAGGGGCGGCAGGAGTTCTCGCGCGGACCCACGTCCGTCCGGATCCGAACCTCCGCTCCGGCGCGCTTCACGGTCATGTGGCGGTCGCCCGGCGCGATCCAAGCGCCTCCTCCATCGAGGACGTGCCCGTCAGAAGCCTCAACGACGTGCAGCGGCGACATGCGGTCCAAACGCTCCGCGAGGACCCTCGTGAACATCGGCGGCATGTGCTGCACGATCAGGACGGGGACGGGGAGATGCGAAGGCAGCTGGGCGAGGACGGTCCCGAGCGCCGTCGGGCCGCCGGTCGATACCCCGATCGCGATCACGTCGACGCGCGCGGCCGGCCCCGGGGCGGGCGAGACAGGTTGGGCGACGACCGTCGGGCGGATCGTGCCGTCGGCGGGTGCGTCCGGGCAGAGCGTGAGGATCCTGGGAAGGAGCTCCTCGCGGATCCTTGCCATCGCCTCGGTCGGGCTCGCGGTTCCGCTGGGCTTCACGACGTAGTCGTTCGCACCGAGCGTCAGCGCGTCGAGCGTGATCTGCGCGCCGCGCGCCGTATACGTGCTGAACATGATCACCACGAGATGCGGCCAGCGCTCCCTGATCGCCTCGAGGGTCTCGAGCCCGTCCATCACGGGCATGTCGACGTCCAGCGTCACGGCGTCCGGTCGCAGCCGCTCGATGCTGGCGAGCGCCACGCGGCCGTCGGCCGCCACGCCGACCACCTCGACGGACCCGTCGGATGCGAGGGCCGTGGAGACGAGACGGCGAGCGACGACCGAGTCGTCGACGACCAGGACGCGTGGTTTGTCCATCAGTCTTGTTCGACCAGACCGACCAGGCCGAGCTTCTCGGCGAGCGCTTCCCGTGTGATCGGCTTGGTCGCGTACTCGTCGACCCCCGCCATCAATGCATGGAAGATCTGTGCCGGATCGCTCTCGGATGTGATCATCACCACCCGCATCTCCTCGTACGCAGTCTCGGCGCGCACCTGGTGCACGAACGTCATGCCGTCCATGCCCGGCATCGTCCAATCGACCAGGACGACGTCGACCGCACCGAGCTCGGCCAGCCGTGAGAGCGCTTCCTGGCCGTCACCGGCTTCGAACACCTCGAAGCCGAGCGCGACGAGCTCGCGCTTGAGGAGCATCCGCATCGCTTTCGAATCGTCGATCACCAGCGCTCGCATCGTGTCCTCCATCTCCAGTCGATCCGTCGTCCGCGTCCTCACGCGGTCCCTGTGCCGTTCCCGCCCGTCGCTCCCCGCCCCGCAGCGGCCAGACGTGGTGCGAAGCCAGAGCTCCCGTCGACCTCCGCGGCGCGGGCTGCCGGCATCCGACGGAGCCGCGCCGATCCCTCGACGACGAAACGCGAGACCGTCAGGCTGAGCTCCTCAGCCAACCGGGCCAGGTCCTGGGCGGCGGACTGCGCGGACGCGGCGCCCGACGAGGTGTCCTGCGCCGCCTGCGCGACCCCGGTGACATTCGCGGCGATCTCCCCCGCCCCGGTCGCCGCTTCGGTCACGTGCCGGGTGATCTCGTTCGTGGTCGCGGTCTGCTGCTCGACCGCGGATGCGATCGTGCCCTGGATGTCGTTGATCCGCGTGATGACCTCGGAGATGTGGCTGATCGCGGTCATCGCCGCATGGGCGTCGCCCTGGATCGCGACGACCTTCTGGCCGATCTCCTCGGTCGCGGCGGCCGTCCCCTTCGCGAGCTCCTTGACCTCGTTCGCGACGACGGCGAACCCCTTGCCCGCTTCGCCTGCCCGTGCGGCCTCGATCGTCGCGTTGAGCGCCAACAGGTTCGTCTGCTCGGCGATCGACGTGATCACCTTGATGACCTCGCCGATCTCGGCCGAGGAATCCCCAAGCTGACGGACGGTCGCGTTGGTCGATCCCGCAGCGGCGACCGCCTCGGCGGCGACGTCCGCGGCCTCGTGCGCCGACGAGGCGATCTCGCGGATCGACGCCGACATCTCCTCGGCCGAGGCCGCCACCGTGTTCACGTTGGCCGAAACCTGTTCCGCCGCGGCCGACACAGCGTTCGCCTGCGCGGATGTCTCCTCCGCCGACGCGCCCATCTGCGTGCTCGTGACCGAGAGCTCCTCGGATGAGGAGGCGAGCGTCCACGCGGATTCGCGGATCCGCCGGACGACGGTCGAGAGGTCGCCCACCGCCCTGTTGAACGATGCCCCGAGTTGGGACACCTCATCGGAACCGGTGACCCGGACCTCGCTCGTCAGGTCCGCCTGGGCGAGGGACTCGAGCCCGACGACGCAGTCGGCGAGCGGCTTCGTGATGCCGCGCGAGACCAGTCGCGCCGCGTAGAAGAATCCCGCGAAGACCGCGATCGTGAACCAGATCTGCATCCCCTGCACACGGTCCGCGACGGCGTTGGCGTCGCTCGCGGCTTGCGAGGCTCGAGCCTGGACGACGTCCGTGAGGTCGCTCAGCATCGACCGGAGATCCTGCGATGACTGCTCGAACGAGACGCGCTGAGCGAGCGCCGCAGCGCGATCGTGGCCGGTCAGGATCGCGAGCTGTCTCGCGCTCTCGACGTACGTCTTCGCGACCGGCACCACGATCCGGAACCGCGCAACGATGTCGGGGTCGTCGTTCAGCTGTGCCTGGGCGGTTGCGAGGCTGCCCAGCAAGGTCTGTCCGTCTCGTTCGATGGTCGTCGAGTCGAGCTTGGGCTCGGCTCCTCCCGCGAGCATCCCGAGGTACACGTCACCGCGGATCGCGTCTTGCATCATGCCGGCTTGCATGCCCGCCCGCACCGCGGCGGCGGTCCCCGCCGTCCGGTCGCTCGCTGCGGCGAGCGACCGGATCGCCACCCGCTGCACGAGCATCACCGCGAGCGCAGCGCAGAGGCCTGCGAGGCCGAGCGCCATGATCTTCCTGCTCACGGTCCACCGGAACCGTTTCGTAGGGCGTGACGCTGGCTGTCCGAAGCTCGCGTCACGATCCTTCTTGCGCCCAAACCTCATCGGTCGTCCACCTCCGCATCGATCCCCGAGGGGCCCGTGTTCGCGATCAGTGCATCCAGGTCAAGTTCCAGAAGGAGCCGCCCGTCGAGCTTGTACGCGCCAAGGATCAGATCCCGAGCGGACCCTCGGAGCGTCGATGGCGGTCGCTCGATCGCGTCCTCGTCGAGGTCGAGCACATCGCTCACGTCATCGACGAGGATGCTCACGGGGCCGCGCTCGGTGGTCACGACGACGTTCATCGGTCGTTCGTCTCGGCCGCACGGCGCTCGCCCGAGCGCCACGCGCAGATCCAACGCCGTCACGATCTCGCCGCGGAGG
>Ga0207653_10000429_pt1 | contig 17424 bp, 19 predicted proteins | sample KBSK5251metaG_FD_184341 | JGI IMG/M metagenome (GOLD analysis project Ga0207653, IMG submission 184341) | Corn, switchgrass and miscanthus rhizosphere microbial communities from Kellogg Biological Station, Michigan, USA - KBS K5-25-1 metaG... | ecosystem: Host-associated > Plants > Roots >...
AGCTTGCGGACGTGGTCATGACCGGCGGCGAGACCGTACACGGTGTCGGTGGGAAAGGCGACGAGCTCACCACGCGAGAGTGCGGCCGCCGCCTCCTCCACTGCCCCCGGCGCATCCGCCGCGAGGAGGCGCGTCTTCATGGGAGGATGATAGGTCGGTGACATCACCGCTGGACCATGTGGCGCTGTTCAAGGAGCTTCCGGAGCCCGGTCTTCAGATGCTCGCGGAGCGAGGGCGCCCAAAGCACTTCGCGACCGGCGAAGTGATCATGCGACAGGGCGACGCCAGCGACTCACTGCACGTGATCACGCGTGGACGCGTCCGCGTTGACCGCGACCAGCCTGGCGATTCACCGCTCGTTCTGGCCGAGCTCGGCGCCGGCGATGTCATCGGAGAGATGGGACTTCTCGACGGCGGACCGCGCTCGGCGACGGTGACCGCGCTGGAGGACACCGAGACGCTCGAGCTCCACGCCACGGTGATGGCCGTCGTCGTGATGCAGTACCCGCAGGTCGCCGCAGCGTTGCTCCGCACCCTGAGCCGTCGTCTGCGGAGCGCGGACGAGCTCGCCGACGCTCTCGCACGCCGTCCACCGCCGCACTAACCGCGGCGCCTCGCTCGTGAGTCCCATCGAAGTCCTCTTCGTCGACAAAGGCGGCGTGCTCCTCGACAACAGTGCGCTCAGCGTGCAGTGGCGCCGTCTGATCGGTGAATACCTCGCGCCCCGCCTCGGTGGTCGTCCCGAAGAGTGGGGCGCTGCGAACGTGCCGGCGTTCGAGCGGCAGTGGGAACGTTTCCAGCAGGCCGCGGCCGCGGGCGGTCCGGCCGACATCCGAGGGTTCTTCGCGAAGGACGCGCGGCAGTGGTTCCTCGACATGTGCGACGGGGTCGGCGTCGAGCGCCCGTCCGACGATGTCGCGGACGCGATCGCGGCCAACACTGTCAACTACGTCAAGGCGCGTCTCAACATCCCCGTGCCGCGCGCGCTCGATGCGCTCCGCGCGCTTCGCGCGCGCGGCGTGGTGCTGCACACGGCGTCCGCCGATGCGCACGACGGCCTCGTCGAATTCCTGGAATTGATCGGCGGGCGTGATCTCTTCGACCGCGTGTACGGGTCCGACCTTGTGAACACGTGGAAGTTCGGATCCGACTACTACCGTGCCGTGCTCGCCGACAGCGGCGTCGATCCAGCTCGGGCGGCCGTTGTCGACGACTCGCCTCAGGCGCTCGCATGGGCGCGCGAATGCGGACTGCGCGGTTTCCTCGTCGAACGCCGCGACGGCGAAGCGTTTGATGACGCGGTCATGCGCACATTCGAGGACATCGCCCGCGCGGTCGACTAGCGCTCGGCGACGACCACGCGTTCGGCGCCGGTGAGGTCGAGCACCGTGCGCGTTCGCAATCCGACGCGTTCCAGCATCTCGGTGACGGCCGCGACCTGCGGCGGGTCGCATTCGAAGAGAGCCGCACCGTCCGGCGCGAGCACGCGCGACAGGTCGGCGATGCAGCGCCCAATGAGGCCGAGGCCGTCGGGTCCCGCAACCACCGCCTCCCGCGGCTCGAACGCGAGGGAACTGCGCTCGCCGACCCATTCCTTCACGGTGTCGTCTCGGAGATACGGCAGGTTGGCGCAGACGAGATCGACGCGCTCGGTGATGGGCCCGAGCAGATCGCCGTGACGGAACTCGACGCGGTCGGCGACACCGTTCGCCAGCGCGTTCGCCTCGGCGACGACCAGCGCGTCGCGTGACGAGTCGGTGGCGATGACGCGAACACGATGCTCGTGGGCGGCGATGGCGACCGCGATCGCGCCGGAGCCGGTACCGACATCGACGACATTGAGGGCACGCTCGGCGATGCGCTCGCGCGCGGCCTCCACGAGGACCTCGGTCTCCGGCCGCGGGATCAGCACGCGCGGATCCACCCGGAAGCGCAGGCCATAGAACTCCTTGAAGCCGCGCAGATAGGCAACGGGCTCGCCGCGGCTCCGTCGTTCGACGAGCTCCTGGAACGTGCTGTCCTCGGCGGCGGAGAGCTCGCGCTCGGGATGGGCGTAGAGCGCTTCCTTCCCGACACCGAGCACATGCGCGAGCAGCACGTCGGCATCGAGCGCCGCGGTGTGAGGGTCAGGGGCGGAGCGCAAGTGCGCGGTCGCGGCGGTACGCGCGTCACCCCACGTCCGCATGGCGGAAGTATCGTCGCCTCGTGAGCGCCCACCACGAGAAGCTCTCGGTGAGCACCGACAAGCGTGAGATGACCATTGATGTGACGGCACGTGTACGCGCCGCGGTCACGAGGTCGAAGGTCCGTGAAGGTATATGCGTGGTAAACGTTGCGCACACGACCGCAGCAGTGTTCGTGAACGAGAACGCTGACCCCGATGTGCAGCGTGATCTGCTTCATCAGCTCGGGAAACTCGTCCCGAAGGACGGCGACTACCGTCATGCGGAAGGAAATTCCCCGGCGCACATCAAAGCGGTGCTCGTTGGTAACGATGTATCGCTTTCGGTACACGAAGGCGAGCTCGTGCTCGGCACATGGCAGGGCGTCTACTTCGCAGAGTTCGATGGACCACGTGAGCGGAGCGCGACCGTAACTGTCATCGGCGACTGAGCGTCGTACCATCTCCTGCGCCGTCACCGACGGTCAGGGGAGAGGGCGATCATCACACTCACCGTCGCGCGCGCGCCGGTCATGACCGTCCGCGATGTAGAGCGCGCGATCCGCACCGCACTTTCGCGCGGCGGCGATTGGGCCGAGCTGTTCTGGGAGCGGAGCGAGACGCTGCAGCTCGTTCTCGATGATCAGCGGATCGAGGACGCGATCACCGGCGTCGACCAGGGAGCCGGGGTCCGCGTCGTGAGCGGCGAGCAGACCGTCTACGCGAATGGCAACGTGACCGACGTCGACGACGTCATGGCCATCGCCGGGCGCGCGGCCCGCAGCGTGGCCGACGGATCGGGCCTCCACGAGTCGGCGCGGCTCGCGCCGGACGAGCTGCCGCGACCACATTCGGTCGCAATCGACCCCAGGACCGTGCCGGTGGAGCGCAAAGTGGCGCTGCTGCGGCTGGCGAACGAGGTCGCCCGAGCTCATGACCCGCGCGTGTCGCAGGCGACGGTGTCCTACGCCGAGAGCGCGCAGGAGATCCTGGTCGCCAACAGCGACGGCGTCCACCGCACCGATACGCGCATCCGCGTGAACTTCGCGGTGCACGTCGTTGCCAAGGACGGCGCGGTCCTCGAGTCCGGATTTGAGGCGGTGCGGGGCACGCTGGGCTTCGAGATGCTCACCGAAGACGCCGTGCGCGAGGCCGCCGAGACCGCGGCGCGGCGCGCAGTGCTCAACGTCGGTGCGCAGGCCGCCCCGGCGGGCACGTACACCGTCGTGCTGTCGAGCGAGGCGGGCGGGACGCTCATCCACGAATCGGTCGGCCACGGCCTTGAGGCCGACCTCAATCTCAAAGGTCTGTCGGTGTACTCGGGCCGCATCGGTGAGAAGGTCGCAAGCGAGCTGATCACCGTGATCGACGACGGGCGGGATCCGGGCAAGCGCGGCACTGCGGCGATGGACGACGAGGGCACGGCGACACAGCGGACCGTGCTGATCGAGAAGGGCATCCTGAAGACGTATCTGTCCGACCGGAAGCATGCCGAGAAGCTCGGCATCCGCCGCAGCGGCAACGCGCGACGCGAGAGCTTCCGGCATCTACCCATCTGCCGGATGACGAACACCATGATCGCCTCCGGCGAGTCGGATCCCGACGAGATCGTCCGATCGGTCAAGGACGGCATCTTCGTGAAGAAGATGGGCGGCGGGCAGGTCGATGTCGTGAGCGGCAACTTCGCCTTCGAGGTCACGGAGTGCTATCGGATCCGTGACGGCAAGCTTGCGGAACCGCTGCGCGGCGCGACGCTTGTCGGACAGGGGCCGAAGCTCATGAGCGAGATCGACATGGTCGGCTGGGATCTTGGGTATTCGACTGGCACGTGCGGCAAGGATGGTCAGGGCGCGCCGGTCGCTGACGCGCAACCGACGCTGCGCATCCCGTCGGTCGTCATCGGGGGAAAGATCCAATGAGTCGAACGAGCGAGGAGCGGCTTCGCCGCGACGAGCGAGACCATCCGCCTGGGGCGTGTCTCCTCGGCGAAGCCGAGAGATTGAGATGACCGCGCGCCTCTCGAACGACGAGGTGGTCGACCGCGCCCTCGAGGCGCTGCGAGGCGGCCGCGTCGGGACGGCGGAGGTCTTCGTGCGCGACGCGCTGTCTGGATCGGTCGAGACGAAGGACGGCGCGCTGGAGGTCGTGACCGCACGCGGCGAGCGCGGGCTCGGCGTGCGCGTGCTCGACAGCCAGCGCATCGGCTTCGCGCACACGAGTGACCTCGCGGTCGCCGGCATTGAAGCCTGCGTGGACCAGGCACGGCGGATGGCGACGATCACCGAGCCGGATGAAGACCTGCGCATCACCGCGGCGGCGCTCGAGAGCGTCGACCTCGACATCTACCAGCCGGGCCTCGAGGAGCGGCCGCTCGCGGACCGCGGCGCGATAGCGCTCGCGGTGGAGAGCGCGGCGCGCGCAGTGGACCCGCGCATCACGCACTTCCGCAAGACGAGCTACAGCGACGCGGAGGTGACCACGGTCATCGCGACGACGAACGGCGTCCGCGCCTCGTATCGCGAAAGCTTCTGCGGCGCGATGACGAGCGCGGTCGCGACGCAGAACGGCGAGCGGCAGATCGGATATCACGGCGAAGGTGCCCGGCGCATGGCCGAGCTCGATGCCGACGCCATCGGAAAGCGCGCGGCGCAGCGCGCTTTGGAAAAGCTCGGGGCGAAGCCCTTCCCCACCCAGAAGATCCCGGTCGTCCTCGACCCGTGGATGGCGATGTCGCTCCTCGGCGCGATCTCACCGCTCTTCTCCGCCGATAGCGTCCTGAAGGGCCGGTCGCTGTTCGCCGGGAAGGTGGGCGAGCGCGTCGCGAATGCACGCGTGACGATCGTCGATGACGCTCGGCGGAAGGGCGGGCTCCGCAGCGCGCCGTTCGACGGCGAAGGCGTCGCCACGACGACGCGGATCCTCGTCGAGCGCGGCGTGCTGCGCGGCTATCTCACGAACCTCAAGACCGCGCGCAAGATGAGCAGCGCGCCCACCGGGAACGCACGGCGCGGCTCGTACGCATCGCCGAGCCGCATCGGTCCGTCGAACTTCTACATCGAAGCGGGCACGGACGATCCCGAGGCGCTCGTGCGGGGACTCGACCGGGCGCTCGCGGTCACCTCGCTCCTCAACCTGCACACCATCGACCCCGTGTCGGGCGAGTTCTCGCTCGGAGCGAGCGGAACATTCATGGAGCGGGGCGCGCCGGTGCACCCGGTGCAGGGCATCACGATCGCCGGCAACCTCACGCATCTGCTGTCGTCGGTGAGCGGTGTGGGTACGGATCTCACGTTCGGCTCGGGCGGGATCGGCAGCCCGACGCTGGTCATCGCGGAGCTGTCGGTGGGTGGAACGTGATGTCCTGGCAGTCGCTCCTGCACGATGACCCGGTCCCCTGGCTCCTCGAGAAGGGTGACCCGGCGGTACGAGCACTCACGCTGCGGCACGTACTCGACCGCGGTCCGCGCGATGCCGAGCTACGCGAGGCGCAGCAGCGCGCGATGTCGAGCCCGCCGCTCTCGACGCTCCTGCGCCAGCAGAAGTCGGACGGCAGCTGGCCGGGCCCGCATCTCTATGGCCCGAAGTACCAGTCGACGCACTGGTCGAATCTGCTGCTCGTCGAGTACGGAGTCGACCCCGGGGACCCACGCGTACGCCGCGCCGCGCGTCGCGTGCTCGACGACCTGGGCTCGCCCGATCAAGGCGGCATGAGCTGGGTGTTCGACCAGGACCACGGGGCGTCGTGCTTCGTCGGCAACGTCGTGCGCTATGTCTCGCTGGCCGGATACGGCAACGACGAACGCCTCGAGCCGCTGGTGCAGCGCCTGGTCCGCGACTCCAAGAAGTTCGATGCCGCGTGTTGGATCAACAACGATCAGCCGTGCGCGTGGGGCTACGCGCGCCTGGTGTGGGGCCTCGCCGCGCTTCCCGAGGCCGGCCGCACGCGCGAGGTCGAGCGCACGCTTCGCCGCGGCGTCGAGTTCCTCCTGTCGTACCGCATGACCCGCGGCGCATATCCCACGGGGACCGAGCCGAGCTACCTCTGGCGCCAGATCTCGTTCCCGCTCTTCTACCAAGCGGACATCCTGTTCGTGTTGCGCGCGATCGACGCGGCCGGCGCGATCGACGATCCGCGCGCGCAGATCGCGATCGCCTGGCTTCTGTCGCGTCAGGACTCGCACGGGCGGTGGGCCGGCCGTTCGCCGTACGCCGACCGCATGGCGTCGAAGGTGAACGCCAGCAAGTGGGCGACGCTCCATGCGGTCACCGTCCTCAAGCACGCGTTCCCTGAGAACGGCGCGTGAGACCGCCGGTCCCCGCTGCGCTTCGGGCCTCCGCATAGCTCCACGCAAGCGCATCCTCAAGGACATCCCGCCCCTGCACTTCGGCGAGGGACGCGAGTGCACGCTGCCCGCGTGCATCGCGGTCGCGACGGGACAGGAGTACGACTGGGTGATGGGCGCGTCGGGCGCCGCATTCACGACCGCGATCGACGTCGCCGGATGGGATCCGATCGCCGCTGCTCCGCTCGACGACGACACGCTCGGGCGCGCGGCGCGTGCGACCGGTACCCGGCCCGACACGCTGACACCGCCGTACGACGAAGACATGCGCGAGCTCGTGATCGAGCGCGTGCTGGAAGCGCTCGAGACGAAGACCCCGCCGCTCGCGCGGGGCCTGGTCGGTCCGACGGAGTACGGTCTCCTCGTCGGCTGCGACGACGAAGGACCGACCTTCTACGCGCGCACCTATTTCGACAAGACCGAACAGCCGACAAAGCTCGACTGGAACGCCGTGGCTGCGGCGACCGAGCTCGTGTTCCTCGACCGCGCGGGTTCGCCTGACCGCGCGGCGATCGCACGCGACGCTGTCGACGGCGCCGCTGCCTCGGCCGAAGCGAGCGATCACGCACTCGAGATGTGGATCGCCGCGCTGCGCGACGACACGAGGTGGACCGACACGCGCCACGCGGGCGCGGCAGCGTTCGGAGACCACGCGATGCGCACGCTGCTTGCCGACAAGCGGCGCGCGGCCGCGAGCTTCCTCCGCACAACGCGCGCGCTGTTCCCGGGTTCACCCGGCGCCGACCTGCTCCGCGCGGCGGAGTCGTACGGCTACGTCGCGGACGCGGCGAAGAAGGTCGGCATTGGGCCGTTCGATGCATCGGTGGCGATGCGGTTCCTCGATGCCGGGCACCGACGCTCGTGGGCAAAGCAGCTTGAGGCCGCGCTCGGGCACGAGCGCGACGCGCATGGTGCGCTCGCCGCGGCGCGAGCGGGCATGCGATGAACGACCTCGCTGCGGCCGCACTCCTCGGCATCGTGCAGGGACTCACGGAATTCCTGCCGGTGAGCTCGACGGCGCACCTCGTGCTCATCAGTGAGGCGCTCGGGCTCGACCCGCAGCGTTTCGGCCTCAGCTTCGATGTCGCGCTGCATCTCGGAACGGCGCTCGCCGTTCTCCTCTACTTCGCTCGCACGTGGATCGAGCTCACGCGCGACGTGCTGCACCTGCGGCTTCGCATGCCGCTGCTCGTCATCGTCGGCACGCTGCCCGCCGCGCTCGCGGGCGTCGCACTCCAATCGCAGATCGAGAGCGGATTCCGCGCTCCTGCGTGGATCGCCGCGTTCCTGATCGTCGGATCGGTGATCTTCATCCTCGCGGAGCGCTTCACGGTCGCGCGCCGGCCGCTCGAGTCGCTTGGCTTCATCGACGCGCTGGTGATGGGTGTCGCGCAGGCGATCGCGCTTCTCCCAGGCATCAGCCGTTCGGGGATCACGATCTCGGCCGGGCTCTATCAAGGGATCCGCCGCGCCGACGCCACGCGCTTCAGCTTCCTTCTCGCGACCCCGGTGATCGTCGGCGCCGGCGCGAAGACGCTCCTGGACGCGCGCAAGGCCGAGGCGCTCTTCGCCGCCCCCGACGTCTTGGCCGTCGGCTTCGTCCTCTCGTTCCTGTTCGGCCTGCTCGCGGTGGCGTTCATGGTCCGCTTCCTACGCTCGCATTCCCTCGTCTGGTTCGTTCCGTACCGCCTCATCGTCGCCGCGCTCGCCATCGCTCTTGCGCTGTCCGGCAAATAGCCCACGTCATACGCTGGCCACATGAATCGACGGACTTTCCTAAAGGGAACGGTGGCCTCCGTCGTGGTCCTGGCGACCGCCGGCGCTTCGGCCGCGCTGGCTCAGGCCGGTCGCGCCGCCAGGGAGCATCGCCTGCTCACCGATCCACAAAGCGAGCTCGCGCTGCTCGTGCGTGAGGGGAACGCGCTGCGACCGTGGTTCGCGCCGCTCACCGCCAGGCAGGCGCACGTCAGCGAGCTCGTGGCTTTGGGTCTGACCAACACCGAGATCGCGGGCCATCTTGGGATCTCGGTCCGCACGACCGATGCGCACGTCGTCAACATCTTCAACAAGCTCGACCTGCACAAGCGGAAGGAGCTGGCCGAATGGATCCTGTGTTCGCGTCCGTCGTAACGGGAGGCTAGGAAGCGGTCGTAGGCTGAGCGCCCGTGAAGCGAGCGTTCAACAGACCACAACTTCTGGCTGCGCGCGGCACGACGCTGCTCTTCGGCGTGGCGTTACTGGTCGGGCTAGTCATCCTCGGGCCCGGCTGCGTTCACGTCACGGTGGCGGCGTCGTTCGAGAAGTCCGATCTGCTCGGCCGTATCGCGACCGATTACAACGGGACCCGCCCGAGCGTCGACGCGCGCTGCGTGCGTATCGACGTCTTCCGCAAGGCGTCCGGCGAGGCCGAGCGCGCGTTGGCGGCTGGCTGGCACGACTCCGACGGGCCATATCCCGACGTGTGGTCGCCCGCCGCCACCACATGGGTAACGCTGCTCGAGCGTCACCGCGACGAGGCGGGCCTTCCGAACATCGTGCCGCCGGGGTTACCCTCGATCGCGCGGTCGCCTCTCGTGATCGCGATGCCCGAGCCGATGGCCAGAGCGCTGAAATGGCCGGCGCAGGACGTCACCTGGGCCGAGATCTTCTCGCTGGCCCAGGATCCACGTGGCTGGGGACGGTATGGCCACAGCGAGTGGGGGCAGTTCCGACTCGCCAAGACGAGCCCGAACGTCTCGACCTCGGGACTGCATGCGTTGCTCGCCACTTACGAGGCTGCCTTCCAGTCAAGCGGGACACGCGACCTGAACGATGAGCGCGTTCGCGCGTCCGTGCGCGGCGTTGATTCATCCGTCGTCCACTACGGCGACACGGTCTCCACGTTCCTCAAGAACCTCGCGGACGCCGACGATCGCGGCGAGGTCTTCGACTACGTCTCTGCCATCGCGATGGAAGAGAAGCAGATCTGGGACTACAACAACGGGAACCCCGAATTCCGACTGACCAATACCCGGCAGCTCCCCATCATCAGACTGGTCGCCCTGTATCCCGTCGAGGGCACCTACGTGGCGGACCATCCATTCGTCGTGCTCAACGAAACCTGGGTCGATGACAGGGAGCGTCGTGCCGCGGCGTCGTTCGTTGACTATCTGCGCTCGAATGCCATTCAGCTGCGATTCCAACAGGAGGCCTTTCGTGGCTACGCGGGGGACCCCGGTCCGGTGATCTCGGGGAACTCCGCGTTCAACGCCAACGTGTCTACCCGCTCTTTGACACCCGCGCTGCCCTCGGCGCTGCAGCAGATGCAGAGCTCCTGGAAGGACCTTCGGAAACGAGCGCGGGTCGTGATGATCATCGACAGCTCGAGCTCGATGGGGGCCCGCGTGGCCGGGTCGGCGAGCAAGCTTCAGCTCGCGAAGCAGGCGGCGGTCGGCGCGCTGTCCTCCTTTGCGAACGACGACGAGGTCGCGCTGTGGTCATTCGCGGCGGCACCGCGCGAGGTCGTGCCGCTCGGACCGTTCCGCGATCAGCAATCGACGATCCGTCAGGAGATCGAGCAGCTCGAGGCCCAGGGGTCGCGCAAAGCCCTGTACGCGACGATCACCAAAGCGGTGGAGCGCCTCAGCAAGGGACCTGATCGAGCGCGAATCAATGCGGTGCTTGTCCTGACCGATGGAAAGAACGACGACCCCGAGAACAGCGATCTCGGCGCGCTCATCAGCCTCCTGCGCGCGCAACCCAAGAGCGACGTCGTGCGCGTGTTCACGCTTGGCTACGGAAGCGGTGCGGATACGAGCACGCTCGAGAGGATCGCCGTCGCGTCGCACGGCGGCGCGTACGAAGCCACCGACCCGCGTGTGATCGATCGCGTGTTCCAGCTGATCGTGTCGAACTTCTGATGGTCGTGTTGCGCGAGCTCAAGGATCCGGTCGGCATCGCGCTCGCGGTCGCAGGCGCAACGGTCGTGTTCTTTCTCCAACAAGGCGTCGAGACCACTGTGCTCGTCGGCGCGGCGATCCTCGCGTTCCGCGTTGCGGCGGGACTCGCGATCGAGCGGATCTGGCCGGCCCCGGCAGCCGTGCCGCCCGGGTCGCCGTGGTACTTCCCCCTGACCAAACGGGAAAGCGAGGTTGCCGAGCTCGTGGCGCAGGGCTACACGAACAAGGAGATCGCGGAGCGCATGCACTCGGAACGGACCCCTGACGGCCACCTCACAGAGCGCGGTGTAGAAGCGCACATCCAAAACATCAGGAACAAGCTCGACGTCAACCGACGTGCCCAGATCGCGGCCTGGGTGATCCAAAACCGGCCACCGGAGCCCGCCAAGACGACCTCGGAGCGGTCGGTCGTGCGCTAGGCGCGCACTAAGTAGCGCTCTAAGTACCGCGTCCGCGGTTCTGCGGATGTTTCGAAGGTCCCACTGACCGCAACCTCCCCGGCGGAGGTGGAAGTCATGGAAAACCAAAGGTCATCCAAGAGCACCCGGGTCATCCTGATCGTCGGCGCACTGCTGGTGGCGGCATACGCCATCGTCGGCCCGAAAGCCGGCAGCAACCCGATCGCGCTGCCATGCACGACTCCGCCACTGATCGTCACGGCATCCAACGAGAAGTCCGCGCTTCTGTCGGATCTTGCGGCGGATTTCGTCCGGACCCGGCCGGAAGTCGACGGAACGTGCATCACGGTGAAGGTCGTCCGAAAGGCGTCGGGCGAGGCGGAAGAAGCGCTCGCGCGTGGCTGGAACGCACAGACCGACGGCCCGCAACCGGACGTCTGGTCGCCCGCGGCGAAGACGTGGGTCGAGATCCTCCGCGTCCACCGAGTCGGCAGCGATCGCTCTGATCTCATCCCCGCTTCGCTGCCGAGCCTGATGCAGTCGCCGCTCATCATCGCGATGCCACGTCCGATGGCGGAGGCGCTCGGCTGGCCTGACCGTCCGATCGGCTGGCACGACGTGCTGGGCCTCGCCCGCGACGATCGGGGATGGGCAACCGTCGGCCATCCCGAGTGGGGCCGGTTCCGGCTGGGCAAGACGAACCCAACAGTCTCGACGTCCGGCCTGCACGCGCTCATCGGCAGCTACTACGCCGCGACGGGCCTCACGTCCGATCTCACCGCTGCCGACGTCCGCCGAAGCGATGCCGTGCAGTTCGTAAAAGACATCGAGTCGTCCGTGGAGCACTACGGCAACACGGCAGCGACCTTCATGTCGAACCTCGCGCTCGCGGACGAGCAGGGCGCTGCCATGGCGTACATGTCGGCGATCGCGGTCGAGGAGAAGCAGCTCTGGGATTACAACCGCAACGCGCGCCGACAAGTCCCGCTTGCGGCCATCTATCCATCCGAAGGCACTCTCGTGGCGGATCACCCGTTCGTCGTGCTTCGCGCTCCGTGGGTAGACGATGCGAAGCGACGCGCCGCCGCCACCTTCCTCGCCTATCTACAAGCTCCCGAGCGCCAGGCGCGATTCCGCGCGGAGGGCTACCGCGACGACGAAGGCCGCGGTGGTACCGAGCTGACGGCGACGTGGGGCACGCTGCCCGCGGGCCCGAGCATCATCCTGCCCGCGCCGTCGCCTGAAGCCCTCGCGGAGGTCGAAGGCTCCTGGACGGACGTGCGCAAGCGCGCCCGCGTGCTGATGGTCCTCGACGTCTCGGGTTCGATGTCCGGCACGAAGATCGATCTCATGCGCCGCGGCGCCGCGGCTGGTTTGCGGCTCTTCCTCGATGACGACGAGCTCGGGATCTGGGCGTTCTCGTCGCAGCGCACCGAGATCGCGCCGATCGGCGCGGTCGGACCCCGACGCGACGCGCTTGACGGCTCGATCGGCCGGCTGATCGCGACCGGCGGAACGCGTCTGTACGACAGCACCTACGAAGCCGCTCGCGAGCTCAGCGCACACGTCGACCCACACCGGATCACGGCGGTCGTCGTGCTCACCGACGGCGTTAACACGGACGGCAACGGCGACATCGAGCGCCTGATCCGCGACCTGCGGACCGCGACCGATGAGTCACACGTGCGCGTCTTCACGATCGCCTACGGCAGTGATGCAGATAAGAAGGCCCTCCAGCGGATCGCCGACGCAACGCGAGGTGCGGCCTACGACGCATCCGACCCGGCGTCGATCGAGACCGTCTTCAAGGAGGTCATCTCGAACTTCTGATGAGAACACCGCTTCGCATCGATGGCTCCGGTCTCGTGCTCGGCTTCGCGGTCGCCGCGGCTTACTTCTTCCTCGGTGCCGCATGGCCGCTCGCGCTTGGCGCCGGCCTACTCGTGTACCTGTTGAAGCTGACGCTCGATCTGCCGTGGCACACGTATCGTCGCGGACTACCCGCACCGGAATTCGGGTCGCCCGAAGCGCTGTGGCTCGAGCGCGCAGGTCGGGCGCTGATGTCCATCAAGGAGCTGCGCCGCTCCGCGCGATCGGAGTCCATCGCGCAGCGCTGCGCCGCGATCGCGATCCAAGCTGAGGCAAGCGTCGCGACGCTGCGGCGCCTCGCCTATCAGTCCAGCGTCGTGTCGGGGCTCGCGCGATCTGGCGCGCGCACGGATCGGCTCGAGACCACTCGACTGGAGCTCCACGCCCGGATCGAGGGATCCGTGCTTGGCCTCGAAGGGCTCGTGGCCAGGCTCGCGGAGATCGTCGCGCTCAGCGAAGCGAGTCCCGATGTCGCATCGGTCGATGACCTCGCATTCGAGCTGGACAACCTGCGCGCGGCCATGGTCGAGACCGAGGAGATCGGTCGTAGTTCGGTCCATTCGCTCACAGCACCCATTGAAAGAGGAGGGCAATGACATGTTCCGGTTGATCTTTCGCACCTGGCACTACTCGGTCGCGTTCCTTTCCCAGCTGTTCGACGAGCGCGCCGACCCGCGCGTGCAGATCGAGCAGGCCATCGAGGAAGCCAAGCGGCAGCATGGATTGCTGGCGGAGCAGGCAGCCGCGGTCATCGGGAACCAGCGCGAGCTTCAGCTGAAGATCGCGCGTGGCAACGCAGAGCTCGACCGTCTCGATGCCTCGACCGCGCAGGCGCTACGTCTTGCCGACGCAGCCCGTTCGAAGGGCGACCAGCAGGGAGCCGCGCGTTATGAGCGCACGGCACAACTGCTCGCGACCCAGCTCGCAGCCGCGCAGTCGTCGCTGAGCGATCTCCGCGAGCTGCACGAACGAGCTGCGGCCGGCGCCGCCGCCGCGCGCAGGGCCGTCGAGCAGAACGCGTTCACGCTCCAGCGGCAGATGGCGGAGCGGTCGAAGCTCCTCACCGAGATCGAAGCCGCCCGCATGCAGGAGCGCATGGCCGAGGCGATCAACAGGATCGGAGAGCTGGCTCCGGCGGCGAACGTGCCGACTCTGCCGCGTATCCAGGAAAAGATCGATCGGCGCATCGGTCGCGGTGCGGGCCGGCTCGAGATCGCGAGCAACGGCGTGGAGTCGCAGCTCCTCGAGATCGAGCGAGCGGTCGTCGACGCGCGCGGCGAGGAGCTTCTCGACGAGATCCGCCGGCGCGAAGGTCTCGCGCCAGTGAAGGAGGAATGAGATGCGCCTTCGTACCGCACTGACCACGATCGCATGGCGAGCCGCGGTCTCCGCGATCGCCGGGCTACTTGTTTCCGCGTTCGCAGCGGCGGCACTGACTCTCGGTGCCGGCGCATCAGCCGAACGGCTCGCGGTCGGTCGCACGATCTCCGAGGCTCTCGCGCCGCTCTTCTCGGCAGTGGCGGGAGCCGGTCTCATCGCGAGCGTTGTCGTGTTCGCGTGTCTCGTCGCGAACGACCTCCTGCGCGCCATTGGGCGCTGGCTGGTCGCTCAACGTCGCTGCTTCAGCCTTCTGTTCCGATCGATTGCGTGGTCGGTCGCACAGATCGCGCTCGCGATCGTCGCAGCGCTTCAATACGTGGCTCGATCGACGGTCGTCGTCGAAGCCGTCTGGCTCGCGCGCGTGGTTGGGAGAGCGGTGGGATCGGTGATCGTTTGGGTGATGATCATCGGCGGCCTCGGCGGCGGATTCGCCGCCGGGTATGTCGTTCTGATCCTGGTCAGCGTCACTTCCATCACCGAGAGCACAGCCATGGTTGTCGCGATCCTTGATGACCCACCGCGTACGCTCGCGATGGCGCTCGGTTTCGGCGGCGCCGCAGCAATCATGTACATAGGTGTCGGAGCGTTGGCCCTCTGCCTTTGGCTCCCCTATTACGTCATCCGGGCCGCCCGGCGGCGCGCCGCGCGCCGACTGGGTATGCAGTCGCGTCCCGATGCGATCCGAATTGTCAGCGAAGGCGACTGACGATGCTCCGCCTTCTCCTACTAGCAACGTGCGCGCTGGCTCTTGTCGGTTGCGGGATGGCCGAGGGTGTCGCTGCTGCTGAGGACGCCGTCGTCGTGTTCCACGAGCAGTACAACGCTGGCAGCTTCGGGGAGATGTACGACGCTGGTGGTGACGACCTTCGAGCCACTCAGACGCGGAACGACTTCATGACGACGATGGCGTCGTTCCGAACGAAGCTTGGATCGATCGGCGAGACCAAGCGGACCGGCTTCAATGCACGCGTCGGCAGTGACGGCACCTTCGTGGAGCTCGACTACGTCACGGAGTTCGAGAACGGCACCGGAACGGAGGAGTTCACGTGGGAGATCTCAGGCGGCAGAGCCAGGCTCCTCGGCTATAGCGTCGACTCAAGGGCGTTCCTGCGTTAGACGTCCGAGGGCGTGGCCAAGTGCGGCCGGACTTAGGCGCGTGGCACTCTATGGCCGATGGACCTCGGACTGACCGGCAAGACCGCTCTCGTCGCGGCCGCATCGAAAGGTCTCGGCCGGGCGATCGCCGAAGAATTCGCGCGCGAGGGCACAAAAGTCGCGATGTGCAGCCGTGAGGAGTCCGCGATCACCTCTGCGGCCGAGGACATCCAACGCAAGACCGGCAACAAGAACATCTTGCCGATCGCGGCGGACCTGTCGACCGCCGAGGGCTGCGAGACGTTCATCCAGACCGCGATCGGCGCCTTCCACGCGATCGACATCCTCATCGTGAACGCAGGTGGCCCGCCTCCCGGAAGATTCGACGACCTCGACGACGCGGCGTGGCAGAAGGCCGTCGACCTCACGCTCTTCTCCGCCGTGCGCCTGACCCGCCTCGCGTTGCCGCAGATGAGGAAGCAGAAGGGCGGCTCGATCGTCTACTCGACGTCGACATCGGTGCGACAGCCGACGCAATACCTCAACCTCATCCTGTCGAATGCGATCCGCGCGGCGGTGCACGGGATGCTCAAGACGCTCTCGGCCGACCTCGCGAAGGACGGCATCCGCGTGAACGCCGTCCAGCCGGGGAGGATCGCGACCGATCGGCTCGTTCAGCTCGACACCGACACCGCGAAGCGACAGAACACGACGCCTGAGGCGGTGCGGAAGAGCTACGAGGAGTCGGTCATTCCGCTCGGCCGCTACGGCGAACCGGCCGAGTACGCGGCCGCGGTCGTGTTCATCGCGTCGCCGAAGGCCTCATATATCACCGGCGTTTCGCTCCAGGTGGACGGCGGCATGCTCAAGAGCATGTTCTAGGCGGTGATCGTTAGAGCTCGACTTCGGCCGGCGGTCTTCCGGCTTCCGATCGAGAAGATCCGTGCCGGCTACAAGAGCGACATCTACTTCGCGCGCACCAAGCTCATCCTCGAGCGCGACAAGCGACACGACCGCGTCACGATGCAGATCTTCCAGAAGCACCCGGACGCCGTGATCGTTGGCACCGACCAGGTCCTCGCGCTGCTGCACGTCGGGACGGGCCGCTATCGCGAGCGCGTGCGCGCCGAGCGTCTCTTCGCGCGTTACCTCGAAGCGGAGGGCCGCCTCTACGCGCGCTGGCTCTCACTCCCGCGACAGACCTGGAAGGACTACGAGCCGATCGCGCGCGAGGTCTTCGAGATCTCGCACGAGCTCGCGACGCTCTGGCAGCCGGGCTGGCAGGACCTGAGCGTACGGTCGCTCTACGACGGCGAGATCGCGCAGCCGGCCGAGCCGGTGATGCACATCGAGGGCGAGTACGCGTCGTTCGCGCACCTCGAGACGCTGTATCTCGGCGCGCTGGCCGAGGGCTCGCGCGTGGCGACGAACACGCGCGAGGTCGTCACCGCGGCGAACGGCAAGCCCGTGATCATGTTCGGCGCGCGGCACGAGGGCCACGAGGCGCAGGCCGGCTCCGGGTACGCGGCGTACATCGGCGGGGCCGTCGCTGTATCGACGGACGAGCAGGGCGAGTGGTGGGGATCGAAGGGACTCGGCACCGTCCCGCACGCGCTCATCGCGGCCTACGGCGGTGACACGACCGTGGCGACGCTGAAGTTCGACGAATACATCAACCGCGCGCCGGACGGCGTCGGCCATCTCACGGCGCAGGGCACGCCCGAGGGGCACGTGAACGTGACGGCGCTCGTCGACTTTCGCAACGACGTCGTGAACACGTCACTCGGTGTTGCGCACGCGCTCGGACAGCGGTTGTGGGGCGTCCGCGTCGACACGAGCGAGTCGCTCGTGGACCTGTCGATCGTCCGCGAGCTGCAGGAGAAAGAAGGAGTCGCGGGCGGCAGCGACGTCCGCGGAGTCACGCCACGCCTGATCGAGCTGCTGCGCGCTGCGCTCGACGAGGCAGGGTACCGACACGTGCGGATCGTCGCCTCCGGAGGCTTCGACGCGGAGAAGATCAGGCGCTTCGAGGGGCTCGGCGTTCCGGTCGACGTGTACGGCGTCGGTTCGGCCCTCGTTCACGGCAGCGGCTTCGATCACACCGCGGACATCGTTCGCCTCAACGGGAAAGAGCTCGCGAAGACCGGTCGGCGATACATCGAGTCGGATCGGCTTCATCCGGTGGACTGGAAAGCGCTGGTGGAAGAAGCCGATTGGGTCTCTCAGAGCTCCTGATCCTG
>Ga0207653_10000432_pt1 | contig 17332 bp, 12 predicted proteins | sample KBSK5251metaG_FD_184341 | JGI IMG/M metagenome (GOLD analysis project Ga0207653, IMG submission 184341) | Corn, switchgrass and miscanthus rhizosphere microbial communities from Kellogg Biological Station, Michigan, USA - KBS K5-25-1 metaG... | ecosystem: Host-associated > Plants > Roots >...
TCGGGTCAGTCAAGTTTACGGGGAAAAATGCGGGCAGGCAGGCGACGTGCATACTGCCGCCGCATGCTGCCTATCGGCGACCAGGACGAACCGGGCGGCCTTCCGCTCGTCAACATCGCGATCATCGCGATCAACGTCCTCGTGTTCGTCCTGCTCCAGCTTCCGAGCGACGCGTTCACGATGGGTTTCAGCACGATCCCCAAGGAGATCACGACCGGCGTCGACCTCGTCGGCCCGGTGGCAATCACGCTTCCCGACGGCAGCGTCGAGACGCTGGTCGAGGCGCCAGGTCCGAGCCCCATTTGGCTGACGCTGTTCACGTCGATGTTCATGCACGGCGGTTGGGCCCACATCGGCGGCAACATGCTCTTCCTGTTCATCTTCGGCGATAACGTCGAGCGGCGGCTCGGATCGATCCTCTATCTCGCTTTCTATCTCGTGTGCGGCGTCATCGCATCTGCGGCGCAGATCGCGACCGATGTGAACTCGGTGATCCCGAGCCTCGGTGCGTCAGGCGCGATCAGCGGCGTGCTCGCGGCCTATCTCGTGTACTTCCCGCAGAACAAGGTGCGGGTCCTAGTCGGAATGCGCTTCGTCCAGGAGGTTCCCGCGATCATGATGATCGGCCTCTGGGCCCTGATCCAATTCATTTCAGGATTCGGTTCGATCGCGACGACCGACTCGACCGGCGGTGGCGTCGCCTACTTCGCGCACATCGGTGGATTCATCGCCGGCCTGGTGCTCGCGTTCCTGCTTCGCGCGCTCGGCCGCGGACCAACAAGACCATTCGCCACCGCGTAGCGATCGCCGCGCGCTAGAGGATGCGGGCGATCCGCTCCACGTCCTCGGCCACATCGGTGCGACCGTCCAGACGGTATGCGTGGGACAGCAGATGGCATTTCTCTTTCGCCGTATCGCGCCGCCCGATCGCGCAATCGATCTCGATGAGCAGCCGCTGCGGCTCGCGGTCGGTGAGACCGTGAGCGATGTAGTCCAGGAGCAGGTCCGAGGCTGACTGCAGCTTCCCGTGGGTGAGAAGACGCCGCGCAGCGTCGAGGGTCGCGTCGGTCGCGCGTTTGTCGCGCATACCGATGAGGAGCGTGGCTCGCGCCGCAACAACGTTGGCAGAGTCGAGGTCGTTGCCTTTGGGGACGAGCGCCTTGAGTTCGCGCTCGAGATCGAGCGGCGGGCGCGCGGGCCGTGGCGGCCGCGGCGGGGCGATGACCGGCGCCGGGACGGGCGCGGGCTTGTGGCCGTTGGGCGAAAGACCGGCGCGAGCGAGAAGGTCCACGGGCTTTCCGAGGTCCACCTGCTCTGCGTGCGTCACGGTGCTCGCACCGTTCAACACGACCGTCGTTTGCGACGCGGAGGGCCGCGTCGTCTGCGAAGCCGAGATCCGCGCGGGCTCGAGCTTCGCGGGCTCGGACTTCGGGAGCTCGGGCTTCGGGGGCTCGCTCTTTACTGGCTCGACTCGTAGCGCGGGCGGCTCAGTTCGGAACGTCGGCGGCTCGGGCTCGGATCGGAAGGCGAACGGCTGCGGTCGTAGCGCAGCCGGCGTCGTCCGGAACGTCGGTGGCTCCTGCATCGGATGGAAGACGGGTCGATCCATCTTCGGCGTCGGCGCGACTGGCTTAGGCGCGAGCTCAGAGCGCGCGATCATCGGCGGCACTTCACCCGTTCGCGGTGCCGGACCCGCGGACCCACCGGTCGCGGCCGCGACACGATCGACGATCGCCCTGAGTCCGGGCAGGTCACCGAGCGTCTCGCGTCCGTATGAGAGCTCGAGCCACGCGCGACGCGTGTCCTGCTGAGCGAGCGCCATGTCGACGAAGCGTGCGTACTCGCGGATCGCGCTCGGCATGTCGCCCTGGTTCGCGAGCGCCGCAGCGAGGCGCCGGTGCGCCGCGAGATCGGACGGAGCGATCGCGACAGCCTCGAGCAGCAGAGCCACCGCGCTCGCGCGATCCCCGCGCTGCGCGAATCTCCCCGCCGCTTCACGCAATGTCGTGAGAGCCGCGCCGACATCCTGTTGCGCGGCCTGCGCACGCGCCAGACCACAGTACGCGTCGATGTCGCCGCGCTTCTCGACGAGCTCGCGGAACGCGACCTCCGACTGCCGGGCTTTCCCACTCTCGAGAAGCTTCGCCGCCGATTCGGTCGCGCGACGGTGTCCGCCGTTCTGCGGCTTCTGCGCCGCACCACATGCCGCGAGTGCGGACGCAAGCTCGGCCGCACGTTCGTCGCCCATCGCGCGCGCCGCCTTAGTGCGCACGCGAGCGACCAGAGCGTCGAGCTGGGCGGGACTGACCGTGTTGGCGTTGACGCCGAGCGCGTTGAATTCAGTCGAGAGGAAGGTCTGCGTAGCGGGCCCGAGATAGCCCTTGGCTACACCGAGCAGCTGCTGCGCAAACGCGTTCAATCTTCGCCCGTGGTCGCGTCGTCCGACAACGCGTAGAAGCGAAGGGCGTTCAGCATCCGATCGAAGGCGGACGCGACCTCGCGCGTGATGTCGTCACCGGAGCGCGTGTCGAAGCGCGCATACCGCAGGTCAACGTCGCCGGTCGACACCATCGTCGCCTCACCAACGAGACGCCGCAACGGGCGCACCAGCGAGCGTGTGAGGAGTACTCCGATGACGAGCGAGAGAAGCAGGCCGACGATGACCATGCTCGTCGCGTTCACGGTCGCGTCATCCGCGGCCTTCGTATACGTCGCGATCGGCACGGCGAGCACGTACGCCCACGGCTTCGCCGCCAAGCGGGTCACGACGCCGCGCTGCTCGAGCTCGGCCTCGCCGTAGGAGAACTGCGAAGAGGTCGTGATGCCCCTGGGCAGCTTGTCGAGCGCGGTCTTCAGGGTCGGCAGCGGATCGATGACGAGCTGCTCCGGAGTCTTCGTACCGAAGCGCTTGTCCGCGGCAAGCTTCTTCGCCGTCTCGGCCTCGATCGGCGCGATCGGCTTGTAGATGAGTGACTCCGCCTGGTCGCGGTGACCCTTCGTCTCGGACACCGCGAGACGGATGCCGTAGTCGTCAACGAGGAAACCGTGAGCGCCGGCGCCGACCGCGCCGAGGTCACCTTCGACGACATCCCAGATCGCGGCGAGGTTCACGCGAGTGCGAACAACAGCGAGGACCTTCTCACCGTCCATCACCGGCGCGGAGAAGAAGAGGGCGGGCTTGTTCGTGATCACGGAGTAGCTCGGGTCGCTGATGTAGGGCGTTCCCTTGAACGCGGTCGTGAAGTACTCGCGGAACTTCACGCTCGTTCCCTCATCGGTGAGGATCGACGCCGCGATGATCGTGCCTTCGGGATCGACGACCGCGACCGATTCGTATTCAGGCGAGCGGGCGGCCGCGGCGGAGAGAGCGACGCGCGCGGCCGCCTTCGCAGCAGGGTCTTTCAGGTTTTGACCGAAGCGGATGACGTCCGGCAGCTTGCCGACAAGGACGATGTCGCCGAGCCGGCTCTGCAGATACGCATCGATGGCGCCGGCGGTGGAGGTCGAGCGCTGCTGGATGTTCGTGACACCGAGGCTCGTGAGGTCCTGACGGGTCGTTTGGATAGAGACCATGCTCACGAGGGCCACAGGGATGATCCCAACGCAAAGGAGTGCTCCGAGCACCTTCTGCCAGAAACGGATCCGAAGGAAACCCATAGCTACCCCTGACCTCTCTCCATGTGTCGCCCCACAGGCTCGTCGCCTCTGCGAACTGTGGGCGCGCGGACAGACGGCGGGTAGTCAGGCCCGGTTAGACCGTCCGTACCGGCTTCGGACTAGTACCTCTATCGGGGGACCATGACGGTCCGGCGTCAGCGCGGGATGCGCTGCGAGCGGCGTGCGTCGCGCATCAGACCACGCAGCAAACGCTTGGAATCCTCCAATTCGGTCCGATCCGTCTCGGTGAGGCCGCCGCGCTGGGGGTCGAGGCGCCACCAGCACTCAAATCCCCAGAGGCGCTCCTCGCCGAGCCGCAGGCGCGGGATCCCGGTACCGGCCCGGCGGAGCTCGCCGGTCTCGAAGTCGAAGAAGCCTTCGAAGCTGGCTGCCTGGCCGGTGCGGTCGGGCTCGCCCTCGCGCAGGTCGAGGATGATCACGCAGGGCGTCCCCGGGCGGATCTCATCGACCGCGCGCACGGGTCGCGCGCGGGTTGCGCCGCGCCGCGTCGGTGCTCCCCGCGCATCACGCGTCGGCGCGCGACCGCCACGCGGGGGTGCACGTCGAGGATCGCGGAGCGCAGGCGCGCGCTCGGGTTGCGCCGGCGCACGCTCGGGTTGCGATGGTTGCTGGGGACGTCCTCCGCGCCGTCGTCCGCCGCGCGAACGACGTCGCGGTGATCGAGATTCGTCGGGCACGCCACCAAGTGTGGCATGCCGCGGCTTAGTCGATCTTGCCCGCCTTCTTCAGCTCTTCAGCTCCGTCGTGAATGTTGTCCGCGGCCTCTTCGACTTCCATGTCGTGTCCCTTGGCCGCCGCTTTGAGTTGACTGAGCGTGATGTCCGTCGGCTTGTGCTTGGTCTCGTACTCCTGACAACCGCAGTTCATGCACATGTCGAGCACCTCCCTTGTGAGAAATGCGATGGAGCACAGACCGTGCCCTCGCCGTACACTTTCGTTTCGGATGCACGAAGTCTTCGACGAGTTCAAGCGACAGCTCCCTGATATCGATCCGGCCGAGACCGATGAGTGGATCGAGTCTCTCGACGCCCTCGTCAAGCAAGCGGGCCCAGAGCGAGCGCGCTTCGTCCTCTACAAGCTCCTCAAGCGCGCACGCATGCTGCAGGTGGGCCTCCCACCACTCACCCAGACCCGTTACATCAACACGATCTCCCCGGAGCAGGAGCCCGACTTCCCGGGCGACGAGGAGATGGAACACCGAATCCGCCAATTCATCCGCTGGAACGCGGTCGCGATGGTCGTACGCGCGAACCATCGCTATGAGGGCATCGGCGGACACCTCGCGACGTACGCCTCGTCCGCCACGCTGTACGAAGTCGGCTTCAACCACTTCTTCCGCGGCAAGGACGACGGCGGTGACGGCGATCAGGTCTTCTATCAGGGACACGCATCGCCCGGCATGTACGCGCGCGCGTTCCTCGAGGGTCGGCTGACCGAGAGCCAGCTCGATCACTTCCGCCGCGAGACGAAGCCCGGCGAAGGACTCTCCTCATATCCGCATCCGCGCCTCATGCCCGACTACTGGGAATTCCCGACCGTCTCGATGGGACTCGGTCCGATCACCGCGATCTACCAGGCTCGCTTCAATCGCTACCTGCAGAACCGCGGGATCAAGGACACGACTGGGCAGCGGGTGTGGGGCTTCCTGGGAGACGGCGAGTGCGACGAGCCCGAGTCGCTGGGAGCGCTCCATCTCGCGGCGCGCGAAGGACTCGACAATCTCACGTTCGTCGTGAACTGCAATCTGCAGCGCCTCGATGGTCCGGTGCGTGGCAACGGCAAGATCATCCAAGAGCTCGAGTCGGTGTTCCGCGGCTCGGGCTGGAACGTCATCAAGGTGATCTGGGGACGCGAGTGGGACGATCTCCTCGCGCGCGACGTCGACGGTGTGCTCGTGAACAAGATGAACGAGACGACCGACGGCGAATCGCAGCGCCTCACCATCGCCGACGGCGCGTACATCCGCGAGCATTTCTTCGGACCCGACCCGCGTCTTCGCAAGCTCGTCGAGCATCTCTCCGACGCCGACCTGATGAAGCTGCGGCGCGGCGGTCACGACTACCGGAAGGTGTACGCGGCGTACTACGAAGCCATGCGTCACACAGGGGCGCCGACCGCGATCCTCGCGCAAACGGTGAAGGGCTGGGCGCTCGGACCGAACGTCGAGGGGCGCAACATCACACACCAGGCGAAGAAGCTCACATTCGAGGAATTGAAGATCTTCCGCGATCGCCTCGAGCTGCCGATCACAGATAAGCAGCTCGAAGAGGATCCGCCGTACTACCACCCGGGAATGGATAGCGCTGAGGTCCGCTACATGCTCGAGCGTCGCCGCGCCCTCGGCGGCGTCGTGCCCAAGCGCGTCGTTCGAGGAAAGCCGCTGCCGGTCCCAGGCGACGCGGCGTTCGCCGAGTTCGCGAAGGGATCGGGGAAGGCCGCCGCGTCGACGACGATGGCGTTCACGAGGCTCCTACGAAATCTGCTGCGCGACGAGTCGATCGGCTCACGCGTCGTGCCGATCATCCCGGACGAAGCGCGCACGTTCGGCATGGACCCGCTCTTCAAGGAAGTCGGCATCTACTCATCGCTCGGCCAGACGTATGAGCCGGTCGATGCAGAGACGCTGCTCCCCTACCGCGAGGCGACGAATGGGCAGGTGCTCGAGGAAGGCATCACCGAGGCTGGCTCGATGGCGAGCCTCACAGCCGCAGGCACGAGCTACGCGACGCACGCCGAGGCGATGCTGCCCTTCTACATCTTCTACTCGATGTTCGGGTTCCAGCGGACGATGGACCAGATCTGGGCGTTCGGAGACGCTCGCGGGCGCGGATTCATGCTTGGTGCGACTGCGGGCCGCACGACGCTCAACGGCGAGGGACTGCAGCACGAGGACGGGCACAGCCATCTGCTCGCGACAGCGGTGCCCAACATCCGCGCCTACGATCCGGCATTCGCGTATGAGACCGCGGTCATCGTGCGCGACGGGATCCGCCGCATGTTCGTCGACAACCTGGACGTCTTCTACTACCTCACGCTCTACAACGAGAACTACCCGATGCCGCCGATGCCCGCCGGGGTCGAGGACGGCATCCTCCGCGGCATCTACCTCTTCCGAAAGGGCGAGGGTGGCCGCAGCCGTGTCACGCTGCTCGGTTCAGGCCCGATCTTGATGCAGGTGCTGCGAACCCAGGAGATGCTGCAGGAGAAGTACGACGTCGGCGCCGACGTCTACAGCGTCACGAGCTACCAGCAGCTGCGCAACGAGGCGCTCGAGGTCGAGCGATGGAACCGGCTGCACCCTACCGAGACAGCCAAGGTCCCGTACGTGGTGCAGGTGCTTGGTGGTGCGACGCCGATCATCGCGGCGAGCGATTTCATGAAAGCCGTACCGGATCAGATCTCACGCTGGCTCTCGCAGCCCTTCGTCCCGATGGGGACGGACGGGTTCGGACGGAGCGACACGCGCGAGGCGCTCCGCCGTCATTTCGAGGTCGACGCGGAAAACATCGCGATCGCGTCGCTCAACGCGCTCGCGCTGTGCGAGCAGTACTCGCCGCAGGACGTCGCCAAGGCGATCAAGGATCTCGGGATCGATCCGAACAAGCCGGAGCCGCGGACCGCCTGACCGGCGAGCTCAGATGGTCCACTCCCCGTGGATGACGCTGACGAGGTACCACCGGTCGCCGCTCCGTTCGAACAAGAGACGCACGCACTGCCACTGGACGTCCTTCATGAGCGGATCAGGACCGGGATCGTATGCCTCGAACAGGATGGCGTTCGGATAGACGTCTGCGGTGTTGTCGATCGTGTTGCCGAAACCGATGGTCTTGTTGAATGCGGTCTGCGCGGACGACGCGAAGTCGCGTCCGTAGATGTAGGTGCCGGCGTAATCCGCGAACGTGAGGATGATCGGATCACCTTTGCCGTCGGTGATGCCCCAGGTCCGTTTCGTCGTGTCGGTGAACGCGGTCATGAGCTGCGCCGCGGAGAGCGTGATGTTCGACGCTTGCAGGTAGGCGTAGGGGGAGAACCGCACTCCCTTCGACGGATGAGCGAGCGCCGCCAGCGCCGGACCATCGCGCTTCTTGAACGCCGCGAGCGTGTCGCGCACCTGAGCTCCGACGGCCGCTTCAGCGTCCGCGGCGCTGAGCTGCCGTGCAAGTGGACCCGATGGCCGGGGTGTGGCGCTGGCGCCTGCGCTTGGACTCGGGTCGGGCGCCGCGGCACCCGCGCATGCGACGAGCGCGAGACCGAACACGGCGAGAAGCCGTGCGGCTTTCATGACGCGATTCTATGAATCGCTATCAGAAGAACGCGTCAGCGCGGAGTGCGCTGGAACTCGACCATCCGGCCGCCCTCACAGCGGAACGTAACGACCGAATCGCTGTACTCCGCGTAGCCCGTGAACACCCCTGGCTGACCGCCGACTCCACCGCCGCCACCGCTGTATTGCTGCTGCCCGCTCCCGCGCCAGCGTCCGCTCGAGGTCCCGGCGCCGTTCGGGAAGCATTCGGCCGTCGCGGGAACGATCAGCGCGAGGTACAGGAGAACGGCTGAGTAGCCGATCGCAGCGCCTCCCAAGGCCGCCGCGGCGCGACTCGCGTAGACCGGAGCGCGCCGAAGCGCACGGAACAGCACGACCAGCAGAACGATCCCAAGTGGCAAGACAGCTAGACCGATCGAGAACACCGCCATGAAACCGAACAACAGCGCGGCGCTCGCGAACAGCGCGAGCAATGCGATGCGTCTGCCGCCGCGCCACGGCACCATCTGCACGCCGATCGCGATGCCGAACGCCGCCGCACCGAGCAACACGAAGTCGAATCGCTCCGGCTCGAAGACCGCGCTGCCGGCCGCGCGAAGAGCGAGGAATGCGGGGAACGCCGAGATCGCGACCACCGTCGTCGCGATCGCGATCGCGACGATCCGCACCGCGCGGCTACGCACGAGTCAGCGGTCGATACCGGATGCGGTGCGGCTGCCAGTCGGCACCGTGCTCCTTCCGCATGAACTCCTCATAGGAGTGGTAGTTGCCCTCGAACCATCGAACGCGGCTGTCGCCTTCGAAGACGAGGAGGTGCGTCGCAACGCGGTCCAGGAACCATCGGTCGTGGCTGATGACGACGACGCAGCCCGCGAAGTCGAGGATCGCTTCCTCGAGGGCCCGCAGGGTGTCGACATCGAGGTCGTTGGACGGCTCGTCGAGCAGCAGCACGTTCGCGCCGGACTTGAGCATCTTCGCGAGGTGGACGCGGTTGCGCTCACCGCCAGATAGATCGCCGACGCGCTTCTGCTGGTCGGCGCCGCGGAAGTTGAACGACGCGACGTACGCGCGCGCGTTCCGCGTCCGTGCGCCGATCTGGATGTTCTCCTGTCCCTCGGCTATCTCTTCCCACACGTTCTTCTTCGGGTCGAGTGCGTCGCGCGACTGTGACACGTAGCCGAGCTTCACGGTCTCGCCCACCACGAGTTCTCCCCCGTCGGGCTTCTCCTCGCCGGTGATGAGACGGAACAACGTCGTCTTGCCGGCGCCGTTCGGCCCGATGATCCCGACGATGCCACCACGTGGCAGCGCGAACGTGAGGTCGTCGAAGAGGAGCCGATCCCCGTATCCCTTGCGGAGCTTGGTCGCGTTGATCACGACGTCGCCGAGACGCGGACCGGGCGGGATGCTGATCTCCAGCTCGCGCTCGCGTTCATCTGGTGATTCCGCGAGCAGCCGCTCGTACGACTCGATCCGGGCCTTGCTCTTCGCCTGTCGCGCGCGCGGGGATGCCTGCACCCACTCGAGCTCGCGAGCGAGGGTGCGCTGGCGCGCCGACTCCTGCTTCTCCTCGTCCGCGAGTCTCTTGCGCTTCTGATCGAGCCACGAGCTGTAGTTGCCCTCGTAGGGGATGCCCGCGCCCTTGTCGAGCTCGAGGATCCAGCTCGCGGCGTTGTCGAGGAAGTACCGGTCATGCGTGACCGCGACGACGCACCCGTCGTAGCTCGTGAGCGTTCGCTCCAGCCACGCGACCGATTCGGCGTCGAGGTGGTTCGTCGGCTCGTCGAGCAGCAGGAGGTCCGGGTGGGCCAGCAGGAGGCGGCAGAGCGCGACCCGGCGGCGCTCACCGCCCGACAGGGTAGCCACGTCCTGCTCGGCTGGTGGGAGCCGCAGCGCGTCCATAGCGTGGTCGATCTGACTATCGAGATCCCAGAGCCCTTTGGCCTCGATCTCGTCCTGCGCCTTCTGGAAATCGATGTTGAGCTTGTCCATATCGGCATCCGATAACGACTCGCCGAACTTCGCCGAGAGCTCTTCGTAGCGTTTGAGCACGGCGCGCCGGTCCGCGACGCCCTCTTCCACGTTGCCCCGAACGTCCTTGTTTGCATCCAGCTGCGGCTCTTGGGCGAGCAGGCCCGCGCGGTAGCCCTCCGTAATGCGGGCGTCGCCGACGTACTCCTTGTCGATTCCGGCCATGATCCGAAGAAGCGTGGATTTGCCCGCGCCATTCGGACCCAGGACGCCGATCTTCGCCGTCGGGTAGAAGGCCAGCGTGATGCCCTTGAGGATCTCGCGCTGGGTCCCGGGCGCGATCTTCTTGAGGCCGTACATCGTATAGATGAATTGCGGTGGCATGTAAGAACCGTATCAGCGGATAGTCAGATACGCTTTCCGCCTAGCACCGCCGTGGGAGGGCTATTGAGCGACGAGGGGCGCAACTTCCGTCTGTCCAAGGACGTCATGCCGAGCGCCTACGAGCTGCGGTTCGAGCTCGAGTTCGACCGCTGGACCTCGACCGGCCAGGAGCGGATCACGCTCCGCACCTCAAAGCCCACGCGCGAGATCGTCCTTCACGCTCTGGAGCTGGACATCCGCAAGGCGACGCTCGATGGCGATGTTGCGCAAGCGACGGCCTACGACACCGACGCGGAGACCGCCACGCTGCGGTTCGGTCGCGAGATCCCGGCCGGCGAGCACGTCCTCGAGATCTCGTGGACGGGCAGCATCCGCGAATCGCTTCGCGGGCTGTACCGCTCCCTGCGCGGCGAAGAGCGCTACGCCGCGACGCAGTTCGAGGCCGCAGACGCGCGCCGGGCTTTCCCGTGCTTCGACGAGCCTGAATTCAAGGCCCGCTTCAAGGTCGAGCTGATCCATCCCGCGGGAAACGCCGCGATCGCGAACATGCCCGTTGTTTCTCAAGAACAGCTGGACGAGCGGCGCACGCGGACGACCTTCCGCGAGACACCGAAGATCTCCACCTACCTCGTCGCGTTCACCGTGGGCCCCTACGAGTTCACGGAGGTCGTGACGAGCCCGTCGGGGATCCCGGTTCGCGTGTGCCTCCCACCGGGGCTCGCGGCGCAGGGCACGTACGCGCGCGATGCGCACGTGCGCTCCGTCGAGTGGCTGCAGGGATACACGGCACTTCCGTACCCGTACTACAAGGTCGACGCGATCGGGATCCCGGACTTCGAGGCCGGCGCGATGGAGAACCCGGGCGCGATCACCTATCGCACGCGACTCCTTGCCGCTGACGAGCGCAACGCGTCGATCCAGACGCTGAAAGGCGTGTTCAGCACCGCGGCGCACGAGCTCACGCACATGTGGTGGGGCGACCTCGTGACGATGCGGTGGTGGACCGATCTCTGGCTCAACGAATCGTTCGCATCGTTCGTCGGCGAGAAGGCGACGGCCGCGCTCAATCCGGAGTGGCGCTACTGGCGCGACTTCGTCGGCGACAACACGAGCGCATTCAACCTCGACGCGCTCGCGTCGACGCACCCGATCTCCGTCGAGGCGAAGAGCGCCGAGGAAGCGTCGCAGCGCTTTGACGCGATCTCGTACACGAAGGGCGCGGCGGTCCTCCGAATGATCGAGGGGTACCTCGGCGAGGACACGTTCCGCGAAGGCGTTCGCATCTACCTGAAGCGGCACGCGGAGGCGAACGCATCGGCGGACGACTTCTGGCACGCGCTCGACGAGTCATCCGGACAGGACGTGACCGCCATCGCGAACGCGTGGATCAAGGAGTCGGGCCACCCGCTGCTCGACATCCGCGCGCGCGAGGCCGACGGCGGGCTCGAGCTCGAGCTGTCGCAGACGCGCTACTTCTCGGACACGAACGCCGCGGCGACGAAGCAGCGCTGGCCGATCCCGCTCGTCATCAAGTACGGCACAGACGAAGGTGTGCGGGAACATCGATCGGTGTTGAGTTCGGAACGCGAGACGATCCAGCTTCCGGGCGCAAAGTGGTTCTTCCCGAACGCGGGCGGCCGCGGCTTCTACCGCTTCCGTTTCGCGAGCGCGTTCGAGGGCGACCGTCTCGACGCCGGCATCGAGCATCTCGCGGCCGAGGAGCGCCTCTCGCTCGTGGACGACCTCTGGGCGATCGCACGCCATGGGAAGGCGACCCTTGCGATGTTCCTCGCGCGCCTTGAGACGATGCGCGGCGAACAGGATCGCGCGGTCCTAGCCGCCATCGCCGACTCGCTGTCGTGGCTCGGTAACTACGCGGTGCGCGACGCGACCGAGCGTCCGTTCGCGCGCCTCGTCGACGATCTCTACCGCCCCATCCTCGACGCCGCGGGCTGGACCGCGCGTGATGGCGACGACACGGACACGCGCGAGAAGCGCACGCGCGCTATCGGCATGCTCGCCTTCCACGCTCGCGCGAAGGACGTCCGCGACGAGGCGCAGCGCCGCGTGCGCGACCACCTCGAGGGTCGCGAGCGGTTGCATCCCGACGTGGCCGGGACGATCGTCGCCGCTGCCGCGACGGTCGGCGACAACGCGCTCTGGGACCGCTACGTCGCGCGCATGCAGCAGGCGCAGGCGAGCGACGCACAGGAGGAGGCCCGCTTCCGCCAGGGGCTCATCTTCTTCGAGGAGCCCGAGCTGGCCCAGCGCACCGCAGAGGCGATCTTCTCGCCGCTCATCCGCGCGCAGGACCGCGGTCTGATGCTCATCCCGATGATGCAGTCGCGCCGGACGCGCCTCGCGGCGTGGACGGCAGTGAAGAAGCACTGGGACGCGGACATCGCCGGCACCGACCTCGCGCCGCTCCTCAAGCAGGGCTACGTGACTGCGGTGAGCCAACTGACGCAGCGTGGCCTGGCCGACGATGCGGCGGCGTTCCTCGAGGCGAAACGCACGCCGGACATCCAGGAGACGGTCGCGCAGAGCCTCGAACGGCTCCGCATCAACACCGCGGCCGCGGAGCGCCTTGCGGCCGAGCTGGACGACGCTTTGCGGGTGCCGACGCCTAGCTGATCTCGGGTTCGCCGCGGTGAGGGCCGCGATTCAGGGTTGCGGGAAGCTGTTGAAGCGTGGCAGGAAGAAGAGCACGAACACCAGGACGAACACGATGAGTCCAACGATCGACATGCCGATCTGGAAGGTCACGTAGCGGTTCGCAGCGCTACCGAGCGATGCGCTATCTCGGTTGTCTGCGCCGCTCGGGTCACCTTTTTGGTTGAGAGCGGCGTCCTTTGCTCGTGCGAACTCTTCATCCGTGAGCGCACCGCTTTCGTGAAGGCGCGCCAGCTTTTCGAGTTCCTGTGCGAGCACGCTCAGCCTCCGATGAAGCTCATTTCGATCTTCTTGAGACCGGCGGTCTCCGCCGAGCGCAGCTCGGAGTAGCGGTCGTCGCGTGCGGTCCAGATCGCGGCGATCGAATCGGCGATCTGGGCGTCGGTCGCGTCACTGCGCACGAGGCCGCGGAGATCGTGGCCCTGCGTCGCGAAGAGGCACGTGTAGAGAGAACCGTCAGCCGAGAGTCGCGCACGCGTGCAGTCGGCGCAGAACGCCTGCGTGACCGACGCGATGACGCCGATCTCGCCGCTGCCATCGCGGTAGCGCCAGCGCTCCGCGACCTCGCCGGGGTAGTTCTTCTCGACCGGCTCGAGCGGCAGCTCGCGATCGATGGTCGCGACGATCTCGCGCGCCGACACGACGTCGTTGAGCCGCCAGCCGTTCGACGAGCCGACGTCCATGTATTCGATGAACCGCAGGATCCGGCCCGTGCCCCGGAAGTGATGCGCCATCGGCAGGATGCTCTGCTCGTTCAGGCCGCGCTTCACGACCATGTTGACCTTGATCGGCGCGAGCCCTGCGGCCTCGGCGGCGTCCATGCCCTCGAGCACGCGGGCGACCGGGAAGTCCACGTCGTTCATGCTCTTGAAGACTTCGTCGTCGAGCGAGTCGAGGCTCACCGTGACGCGCTTCAGGCCGGCATCGCGAAGGGCTTGCGCCTTACCCGCGAGCAGAGAGCCGTTCGTGGTGAGGGTCAGGTCGAGATCGCTGACCTTCGCGAGCATCTCGACGAGCCGTTCGATGTTGCGCCGGACGAGCGGCTCGCCGCCTGTGAGCCGCACCTTCTGGACGCCGAGTCCGACGAAGACGCGCACGAGGCGCTCGATCTCCTCGAACGACAGGATCTCGCCGCGCGGGAGGAACTGGAAGTCCTTCCCGAAGACCTCCTTGGGCATGCAGTAGACACAGCGGAAATTGCACCGGTCCGTGACGCTGACGCGCAGGTCACGAAGCGGTCGTTTGAAGGTGTCGAGCGGCTCCCCCATCACTGGAAAGTATGAGGCCCCGGCATCGCTGCCGGGGCCTCATCGCGAAGGTCGCGCGGATCGCTAGGGAGCGGCCGTGACGTTCCTAAGTTCGACGGTCGCGCTACCGAGGATTGGTCCTGTCGCAGAACCGAGCCGGACTTGGACCGAACCGCGGATGAACCGGTCCGTGCCAGGGAGAGCGTTGGCGGTTGCCGTGACATCAAATGTCCAGGTTCCGCCGGAAGCGCGGAGAGCAGGAGCGTTCGCGACCGTGGCGAGCGTTCCGTAGGCCGGAGTCTTCGCGAAGGAGTCGCTGTACAGGTACGTCGTGGTCCCCGCGGGTACCGCGAACGGATCCACCTGCGCTCTCCATAGACCAGCTGCCGGAGAGCCAATAGTGACCGACTCATTGGCTGAACCCGTTGTGCCAGAGCCGGCTTGTACGCAGGTGCCTGATGTGCAGTTGAACACGTAAAGGTCAAGGTCCGCGCCTGGATCGCTTGCGCCGCCGATGCTCACATTGAGCGACGTCGTGCCAGCAGGAACTGTGATGTCGTAGGTTTGCCGTGCGGCACCGTCCGCGATCGAGCCGTCGATCGTTCGAACGCTGGTCATGTTCGTCGTGACCGTCTGCACAGTGGAGATCGCGGCGAAGTCGTTGTGCCCAGTAAAGGTGCCGGTATTTGCCACGCCGACCGTCGTCGGGCTGATGACGAGCGGGTTCGGAGTCAGCGTCACCTTGAAGGCTTCGAAGGTCACCGTGTACGTGGAGTTGTCCACCGCCGCCGCACGGCTCGCCGCCGTCACGACTTCCCACACACCGTCGACCGGTGTCACCAAGAAGACGCGGCTATCCGATGCGGGTCCAGTGGTGAACCCTATGGCCTGCGATGCGGCTCCTTGCGGAAGGCCGTACGGGTGTACCGGCGTTGCGTTGACGCGTCCGGTGTTCGTGACGTTGAGCGTCAAGCGCAGTGCGGTCGCGCCTAGTGGCACGTCGAAGAACGCCTTTGGCTGGCCGGCCTGGAACTTACTGGCCGTCCCCGAGACGCTCCCCATGTAACCGTTGGACGCGTCGAGCTTGATCGACGTGATCAGCGTGTTCATGGTCGCGTACTCGATACCGGGGGTCTTCGGGTCATCCAGCAGAAGTAGAGCGCTGCTCACACCCGAAGACGTGCCCGGCCTCACGGTGATCGTCAGCGTGGCGGAACCCTTGTTGCCGATCGTCAGCGTCGTCTGACCGGCCGGCAGCGCGAACGCTCCGCTGCTGTTGCCCAGCCAACTGAGATCGTAGGTCGTGCTTCCGCCCCCGTCGCTGCGCGTGAATGTGTAGGTACGGGTGAAGGCGGCATCACCTGGGTGGTGACCTTCCCGCTCATATATGCCACGGCCCTTGCCGGGCGTGGCGAGGAAGCCGCTGAGCTTTGAATTGACTGCGACCGATGAGTCAATGTCCTGTGTCTTCATGTTGGTCTTGAACAAATCCCAAGCGGCACCGACGTTGATGAGGCCGAAGCCCTGCTCGTGCGCCTGGTAGTTCGTGAGGTAACGCGCAGACGAGTCCATAGCCATGCGCAGTTGCTCTGGCTTGTGACCCGTGCCGGACTGGAATGCCGCGGAGAGCAGCAGGGCAGCCGCACCCGAGGCCTGCGGAGCGGCCATCGAAGTGCCGTTGAACATTCCGAGGCCGGGCGAGCAGGTCATCGACGGGACCGGTGGCGCGTTCTTGACGCACTGTTCCGCCTGCCACGTCGGGACGCTGGATGTCGCGTTGCCGGGTGCGACAACTTCGGGCTTCAGGCCGCCGTCCTCTCGAGGACCGCGCGAGCTGAAGTCGTGAAGAGCCTCCGGTCCGGGAACGACGTTGCCGTAGTTCGCTTGAACCGACGCGCTCGTCCAGTAGGCGCCGATGGCCATCGCCTTTGTAGCGGCCGCGGGGTCGCCGATCGTGTTGACGCCCGGTCCGCTGTTGCCTGCGGACAGGAAGATCTGCGCGCCCCATTTGTCGATGAGGCGGTTGTAGAGGATCGCGCGTGCGTTGTTACCGTCGTTGAGCGCCGGCAGGCCGCCGATGCTCATGCTGATGACGTCGACGTTCGCGGTCTTGGCCGCATAGATCATGCCCTCGGTGAGGGCGTGCGCGGTGCAGCCGCTCGTGAAGAGGCATACGCGGATCGACACGATCTGCGCGCCGGGAGCGGCGCCCGTTGCGTCGCCAAATAGCCTGCCACCGGTCGCGATGCCGGCGACGTGCGTGCCGTGTGCGCCGGAGACGACGCCGAGGCTGACGAAGCCGGCGGCGGCATCGACCTGGGAGACGAAGGGCACGGATTCGCGGATCGCGGTGGCCGGGTTGTCATGGCCGTACTCGCCGACCTGGAAGGATGTCTTGTATGTCGTCATCGCGGTCTCGTCCGCGAACGAGAGGTCGTGGTCGGAGTCGCGCCACGTGGCGCCATCCTGCGTGCCGTCCCAGAGGATCGCGTAGACGTCGCCGCAGTTCCCATTTCGGTCGAGGTCGCCGCCACCCGCGAAGCTGCCCGGAGGGTTCGGGGGACTTGGCAGCGGACGATTCGCGCAGGCGATGCGGTACTCCGCGGCTGCGGAGCCGCCGAGGTTCGCAAAGGTCGGGTTGTCTTCGCTGAACTCGCCGTACCTCCAGGTTCCATCTGGCGCGCCGGTGTACGTGCGGGCGGTTGCGCCGGTCCCAACGGTGAACGTACCGCCGCTGACCGTGACCGTGGTGGTCATGGGGACCCAGGACGGGTCGCCCTCTGTGGCGGGATCGGTGTACGTGAGCCAGTCGATGATCTTGCGCTCACCGGTAGATGTCGTCTGAAGGGCGGGGTGACCAAGGTCGATACCTAGGTCGAGGATGCCGATCGTGACGCCGCGCCCATCCCATGTCGGGTGCGCCGCAACGAACTGCGGAGCGCCCGTGTCCTGCGTCGGCATGTAGGGGTTCTGCGCGGGCGTGGTTTCCGGCGGAATTGCCGCGACGACGTCCCCGTCGATGTCCGGCGGGATCAGGTCGAATACCTGATCGAGCTCGGAGCCGACGACGCCGGCAAGCTTCGCGGCGACGTCAGCCTTGTCCGTCGGGACATCC